>Ga0208814_1000102_pt1 | contig 64073 bp, 55 predicted proteins | sample MalvirAntarct_55_FD_184253 | JGI IMG/M metagenome (GOLD analysis project Ga0208814, IMG submission 184253) | Marine viral communities from the Global Malaspina Expedition - Malaspina viral metaG Antarct_55 (SPAdes) (version 2) | ecosystem: Environmental > Aquatic > Marine > Oceanic | place... | reverse complement strand
ACATTAAGGTTTGGTAAAATTCATCAAATGGTTGATGGGGTTTCAAGAAAAGTCCTTACTGATCAATTAAAAAGTCTTGAGAGTGCTGGCCTACTTACAAGAAAACAGTATGAAGAAATACCTCCAAGGGTAGAGTATTCACTGACCTCAAAGTCAAAAGGACTATGTGAAGTGTTTCAAGCAATAGAGAAATGGTCTGATTTATCACGAAAATAAAAACGGTTAAACTATAATAGTATAACCGTTTTATTGTTGTAGTATATAACTCATTCGAAATATCGAACATAAGTCTAACTCCAAAAGACTTAATCGACACTCATCATATAATGACTCTTATTATGAAAAGTTAAACTTTAGTTTTACACCAAGAGATTTTATTCAGCATATAATTTAATGTCGTCAAAAAAATCTATTTTTGAAATCCATGTATGAACTACTAAGAACAATTCATTTAATTGCAGTAAGTCCTTGTTTAATTATAGGAGTATATTTAATTTATTTTTCAACTAAGGGCTCTGGAAATCATAAAAATATTGGTTGGGCATATATGATTTTAATGTTTTTTCAAGCAGGGATATCTCTTTTTATGGAGGCAAGAGTGGGACCTCAATTTTTAAATCATTTTGGATGGATCCATCTACTAAGTATTCTAACTATATACACCGTACCAAAAAGCATCTATTATATAAAGAAGGGTGATATTAAAGGTCATTCAAGATCAATGATTATACTATTTTGGGCCGGTTTAATAATAGCAGGAGGTTTTACACTTGTTCCTGGAAGATATCTATATAATGTCTTTTTTACATAAAAAACGGCTACACTATAATAGTATAACCGTTTTATTGTTTTAGTAGCGGGAATTGGACTCGAACCAATGACCTTCGGGTTATGAGCCCGACGAGCTACCTACTGCTCTATCCCGCGATATTATCTAAAACAATTTGCTTAGCTTTTAACTTTCGGTTCATAATGCCGACCAAATCGTTTCGGACTGCAAAGATACAATCAATTTGGAACTTGACAAGTTTTTATTTTAATATTTTATACCTTTACCTTCCATAGTTTTTTAAAAAAACCTTATGTCAAAACGAAAACGTATTTTACTGATTATCATTGGAATCGTATTAATTGCTTTGCTAATCTTAAGTTTTTATGCTAACTCGATCATTAAAAATAAAATTGAGGCTTTATTAAAAGAGAAAATGCCTGAGCATATAGAACTCCTTTATAAAGATATAGCTGTTCAATCGTTAACAGGTACCATTTCTATTGAAGAACCTAATTTACTAATAAAAGTAAAGAACAGTAAACTTACACAAACTCAATTAACTATGAAAAAGTTAGTAGTTGGTAATGTTAGTTATTGGGATTATTTAATCAATGGTCAAATACATGTAGGAAATATTGAATTTAAAGATTTAGAAACTATTTATTTCAAAAATCGCTTAAATAAAGTAAAAGATACAGCTTCCACAAAAAAAGAAAATAAGCTACTCAACTCCATTACAATTGATAAATTAAATATAGAAAATGCTTCAGCTATTGTTTATGACGAAACAAAAGACTCCCTTTTCGTGTCTTTAAAAAACACTACTATTTTAATTAAAGATATAGCATTAAATGAATCCTCAAAATCTAATTTAATACCTTTTAAATATAAAACCATAAAAATGGAAGCAGATTCTATTTTTTATAAAACTAGCATCTACGAAAATATCAACTTAAAGCATCTCTTGTTTGAGGACCAAAAATTAACACTTCATGGCTTTCATTATAAAAATAAATATTCAAAAAAAGAGTATGAGAAACTTTTAATTATTCAAAGAGATTATTACGATGTAACTGTTGAAAAATTAATTATTAATGAGCTTGCAGTAGGCAAAGAAAATGATTCTATTTTTTTAAAAACAAATCTAATTTCTATTGACAAAGCTAGTGCAGCTATCTATCGGGATAAGTTTGAAAAAAAGGAAGATCTTAGGTTAAAAAAGCTGTATAGTAAAGCCATACGGGAATTGCCAATAAAACTAACGGTAGATTCAGTTTCAGTTAAAAATAGTACCATTGAGTATTCAGAGAAGTTACTTAAACAGTATCAAGCAGGCCTGCTTACGATTAAAATTATTGATGGCGGGATCACAAATGTTAGCAATACGTATTCTTCTCCAGAAAGAACAGTCATTATTGTTGATGGAATTTTCATGAAAGAGACTCCTTTCAATGCAAATTGGTCTTTTGACATTAATAATACTGATGATCAATTTAAATTTATAGGTCATGTTGGAAAATTAGAGCTTTCTGATATGGATGTATTTCTAACTCCCTTATTAAATGCTGAAGTTAAAGGAGAAGTTATAGCAACTAATTTTACAATTAATGGCAATTTTGATGAATCAGTAATAAATATAAGTCAAGAGTATAAAGATGTTGAAGTAATTCTTTTAAACAAGAAAAAGAAGAAAAAGAAACTTTTATCTACTGTGGCTAATATTGTTATACATCATAATAGCGGAAAAAAAGGCACTCTATTTCACAATGGAACCACTCAGGCTAAAAGAGACCATACAAAATCGTTTTTTAATTATTTAGCTAAAAATTTAATAAATGGTGTTAAAGTAAACTTTATTAAAAAAAATAATTACGTAAAATAAGAAAAAAAAACGTAATTAGTTGATTGAATCAATTTCTTCAGTGACTAATTCCCAATTTTCCATTAACTTTTCTAATTCTTTTTTCTTCTGTTGGTAGGTATTAAAAAAGTTAGGTTTTAATATCGTTTCATCATAATTAATAGAAAGCTCAAAATCTATATCTTTAATTTCTTTTTCAAGTTTAGTGATAGACGCTTCTGTTTTACTAAGCCTATTGTTTAAAGATTTGAGCTTTTTTTGATTTACATAATTCTCTTTACTCGATGATTTATTATCTTTTTCAGCAGCAACAGTTTTAGTTCTCTTTTCTGCTTCCCGCATATTTTGAATATTTCTCTGTTCTAAATAATAATCTATATCCCCCAAATACTCTTTTATATCACGATCCTTAAATTCATAAATTTTGGAAGTTAATCCTTGTAAAAAATCTCTATCGTGAGAAACTAATAATAAGGTTCCTTCAAACTTTATCAATGCTTCTTTTAAAACATTTTTAGATTTAATATCGAGGTGATTCGTTGGTTCATCCATTACTAATACATTAAATGGCTGCAGTAATAATTTCGCCAATGCTAAGCGGTTTCGCTCTCCACCTGAAAGCACCCTAACGTATTTATCAACATCATCGCCTCTAAACAAAAAAGACCCTAAAATATCTCTTACTTTAATTCGGTTTTTTTCATTAGCAGCATCAATCATAGTATCTAAAACGGTCTTAGACCCGTCTAAATAATCAGCCTGATTTTGAGCAAAATATCCGATTTCTACGTTATGACCTAAATTTAGTTCTCCACTATAGGAAACATCTCCAACAATACATTTTGCAAGTGTTGATTTACCTTGTCCATTCTGTCCAACAAAAGCTATTTTACTATTTCTTTCTAATAATAAACTTACATCATGAAGCACCTTTTTATCATCATAATTTTTAGAAACATTTTCTATTTCAATAACTACTTTTCCAGGAACAACAGAAATAGGAAAACTCAAAGACATGACACTATTGTCGTCTTCATCAACTTCAATTCTATCGATCTTGTCAAGTTTTTTTATTAAAGACTGAGCCATTGTTGCCTTAGATGCTTTTGCTCTAAATTTTTCAATTAATTTTTCTGTTTGCTCTATTTGCTTTTGCTGATTTTTTTGAGTTGCTAATTGCTGCGCTCTCAATTCTTTTCTTAACACTAAATACTCGGTGTAAGGTTTATTATAATCGTAAATTCTACCAAGTGAAATTTCAATAGTACGATTGGTAATGTTGTCTAAAAACATTTTATCGTGAGAAACAATAACTATTGCGCCTGCATAATTTTTTAGAAAATCTTCTAACCATAAAATAGATTCAATATCTAAATGGTTTGTTGGCTCATCTAATAATAAAATATCATTGTTTTGTAATAATAACTTTGCCAACTCAATTCGCATTCTCCAACCTCCAGAAAAAGTATCGGTAGCCATATTAAAATCTTCACGTTGAAAACCTAAACCTTGCAACACACGTTCTGTGTCTCCTTGGTAATTATAACCTCCGTGAATTTCATATTGATGCTGAACATCATTTAAGTCAACCATTAGTTGATGATAGCTTTCACTTTCGTAATCCGTACGTTCCGCTAATTGATGATTAATGTTTTCTAACTGATTTTCTAGTTGTTTAATTAATTTAAAAGCTTCATACGCCTCTTCAAGTACCGTTCTACCCTTTACAAAATCTATATCCTGCTTTAAAAAACCAATTGAAATTTGTTTGTCGGAAGCAATTTGTCCTGTATCATATTCTTGTTCCCCAGATAATATTTTTAATAAGGTAGATTTTCCAGCACCATTTTTACCAACTAATCCTACTCGATCTCCCGAGCGTAACTGAAAAGTGATTCCTGAAAATAAATCGTCTCCTTGAAATGAAACGGTAAGATTATGAATGTTGAGCATCTAAAAAATATTTTTGCAAAGATGCTTATTTTTTTTACAAAAAAAAGCACCAATTACCATTTGTAATACCTTTTTATATCGATCTCTTTAGGAAGCTCTAAATCCTTTTCAATATAATCGTAAAGGCTTTTAGCTAACGATGGTGCAGATGTAATTCCTCTAGTACCCAAACCATTAAAAAACACTTTATTTTCACAATCTATCAAAGTCCCTAAGAAAGGGCGTCGATCTCTAGTTGTGGGTCTAATTCCAGCAACTTGATCTACAACATCAAAGTTACAGTTTATAATAGTTTTTAGTTTATTGATCATTTCTTCTTTCGCATTTTGAGTTGTCTTTACAGAATGATCTTCCCGATCGTAGGTTGCACCAACCTTATACAAATCCTTAGTCAATGGAATCATAAAAAGAGAGGTTTTAAGCATAGAATACAGCTTTAATTCTGGCGATTTTATATATATATATTCTCCTTTATTTGGGATAAGTAAAGGCGCATTACTAATTTTTGTTTTACTTGGGAAATAAGGATTATTTTTAGCAGACACCCCATCACAGAAAACTATTTTTTTAGAAATAACATCTTTATAAAATACTTCATCGATAGTTACCCGAAGAGAATTGTAATTAAAAACTTCACTCTTTAATTGTTTTTTATTTAGTAGGTAGTTTTTATAATTTTCAATCAACACGACTGGATTAATCTTCCCAGTATTCTTTACTTCACCAAAACCAAAAGGTGCATTGATATTTGGATTTTTATTTTTAATTACTTTAGGTTTTAAAAAGAATTCTAATTCCTTTTTATCACATGCAACCATCCAGTTATTTTGTTCTTCAATACTATTAAAAATTCTTAACATTGACATTTTTTCAAACAATGGAATTCCTAATTTAATCGCTAATTTTTCATAAAATTTAATGGAGGTTTCCAAGTGTTCTTTAGCATTCCAAACTGGAGTAAATCTTTTTAATACAACAGGATTAATAACTCCTGCAGAAACTTTGGTTGACGAAACATTCCCCGTGTCATATACTATAAATGTTTTTTTATTCTTTTCTAGTTCTTCACAGAATGTGATTCCAGCTATTCCTAATCCTACAACGATATAGTCAATTTCTTTCATTTTACAAATATACTTTCTTCCTCATAAAAAAAGCCCTGAAACCAAAGTTTCAGGGCTTTTAATTTATTTATAAAACTACTTTGTTAGTAATTCCACATATCAATTTCAATATTTCTGATGGATTCTTTAATTCTATCTGATTCCATTAATTGCATCAATGCATTATCATTGACGTAATCTTTAATCTGTCTATCCCCTAAATCATTGTCTTCCTTATATATTACAGCATTAAATCTTCTTGAATTTAATAAATGATCATACGAAATAGGTCTTGAAGTATTCTTCCTGTTAAAAGCTTTTGCTTTATGTAACACATCCCTTGCAGAAGGGAACCAAATCCAAAACAACTCAACTTTAGTATCTGATGCTGCATCTGGAAATGCTTTTGAGCGTGCTTCATTAGCAACCGGAGCTAATCCTAATAATCGGTATTTAAGATCTCCTGAACGCTTATCCAAGTACCAAGTGCCTCGTATTCTCCATTCTTCAATATCAGCAGCATCCAATGTAAACTTACGAATGTATTGAGGATCTATAGCCTCTCCAGCATTAAATTGAGAAATACCTAAATCTGTTGTATCTGAATATACCAACGATGCTTCAATATCATTTAAGGTTCTCTTTTCAGTAAAATAGGAATCTGCATATAAATGCTCTATTGTTTGATTTTTGATGTTTTTAATTAAAACATCATACAAAGAACGTCTTTCCAAGCCAATATTATTGGTGTCTATTGGGTAATATAATGGGAAGTTTACACGCTCATCAAGATCAATGATTTCCCAAGTAGATTTAGACCATAAAATATCACGGTCATCAATATAACCATAAGGCAATGGACTATCATTGTCATAAGCTAATTGATCTTCGGTTTTTACACCGATCTCCTCAGGCGTCTTTGCATTAAGTACATTCAATTGAGCTAATACACTAACTGATGTCATCAATAAACAAAAAACACTCAAAACAACATTTTTAATATTCATAAAATAAATTTTTTATTCTAGTTTGTTAATTCAACAAATACTGGAGTAATTCTAGGCAACTTATAACTTGAATTTCCTGCAATTTTTGCATTTATATCAAATATCTGAACCGTCTCTCCCCTTTTTGCTCTTTTTAAAGCTCCTTTTGCTTGTGCATTTAATTTATCACCAGAAACTGTAACTGTAGGCTGTCCTGCTACTTTAAAGCTAAATCCTGTTACTTTAAGTTTAAGATCAAAATCAAAATCTAGTAACATAGCTCCAATACTTGAAATCTCTAAACCTTGACGTTGCATACGTACAGGCCCTCCATTACCATCTTCTCCTCGGATGGTACCTGTTGGTCTTGGTATGTCTTTAATTCTAAAAACTTTACTAGATGGAAATGATTTTCCATCAATAGTTCCAGTTACATTAATTTTAACTTCCCTTCCTTTTACAGTGGTAACGTCCATGGTATAAGAACTACCAGAACCTCTTGATAATCCTGGAGCATTTGCATTTACATTATTATTAGGAACTCCGTCCATAGAAATGGTTAATGGATTTTTTACTCCTCTATAGACAACATTCATTTTATCTGCTGAAATAGTTGCAGAATTAGGAGGAGATATCGTTGAGAATGATCTACTTACAGGCACATCAGTTTCTTTTCCATCTTCTAGAAAAACTAATTTTCCTTCTAATTTGTGTTCACCTGCATTACCTGCGCTTACAGCTAAAACAACTCTACCACCTTCAAAAGAAAAATCTTTTCCTTGTTCTAATTTTCTACCATCTAAAGTTAATTCAGCTCTATTTGGAACAGTTTTGTCATCTACACGACCTAAAACGATAGCCCCATCAAATACTTCTCCAGTATAATAAGCAGATTTTGGCGACTCTAAAAGCGTTGTGTATTGTGACATCGCTAATGCAGAAGCTTGTTGACCTGCTAATATTTTAGAAAGCAATTCACTACTGTTAGATTTTATATCGGTTTGTATCTGAGTTAGCTTTGTCATAGAAGCAATCATTGGAAAACCTTCAAAATTATAATCTAGCCAATTTATTTTCTCTCCATCTCTATTTAAGACTGGTTCTGTAGAAAAATTACTTTCTATAGATGCACCTAAACTTGGATATTCTTCTCCAAAAAGCGCAAGCATTCCAGTACGATAATCGTTCATTTCAGCTAAAAACTCTTTACCTCCAGGTTTTAAATTATCTCCTTGAAAAAATTTAGTATCTAAAAAATCTGGCTGATCTTGTACTTCATAATTATCAACATCGTCAGCTTTTACCGTTTTCATCATTTCGGATTTAAGATTAACTAAATAGCTATCAAGTTTATCAGTAATAACAACTGCCTGATCTGCCTTAGCTTTTACTGCAGCGTATTGCTCTGGCTGATCTTTAGCTTTTATAGCTAAACTAGCATAAAAGGCTTCATTTCTTGATTGAGTTGCTGTATTTGCAATAGTAAGTTTCGTATTTAGCAAACCAAAAGCAGATAATACTTCTTTTGACATATTTAAAGCTAACATTGCAATGAAAACCAAATACATTAGGTTAATCATTTTTTGTCTTGGGGATAGATTTCCTCCTGCCATTTTAATTTCTTTTTAAGAATTAATATTATAATTACAGTTAAAAACCGTCTTAATTTTTACTACCCATTGCAGATAACATACCACCATATACTCCATTTAATGAAGAAAGATTAGTAGTTAAGCTTTCCATTTGATTTTTTAATTGTTCTGTATTTTCAGCTACCTGATCATTCATTTCAGCTTGACGACTAGAAGATTCTACTTGAACTTTATACAAACTATTTAGCGATTCCATCTGTGCAGCTGCTAATGCCATTTCTTCACCATACTTCTTAGTAGAATTTATTGCATTGGTAGTAGGTACCATGTGTTTAGCTGTTTCCTCAAAAGAACGAATACTCTCAGAAAGACTTCCCATTAATTCAACATCGATCTGAGCACCTTTAAGCATTTCATCTAATTTTTTTGATAAGATTCCCTCTGCATCTGGAGAACCATCTTTGTTATTATCCTTACCCATTTGCCCAGCTAGTTCTGGATAAACTAAAGACCAATCTAAGTCATCATCAACTGGTTCAAATGCGGAAACGGCAAAAATTAAAGCTTCTGTAATTAATCCCACTGCTAATAATATCCCACCATTTAGTGGACCTATTTCCCAGTGAAGAATTTTAAATAAAGCTCCGATAATTACGATAGAGGCTCCTAAACCGTAAGCCATATTAAATAATTTTTTTGTAGATTTTGATTGTGCCATAGTAGTGTTGAGTTTATAAGTTAAGTTTGGTTTTATTTTATTAAGATTTAGCGAGCGTCTCCTAGTTTTTCATTTAATACAACGTCAGTACCCATGTAATCCTGAACATTCCTGAAGCCAATATAACTTCTAGCAGAATCAGCATATTCATAATCTCTGGAACTTACCTGCAAGAAATAAGCGATATCTTTCCAAGATCCTCCACGTAAAACTTTTCGCAGGTTTGCGGTGTCATTTACATTTGGATTCATATTAGATGAAAAATCGTAAGAAGAAGGTTCGTAAGATGAGTCTACCCATTCTGATACATTCCCTGCCATGTTATATAGGCCAAAACCGTTAGGTTCGTAGGATTTAGCTTCCACTGTATACAATGCTTGATCAGCTGCATAATCTCCACGTAATGGCTTAAAGTTTGCTCTAAAGCATCCACGATCATTTTTTGTATAAGGACCACCCCAAGGATATGTAGCGGATTGAAGACCACCACGAGCAGCATATTCCCATTCGGCTTCACTAGGCAATCTAAATGAATTTATTTGTTGGCGTCTTCTAGATTTTTGATAAGAGTTTTTATATAAGGTTCTCCAAGCAGAAAAGGCTTTAGCCTGTCTCCAACTAACACCTACTACAGGGTAATCTCCATAGGCTTGATGCCAAAAATAATCATTGTGCATTGGTTCGTTATAAGAATAGTTATAATCTTTTATCCAAACTGTAGTATCTGGGTAAATATTAACATCTTCTTTAATGATAAAATCTTTTCTACGTTTACTACCATCTCTTGCTGCAGCTTGCATGTCCATGTAAGTATACTGGAAATTTAATTTTGTAACATCAATAGTACGTTGCCCATTATATGATTCTTCCGAAGGAATATACATAGTATCCATTACCTCAGCATAGTATTCATCTGGGTAGTTAGCGGTATCCCATTGAATATCTAAGTTATTATTAATTTTTCTACCTGCATAAAAATCATCACCCATCCCAAAATAATTATCATACATATATTGATCATATGGAGACATTTCCTCATTCTCTTGATCAACAAAAGCAAATTCTCCAATACCTTGATCACCTGGCGTAGCACCAACTTCATCTGCTAGAATTGCTAATTTTAATCTTACTGTTGAATCACGAACCCAATAAACGAACTGACGGTACTCTGCATTGGTGATTTCAGTTTCGTCCATGTAGAAAGAGCGAACTGTCACTGTCTTAGTTGGCGCATCGTTTACAGCTACAAAATCATCATCTGATTTACCCATAATAAATGATCCTCCAGGTACAAGTGTCATACCAAAGGGCTTCTCTGGATGCCACTGTTTTCCCTGAGTTCCTACCAATTCTCCGCGATCACTGGTATTACAACTATATAATGTAAAAATAATCGCAGTAAATGCAATAAGCTTTTTCATAGATATTTAGGTTAAATTATCGAGATTTTTAAGGGAGTAAACCTATTTATAAAATATTTAAAAAACAACATATTTCTTAAAAAAACCTTCAATTCTCGATATTAATTTAGTTTGTTAGTATTATAGTTCATTTTTTCGGCGGGCTTTAATCCACCTTTCAGGTATTTCCTGATTACAAGCACTCAAATAATCGCCATAAGTGCAAGGTAATAACGTTTCTCTTTTTAATTTATTATTAACATTTGAAAAAAAAGGCAATTCTATCCACCATCGACCGGTTTTATTGCTTTTTTTAAATATTAATATATCATCTTCAATCGGTACTTTATAGATTACATACTGTGTTTCATCACTAAAATAATCATCAGAAACTCTAAAGCTAAACCCTTCAATAAAATACCAAAAAATTTGTGCAATTAACATAGCAGCACTTTTTGAATTTTTAAAATCTTTTAATTCATATACCCCAAAAGATGTTACTTTATTGCTTATTCCAGCATATCGAGAAATTGCGCAAATCTCTCTGCCGTCAAATCCATTTGGGCTTCTACTATTTTTATAACTTAAATCAGCGCTTTTTATTGTTCCAATATCTAAAAAAACCATATCAGAATTTCTTAAAATAGGTTCAACCAAAGTAATATCTGCAGTAACTTCTCCCAATCGGTAACCATCAAAAAATAATTTTTCCATGAGTTGGATTTCTTCTGGAGAATTATAATAAGATTGATATCCAATGTTACTATAATTAAACAAACTATAAGGCTTGTCTACTATTATTTTTCCTACAAAAGACTTATTAGTCATTGGTTGATCCGCATCACCTAAATCAAACTTACTGTCAATATTGGTAATATTTACCATGTTTCCTAAAAAATCGTAAGCCCTATATTGAGAATAGGCTAAATCTTGACTTCCGCAAAGTAAAAGTGGTATTATATCTTTTTTCAGAAGTTCCTCCATAACGGTCTTCATTGCAAAATGTGTATCCTGCACAGATTCTCCCTTTTCAATATCACCCATATCGATGATACTATGAGGCCAGTTACCTGGATATAATGAGTATAATGATTTTCTTATTTCATCAAAGCATATTTCTTCTCCAATAAAATCAACATCACTTCTATTTTCCTTAACTCCAAGTATTGCAAACTTGACATTTTCTAAATCTGGTAATTCTCCAATATTGGCATGAACTCGAATGTTTTTTCCAAGAACACCATTTGGCAATACTTCTTTATGAGCAAGAACAATTTTAGAAACTGGAACAAGGAATTCTATCATTATTTTTTCTTAGCTGCTGGTTTTTTTTTAGCTGCTGGCTTTTTCTTAGCTGCTGTCTTTCTCTTTGGTTTCTTTTTTTCAAATATACCCAAAGCATTTTCTAAAGTCATTTTATCAGCATTTGTCGTTTTAGGAAGTTCAATTTTAGTTTTTCCTTTAATAAGGTTGAAACGTCCCCATCTTGCTTTTTCTAGTCGAATTCCTTCATCCGTCCAGTTATGAATCAATTTATCGATTTCTTTTTGCTTTTTAGCTTCAATTAATTCAACGATATCAGCATCAGTAAGGTTCTCAAAATCATATTTTTTATTAACATTGATAAACAAATTATTCCATTTTATAAATGGTCCAAACCTTCCTGTTCCTTTTTGTACTGGTAGTTCTTCATGCTCATAGATAGGAGCGTCTGCTTTTCTTTTTTCTTCGATAAGCTCTTTTGCACTATCCATGTCTACATCTAGTGGATCCATTCCTTTTGGCAGTGAAATAAACTTAGAGTCAAACTTAATATAGGGACCAAAACGACCATTATTGATTTGAACTTCAAAACCATCATACATACCAAGATCCTTTGGAAGCTTAAATAAATCCATCACCTCTTCAAATGTCACTTGATGTAATTGTTGATCTGGACGTAGACTTGCAAATTTCTTTTCTTCATCATCTGGAGCCCCTATTTGAGCCATAGGACCAAATTTTCCTAAACGCACTAAAACTGTCTTTCCAGATTCAGGATCTTTACCTAGGATACGTTCTCCACTTTCTCTATCAGCATTTTCGGTTACATTTTCAATTTGTGGATGGAATTTTTTATAAAAATCCTTCATCATATGCTTCCACTCCTCATTTCCTTCAGCTATATTATCAAAATCTTCTTCAACTTTGGCTGTAAAATTATAATCTAATATATATTCAAAATGTTCAACAAGAAAATCATTTACAATCATTCCAATATCTGTAGGCACTAACTTTCCCTTATCAGAACCAATCACTTCAGACAGCATATTATCTTTTACATCATCCACTAATGTTAACTGTAAATAACTGCGTTCTACTCCTTCAATAGTTCCTTTTTCTACATAATTACGATTGATGATGGTCGAGATCGTTGGCGCATAGGTAGAAGGTCTTCCTATACCTAATTCTTCCATTTGCTTAACCAAAGATGCTTCCGTATAGCGATAAGGTGGTCTCGTAAATCGTTGTGTAGCTGTAATATATTTTTTTAACAAGCTATCGCCAACTGCTAATTTTGGCAACATACCTTCTTGTTCCTCATCTTCTAAATCGGTTCCTTCTAAATAAACCTTTAGGAAACCATCAAATTTAATCATTTCTCCATTTGCTACAAATTGTTCTGCAACTGACGCACTACTAGCAATCTTTACATTGGTACGTTCTAATTGAGCATTACTCATCTGTGAAGCTATGGTACGTTTCCAAATTAGAGCGTATAGTCTTTCTTGATCATAATCACCACTTATAGTATGTCTTGACATATCTGTTGGACGAATTGCTTCGTGAGCTTCTTGAGCTCCTTTAGCTTTACCTTTAAAATTTCTAGGGGTACTATATTCTTTACCAAAGGAATTTGATATTTCTTCTTCAGCAGCTTGTTTTGCATCATTAGAAAGATTAACACTATCGGTTCTCATATAGGTTATGAGACCTGCTTCATATAATCGCTGAGCAATGGTCATTGTTTTTCCTACTGAATAATATAATTTTCTTGAAGCTTCTTGTTGAAGTGTTGATGTTGTAAAGGGGGGTGCTGGTGATTTTTTTGCTGGTTTTTTCACTAAATCTGAAACATTATAGCTAGCTCCGATATTCTTAGTTAAAAAATCACGTGCTTCCTTTTCAGTTTTAAAATTCTTAGGGAGTTTTGCTTTGAACTTACTTCCAGTATTATTAGTAAATTCTGCTACAATTCTAAAAGAAGCAACAGGCTTAAAAACTTCAATTTGTCGCTCGCGTTCAACAATTAATCGAACCGCTACCGACTGAACCCTTCCTGCCGAAAGCCCTCCTTTAACCTTTCTCCATAAAACGGGAGATAATTCATAACCAACCAGCCTATCTAATACTCTTCTGGCTTGTTGTGCGTTGACAATATTGTAATTTATTTTTCTTGGATTTTCAATCGCTTTTAGTATGGCTGTCTTAGTGATCTCATGAAAAACAATTCGCTTCGTATTGCTTTCTGTTAAATTTAAACTTTCTGATAAGTGCCAAGCAATTGCTTCTCCTTCTCGATCCTCATCACTGGCTAACCAGACCATTTCAGCTTTTTTAGCTTGCGATTTTAATTCTTTAACTAAACTTTTTTTATCGCTTGGTATGATATATTTGGGTGTAAAATCTCCGTCTACATCTACACCTAATTCCTTAGAAGGAAGATCGGCGATATGACCAAAACTTGACGCTACTTTAAAATCTTTACCTAAATATTTTTCTATTGTTTTTGCTTTTGCTGGGGACTCAACAATCACTAAATTCTTTGCCATATTCAGTTTTATTTAGTCAACAAAAGTATATGAATTTTTTAAAATTCAATTTTTAAAAACCAAAAAAAGTAAATTTATTATCAAATTCTAATTGTTGTATCGCATCAAAAAGACTTCTATAAACACCCCCTTAACTCCAACAAAAACAATGGTTTCTTTATAAAAATAGCAAATAAAAACACCTTGTAAATAAGTAGTGAAAAATAATCCAACAAAACAAAGTATTAGACCTAATTGAGCAATTATAGCAGTTGTTTCGAAACAATGTTATAAAAAAAAATACTGCCATTATGTCATAAATATCAATTAAATTGTATCTTTGTTATATCTTAATAAAACAGGCATATTAATTGAGAATTAATTATTCGCATGTTTAATAGGCAAAGAATAACATTAAAAATGATCTCCGCTTAGCGAAGAAACCTATGGAAAAAATTATTGATGAAGAGAAACAAGGCGAAGCTTTAATTCTAGATACTAATAAAAAAAATAATCGTAATTTATTTATAGAAAGTTATGGTTGTGCAATGAATTTTAGCGATAGTGAAATTGTCGCTTCTATTTTAGCTAACGAAGGTTTTAATACTACTCAAAACCTTGAAGATGCCGATTTGGTTCTTGTCAACACATGTTCTATTAGAGATAAAGCAGAACAAACCATTCGAAAACGTTTGCAAAAATACAATGCTGTAAAAAAAATAAACCCAGGAATGAAAGTGGGGGTATTGGGCTGTATGGCCGAACGTTTAAAAGAAAAATTTTTAGAAGAAGAAAAAATAGTTGATTTGGTGGTGGGTCCAGATGCTTATAAGGATCTTCCTAATTTAATAAAAGAGGTAGATGATGGCAGAGATGCCGTAAATGTAATTTTATCTAAAGACGAAACTTATGGAGACATTTCTCCAGTGCGATTAGGAGGTAATGGAGTGACTGCATTTGTAAGTATTACAAGAGGTTGCGACAATATGTGTACTTTTTGTGTAGTTCCTTTCACTAGAGGGAGAGAAAGGAGCAGAGATCCTCAAAGCATCTTGGAAGAAGTCCATGATCTTTCACAAAAAGGTTATAAAGAAATCACATTATTGGGTCAAAATGTAGATAGTTATTTATGGTATGGCGGAGGTCTTAAAAAGAATTTCAAAAAAGCTTCAGAAATGCAAAAAGCTACAGCAACAAATTTTGCTCAACTACTAGACCTAGTTGCAACAGCAGCACCTAAAATGCGTTTGCGTTTTTCAACGTCCAACCCACAAGATATGGAGATTAACGTTTTGCATACCATGGCGAAGCATAAAAATATATGTGACTACATACATTTACCTGTTCAAAGTGGTAGTACCAGAATATTAAAAGAAATGAATAGACAACATACCCGAGAAGAGTATATGAAATTGATTGATAACGTCCGTGAAATTCTACCAAACTGTACGATATCTCAAGATATGATTACTGGTTTTCCGACAGAAACCGAAAAAGATCATCAAGACACTTTGAGTTTAATGGAATATGTAAAATATGATTACGGCTATATGTTTGCTTATTCTGAAAGACCAGGAACTTTAGCAGCTAGAAAAATTAAAGATGATGTCCCAGAAGAAGTTAAAAAAAGAAGGTTATCAGAAATTGTTGCACTACAAAGAGCTCATTGCGCACACAGAACAGAAGCTTTTGTTGGCGATACTTTCGAAGTGTTAATTGAAAAAGAATCTAAAAAAAGTGATCAGCACTGGGCAGGAAGAACATCACAAAATACCATGGCAGTTTTTCCTAAGAAAGATTATAAAGTTGGAGAGTTTGTAATGGTAAAAATATCAGATTGCACCAGCGCCACACTTATTGGGGATGGAATTGGGTATCCTGACGATAATTAATGGATAACCAAAAATAAATAGAAATTAACAAAAATAAGATCCCCGCCTTCGCGGGGAAGAATTATGGAATCAGTACAAGCAACAAAACAACGTTTCGGAATAATTGGAAATGATCCAAACTTAAATAGAGTAATCGAAAAAGCAATTCGCGTGGCTCCAACAGATATTTCTGTGTTAGTAACTGGAGAAAGTGGAGTTGGTAAAGAAAGTATTCCTAAAATCATACATTCTTTATCACATCGCAAGCATGGCAAATACATTGCTGTTAACTGTGGTGCTATCCCTGAAGGGACTATTGATAGTGAATTGTTTGGCCATGAAAAAGGTGCATTTACTGGAGCAACTTCAACTAGAAATGGTTATTTTGAAGTTGCAGATGGGGGAACTATTTTCTTAGATGAGGTTGGAGAACTTCCTCTTCCAACTCAAGTTCGTTTGTTGCGTGTTTTAGAAACTGGAGAATTTTTAAAGGTTGGTTCTTCAAAAAATCAAAAAACAGATGTTCGCATTGTTGCTGCTACGAATATTAATATGGCAGAAAACATTAGCAAAGGTAAATTTAGAGAAGATCTTTATTACCGTTTAAGTACTATTGAAATTAACTTACCTCCATTGCGAGAAAGAGCTGAAGACATTCATTTAATTTTCAGAAAATTTGCGTCAGATTTTGCTCAAAAATATAAGATGCCAACTATTAGATTAGACCAGCAAGCAACAGATTTACTATTAAAATACCATTGGGGAGGAAACATTCGTCAGTTAAGAAATGTTGCTGAACAAATATCAGTTTTAGAAAAAGATAGAACAATCAGCTATAAAACCTTGCGAAATTACTTAAAAGATGTTGGAAGCAATCTTCCCGCTGTTATTGAAACTAAAAAAAAGGAAAGTGACTTTAGTAATGAAAGAGAATTACTTTACAAAGTACTTTTCGATATGCAACGTGATTTAAATGATGTAAAAAAACTAACTTTAGAGTTGATGAAAACTGGGAATAACACTAAAGTACAAGAAGAGCACTCTAACATTATTAACAAGATGCACAGCGACACTAAAAATACTGAAGATAGCTTAGCAGATTTAGTAGATCAAGACTTTGAAACACCCATAGAAAACATAAAGGTTCTTGGTATTTCTGAAAATCAATCAGAAAATTACAGTCAAAATTCAGATTCTTCGAATAACTATGCTTATGCAGAAGATATTGAGGAGGAGGAAAATTTATCCATTCAAGAAAAGGAATTAGAACTGATAAAAAAATCACTTGAAAAATACCACGGAAAAAGGAAAGATGCAGCAGAAGAATTAGGGATTTCAGAAAGAACACTTTATCGAAAAATTAAACAATATAATTTGTAAATTAGTCTCGTATTTATTTTAACCGATGAACAAAATAAAAATAATTTTTGCTTTAATTTTAGTCTCCATCACTTTTAATAGTTGTGGCACTTATTCTTTTACAGGCGCCGATATAGATTATTCGACCACCAAAACGTTTCAAGTAAATTATTTTAAAAATGATGCTCCCATTGTAGAACCAGGAATCGGAAGAGATTTTACTTTAAAATTACAGGATCTTTTACTAAATCAAACCAATTTAGATTTGGTAAATAGTAGTGGAGATTTAATTTTTGAAGGTGAAATTATAGAATATTATATTGCGCCTATTACTGCTACATCAGAAATTACTGCAGCACAAAATAGATTGACAATTATCATTAATGTTCGTTTTTACAATACAAAAGAGGAATTAAAAGATTTTGAACAGCGATTTAGATTTTATTATGATTATCCAGGAAGTTCACAATTGGTAGGGTCACAAAAAGACGAAGCAATTAATGTCATTTTTGAAAGAATAACACAAGATATATTCAATACCTCATTAGCAAATTGGTAGCTAATAATTAAGACTCTTTTAAGAGAACTATGGACACAAAAACCTATATATATCTTCTAGCAAATCCGGAAAAAATAAGCCAAGAACATCAAGATAAATTATCTGATCTTATTGAAGAATACCCTTATTTTCAATCTGCAAGAGCATTGCAATTAAAAGGCTTGAAAAATTCGAATAACTATTTATATAATGACTCTTTAAAATTAACAGCTGCTTATACTGCAGATAGAAATGTTCTTTTTGAATACATCACCTCTGATCATTTTATCCAGAATGAAATATCGGAACTCATTCAGCAAAATGACGAATCTATTATTGAAATGGAGGTTATTTCAGAGAATATATCGAAACAAGTAAGTATCGAAATTGACAATCAAATTAAAGGAGAATTAAAAAAAGCAGAAGCCATACTAAACCCAGATTTATTTCTTAGAAAAGAAGGTTATATAAATGAATTAGTGGAAGCCAATAAGACAGAAGCTAATCCTTCCATTAAAGAAATACTAGAAGTTGAATTAGAAGAAAATAAGCCTTTAGATTTTACAAAAGAAGATGAACATTCTTTTTCAGAATGGTTAAAATTGACTTCGGCGATACCGATTATTCGAGAAGAAATTAAAGAAACTTCTTCAATAAATAAGCAGAATTTTGATTTGATTGACAAGTTTATCCAAGACAAACCAAAGTTAAAACAAGGAGTAAACTCTTCTAAAACTAGTGCGAACAATGAAGTGAAAAAAAATCTTGCAAGCCAATATTCACCTACTTCTGAATCGTTAATGACTGAAACTTTAGCAAAGGTTTATTTGCAACAAAAGAACTTTAAAAAAGCATTACAAGCATATCATATTTTAAGTTTGAAATATCCCGAAAAAAGTGGTTTCTTTGCAGACCAAATTCGAGTAATAAATAAACAGATTAATATAAAAGACTCATGAGCACGTTTACAATATTCATAGGATTAATAATTTTTGTAGCATTTTTATTAATAGTAGTAATTATGGTACAAAACCCTAAAGGAGGTGGATTGTCTTCTTCTTTTGGAGGTGGTGGAACACAACAATTAGGAGGAGTTCAAAAAACAACTGATTTTTTAGATAAAAGTACTTGGACTTTAGCTACTTTATTATTGACATTAATCTTACTTTCTAACATCTCAATTATGGGAGGCCCTGGAAATGCTGGCTCTAAAGCTTTCGATGAAAATGCTATAGAAAATGCATTAGCACCAACAGATGATGCACCACAGGAAACTACTAAAGATACTAACTAGTATTACTTTACATAAATTATAAAAAATGCCAGCTTATGACAAGCTGGCATTTTTTATGGGCACTTGTCACTTATATTCAAGTGGCATGCTTTTAGCATATCAATAATCATAAATATATTATTAATAAAAAAACACTGATAATGGCATTAAAAATTCAACCTCTTTCAGATAGAGTCTTAGTAGAACCACAAGAAGCGGAAACAAAAACTGCTTCAGGATTGTACATCCCAGATTCTGCAAAAGAAAAACCACAACAAGGTAAAGTTGTTGCAGTTGGAAAAGGAAAAAAAGACCACGACATGACTGTGAAAATTGGTGACCTTGTTCTTTATGGAAAATATTCAGGAAGTGAATTAAAACATGAAGGTAGCGATTACCTTATTATGCGAGAAGAAGATATTCTAGCAATTATTTAATTAAAGTTTAATCAAAAAGACTTCCAATTTCTTGGAAACATAAAAATTAAAGATTTTTAAAATGGCAAAAGATATAAAATTTGATATTGAAGCACGTGATAGCATAAAACGTGGCGTTAATGCATTGGCAGATGCAGTAAAAGTAACCCTAGGACCTAGAGGACGTAATGTAATAATAGGAAAGTCATTTGGCGGACCTCAAATTACTAAAGATGGTGTAACGGTAGCAAAAGAAATTGAATTAGAAGATCCTCTTGAAAACATGGGAGCTCAAATGGTAAAAGAAGTTGCTTCAAAAACCAATGATTTGGCTGGAGACGGTACTACTACCGCTACAGTTTTAGCACAAGCTATTGTAAAAGAAGGTTTAAAAAATGTTGCTGCTGGTGCAAATCCGATGGACTTAAAAGCCGGAATCGATAAAGCAGTAGCTGCGATTACTGCAAACTTAAACAAGCAAGCTAAAAAAGTAAATAACTCTTCAGGTATGATTAAGCAAGTTGCTTCTATATCAGCCAATAACGATGAATTAATTGGTAACCTAATTTCTGAGGCATTTGGAAAAGTAGGTAAAGAAGGAGTTATTACTGTTGAAGAATCTAAAGGAACCGAGACTTATGTTGACGTTGTGGAAGGAATGCAATTTGACCGTGGTTACTTGTCTCCTTATTTTGTAACAGATAGCGAGAAAATGCAAACTGAAATGGAGAACCCAATGATTCTTCTTTATGATAAGAAAGTTTCTACAATGAAAGATTTACTTCCTATTTTGGAACCAGTTGCTCAACAAGGAAAATCATTGTTAATTATTGCTGAAGATGTTGATGGTGAAGCATTAGCTACTTTAGTGGTAAATAAACTAAGAGGTTCTTTAAAAATTGCAGCTGTTAAAGCACCAGGATTTGGTGATAGACGTAAAGCAATGCTAGAAGATATTGCAATTTTAACTGGAGGAACTGTGATCTCTGAAGAGTTAGGTTTTACATTGGAGAATGCAACTTTAGAGATGCTAGGAACTGCTGAAACAGTGACCATCGATAAAGACAATACTACGATTGTAAAAGGTGCAGGAAACAAAAATGACATTAAAGCTCGAGTAAATCAAATAAAAGCTCAAATTGAAACTACTACAAGCGATTATGATAAAGAGAAACTTCAAGAAAGACTTGCTAAATTAGCTGGTGGAGTTGCTGTTCTATATGTAGGTGCTGCTTCTGAAGTAGAAATGAAAGAAAAGAAAGACCGTGTGGACGATGCTTTAAATGCAACTCGTGCTGCTGTTGAAGAAGGAATTGTAGCTGGAGGTGGTGTTGCACTAGTTAGAGCGATATCCGTTTTAGAAAAATTAAGTGCCGATAGTATTGATGAAAAAACTGGAATCAATATTGTAGCAAAAGCGATTGAATCACCTTTACGTACGATAGTTGAAAATGCTGGTGGAGAAGGTTCCGTTGTCATTAATAAAGTACTGGAAGGAAAAAATAACTTTGGTTACGATGCAAAATCTGATAAGTATGTAGATATGCTGAAAGCTGGAATAATCGATCCTAAAAAAGTAACTCGTGTAGCACTAGAAAATGCAGCTTCTGTAGCTGGTATGATTTTAACTACCGAATGTGCTCTAGTAGATATTAAAGAAGATACGCCAGCTATGCCACCTATGGGCGGTGGCGGAATGCCAGGGATGATGTAAGAAATCAAAAACAATGAATAAAAAAAGACCTCTAAATTTTAGAGGTCTTTTTTTATTCATTGTTTTTTTTTAATTCTCGTGATCCTCTATAATGTCATCACTTCTATATTTACAACAAGGGTGTACCGAAGCATAGGCTTCATCGGTAGCTATAATCTCTATTGTATCATGACCAACTGCTGCAATTCCTTCTTGAATTTGAGTTAAATTAGTTTTACGTTCATCGTAAATAAGACTTAATTCGTGAGTTTCTACATTCCAAACAGCAGATTTTACTCCTTTTGTTTTTATGGAAGCTTTTTCAATTCGATCTTTACACATTAAACAAACTCCATCTACTTCTATAACAGCTTTTGCATTTTTATTTTGTGCGCTAAGGGTAACTCCTATAAAAAAGAATAGTCCCAATAAAATTATTTTTTTAATTTTCATCTTTATTTAATTTAATTTAATTTAATTTATAACGTAAGCCTGCGTAAAAACTAACTCCAAAAATTGGGCCATATACAAATGTCGTATCAAAAGTATCCTCAAAAGGGTTTTCGCTATTTAATATTGGATCCGATTGTTTTTCATTTGTTAAATTTTCTCCACCCAAATATAACTCAAAAGAAGTAGAAAATACTTTTGTGATTTGAGCATTTAAAGTAGTTAATGTTGGAGTTTTTTCAGATAATTGATAAGCTGCTGGGTTTCCGTAAGTTGAAGGAAAACGTTGTTCTCCTAACCAATTAAAGGTAGCATCAAACTTCCATTGCGCAGCCTTGTCTTTTATTTTTGTTTCATAAGAAATATTCGCAAAAACTCGATCTTTTGGAATTAAAGGATTGTCTAACTTTCCATAACTATAGCTATAATCAGTTTTTACATCGTAATATTTATATGCTGTTCTAACATCTAAACCTTCAGCAATAAGAATGCTTAATTCCGCTTGAAAACTATTTGCATAACTTTCTCCCTTTAAGTTATAAAAATTGACCTCTCTCGGGTTTTCCCAATCCACTACAATTTGATTTACAAAATCGGTTCGGTAATAATCAAAAGTAATTTCAGATTTTTTTCCAAAAAAAGTAAATTTTTGTGAGAATGAAGCTCCATAATTCCAAGCAATTTCAGGATCCAAACCATATATACTTCCGTTGGTATCCAAAATATTAATTACTCTAGAAGATGCAAACATTTTCTGATTTTCAGTAAATATATTTGCACTTCTTTTACCCCTTCCGGCAGAAACCCTAAATGCTGAATTCTCCCAAGGTGAATACCTTAAGTGTATTCTTGGAGTTAAAAAAGTTCCCAGTAAATTATCCGTATCAATTCGCAATCCAGCAGTAAGATTTAAATCTCCTAAATTATCATAGGAATATTCAAAAAAGGCTCCTAATGAATTTTCAGTACGTTGATATTTAGTGGCATTTACGAGTTCATTATAGTCATCATAGGTTGCGCTAATACCTGTTTTAAACTTGTTTCTAGAATCTCCAATAATAGAATTAAAAATAGCATTGGCATACACACTATTATGAGTAATATTATAAACGTTAAATCCAAAATAAGAATCTTGCACGTGATTGCTATATGCTGCTTGAACTCCCATACTTTGGTAAGGAATTTCAGGATTTACATACCCAAATTTTGCGGAAGCTTCAAAACGTCTTGTGTCAATTTCACTACCCCAATAATTGGTGGTAAACTTATCTCTTTTAGGATCAAAATCTATTTGACCTGTTTGTTTTTCGTCATTTAAAAACTTAATATTTATAAAACTTACGAGGCCTTTTTCATTATTGGTATACTGCCAACGGTTCATCAAGTTTAGTTGTTGTTGTAATGGCATGTCTAAAAATGAATCTTCATTTTTATCAAATTTTTGATTTCTTAAATTCCCATGCACATATAGTCCAGTATCCCATTTATCTGAAATTTTGCTATTTAAATGGGTGTTTAATTCTATTCGTCCATTTGCATTGCCATAAACATTGACAAATAATCGATCGTCAGTTGAAGGTTTTTGAAGCTCTGCATTAATTTGTCCAGCAAAACTTTCAAAACCATTTACAACGCTTCCCGCTCCTTTGGTAATTTGAATACTCGATACCCAAGTACCTGGTATAAAACTCAATCCAAAAGCTTGTGAAGCACCTCTAATGGACGGAATGTTTTCGGTAGTTATTAAAATATACGGACTCGTTAAGCCTAACATCTTTATTTGTCGGGTTCCAGTAATTGCATCTGCAAAATTTACATCGATGGAAGGATTGGTTTCAAAACTTTCTGAAAGATTACAGCAAGCAGCTTTTAACAATTCTGAACTACTCACATTAATTACATTAGTAGCGGACAAAAAAGATCTTGTTGATGCTTTTTTTCTAGTGCTAATTATCACTTCATCTAACTGCCCTTTAGCAGTTAATGTATGTTGAATCTGTTTTATATTTGATATTAGTAATGTATCGGTTTTATAACCTACATAACTTAATACAAGCTTTTTATATTCCTTTTTATAAGGTATTGTAAAAGATCCATCTAGGTCGGTGATCGTTCCTACAGAAGCATTTAGCCAAAAGACATTTGCTCCAGCTAAACCAATGGTTTCGTTATTTTCGTTTTTCTCTAATAGTATCCCTTCTATTTTATTTTGAGAAATAGATACCAATGGTGTTAATATTAGTATGAATAATAGGTATTTCATTTTTAATTTTTTCTTATAAATAGATTTAAAATTGAAAACAGGTATTGCTTTCAATAAAATTTAAAAAAAGAAAAAATCAAATGGTAAATACTTGATAAAGGACAGATAGATCCTTGCCTATAGGTGGAGGTTTATAATTTGCATATAAAAGTAGCGCTTGAGATGTATCACAAAACTGTTTAAATATAAATATAGGGACGAAACTTGCAATAAAAGGAACATTAATTTGAAGATCAAATAATGATAAAGAATAATTATCGTCTGTTTCTACATTTTCGTATTTGTTTTTACAGCATTGGTATGATTTTGAATCGCTATCATCACAATCATCGGATTCCATAGCCATGCTACAAGTAAGGTTCTTTTTACCAAATGTAAGGGTAGAGAGAACTTCAAAATCTCCACAAAAATGTTTAGCATATGTAACACCTGTGCTACTCGCTAACATTAAAATGGTTAGTACTATTGAAATTACTTTTTGCATGTGATGCAAAATTACAACATAAGTTTCAAAAAATCAATATAGCCTTCTTATTTAACTTAAAATTTAGTTTTCTGAAAGTAAAAAGCTGGAATCAAGACCAGTAAGAACAATGGTTGAATTAAAAAGCGCCTAACATAAAATAGTGCGACTAAATTTTTAGAATCTGAATAAAAAAGCAGGAAACAAAAACCCACCACAAGAAGTACAAAAAATACTCCATATAAAATTAAAGATAATTTCACAATACTTCTAATTTAAAAAACACCCAAATTAATACTAGAGAAATAATTGTATTGAATATATTTATATCTTAAAAAATAGCAGCTCTTTATTAACTTTGCTTTTAAATATTTTTTGATGCACTATAAAAATCTTCAAGATAAAATTAAAGAAATTATAAGTCATGATAATTTAACCATCAACAATCGCCTTAGTGCAGTTTGTGGGATTCTTCAAAACAGTATTGATTATTATGATTGGGTTGGATTTTACTTTGCCAATCATGAAGAAAAAACCTTGCATTTAAAAGCCTTTGCTGGCGAACCAACAAACCATACGATTATCCCTTTTGGAAAGGGTATTTGTGGTCAAGTTGCTATCTCGAATAAAAATTTTATGGTGGATGATGTAAAAGCACAAGATAATTATATTGCTTGCAGCATTCATGTAAAAGCTGAAATTGTAATTCCTTTATTTAAAGATGGAATTAATGTAGGCCAAATAGATGTTGATTCTAATTCCGTTAATCCTTTTTCAAAAAAAGACGAACGTTTTTTAGAATGGATTAATGAACAAGTGGTTACGATTCTTTAATTTTTCACAACCTAAATCAGTATTACATTCCGGTTCTAATTGCTTCAACTGGATCTAATTTTGATGCTGAAATCGCTGGAATAATACCTGCGAAAAGTCCAATTATTGCTGATATTGCAGTTCCAATAAACATGTTCCATGGAGATAATACAAAATTAAAATCACCGGTAAATGTAGATGCGAAAATCGATACTATAAAAACCAACATCAATCCAATTAATCCGCCAATTACCGAAAGTATAACTGCTTCAAATAAAAACTGAAATAGGATAAACTTATTTTTTGCTCCTAAGGACTTTTGTATTCCTATCAAATTGGTTCGTTCCTTTACACTAACAAACATAATATTAGCAATACCGAACCCTCCTACCAATAAAGAAAATCCGCTAATTATCCAACCAATTCCATTCATGGTCGCAGTAATTTCATCAATTTCATTTTTTAAGCCCTCTAAGCGATTGACAAAGAAATTATCTATTTCATCGGGTTTTAACCCTCTTGCAATTCTAATTTTTTGTTTTAATAAAGCGATATAACCCGCATTATCAATTCCGTTTTCTGGTTTTACAATAATTTGAGGAAAGGTAGATTTATTATTGTCTCCAAATATTTTTCTTGCCATATTCACTGGAAAAAAAACCGCAGTATCTTTAGAAGCCCCAAATAAGGCGGAACCTTCTTTTTTTAGCACTCCAATCACCACAAATTTTCGCCCATACAAACGTACCTTTTTACCTAGAGCTAAAGTGGAAGGAAATAAGGTTTTGGCTATTTCATCTCCTAGAATAATTACAGGGGTTCCACTATTGGATTCAGATTCATTAAAAAAACGTCCTTCTGCTATTTGAAGCGCTTCAATATCATAATATTCATAAGTAACAGCGCCAATTTTTACATTAGAAACTGAATTCTCTTCGTATTTTATAGAAGTTGAAGGCACATTTAAAGAAAATGAAGCAGCATCCGTATCCGGCATATACCTGCTTATATATTGATATTCATCATAACTTACATCTGGAAATTGCTGTCGTTTCCAACGAGGAATATCAGAGGGTCCAAAAGAAAAACGCATAATTACAATGGTACTATTGTCTAGAGAACTAATACTATCGTCAATTTCCTTTTTAAGAGAATCTACCGCGGCTAAAACAGCTATTATTGAAAAAATACCGATGGTCACTCCTAATAGAGACAAAAATGTACGCAGCTTATTGTTTTTAAGTGCACTGATTGCAAAATTGAAACTTTCTTTTAGTACACGTAGATATATAAGCATCTTTAAAATTTAATATGGACTTTCTTTAAATTGAAAGTTTTAAAACATAATTCTTAGCAAAATTTTAATGGTTTTTTACAATCAAAAAAGTTTCACTAATATAGGACGTTTTCTATTAACATATGTTACAAATTTAAGAGGTAATTATGTACTTTTGTAAATGTCTGTTTTAAAGATTAAAATCTATATTTTCCATGAGCAATAAAAAAATCACATCTGCATTAATTTCTGTTTTTCACAAAGAAGGATTAGCGCCCATCGTTAAAAAATTAAACAATCTTGGAGTAACAATATACTCAACTGGTGGGACTCAAAAGTTTATTAACGATTTAGGAATCGATGTAATTCCTGTTGAGGATATCACAGATTACCCATCTATTTTAGGCGGAAGAGTTAAAACATTGCACCCAAAAGTTTTTGGAGGTATCCTAAACAGACAAGATAATGAAAGTGATGTTTCTGAAATGAAAGCCTATAACATTCCTCAATTGGATCTTGTAATTGTAGATTTATATCCTTTTGAAAAAACAGTTGCCTCAGGAGCAGATGAAGCAAGTATTATTGAAAAAATTGATATCGGTGGCATTTCATTAATTAGGGCTGCAGCAAAAAATTTCGCTGATACACTTTGTGTCTCATCAATGCAAGATTACAAAGAATTATTACATCTAATTTCAGAAAATAATGGTGAAGTTTCTTTAAAAGATAGAAAACAATTTGCTGCAAAATCATTTAATATATCATCACATTACGATACTGCAATTTTTAATTATTTTAATAAAGATCAACGCATTTCTTCTTTAAAAATTAGCGAGCCAAATGGCAAGATTTTAAGGTATGGTGAAAACCCACATCAAAAAGGATTTTTCTTTGGAGATTTCGATTCAATATTTGACAAAATACATGGAAAAGAATTAAGCTATAATAATTTATTAGATGTAGATGCCGCGGTTAACTTAATGGCGGAATTTACCGGAGAAGCCCCTACATTCGCAATTTTAAAACACAACAATGCCTGTGGGATTGCACAACGTGACACAATACATCAAGCTTATGTTGATGCTTTAGCGGGCGATCCTGTTTCAGCCTTTGGAGGAGTTTTAATTAGCAATGTTGAGATTGACGAAGCTGCATCTGAAGAAATTCATAAATTATTTTGTGAAGTGGTCATCGCCCCTTCTTTTTCTGAAAATGCTTTAGAGGTATTAAAAAACAAAAAAAATAGAATTCTTTTAATTCAAAAAAATATTGAATTACCAAAAACCACGGTTAGAACTTGTTTAAATGGAACTTTACTTCAAGATAAAGATAATTTAACAGACAGTCTTGAAAATTTAACATACGTAACTAACAATAAACCAAATTCTAATGAGTTAAATGATATATTATTTGCTTCAAAAATTTGTAAGAACACAAAATCTAATACCATCGTTTTAGTAAAAGACAAACAGTTATGCGCTAGCGGAACAGGACAAACATCAAGAGTAGATGCATTGACACAAGCGATTAATAAAGCTTCCTCTTTTAATTTTAATTTAAAAGGATCTGTAATGGCAAGTGATGCGTTTTTTCCATTTCCAGATTGTGTAGAAATCGCAAATAAAGCCGGAATAACCGCTGTAATCCAACCAGGTGGCTCTATTAAAGATGGTTTAAGTATTGATTATTGTAATACCCACGCTATGGCAATGGTATTTAGCGGAATACGTCATTTTAAGCATTAATTTTTATTACATTTGTAAAGCACACGTTTAATTTCAATACACTAGCATAACATATGGGATTTTTTGACTTCTTAACTGAAGAGATAGCAATAGATTTAGGCACTGCCAATACTTTAATCATACATAACGATAAAGTTGTAGTAGACGCTCCTTCTATTGTTGCTAGGGATCGTACCACTAGAAAAATAATAGCGGTAGGTACCGAGGCAAATTTAATGCAAGGAAAAACCCATAAAAACATAGAAACCGTAAGGCCTTTAAAAGATGGTGTAATTGCTGATTTTGATGCTAGTGAACAGATGATCAATATGTTTATTAAAGACATACCCGCTCTTAAAAAGAAATGGATCACACCATCGTTAAGAATGGTTATTTGTATTCCAAGTGGTATTACAGCTGTGGAAATGCGTGCTGTAAAAGAAAGTGCAGAAAGGGTGAACGGGAAAGAGGTTTATTTGATTCATGAACCTATGGCTGCTGCTATTGGTATTGGAGTTGATATCATGCAGCCCAAAGGAAATATGGTAGTGGATATAGGTGGTGGAACTACTGAAATCGCAGTTATTGCCCTTGGTGGAATTGTTTGTGATAAATCTGTTAAAATTGCTGGTGATGTTTTCACCAATGATATTATTTATTATATGAGGACTCAACATAACTTATATGTTGGTGAACGCACTGCTGAAAATATTAAAATTCAAATTGGTGCTGCAACTGAAGATTTAGATTTGCCACCAGAAGATTTACCTGTTCAAGGACGTGATTTATTAACTGGAAAACCTAAACAAGTACAAACTTCCTATAGAGAAATTGCAAAAGCATTAGATAAATCAATTTTAAGAATTGAAGATTCGGTAATGGAAACATTATCTAAAACACCACCAGAATTAGCAGCAGATATTTATAACACCGGTATTTATCTAGCAGGTGGAGGATCTATGCTTAGAGGATTGGATAAACGTTTGTCTCAAAAAACAGATTTACCAGTTTATATAGCAGAAGACCCTCTAAGAGCTGTAGTTCGAGGTACAGGTATCTGTTTAAAAAACTTAGCAAGATTTAAAAGTGTATTAATTAAATAATAATCAATTGATTATATTTAATTAAAATAAATAACGCTTATGCAGCAGATTATATTTTTCTTTATTCGGAATAAAAATTTCCTGCTGTTTATTGTTTTGTTCTCTATTTCAATTTTTCTAACAATACAGTCTCATTCTTACCATAAAAATAATTTTGTTAACTCATCTAATAGTATCACTGGAGGTATTTATACTATTAAAAGTTCAATTACTAATTATTTTAATTTAAGAGAAAAAAATGAAATTTTAATAGATGAAAACACTAGGATTAGAATACAATTAGAATCTTATAAGAGCAAAGTAGTCAATCAAAATATCGATACCAATTCAATCCTTTCAAAATATTATTTTGTTTCTGCAAAAGTGATTAATAATTCATTTTCAAAAACAAAAAACAAACTTACCATAGACAAAGGTGAAAGAGATAGCATACAATTAGATTTAGGAGTTATTACTTCTAAAGGAATTGTTGGGATCATAGACAATGTTTCAAATAAATATGCAACGATTCAGTCAATTTTAAATACTAATAGTCAGATAAATGCGAAATTAAAAAATGCAAAACATTTTGGATCCTTAGTTTGGAACACGGAAGATCCTAATGTTATTCAATTAATTGACATCCCTAGATTGGCTCCAGTAAAAATAGGAGACACTATTGTTACAGGAGGGAAATCTACGATATTTCCCGTAGGAATTTTAATTGGGGCTGTGATCGATTTTGAATTAACCGAAGATGAAAACTCACAGAATTTAAATATTCAATTATTTAATGATATGACGAATTTACAACATGTATATATCATTAATAATTTAGACTCACAAGAAATTATCAACTTAGAAAAAGGATTAGAAAATGTTGAATAACGAGATTTTCAAAAATATCATTCGATTCATATTGTTAGTATTAACACAAGTTTTACTATTGAATCATATCAATTTTTTAGGTTATGTAAATCCATATATTTATATTTTATTTATTATAGTTTTTCCATTTACAGGTAATAAAAGTTTATTAATTTTTTTAAGTTTTATTCTAGGCTTAACAATTGATTTTTTTTTAGATTCTGGAGGGATACATGCAGCTGCTTGCGTTTTTATAGCCTATATACGACCACAGGTTTTAAAATATTCATTTGGAATTAGCTACGAATACAATACTATAAAAATAAGTAATACAGATTTCATCAAGCAACTTATCTATGTTGGATCGATGGTCTTTTTTAATCATATTGTATTATTTTCATTAGAAACATTTAATACAGATCACTTATTATTATTATTAAAGTCAACGGTATTTTCGAGTATCTTTAGTATCATTATCATATTAAGTGCAATTACTATTTTTAGCGAAAAACCAAAGTGAGAAAATACCTATTTTTACTTATTGTTATTAGTACCGGAATCTTAATTTCGGCACGACTTTTTTACCTTCAAGTCTATGACACTTCTGCGCAAATTTCATCACAGAATAACGCAATAAAAAAAATATATGATTTTCCTCAAAGAGGATTTATTTTTGATAGAAATAGAAAATTATTAGTTTCGAATCAGCCATCTTATGATGTAATGGTAATTCCAAAAAATACCGAAGCTCTAAATCCAAATTTAAAGCAAGAATTTTGTGATTTATTAAAGATAACCTTAGAAGATTACGATAGAATTTTAGAGAAAGCAATAGCTTACTCTCCAAGATTACCCTCTGTTGTGGTTCCACAATTCACAAAAAATGAATATGCGTATCTATCAGAAAAAATGTGGAAATACAAAGGTTTTTATATTCAAAAAAGAGCTTTACGAGATTATCAAGTATCCAATTCAGCTAATGTTTTTGGCTATATCGCTGAAGTAAATCAAAGCATTATCAAAAAAAATCCTTATTATCTAATGGGTGATTTAATTGGTAAATCTGGAATAGAGATGGAATATGAAGAAGTCTTAAGAGGTAAAAAAGGCGTCAAGTATCTTCAAATGGATCGATTTAATAGGAAAATAGGGCCCTATAAAGAAGGAATTTACGATACCATACCTATTAATGGAAAAGACATTACACTTACTATTGATGCAGTTCTACAAGAATATGGTGAGCGATTATTAATTAACAAAAGAGGTGGCATTGTTGCTTTAGAACCAGATACTGGAGAAATATTAGCATTGATAACAGCACCTAATTACGATCCTAAATTATTAGTTGGTAGGGAGCGTTCTAAAAATTTTACGAAACTATGGTACGATACTATTTCTAGACCTTTATTTGATCGAGTTTTACAAGGAGAATATCCTCCTGGTTCGCCTTTTAAATCTTTAACTGCTTTAATAGGAATGCAAGAGGGAGTCATAAATAGTTCCGAAAAAATATCATGTTATAATGGATATAATTATGGTGGAAAGAAAATGTTAGGCTGTCATCCCCATGATACTCCATTAACAATGATTGGAGGAATCGCTAATTCCTGTAACAGTTATTTTTGTACTATTTATAAGCGAAGTATTGAAAAATATCCAAGTCCACAGGAAGGAATTGATAATTGGAAAAAACATTTAGAGAGTTTTGGATTGGGTAATTACATAGGCTATGATTTACCTCCAGGAAAAAAAGGGTTAATTCCATCTTCAGAATTTTATAATAGTTGGTATCAATATCCTAAATATAAATGGTATGCAACAGCAACTATATCAAATGCAATAGGTCAAGGAGAAGTCATTTTAACTCCTATGCAAATGGTTAATTTTACAGCTGCTATTGCAAATAAAGGCTGGTATTATAAACCGCACATTCTAAAAAAAATAAGTAATATAGATACTATTTTATCAAAATATACCAAAAGGTATAATACTACTATAGACGCTCAATATTTCGAACCTGTTATTGAAGGTATGTATGATGTATACAATGAAGGTACTGCAAAGTATATTCAAATTCCTGGTATTGAAATATGTGGAAAAACAGGAACTGCAGAGAATTTTACTAAAATTGACGGCAAAAGAGTACAACTTACAGATCATTCGATTTTTATTGCATTTGCACCTAAAGACAATCCGAAAATTGCAATAGCTGTTATCGTTGAAAATGGATATTGGGGTTCTCGCTGGGCAGGAAGAATTGCAGGACTTATGATTGAAAAATATTTAAAGGGAGAAATTACTCGAAAAGACATGGAAGCATATGTTTTAAACGGAAGCCTTTTAGAGGAATATGAAAAACCATATTCTGGAAAAACATTTAACATCAATTATTAATGTTAGGATCAAAAGGAACAAAATTTGATTGGCCAACTATTTTTATATACATAGCATTAGTAGTTATAGGTTGGGTGAATATTTATTCTGCATCTTATAATACTACCTCAACTGCTTTTTTTGATTTCTCACAGGTTTATATAAAGCAATTGGTATGGATCAGTTTAAGTTTAATACTTATTCCTTTTATTCTGACAGTAGAAGCAAAATTCTATGAACGTTTCTCGAGTATTATTTATATAATTTCATTAGTTTCATTAGTGGGTTTATTTTTTTTAGGTAAAAATGTGAATGGAGCTACTTCTTGGTATTTTTTAGGGGGATTTAGTATTCAACCTAGTGAATTTGCAAAAGCTGCAACAGCTCTTGCTTTAGCTAAATATGTAAGCGATATACAAACTGATTTAAAATCTTTTAAGGACCAAATTAAATCATTAATTATAGTTTTTTTACCAGCATTAATAATTATACCTCAACCTGATCCTGGAAGCGCATTAGTTTATGTGGCCCTCATATTTCCTTTATACAGAGAAGGACTGCATTTTATCTATTTATTATTGAGCTTTATAATTGCTGCTCTTTTTGTAGCAACTTTGGCATTTGGAACTTTTTGGGTATCCATAGGTATATTGATAATTATAGCAATCATTTATTTTAAAAATTATAAAAAAAAACAATCTATTTTTAAATATGGATTTATTGCACTTGCTTGTATAGCCTTTTCAATTTCTGTAAATTTTATTTTTGAGAATGTTTTAGAACAGCGACATAGAGATCGGTTTAATATTGTGTTGGGTAAGGAAATTGACAGCAGAAGTATTGGATATAACACCAATCAAAGTGAGATAGCGATAGGTAGTGGAGGCTGGACAGGTAAAGGATGGCTTCAAGGAACACAAACAAAAGGAAAATTTGTACCAGAACAGGATACCGATTATATATTCAGCACCGTTGGAGAAGAATGGGGGTTTTTGGGGAGTATTGGTGTTGTTATTCTTTTTATAACACTAATTATTAGGCTATTGATTTTAGCAGAAAGACAAAAGTCACAATTTAGTCGAGTCTATGGTTATAGTGTTTCTGCTATATTGTTTTTTCATTTTTTTATAAATATTGGAATGGTCTCTGGTCTATTACCGACTATTGGGATACCATTGCCTTTTTTTAGTTATGGTGGCTCTGGTTTATGGGGGTTTACCATTCTACTATTCATATTTATTAGATTAGATGCTTCCAATTATATTAATCGCTAAGACCTATCACGGAAAATAATAAATGGATATTATATAAAAATTAGTTTTTAAAGATGTATTCGTAAGTTAAAGAATTGCAGAAATAATAATTATTAAAATAATATAAATCTGTTTTCTATTCATACGGGTTTTTATCTAGTTTTCACATCCATTGCATCTCTTAAAGCGTTACCTATCAAAACAAACACAGTAACCAAACTCATAATAGCAAGTCCCGGAATTATCGCTAAATAGGGTTTTCCTAGAATTATATAGGAATAATGATCCTTAATAATACCTCCCCAACTTGGCATCGGAGGCTGAGCACCAATACCCAAAAAACTAAGTCCACTTTCAATTAAAATAGCTCCTGCAAAATTAGCTGCAGAAATAATAATCACTGGTGCCATACTATTAGGTAATATATGCTTTAATATGATTTTAAAATCATGAAAGCCTAAAGCTTTAGCAGCTTTCACATATTGCATTTGTTTCACGCCCATAACTTGTCCTCTAACCACACGAGCAACTTCAACCCACATAGTAAGACCTACAGCGATAAAAACTTGCCAGAACCCTTTCCCTAAGGCTAAGGTAATTGCTATTACTAAGAGTAATGTAGGGATAGACCAAGTTACATTAATCAACCACATAATTACAGCATCTATTTTTCCTCCGTAATAACCTGCAATAGCTCCCATTGTAACTCCAATAATCAAAGAAATAAAAACCGAAACAAAACCGATGGCTAGGGAAATACGAATACCAATAAGCATTCTACTTAGTAGATCTCTACCGTATTTGTCGGTTCCTAATAAGAATTTTTTTTTTGATATATATAATTCTGAAACCTCACTTATAGTAGTGGCTTTAGGAAACAAAGAGAGATTAAATTCTTTTTCTAGACCTTCATTTCCTTCATTATTGTATTCAATAATTTGTAATGAATTATTTGCAATGGTATAATTAGAAATAGGAATTTCGGTAGCGGTATTATTCTTTCCGAAAAATAATTCTGAAAAGGAATTATTTTCAATTGCGTTATAAGGAATCGTAAGCATTTGTACCTTAAAACCTGGCGACTTAGATTGAATAGACAAATGCATTTGATTTGCATTTTTCGAATTATCTGGCGCTAATACATAGGCGAACAAAGCCACTAAAATACACGTACACAAAAAGAGAAAACTAAAAACGCCCCAACTGTTTTTTTTAAACTTCTGGAGCGTTAATTTTGTTAAAGATGTTGATGTATTTTCCACTTGACTAATTTAGTCATTAATATACAAAATATTAGTTTTTAACATTGGCTACTTTTGTCCTTTTAATAGTATTTATTTCAAGGTCTTCTAATACATTTACAGCCTCTTCTACATAAATATCTTTACTTAAACTTTTATGCCATCTCTTTCTTTTTTCAGTAAGGCTAGTGTCTTGCTTCATTAATTTAACCTCATGAGGAAGAGATTCATAACTTAATTTATTGTCGTATTCATCTATTGGGTCAAACTTTTTAGTATCTTCTATTCTATTTTCTAAATCTCTTTTGTAATCATCATAATTTAAAGTAGCTGTTCTAACATCTCGACGGGTTTTAATCCATTTTGCATTTTCATCGATCAATCGCAGTTGCTCACTTTTTAACATTCTTTCGTTACTATTTTTAATAGTATTTTCATAATCGATATACCCATTCCAAACTTCATAATCTGCAGCTTCTATTTTATCGTAAGGCAAGGGATTATCATAATCACGTTCACCTATATCGATATAACTATAACGATCTGGCATTACTACATCACTTTTAACTCCTTCTAATTGTGTAGACCCACCGTTTACACGGTAAAACTTTTGGGTAGTTAACTTTAAGGATCCCATATCGCCCATATCATTTTTACGGAGCCATTGATTTAAATCTAATAAATTTTGAACCGTTCCTTTTCCATAAGTTTGTTTAGATCCAATAATAATAGCACGTTTATAATCTTGCATTGCAGCTGCTAATATTTCAGAAGCAGAAGCTGAAAGCTCATTTACCAATATCACTAGAGGTCCGTCCCAAACAATTTCATCATCCTTATCTTTTAAAACTTCTTTTTTATTACCCGAAGAACCTACTTGTACTATTGGTCCATCTTTGATAAAAAGTCCGGCCATGTCAACGGCTGTTCTAAGTGATCCACCTCCGTTACTTCTTAAGTCAATTATTAGACCATCCATTCCTTCTTTTTTCAAACGAACTATTTCTTTCCTAACATCACTTGCTGCGTTTCGCTCTTTATAATTTTCCATATCGAAATAGAATTGAGGAAGGTTTATTAATCCAAATTTCTTATCATCTTTTTTAATTAAAGTAGATTTTGCATAGGTTTCTTCAAGCTCTACAACATCTCTCATAATAGTTTCATCTTCTATAGAACCATCAACTCTTTTTATAGTAAGTATAACTTTCGTCCCTTTTGGTCCTTTTATTAATTTGACAGCGTCATCCAATCGCATTCCCACGACACTTACCGCTTCCTTTTCATCCTCTTGCCTTACTTTCATTATTAAATCCCCTACTTCTATATGTTCACCACGCCAAGCTGGACCTCCACTAATTACATCTACAATTTTTATATAATCACTTTTCTTTTGCAGCCTAGCTCCTATTCCTTCTAACTTTCCTGACATCGCTAACTCAAAACGATCTCTATCTGTTGGCGCAAAATAATTGGTATGAGGATCAAATTCTTCTACCATTACATTTAGGAAAATAGCAAAATAATCTTTACTCTCTAATTCATTTATAAAATCAAAATATTCATCCAATGACTTTTTAGAACTTTCTCTTGCTTCCGTTTCTAATTCAGATAAACTTTTGGGTTCTTTTAATTCAATTTCTTTATTATTTTCATCAAAAGATTTCTCTTTATCATCTTTGATTAAGTCATCATTCTCCTTAATTAAATCGTAATAATTAGATATTGTTGTAAACTTTAATTGTTTTCTCCAACGATCCTTAAGTTCTTTTTTATTTTTTGAATAGGTTATGTCTTCATAATCCACATTTATTAATTCATCTATTGTATAATCAAATGGTTTTTCTAAAAGTTTAGGATATATATTTTCTACTTCCAAAATTCTTTCTGAAAGACGTGTATAAACCAAATTATAAAATGTAATATCTTTTGTATTTATTTGATCATCAATCTCAAGCTCATACTTACTAAATTCTTCTATATCTGAAACTAGAAAATATCGTTTTAGTGGATCAACAGCATTAATGAAGTTTTTATAAATATTTTTTGAAAACTCATCATCCATAGCTTTAGGGCTATAATGTCCTTTCTGTAATACAAATGTGATTAAATCTACAAGTAATTTATCTTTATCTGGATCATTAAACTCCTTGGTAGTAAAACTACATGAAGCAACTGCTACAAAAACAGCAAGAAGTAAAACTTTAAAATTCTTTTTCATAATTTTCATATCTCTAATTTTTATCCTCGACTAATTTATATAAAATATCGTGCCAATTAGCTAGATTAGATACTAATTTTTTGTTAAAGCAAATTCTAAAAGACATAAGATTTCAATTTACTAAATCTGAAATAATTATTATGTATTTTAGCTATTGTTTTAAAACATTAATATGGCTTCGAAAAGACCTCTAATACTCGTGACAAATGATGATGGAATAAATGCTCCGGGCATTCGGTTCCTGATTAAAATCATGAATACTTTTGGAGATGTTGTAGTTGTTGCACCAGATTCCCCACAAAGTGGTATGGGGCATGCCATTACTATAAATGAAACACTTTATTGTGATGCTATTAAAGTAGCTAAAGAGGAGCCACAAAAGGAATACAGTTGTAGTGGAACTCCTGTTGATTGTGTGAAAATTGCAATTAATGAGATTTTAAAGCGAAAGCCAGATTTATGCGTAAGTGGCATTAATCATGGTAGTAATTCCTCCATCAATGTAATTTATAGCGGAACTATGAGTGCCGCTGTTGAAGCAGGAACTCAAGGTATAGCAGCCATTGGATTTTCTTTATTGGATTACTCGATAGAAGCAGATTTTAAACCTTCTGAAAAATTCATTAAAAGTATCGTTACACAATGTCTATCTAACGGAATGCCTAATGGTGTTGTTTTAAATGTCAATATTCCTAAGCTTTCAGAAAATAAAATAAAGGGAATAAAGATATGCCGGCAAGCTAATGGACATTGGGAAGAGCAATTTGATAAAAGAACAAATCCATTTGGTAAGGATTATTATTGGCTTACTGGCAAGTTTGTCAATAATGATAAAGGAGAAGACACCGATGAATGGGCGCTTGAAAACGGTTATATATCAGTAACACCTACACAATACGATTTAACAGCGCATCACGCAATAAAAGATATAAACAATTGGAAACTTTAAAAAAAGAAGTATTTATTGGTTTGATCATCGGACTCCTAGCAAATATCGCAGGCAGTTATTTGTATATTTATTTTTTTTCAGTTTATAATTTAGAAGAAACAATTCAACATGCTTTAGTAAAAGATGTATTAGGAAATATCATCGCATTAGGTGCTCTTTTAAATTTATTTGTTTTCTTTATTTTTATTAAAAAAAATCAAATTTATAGAGCAAGAGGTGTTGTATTCGCTACTGTGGTTAGTGCATTAATTATTCTTATATCCAAGTTTTATTAATATTAAACGGGCATTTTATAATTTTTTAAGCTCAAAGAAATGACTATTATCGAACTGCATGTGACCATACAAAAGCAATAAATACAAACACATGAAATATTATATCATAGCTGGAGAAGCTTCAGGTGATTTACACGGAGCTAATTTAATAAAAGCAATTTATCAAGAAGACATAGATGCCAACATTCATTATTGGGGAGGTGATTTAATGCAACAAGTTGGAGGAACTTTAGTGAAGCACTATCGTGATTTAGCATTTATGGGTTTTATTGAAGTAGTGTTCAATTTAAGAACCATTCTTAAAAACATCACTTTATGTAAAAAAGACATCGATGCGTTTCAACCCGATGTACTAATTTTTATAGATTATCCAGGATTTAATATGCGTATCGCTAAATGGGCTAAGAAAAAAGGAATCAAAACTCACTATTATATTTCACCTCAAATTTGGGCATGGAAAGAAGGTCGAATTAAAGATATAAAACGAGATGTTGATGCTATGTATGTAATCTTGCCATTTGAAAAACCTTTCTATGAAGACAAACATCAATTTCCTGTTCACTTTGTTGGGCATCCTTTAATTGATGAAATTGCAAATAGAAAACAGGTTACCGGCGCTACTTTTAGAAAAGAAAATGGATTGGATCAACGGCCAATTATAGCCATCCTTCCTGGTAGTAGAAAACAGGAAATTTCAAAAATGCTAGAAGTAATGTTAAGTATCGTTGAAGATTTTAAAGACTATCAATTTGTAATAGCTGGCGCTCCAAGTCAAGACAAAAACTTTTATCAACCTTTTATTAAAACCCAAAACGTTCATTTATTACTAAATAAAACCTACGATTTATTAAGTCTTTCTTATGCTGCCTTGGTTACTTCGGGAACCGCTACTTTAGAAACTGCTTTATTTAAAGTTCCGCAAGTGGTTTGTTATAAAGGAAATCAAATATCTTATGAAATTGCAAAACGAATTATAAAATTAAAATACATTTCATTGGTAAATCTTATTTTAGATAAAGAAGTAGTAACCGAATTAATACAATCTGATTTTAATAAAAAGCGACTTAAAGAAGAACTCTCTAAAATTTTAATTGATTCCAATAGAGCAGCTTTATTTATAGCCTATTATGATTTAGAAAAAAAATTAGGAGGCATTGGAGCTAGTAAAAAAACTGCTCAACTAATTGTAGAAGCTGCAAGAAAATAAATTTATTAATTCTACCATGTCCTTTAGTTTAGTATGAGTTCATTTTCTTAAGAATATTGGAAATGTATTTTTACAAAACCAAAGAGGGTTTTGTGTTTTCAATTGATTTCAAAAAAAAACAGTATATTTATAACACTCTCCAATTAATTTTAAGCGATCCTTAACTTTAATTGAAATGAAATTTATAAATTTTTCAGTAATAAAATTTGCTTTCTTTTTAACAGCAGGTATTATTATTGCTCACTTCTACCCAAACACATTATATTTTTATTTAGCTATATCATGCTACATTAGTCTTTTAATAATAGGGTTTATTAGTAAGGATCACTTATTTCAAACCACCTATTTTGGCATTGTTACCTATACCTGTTTTTTCTTTTTAGGTGCTGTAACCTATCAAATTAATCTGCCAGAGTTTCAAAAACATGATTATTGTCAAAGTGATTCAATCGGTCTAAAAGAAAATATTCTTCAATTAAAGGTAAAAGAAGTATTAAAAAGCGACACTTATAATTCAAAATATATTGCTGAGATCATTGCCGTAAACAACAACTATTTTAATGGAAAAATACTATTAAATATAAAAAGAGATTCCTTTGAGAAAATTTTAAATATTGATGACCTACTATTAATTTCTTCAAAAATTAAAAAAATTTATTCTCCATTAAACCCTCATCAATTTGATTATTCTATGTACATGAAATCACTGGGGATTCACAATCAGATTCACAGTAGTTATCAAAGTTTTTTAAATCAATCTAAAGGCAAACTTACACTACGTGGACAAGCAAGTAAGATTAGAAACCACTTTATAAAAAAACTAAAAGAAAGTGCATTGACACCCAATGAAATAGCAATCGTTCAAGCATTAATTCTTGGTAAAAAAAAGGACATCAACAAACAACTCTATTCTGATTATGCAGCTGCAGGAGCTATTCATATTTTAGCCGTTTCAGGTCTTCACGTAGGGATCATATACTTTATATTAATAGCGCTTCTAAGACCATTGAAGCGTCTATTAAAATATGAGTTGATAATCGCTATCATTATTGTAATAAGTCTATGGGGATTTGCATTTTTAACCGGTTTATCACCTTCTGTTATTAGAGCGGTAACTATGTTTTCATTTTTTGCTTTTGCAAAGGCAATTAATCGGGAAACAAATACAATTAACACCCTATTCCTTTCTTATTTTACATTGCTTATTATTAATCCTTTATGGTTATTTCATATAGGTTTCCAACTTAGTTATTTAGCAGTTTTATCTATTCTTTGTTTACTCCCATTATTTAATAAAGTCTATTGCCCAAAGAATTATTTCGCTAGGAAAATCTGGGATATACTTACCGTAACTCTTGCTGCTCAAACAGGAGTTTTTCCTTTGAGTATCTATTATTTTCATCAATTTCCTGGATTGTTTTTTATGACTAACTTAATCATATTACCTTTTTTAGGAGTATTATTGGGAGGCGGGATTATTTTAATCATTTTATCCATATTTAATATACTCCCAGACTGGTTTTCTTTATCTTATAATTTTTTAATAAAATTTATGAATTCTTGTATTCATGTGATTGCAAATCAAAAATTATTCTTGTTCCAAAACATAACTTTTAGCCTATATAAAGTCTTTGCAAGTTATTTACTTATTATTTCTATTATACTATTTTGGAACTACCAAAACCGAAAAAACACTCTTTTTTTTGTAGTTGGACTCTCTATTTTATTTAGTGTTTCTATTTTTGATAACTATTCAAATTCTAAAAATGAATTAATTGTTTTTCATAAAAACAAGCAGAGTATTATTGGGAATAAAAATAATTCCGTTTTAAATTTATATACCTCTGATTCTACATTAAATATGGGTAATTCATATCCTATTAAAGCATATAAAGTAGCCAAAGGAATAACAGGTTATTCAGAAATAAAAAGCCCATATATTTTCAAATACAATGAAAAATTAATTTTAGTTTTAGATAGTTTAGGAATATATCCTGATAGTTATAAAATCGATATTGTTCTATTGACGTATAGCCCAAAAATTAATTTAAATAGAATGCTAGAAGGTCTTCAGCCTAAAATGATAATTGCAGATGGAAGCAATTATAAATCCTACGTAAAGCGTTGGAAAAAGAGCTGTGCTAAAAAAAATATTGCCTTTCATTTCACAGGAACTGATGGAGCCTATATCATAAAAAAATGATGATTAGGTAACAAATAAAAAAGATTTAAATACTTTAAAATAAAACTATTAAAAAGTACTTTTAAAATTCTTTTGATATTCTTGCCATGATTCGCTAGTTGTTAGCTTTTTATAATCATCATTGGCGATCATCTTTAAATACAACTCTAGTTGTTTGGGAGTTTTATAACCAACTACAGGTTGAATTAAATCACCGTTTTCTGCAAAAAAAACAATCGTAGGATAGCCTGAAATTTTTAATGCATTTGCTAAAAAATGTTGTGAGTTTCTACCTTTTCTTCCTTCTTGATAGTTTGGATTGGTATAGTTAAAATCTTGATACATGATCTCTTCGGTACCTTCTGCGTTAAACTTAACTGGATAGTAATTTTCGTTTACAAATTTGATAACATCTTTATTCCCAAAAGTGTTTTTATCTAATAATTTACAAGGGCCACACCAATCGGTATATACATCCATAAATATTTTCTTTGGTGTTTCTTTTTGAGCTTCTAAAGCATCATTCATAGACATCCACTGAATTTTATCTTGGGCATGTAACTGAAGACTACCGAAGAATATAAAAGCAATAAGCAATAAGTTTTTCATTTTTAAATGTATTATAAAATTTTCATTTTAAAAAAACGCCCCAAAAGGGGCGTTTATTGTTATTTATGCAATCATTTTTTTTATTACTTAACACCGTGCATTAACTTTTTAACTATTGGAGTTAAACTCATAACTATTAAACCTGCAATTATTGGTATAAATGTGAATATTAAGAAAAACGTGCTCATGGAATATTCCGATGTAATCGAGTCAATCATTCCACCCATAGAACCAGCAGCTTTATTACCTAGTCCAATAGCAATATACCAAAGACCAAACATCATACCAATTTTTGTAGCTGGAACTAATTTAGAAACATACGATAAACCAACAGGAGATAAACTCAATTCACCTAAAGTATGTAATAAATATGCTAAAATTAACCAAATTATACTAACAGATGCTGTTTGTGCTCCTTGAGGAATACTTGCAGATCCGTAAGCTAATATTCCAAAACCTAATCCCAGTAATATTAACCCTATTCCAAACTTAACTGTTGCTGGTGGATTGTATTTACTTTCCCATACTTTAGAAAACAAAGGAGCAAAAGCAATGATGTAAAATGAATTTAAAATACCAAACCATGAAGCTGGAATTTCTGTTGATTCTTCATTAAATTGAGTGTATAACATCCATAAAACTAAAACCCATATAATAATGAAACTCAATCCTAAAAATGTATTTGATAAAGCATATTTTTTAAATGTAATTTTAAATAACTGCAACAATACATAGGTGATAATTATTAATGGAACTACAGTAAGTAGTGTATTTGCAATTCTAAATATAAATGCAGAATCTCCTTCTAACACCCTATTGGTGTAATCTGCAGCAAAAATAGTCATCGAACCACCAGCTTGCTCAAAAGCAGCCCAAAAGAACACCGTAAAAATTGCTAAAATACCAACTACAGTATACCTATCACGCTGTACTTTATTTGATATTAATTTAGCAGCTGCTTCCTCATTTGTATCTTCAACAGCATCCGATAAGTCTAGTGTTTTTGTAGGTGCTAAACCTACATTTCCAAAAATCCCTTGAGCAAACCAAAATTGCAACATTCCTAAAAACATAAAGATTCCAGCTAATCCAAATCCCCAGTGCCATCCAACTGTTTCCCCAATATAACCACACAGCATAATTCCTAAAAACGCTCCTGCATTTACACCCATATAAAAGATAGTAAATGCACCATCTTTTTTATCCTGAGCATTAATATATACACCGTTAATAATTGAAGTAATATTCGGCTTAAACAAACCATTACCGGCTACTAAACACCCAATTCCTATATATAAACCCCAAGGAGTATCCATAGCCATAGAAGCATGACCTAATGTCATAATTAAAGCACCTAATGCAACCGCATTTCTGTATCCCATAAACTTATCGGCTATTAAACCTCCTAATATTGGAGAAAAATAAACCAACATGGTATAGGTTCCGTATAAGCCTAAAGCTTCTTCTCTAGACCAAGCCCAACCGCCATCTAATAAAGCAGAAGTTAAAAATAACACCAATAAAGCACGCATTCCATAATAGGAAAAACGTTCCCACATTTCGGTAAAAAACAAAACGAACAATCCACTTGGGTGTCCCATTAATAGTTTCTGATTCATTTCTGAACCTTCAAATTTAAACTTCGCTAAATCCATTTAATTTAATTTTAAAATTTATATTAGTTATAATAGCCTCACATCGCGGGTCAGACTAAATTTATTGTTTTTTTACCTGCTAATTGGAATCATACCGTCTCATCGTAATGCATTTCTATTTCTTCATCTTCAACTCCATGCGTAAGGATTTCTAATTTTTTTCTTATCATTAACATTAATACTCCGAATATTACACAAAAGACCGCAATCCCAGTAAATATTGCAAATGCACCAAGACTTTCAGACCATTCTCCTAATAACCCAGCAAGCTTACTTCCAAACCCTGTCATTGCAAAATAAACACCCATCATAATAGACGCATATTTTATAGGTGCTAATTTTGTAATAAATGACAATGCCACTGGAGACAAGCATAATTCACCAATAGTATGAAACAAATAAGCCAATACTAACCAATACATTGCTGAAGTTCCTGTTGATTCAAGCTGAGCTGTTGCTCCAGTCATAAAAAAGAACCCAGTTCCCATAATTATTAATCCAATGATCATTTTATATAATGAAGTAGATACTTTTCCTTTTAATTTTCTATTTGCCCAATATGTTGCTACTGTAGTCCCAAGAAATATAATAAACATTGCATTTAATGATTGAAACCAAGATGCAGGAATTTGCCAACCCATTAACATTCTATCGGTTTTTTCCATGGTGAAAATATTCATTAAGCCCCCAGCTTGTTCAAAGGCTCCCCAGAATACAATTACTAATAAAAATGAAATCATTAAAACTAGAACTCTATCTTTTTCAATTTTTGTTAATGGTTTTTTTAAGAGTGCTTTTTCTTGTTCATTTTGAGAATCTCCTAAAAAGTTTCCTACTTCTTTTAAATATTTCTGTCCAAGAACATATTGTAAAATTCCTAGAAACATACCTATTCCAGCAAGTCCAAAACCATAATGCCAACCGTATACTTCTCCAACGTATCCTACGATTAAACTAGACAAAAATGCTCCTACATTAATACCTATATAAAAAATAGTAAATCCTTTATCCCTTCTAATGTCTCCTTTTTTATAAAGGCCACCTACCATAGTTGAAATATTGGGTTTTAGCATTCCTACTCCACAAACAATTAAAACTAGTCCCGTATAAAATGCCCACATTGCTTCAATAGCTAGAATGCTATGTCCAAAAAGCAATAATACTCCTCCTACAAGTACTGATTTTTTTTGTCCTAATAACTTATCCGCAATTATACCACCAGGAATAGACATTACATAAACCATCATGGTATACCAACCGTATAATGCTAAAGCTTCTCTATTTGTCCATCCTAATCCTGCATTAGCAACATCTGTCTGAGAAATTAAGTATAATACAAGAATAGCTCTCATCCCATAATAAGAAAAACGTTCCCACATTTCTGTAAAAAAGAGTACAAATAACCCTATTGGATGTCCAAATAATTCTTTTTGATGTGGTTGAAGTGTAGTTGTTGACATATATTGCTGTTATTTTTTTTTGATTTGCCAAGTTTACTAAAATTTAACGAATTTACCTTGTTTTTTTCTATTAAATAGATGGTATTGATGAACAAGAAAGCTAAAAAGAGGTCGTTTTAAATACTATATTTGTTTTTTATAAATTTAAAATTATGTTGCAACCTATATTGGGGTTTTCAAAAAAAACAAAAGATGAGAAAATTGATTGGTTAGTCTCTACCTACCTCAACAATGACTCTGATTCAAAAAATGTTTTAAGACAATATTGGAATAATAATACAAAACTACAAAAACTACACGATGGTTTTATAGAAAATACCGTTAGTAATTACTATTTACCATTTGCAATTGCTCCTAACTTTTTAATTAATGGAGGCCTATTTGCAATTCCAATGGTAATTGAAGAAAGTTCTGTTGTTGCAGCCGCAAGTAATACTGCGAAATTTTGGTTAGAAAGAGGAGGCTTTGAAACAGAAGTAATTTCAACTACAAAAAACGGTCAAATTCATATTAACTTTTATGGTGATGATGCAGCAATTCAAACTTTTTTTTCTGAAACTAAATCTATTTTAATAGAAAGTATTTCGGAAATTGAAAAAAACATGAAAAAACGTGGTGGGGGTTTATTAGATATTATTCTTGTAAACGCTACCGATTCTCTTGAAGGTTATTATCAGCTTCATTGCACGTTTGAAACCAGTGATGCAATGGGCGCTAATTTTATTAATACTTGTTTGGAGGAAATCGCTAAAACTTTAGAAAGCACATCAAAATTGTATATTGATTTTATTTCAAAAAACACATTCCCAGAAATAGTAATGAGCATACTTTCTAATTACGTGCCTGAATGTTTGGTAAAAGCTCAAGTAAGCTGCCCAGTTGAAGAAATGTCTACAAATGATATGGATGGTAAAACATTTGTGTCAAAATTCATTAGAGCTGTTGAAATAGCAAAAGTAGATAAAAGAAGAGCGGTTACTCATAATAAAGGAATTATGAATGGAATCGATGCCGTAATATTAGCCACAGGAAATGATTTTAGGTCTGTTGAAGCAGGCATTCACGCATACGCATCAAAAGATGGTGTTTATACAAGTTTAACGGATGCTAAAATAGAAAATGGTGATTTTATATTTTCTATAGAAATTCCCTTAGCTATAGGTACTATTGGAGGTTTAACAGGCTTACACCCATTGGTGAACTTTGGTCTTTCTTTATTACAAAAACCATCTGCAAAAAAATTAATGCAAATTATAGCAGTAGCTGGTTTAGCACAAAATTTTGCAGCATTGCGTTCCTTAGTAACGACAGGAATTCAAAAAGGGCATATGAAAATGCATTTGGCTAATATTTTAAATAATTTAGCAGTAACACAATCAGAGACCGAAAAAGCGCTTGCTTATTTTAAAGACCACACGATTACTCATAGTTCCGTAGCTAATTTCATTAAACAACTAAGAAAATAAATTTGGATCAAAAATATTACAGTAACGGGAAATTATTATTTACAGGTGAATATGTAGTCCTTGATGGGGCAAATGCATTGGCTTTTCCAACTAAATTCGGACAGTCTATGTCGGTAAAAAAAATTAAGGAACCAAAAATAATATGGGAAAGCTTTAATTGTAATGATGAAATTTGGTTGCAGTGCGAATTTTCAATACATGATATTAAAATACCTCAAAAAAAGATTGATAATGAAAAAGATAGGTTAATTTCTATATTAAGAGCAGTTAAAAAATTAAATCCTAAATTTCTAAATGAAACAAATGGATATCGCATTATTACTAAACTAGATTTTGAAAGAAATTGGGGCTTAGGCAGCTCCTCAACTTTAATTAGCAATATTTCAAAATGGGCAAATGTTGATCCTTTTCAACTATTAGATGTAACTTTTGGGGGAAGCGGCTATGATGTTGCTGCCGCTCAAAGAAATACTCCTATTTTATATTCTAAGACTCTAAATCAATACCTTGTAATAGAACCATCAATTAATTGGAATTTTACCGATCAACTCTTTTTTGTACACTTAAATAAAAAACAAAATAGTAGGGATGGAATTTTTAATTATCAAAAAATAAAAAACCACAATCAAGCAACTATTGAAAGAATTAACGAGCTGACAACAACTATTTGTCATTGTCAATCACTGTCAGATTTTGAAACAGCAATTAATGAACATGAAGAACTAATTTCAAAAATAACTCAACAAAAAACCGTAAAAGAATTGTTATTTAATAATTATAAGGGTAGTATAAAAAGTTTAGGAGCTTGGGGTGGTGATTTTATTTTAGTTACTGGAAATGAAAAAAAATGGGACTATTTTAAGGAAAAAGGATTTAAAACAATTCTTTCTTTTAAAGAAATGATATTATAAAAAAACCGTTTTAATTATTAAAACGGTTTTTTTATAATTTTTAAATCTATCATTAATAGAATGCTGCTCTATTGTCTTCGATATCTGCTTTATTTTTCAATGCATTAAACGCATCAGTATCAATCGAAACAGCAGAACCTGCATTTAATTGATTTGCAAATGCTGAATAATCTTGTAAGTCTGGAGCATTATTCACTGCGGTAACTTTAACCATATATACCCCTTTAACACCATCTATCAAAATTGAAGTATCGCCTATCTTCAATCCAAATGCAGTTCCAATTACTTTTGGTTCAGTCCCTGCACCTGCTATTGTAGGATTTGCCATTGTTATAGCATTAGCTGTTTTTGTTGAAAGATTTTGATTACTTGCAACTTCCTTGATATCAGTACTTGAGACAGAAGCTCTTATAAGTTTTGCTTTTTTCTCGTTACGTAAAATTGGTGTAACAGTTGCAGAAGACTCAGCTATACTCTTTAATCCTTTAGGATTTCTTCTTGTAAGTTGCACAATAACATATCCATTAGTTGTATTTACCCGCTTGATATCACCTACGTTAGTTTCCTCATTAAATGCCCAAGTAACAATACTTCTATTTTCTCCAACACCTGGGATATTAGCATCCAATTCACCAATTTTATTTACAGGACTTGCTGACAATCCTTGTTCGTTTGCTAATTCACTAAAATCAACATCCTTTGCTGCAATTTCAAATTTTGTTGCTTTGGAAAATACATCATTAATTGTTTTTTCTGAAGCTTCAATCTTCTTAACGATTAAAGCAACTTTAACGGCTTTTTGAATGTTTTTTTGATCCTCAATTTCTATCACATGAAATCCATAATCTGTTTCTACTACTCCTATATCTCCTGTTTTATTATCAAAAATATAATCATTAAAAGGTTTTACCATTCTTCCTGGCGAAAAATACCCTAAGTCTCCACCTTTATCTTTATTTGAAAGATCTTCAGAATACTGTGCAGCTAAAGCATCATATTTTTTAGTGTTCCTTTTGATAACTTTTAAAAGACTGTCGGCTAATTTTTTTGCACTTTCTTTTGATCTCACAACATCCTGAGGTGCAGAAGATAAACCAGCGAATCTTATCAATATATGTTTTGCTTTAGCAGAATCAGCCATTTTTTTGGTCTCAAAAATTCTAGCTATGTTGTAAGTTTCATTATCTTTAAAAGGGCCATAAATTTCATTTAAATTTTGAGCCATAATATCATCAGCTATTTCATCAGGAAGATCATTTTTTAAATACCATCTATCTGAATACGTAACATCAGAATTAACATTTACAAATTCTGAAATATCATCGGCAGAAGCGAAATCAGTAATTAACTCTGAGATTTCTAATTTAGCAATCTCGTTATCCTCTTCTGATGGGTTTTCTGAGAATGACACATATTGTATGTCAACTTGTGGAGCTACTTCATAATCTTTTGAATTCGCTTTAATGTATTTTTCAATTTCTTTATCGGTAACAACAACATCTGAATCTGCTATTTTAGCATAAGGTATTTCCAAAAACTCTATGTTGATATTGTCATTTTGAAAATGATACTCTTGCTTGGCATCAGCAAGTGTAGTTATTAAACCACCTTTAACTAGGTTAAAGTAATTATTTTCTAATATATTATTGACGGTGTTGTTTTCAAAATCTAACCAAGCTGAATAAGCTTGAGTGTTTCCTGTTTCTGCAGCAGCTTTTATGCTAGCAATGTATTCTTGCATTTTTAAATCACTAAATGCTCCTAATTCATTTTGAAAAGCTGGGTTAGCGGCTAATGCCGTTTTTAATGAATTACTAATCTGAGCTATTTCTGCGGTAAGACCTAAAGATTCATATTGTTCTTCTAAGATAACTCGTTTTAACTCTCTATCCCATACAATATTCATTGCTTGGTTTGTTGGAGAATTTGGTCCCAATGAACGTTGGACTGTTTCTACCTTTTTCATGAAATCTTCTCGGGGTAAATCTACTCCATTAATTGTTGCCACAATACTCTCTCCTTTTGTAGGTGTATTACCATTTCCAATTACACCACTTAAGACAAAAGAAAAAAGCGCTAATGCTATGATAATAATTAAGAATATTCCGTGTTTTCTAATGTTGTTTAAAACTGCCATTTTTAATTCTTATTTTACCTTTTGTTATTATTGATTAAACGTAAAAGGTTTAGTTAATCTTTACTCAACATATTAATTTTATTAAAAAATGTTTAAAATAAAGAATTAGTTTAAGTTATTTCAGTGGGCGAAAATACTATTTTCTTAGCATTAATAAAAAGGTTAAATTGAAAAATTGAAGGAAAATTGAAAATTCTAATCAACAGGAGTGTATTTTACCTCTACTAGTTCTAGTTTTGTATTGGAAACTTCTAAAATATTAAATGTATAGTCCTGAAATACAATCACTTCATCTTTCTTTGGAATGTCTTCAGTAAAACTAACAATCATCCCTCCTAAAGTCTCATAATTTTCATTTTCAGGAAGGTTCAATTTATAGGTTTCATTTAAATAATCTACATCTAATCTAGCAGAGAAGACGTAAATACCATTATTTACTACTTTTTCAATAAGCACAAGCTTATCATGTTCATCCTCAATTTCTCCAAACAATTCTTCTATAATATCTTCAACCGTTAGAATACCTGATGTACCGCCATATTCATCAATAACTACCGCAATACTTTTACTTTTTTTAGTAAGAATATTCAATACTTCCTTTATAAGCATCGTTTCTGGCACAAACACTACTGGTATTAATATACTTTTTATAGTCGTTGGTTTCTTAAACAATTCAAAAGAATGAACATAGCCTAAAATATTATCAATATTTTCGTTGTAAACTAAAATTTTAGAAAGCCCTGTTTTTATAAAAAGTTCACTTAGTTCTTTTGGAGACCTATCAATAGTTACTGCAACAACTTCTGTTCTTGGAATTAACACCTCTCTTGATTTTACCTCAGAAAAATCCAATGCGTTTTGAAATATTTGAATTTCACTATCAACTTCATCTTCCGTTTTAACGGTTTCCATTTGTTCAGAAATATAATTTCCTAACTCAACTTTACTAAAACTTAATTGTACTTCGTCGCCATCAGTTTTGAATATTAATTTTAAAATTTTATCTGTTATCCAAATAATAAATTCAGAAACCACTGAAAATACTACATAGAAAAAGTAAACCGGTAAGGCAAAAAACTTGACTAAATTATTTGCGTATATCTGAAAAAAAACTTTTGGCAAAAATTCGGCGGTTATTAAAATAACAAATGTTGAAATTATAGTTTGAATAAATAATGCCAAAAACATAATAGAGTCAGAGGAAGATGAAGTATTTTGGGAATCAATACCAAGATAGGGTCCTATATAACTCATCAACAAATCTCCCATAAAAAACCCATAAATAACCAAGGCAATATTATTTCCAATTAGCATGGTTGCAATAAACTTAGAAGGGCGGTTTGTTATTTTCTGAAGAATTTTTGATAAAAATCCATCTTGTTGTTTTTCAATAGCTATGTGAACTTTATTGGAAGATACATAGGCGATTTCCATACCCGAAAAAAAGGCAGATAAAACCAACATACTTAAAATCATAATAATGCTATAATCCATCGAGAACATATATCTATGAACAAAAATAGTTATTTATTATTTAAACCTATTCTTGCTTATTGCTGTTCTCAATTTTTTTTCTAAATTTTCTCTTGAAAAAAAACATAAAAATTGCAACAACAGTAAAAAACATAAACAAATAGGCTCGATTCCTATCTGTCTCCCATGCCGAAATTGTTATATAAATAGAAAACAAAGCCATCACTATATATAGGTATTCAAAAAGAAGGTATAATTTATTGCCCATTAATTTTTTCGTTTTTATCTATTAATTGTACACCTTGATTTTTTCTAGAAAGAAAAGTTGTAAATTCTTGATTGGAATCAAATTGTGAACCATCATTATAGGAACCATCGGCAAATTTTATTTGATAAGACTGATTGGTGAAAATCCATTTATTTACTTGATCCCAATATAACTGTTTTGCGTTTATGATAGTGCTATCTGAAGTTGTAATAATAACATTTCCTCTTAAATCTACCAAACCAGTTGACTTATATTCTACCGCATAATCTGATGATACCGTATTTTTTTCATCTTCGTCCCAAAAGTACAAGGTAATCCCTTCAGGAAATTCTCTGTACGGAAATTTAAAATTCGAATAATCCCTTAATAAAGGTGCGATTAAATTAACTGTTATTTTACCTGAATCTGTAAATTTTAAGTTAATTGTTTTTCCTACCGCAACTGGTTCTTCGTCTTTTAAGTTCATCTTCTGTATGTTTTTATAGTTCCCTTCACAAGAAAAAAGTGCAATGATAACTAACATTATCATTGCACTTTTAAACATATAGTTAAATGTACTCATATTTTAATAGATCAATTCCTTATAAGTTAGGAACTTTTACACTTCCCCCAATCCAGCAATTAAAACTAATAGTTTTACCAGCCATTCCATCAGTAAAGATATCACTTTTACTAGGAGCTCTTTGTCTATAACTATTAGCTGCTGCTCTTGCTTCAGATTTAATTGAAGCATCTACAATTACAGCTTTATCTGCCATATTTGCTGCTAACCAATTAACAGCTCTTTTTTCGAAAACTGAAGCACCACAATCATTAGAACTCTTAGAATACATTTGAGCAATTCTCAAATAACATCTGCCGTTAGAAGGATTGTATTTTAATGATTTATTATAGTAAGATCTTGCCGAACGGTAAGAACCTTTATTTCTTTTTAATTCAGCAATTCTAAAGTAAATTCTTGATTTTTTTGAATTATCACTTTGCATTTCAGCAGATTCTTCCAAATATTCAATTGATTTTGAAATATTCCCTTTATTTCGTTCTAATTGACTTAGATATAATTTAGATTCTGAGGTCGGTGCTAAATTGTCTAATTGTTTAACAAGTTTTAAAAACAAAGGCTCTTCTGTACATTCCTTAACTGATAATCTGCTCGCTGCTTTCTTTACCCAATCAATATCATCTTTATTTTCTTCAAAATCTTTTGAATACAAAGGGACTAAGTTTTCACAATCTGCTAGTTTTCCTAATTTACCTTTAAGACTGCTTGTCACCATTCCATAGGCATTTAAATTAGTTCCATAACCTTTTAATTTTTTGGCTTCTTTAGAAGATAATTGTTCACCGGCTTCTTGTTTATCATATAATTCAGTTGCCTTTGTAGCTAGTATAATTTTTTCATTTTCAATTTTTAAATATACGATTTCATATAAATCAAATACATCCTCAACAGGCTTTTCTCCAGCTTCATATAAATCTACCGCTAAGGAAAAGTAAGTATATAAACTTTTAGGACTTGTAAAAGTAGCTGCATCGTCCTTATAAGCATTGTCAAATGCTAAATACTGTTGCATTTTTGTACCTATTGAATTATCATATTTTACTTGCGCAATTTTTGCAAGTGTTTTGCCTTTTTTTGTTTTAGTTGGAAAATAAGACATTTGATAGTCGTAAGATTTAATTAAATCATTAATCTTAGATTTATCGCCTTCTTTTACAAAATACGAAAACATTTTTGCACCGTATTGATAGGTAGCTAAACTAAACTTGGGACATTCATTAATAACTTTATCATAATGAGGAAGGGCTCCCAAATAATTTTTTGCCTTTGCAGGCTCTACAAATAGAGACAAAGTTTCATAGCAATCATTGGGTGCTTGTGCAAAAGTTTTATTACCAAATCCTATAATAATAAGAATTAAAAGTAAAGTAAATTTGAATTTCATCATTTAATTTTTATTTTATTAATCAATATATCTTTTCTCAAACCATTTGTCATTTAATGAAAGGCTTATAAAAGTATTAAAAAAGTTTTCTTTAACTAATCCATTTTTAGTGGTGCCCTTTGAACCTAGTTCAAAACCAATATTAACATTGGAAAATAACCTTCCGATAGGTAAACCTACACCAAAAGATATGCCATACTCGTTTATATCTTCTCCTCTTAAATTAATTCCTGTTTCTTCATACCGCAAACCAAACCTATATGTTGCTCTATACCAATACCTTGAAAATGAAGTATACCTTGGAATAAAAAAACCTCCTATTCTATATTTATTTGCATCTACAAATTCTACAGTTCCAAAATTTAAAGTTGGATCATTATAATTACTAGCTTTATAATTCGTGTATTGTCCACCAACAAACCATTTTTTTGGACTTCCAATACCTGCTCCAAAAGTTAACTGTGAAGGAAAAGTAACCTCAACATCGTCAAGTGTTTCTTCTCTGTCGTCAATTGGAATTACTATACCGGTAGATGAAATTAGGACACTAGTAATGTTCTGAATTCCTTGAACTTCAAATTTAGTTGCTGGAGAATAAGTTGCTGAAGTTGTTAATTGTAGATCTTCAGAAATCATCGTTTTGTATTCAGCTCCAAAATTAAAATTAAAGCCTAAAAGATCAGATTTTGTATTTTTTCTGGTTCCTAATAATAATCCTTCTTCCGATATTATAGATTTTCTCTCTACATTTCCAAAATTGTAATTAGCATCAATACCTATATTAAATTTAGGTGTTACCTGATAGGCTAAAGCAAAAAACACTCTATTCATTCCCCCAGTTCCTGTATACTGTGTATCTGTGGTATCGGTAATTGACTCTAATTTATATCCTACAGCTGTATAGGGTAAAATACCAAAAATTGCACCAAATTTACCCATAGGAATTCCCATAGCTAGATAATCTAAAGTTGTTGCGGATGCATATTGTGAAGCTGTTTCGGTTTCTTGATTTACATATTTATAACTACCCCCAGAAGTAAAATTCACTAACCTTAAGTTAGCAACTGATGCAGGATTTTGAATATTTAAGTGAATGCTATCTGAAAAAACATTTAGCCCACCCATTGAACGATTTTCAGCAGTTCCTTTAAACTTTAGCTCACCAACACCAAAATATGAATAAGGAGAAGTTGTACCATTTTGGGCTATAGAAATACCCGATATGATTAGCATTACTGCAAAGACAATTTGCTTTAACATTGAGTTTTGTTATTTTGTAATATGTAGTTTAATCCTTCCAATAAAAAATTAGAATTCGCAAAGATGTCATTTTTTAAGCTATCTACCAAGTAATGAGCCCCTCCTCCTGTTAAAATAATTGTTAAATCTTTGTGTTTTAATTTATAAGCAGCAATAAATCCATCAATTTCATTTACAACTCCCTGTATAACTCCTGTGTGTATAGATGATTTTGTAGTGTTTCCTAATGTTTTTTTGATGATTTTAGGTTTTAATAGAGGTAGCTTATTTGTATAGTTATGTAAAGCTTTATATCTTAAATCAATACCAGGGGAAATGGACCCCCCTAAATACTCATTTTTAGAGTTTAAGAAATCATAGGTAATACAACTACCAACATCAATGATAAGTATATTCTCTTTTGGATATTGAATAGCAGCCGAACTTACTAGGGCAATGCGATCTACCCCTAATGTCTCCGGAGTTTTATATTGATTTTTAAAAGGAACTATTGTATGATGATTTAGAATAATTGTTTCGTACCGCTTCTGTATAAATAAGATCTCTTTTTCTGAAAAATTACCAACAGATGAAATTATAACATCAGTTATCCTAGGATGAATGATTGAAAGTTCTTCTAGGGTCGATATAAAATCAACTTTCTTACAACTCCTTTTAACAGTAAGCATTTGGTTATCAAATACTGCTAGTTTTAAAAGAGTATTACCTACATCTATAATTAAATTCATAATATTTTAGTAAAAAGCAAATGTACAATTTGAATTCATATCCTTTTGCTAACTGATTATTAAAACATTTGAAAACAAATATTTTTTTTTCATTTTTTACTTTGAACATTGCAAAATAGGTTTATATTTGCCATCGCTTAATAGCAGGTGCCTTAGCTCAGTTGGTAGAGCAATGGACTGAAAATCCATGTGTCCCTAGTTCGATTCTTGGAGGCACCACTTAAACCCGAAACACCTGTTTCGGGTTTTTTGTTTTTACAATAATAGTTCAAAAACTTCACCTACTTTAGTATTCAATTTTACATCACCAATTCTTACTCTTATTAATCTTAAAGTAGGAAATCCTATTGCTGCGGTCATTTTTCGTACTTGCCTAAACTTTCCTTCTGTTAGTGTTATGGAAGCCCAACTTATTGGCCCATGACGTTCGTCTCGTACCCGTCTGTTTTCAATTGGCAAATGTTTTGGATCTTCAATTAATGATGCTTTGCAAAACTTAGTGATGTATTTCTTTCCTTCAAAACCAATTTCAACACCTTTTTTTAATTGTTTAATCGCTTCCTTAGTGATGATTCCATCTACTTGAACATAGTATTCTTTTTCATATTTACTACTTAATACTTCATAACTTACTTTCCCATCTGTGGTTAATAGCAATAGGCCTTCAGAGTCTCTATCTAACCTACCAATAGCCATCGTTCCTTCAGGGAAATTATATAAATCACCTAATAGTTTGTGGCGCTTTTTCTTTTTTCCATTAACTATAAATTGACTTAAATAACCGTGTGGTTTATGAAGAATAAAATGACGGTGTTTTTTTATTTCAGGCAATTAATATTTATTTAATTTTAAAATAACAATTTCGTTGTCAAAGTTACAGAAAGCGATGAGAAGTTTTTGTTTAAACTTATCTATAAACTATTTAAGGAATATAATTAGCTCTAATAAGGAAAAACATAGATATATAGATTGGTTAAGACCCCTTTAAATTTAATTTCATTAAATAAGAATATACGGAGTTTAAAAAAACCTCTAATAAATAATCATTTATAATATAAGGTATTGTTAAATATTAGAAGCTTTTTATATAAAAGCAGAATCTTAACTATATTTACAGTATTGATTTTTACAATATAATATTATGGCAGACAATACTTATTACGATCCAAAAGATCTTAGAAAATTCGGAAAAATAACGGAATGGAGTGAAGAGTTAGGAACAAAATTTTTCGATTATTACGGAAAAGTTTTTGAAGAAGGAGCTCTTACAGCACGTGAAAAATCATTGATTGCTTTAGCCGTATCTCATGTAGTTAAATGTCCGTACTGTATAGATGCGTACACTAAAGATGGATTAGAAAAAGGAATTACGAAAGAAGAAATGATGGAAGCTGTTCATGTAGGAGCTGCTATAGAAAGTGGAGCTACCTTGGTTCATGGTGTCCAAATGATGAATAAATATGATAAATTAAGTATGTAAGTAGTACATCTAGTTTTTTATCTAAATCATTCATTAATGTTATAACAAATAGTTTAAAAAACAAGCTTTTAATAAGGATGCAAACAAAATCTCTTAAAAAACAAAATAAAGAATTAGCAAATGCTCAGAGGCAGTTAGAAATCCTATCTAATGGAATTTTTGGAGACAAAGAACTTCCTACTTTTGCAAAAAAAATTAAGGAAACTGGTCAGTTTCCATTACGTCCAAAAAAACTGGAAGTACTTCAGATTAATTTGGGTTATATGTGTAACCAAGTTTGTGAGCATTGTCATGTAGATGCCGGTCCTGATCGTAAAGAGATTATGACTAAGGAGACTATGTTCCAGTGTTTAGAGGTTATAAAAAACACAAATGCTACTACATTAGATCTTACGGGTGGTGCTCCCGAAATGAATCCAAACTTTAGATGGTTTGTAGATGAAGCCTCAAAAGCAGGGATAAAAGACTTTATAGTTCGTAGTAACTTAACGATTATTAGAGCGAATAAAAAGTACTACGATTTACCTGAGTTTTTCAAAAAACACAATATCCATGTTGTAAGTTCAATGCCACATTGGACAAGAGGTAAAACAGACAAACAAAGAGGAACTGGTGTTTTTGATAAATCTATCAAAGCATTACAGGATCTTAATTCGCTGGGATATGGAATGCCAAATAGCAATCTAAAACTTGATTTAGTTTACAATCCTAGTGGCGCTTTTTTACCGGGAGATCAAATGAGTATGGAAAGAGATTTTAAAAATGCTCTTTTAGAAGATTTTGGAATACAATTTCATAATTTATTTGCCATTACTAACCTACCTGTTTCAAGGTTTTTAGATTATTTAATTGCGTCCGACAATTATGAAGATTACATGTATAGTTTAGTCGATGCTTACAATTCTTCAGCGGTTGAAAATGTAATGTGTACCAATACAATTTCTGTAAGTTGGGATGGCTATTTATACGATTGTGATTTTAATCAGATGTTAAAACTTAAAGTAGCAAGTTCCGTAAAACACATTTCAGAATACAATGAAGAAGTATTAAATAATAGGACTATAATTATTTCACAACATTGTTATGGATGTACTGCAGGCGCTGGGAGTAGTTGTCAAGGAACCGTTATCCCTGAAGCGGCAAGAATCTCATAAAATGAAACTAAAAATAATATCCATACTAGCTTTTTTATTAGTGGCACAGATTGGTAATGCACAAGAATCATTAAATGAAATTTTAAAAAAGCATAATAAAAATGATGTGCCATATATTTCTGCAACGGAACTAAGGATGCAACAATCAAAAAATGAAATAATAATTTTAGACAGTAGAGAATTCCAGGAATATCAAGTTAGCCATATTGAATCTGCTGTTTCAGTTGGTTTCGATATTTTTTCAATGGAAAATATTTTTAAGACCGTTAAAAATAAAGAAACTCCTATTGTCGTTTATTGTACTTTAGGAATACGGTCTGAAATGATTGCTGCTAAACTTAAAAAAGCGGGTTATTTAGATGTTAAAAATCTTTATGGTGGGATTTGTGAATGGAAAAACAAAGAATATAAGGTGATCGATTCAACCCAACAAAAGACCAATAACATTCATACATATTCTAAACAATGGAGTCGATGGTTATTAAATGGAAACCCTATTTATTAACATGATAGCATCAAAAAATGCATTAATAATTTTCACTCGCAACCCAGAGCTTGGTAAGGTAAAAACACGTCTTGCCGCCACTATAGGAAATGAATCAGCCTTGGAGATTTATAAATTATTAATCAATCATACTGTTAGAATAACCTCCACAATAAATGTGGATAAATATGTTTTTTATTCAGAAAATATTCAACAAAATGATGATTGGAATCCTTCAATTTTTAAAAAAGAATTACAAAACGGAAACGATTTAGGAGAACGAATGCAAAATGCATTTGACTTACTTTTTAAAAAAGGATATCAAAAGATAGTCATCGTTGGAAGTGATATTTACGAACTTGATTCACAAGATATAGAAGATTCATTTATCACTCTAAAAACGTGTTCTTATGTTATAGGTCCTGCTAAAGATGGCGGATATTACTTATTAGGCATGAAAAAATTGAATAAAAATATATTTAAAAATAAAAATTGGGGAACGGATACTGTCTTCAACGATACCATCATAGATTTAAAAGAAAATGTAGTAGTTTTATTATCTGAAAAAAATGACATTGACATATATGCTGATATTAAAAATATGGAAGTCTTTAATCAATTTTTGATTAAAAAATAATTAACCTAAATACTATGAAAAAACTCATACAAGAAGCTGTAACTTATTTAAAAAATAAAGGGTTTAATACTCCTGAAATAGGAATTGTATTAGGAACAGGCCTAGGTAAATTTGTTGATGAAATCAACAAAGAAACTTTTGCTAGCTATAAGCAAATTCCCAATTTTCCAACTACAACTGTTGAGTTTCATGAAGGAAAGTTAATTTATGGAACGTTAGAAGGAAAAAAAGTGGTTGTGATGCAGGGTAGATTCCATTTATATGAAGGTTATTCAGCCTATGAGGTTACATTCCCAATTAGAGTAATGCATGAATTAGGTATTACAAAACTATTGGTAAGTAATGCAGCAGGAGCTATCAATAAAGAATATAACAAAGGGGAACTTATGTTAATTGATGATCATATTAATTTACAAGGAGGCTCACCACTCGCATTTAAAGGAATCGAAGAAATGGGAAATCGTTTTGTAGATTTAAACCAACCCTATGATGCAACTATGAATAAAAAAATAGAAGTAATTGCTAAACGAAATAATATCACTATTCAAAAAGGTGTTTACGCAAGTGTAATGGGTCCTCAATTAGAAACACGTGCAGAATACCGTTATTTGGGAATTATTGGAGCAGATGCCGTTGGAATGAGCACCGTGCCAGAAATTATTGTAGCAAATCATTTAAACCTGCCAGTGTCAGCGGTTTCTGTAATTACCGATGAATGCGATCCAGATAACTTACAAGCAGTAAATATTCAAGAAATTATTGAAATTGCTGGAAAAGCAGAACCCGATATGATTTTGTTATTTAAAGAATTAATCAAAGAGTTATAAAAATATTTTATAATAAAACTATCGATAAATTATTAATTAAAAAAGACATCCGCATTAGCGGAGAATAAATATGAGTTACTTACAAACGACCCACGATATATACAAAGATGCAGCATTAACTCCCGATATTGGTTTGTGTTGCACAACCAATCCTATTTGGGAATTACCAGGATTAAAAATCCCAAAAATAATGCAAGAAATGAATTACGGTTGTGGGAGTACTGTAAATGCTCGCGATCTAACAAATAATCCTAAAACACTATATGTTGGTGTAGGTGGTGGTATGGAATTACTTCAGTTCTCCTACTTTTCTCGACAAAAAGGAGGAGTTATTGGAGTTGATGTAGTGGATGAAATGCTGGAAGCTTCAAAAAATAATTTTAAAGAAGCAGAAGAATTAAACCCTTGGTTTAGAAGTGAATTTATAGATTTAAAAAAGGGCGATGCCTTAAATCTTCCAGTAGGCGACAACACTATCGATGTTGCTGCTCAAAACTGTTTATTCAATATCTTTAAAGCTGAAGATTTAAAACGTGCTATTGAAGAAATGTATCGAGTTTTAAAGCCACATGGCAGGTTAGTAATGAGCGATCCTACATGCGAACAACCTATGAACGATGAGTTAAGAAATGATGACAGATTGCGTGCATTATGCTTAAGCGGTAGCTTACCAATTAAGGAATATGTAAAAGCATTGACCGATGCTGGCTTTGGTACAATTGAAATTAGAGCTCGCAAACCGTATCGTATTTTAGATCCTAAAAGCTATCCTACGAAAGAATTAATTTATATTGAAAGCATTGAAATTGCAGCGATTAAAGATCCTGTTTTACCTGACGGCCCATGTGTTTTTACTGGTAAAGCTGCTATTTATTATGGAGAAAAAGATTATTTTGATGATAAAAAAGGACACATATTATTAAAAAATCAACCCATTGCAATTTGTGATAAAACAGCAGGACAATTAGAAGATTTAGGAAGAAATGACATCCACATCTCAAAATCTACTTTTCATTACGATGGTGGTGGCTGTTGTTAATTAATTATTGTTAAGCTTGATTATATTTTTCCGACTTTATAATCAATAATAAAATAAATAATAGGTATGGGTTTTAGTTTTTTAATTCTATCAATGGCATTGATTTTCAATTCAATTGATATTGATAAAACGGAGTTGAATCGACCAATTTTTGAAATTGTAATAGTGGAAAATTTTAATCATTCCGATTGGAATATTCTTCTTCAAAAACATGTTTCAGAAAAAGGAAATGTAAATTACAGAGCGTTTAAAAAAGAGGAATTAAAATTAACATCCTACTTAAACTCCCTTTCTAATAACTATCCTTCAGAAACTTGGTCTATTAATGAAAAAATGGCCTACTGGATCAATGCATATAATGCATTTACAATTCAACTAATTATAGAAAACTACCCAATTTCAAGTATTAAAGATATTAAAAACCCTTGGGGCATTGAATTTATAAACCTAGGAGATAAAACGTTTTCTTTAAATGACATTGAACATGAAATTCTTCGGAAAATGAATGATCCTAGAATTCATTTCGGTATTGTATGTGCCTCTGTATCCTGCCCAAAATTACAGAATACAGCTTTTGAAGCTTATAATTTAGATAGTAAATTAGATGGTGCGACAAAAGAGTTTTTAGCAGATTCAATGCGAAATAATTTAACTGAAAGTAGTATTGAAATATCTAAAATATTTAAGTGGTTCAATAAAGATTTTAAAAATGAAGGTTCATTAATAGATTTTTTAAATAAATATGCGGAAATTAAAATTTTACAAAATGCTAAAAAATCTTATAAAGATTATGATTGGAATTTAAATGAATAAAATATCCATTATTATTCCAATATTAAATGAATCGAAAACCATCGTTTCACTATTGCAATATTTAATTAAAAATTCTTCTAGCACTAATATCTCTGAGATAATTGTAGTTGATGGAGGAAGTAAAGATGAATCTTTTAAGTTGGTTTCAGATTTTAATTTATTGAATGATAAAGTAATTTTAATTTCTTCAGAAAGAGGTAGGGCAACCCAAATGAATTTAGGTAAACAAAAAGCTACTGGAACTATTTTATATTTTCTTCATGCCGACAGTTTCCCTCCCAGTGGTTTTGACCAATTAATTATTGACGAGGTGAAAAAAGGGAATCTAGCTGGTTGCTTTAAAATGAAATTTAATCATCATCATTGGTGGTTAAGGTTGGCTTCTTGGCTTACAAAATTTCAATGGAGAGCATGTCGTGGAGGTGATCAAAGTCAATATATCACCAAAGAATTATTTAAAGAAATTGGAGGTTTTAATGAGAATTATAAGATATATGAAGATAATATCTTGATTAATGAACTTTATAAAAAAAATCAGTTTAAAGTAATTCAAAAATCAATTGTTACCTCAGCCAGACTATATGAACGAAAAGGTATCTGGACCCTCCAATATCATTTTTTGACCATCTATTTAAAACGTTGGATGGGAGCATCCGCAGAAGATATTTATAACTATTACAAAAAACATATTGCTTCTTAATTATTCATCAAATAATTAGCTCTTATAATACTTTCTACAGGTTTATTTTGTGGAGTAAACATATGATTATCAAACCCTCCTACTCTTTCATGATCGATAAACCATTTCCATAAATATCCGCCAGCGAACCATTCTTCATTCCATAATTCTTCAAAAATTACATTAAATAAATTAGACTGTGCTTTTAAATTAACATCTTTTAATGTTTGATCACTATTCCAAGGTTCTTTACCTGAAAAATCAACACTTCGATAACCAAATTCTGTAAATAATATTTTCTTATTTACAGAATCTGAAAGTGTTTTCATTTCATTTTTCCATTGGCTCCATCCAGCTTTTATTTCATTAATCGGTGGAGTTTTCGATTCTGATACTGGAAAATAACCATCTACTCCAATATAATCCAATTGAATCCAAAATGGTACTCTTTTGTATTCATCCCAATTAGCAGCATAAGTTAATTTACCATTATAAATATTTTTTACTTCTAAAATTAATTGAGTCCAGAATTCTGGACGATGAACAATAAATTGTTCTAACTCTGTTCCTAAGCAAAATAAGTCAACATGAGTCTCCATTGCTAACCTAGCAAAATTTAGAATAAATATCCGATAAGAATCTTCTAACAACTTCCAATCCTCTTCCGAATTCATTTTTAAATTACCTGTAAATTCTCCGTGCCAAATCCATATTTGTGGCTTTAGCATAATTTTTAAATTATTTTCTTTAAGCTTATGAATGTATTGTTTTGCTCCAGAATTTGTTTCTCCAAACCATTGACTGTTAGAATTGAAAATGAGTTCAGGATGTTCTAAGTTCTTTATAAAACCAAAAGGCATTATGGCTGCATAATTAGAATTTAAACTAAGAATCGGATTGATATGGTTTTGAACCAATGTATCTCTTGAAGCTACAAAACTTATTCCATTTATTTTTGCTTCTTTTTGAGCACAACTATTTAAAAAAGGTATACTAAAAAATGAAATGCAAATAAATATTCTGAAGTTCATATAAAAATCACATTGTACTTATAAAAATACGATTTAAAAAATACTGAATGT
>Ga0208814_1000100_pt1 | contig 65990 bp, 67 predicted proteins | sample MalvirAntarct_55_FD_184253 | JGI IMG/M metagenome (GOLD analysis project Ga0208814, IMG submission 184253) | Marine viral communities from the Global Malaspina Expedition - Malaspina viral metaG Antarct_55 (SPAdes) (version 2) | ecosystem: Environmental > Aquatic > Marine > Oceanic | place... | reverse complement strand
GTATTGTATTACGCTTTAAAATTTAGAATTCAAATCAAGTTTATATAATTTTTGTTTTTTTGTGAGAAATTGAACTAACTAATATACGACTAACTTAATTTGAATACTTGTGTTTTTCTGTGATAGGTTTGTAAAATAAATCTCACAAAAAAACAGAAATTATGAAGTTTACAAAATTATTTTTTATAGTTGCAATTTTAGGAGCTGGTTTATTTATTTCTTGTACTCCCGAGAATATTGAAGATGGACAAAACGATCAACAGATCCATAGACCAGACGTACCAAGACAAGGGTAAGCACAACTTGATTCAAGGGGGTATAGTTGTTTTAATAATTGCTATTACTCCCATTTTATTTTATTTATACAAAGAGTTTCCATCTGACAAGGCTATTTGGGAAACATCTTTATTCACAATAGAAACAAGTTATACCTCAGTCTATCATTTAGCTTGGTATTTAACCGGTAAATGTATACCTTTATTACTCTTGCTAATTTGGTTTTTTTCTTGCAAGCATTGGTGGCATTGGATTATACTGGTACCCATTGCTATGTACACTTTTCAATTGTGGGGAATAATAAACGAAAGTAATGATTTTGATGAAGTAGAATTATTTTATATTCTACCTCTAATGATGATTCTTATACCTTTTGTTTACGTCATACGGGCCAAATTATTTGCTAAAATACGTTATGATGACACAACTTCTTTTGAAGAAGAACTTTCACAAAAAAGATCTACTTGGCAACAAATTAAAGATTTATTTAGATAATCATCTATTTTTATAATTGACATTTATTTACGTAACTTAGTGCTTCTAACAATTTACAAATGTCCGATATAAAATCACCGTTTACAAAAGCTCAATTAATACCACAAGAAGAGACTTTAGAGATAACTAAAGAAAAAGGTGAGTTATTTATAGGTATCCCAAAAGAAACTTATTTTCAAGAAAAAAGAATATGCTTAACTCCTGATGCTGTTGCAGCAATAGTAGCTAATGATCATCGAGTTTTAATAGAAAATGGAGCTGGTGAAAAAGCGGGTTTTACAGATATTGAATATACAAAAGCGGGTGCCGAATTAACTAAAGATCTAAATAAAGTGTTTGGATGTCCAATCATTTTAAAAGTAGAGCCCCCTTCCTTAGACGAGATAGCACTCATCAATCCTAAAACGATTTTAATTACTGCTCTTCAATTAAAAACAAGAACAAAAGAATATTTTGAGGCCCTAGCCAACAAAAAAATTACCGCCTTAGCTTTTGAATTTATTAAAGATGAAGCTCACAGTTATCCAGCTGTTAAAGCACTTAGCGAAATTGCTGGAACCGCATCTATTTTAATCGCTTCTGAATTAATGGTTAATAATGAAAATAGCAACGGAATGTTATTTGGCAACATTAGCGGTGTTCCTCCTGTAGAAGTTGTTATTATAGGAGCTGGAACTGTTGGTGAGTTTGCAACCAGATCAGCACTAGGCTTAGGAGCAAATGTCAAGGTGTTTGACAGTTCACTTACCAGATTAAGAAATTTACAAATAAAAGTTGGAAGACCATTATTTACCTCTACCCTACAGCCTAAATATCTTATGAAAGCACTAAGAAGGTGTGATGTAGCTATTGGCGCCTTAAAGGGCAGCAACAGATCTCCTGTAGTAGTCACAGAGACCATGGTCGAAAACATGAAAAATGGAGCTGTTATTATTGATGTTAGTGTAGATATGGGTGGATGTTTTGAAACAACAGAAATAACAAACCATGATGACCCGACAAGAATAAAACATGGAGTTATTCATTATGGTGTTCCTAATATTCCAGCTAGGTATCCAAAAACCGCTTCTATATCCATAAGTAATATTTTTACTCCATATCTTTTAAATATTGCGGAATCCGGTGGATTAGAAAATGCAATACGATTTGATAGTGGTTTAAAAAATGGATTGTATTTTTACTGTGGAATACTAACAAATAAAGCTGTTGCCGATTGGTACGATATGCCCTATAGTGATCTCAATATTTTAATATTTTAGAGAATAAACGAAATAATTTATATTAATTATTGAAACCCGAATCATCAAATGAGTATTTTAAAACGATTTGCATTCTATTTTGGAGGATTTGCCTTAGGTCTTGTTCTTTTGTATTTTTTTATAGGCGGAAGTGGAGCTTCTTGCGAATATGATTATGGACCTAATTCAAGAACCTTAAAAAATATTAGATTAAAAGAACGTGTATTTACAAATGAGGCTTTAGTGTCTTTAAATGATAGCCAATTAGATACTTCTGATATTTCTAATTTATTATTAAACGGCGATGTGTTATTTTCACAAAGCAATACAAAACTTGATTCTTGTGATGTTTATGTCATTCAAGGAACTCAAAAAAAAGATTCAAGTAAGAGATTAAAAATTTCAGTTGAAAATTGCAATAAAAAAGCAACTATTCAAAATATAACCTTTATCAAGTAACCGTCACTTTTCTTCGATTTTTTTCTTTTTTCAATAAAGAAAGCTCCCTACTGGTTTGACCAGCAACAGAGGTATTTTCTTCAGCTCGTCTTATTAAGTAAGGCATTACATCTTTTACCGGTCCAAAGGGTATGTATTTAGCAACATTATAAGCCAAAACCCCTAAGTTAAACGATATATGATCACTCATACCGTATAATTGACCAAACCAAACTCTATCATCATTTTCTGCAATGTCTTTTTCTTTCATTAAATCCATTGCTAAATATGTGCTTTCTTCATTATGTGTTCCAATAAATAATTCTATATCGTCTAGATTATTTAATATATAATTTAAAATTTCATTAAAACAATCATCGGTAGCCTGCTTACTTTTATGCATTGGAGATGCATACCCTTTTTCTGCTGCTCTTTCATTCTCTTTTTCCAAATAAGCTCCCCTAACAATTTTATAACCTAATTTATATCCACCTTGTTTTGCTCTTCTATGTGCTTCTTTAAGGAAATCTAAACGATCCCACCTATAGCATTGCAATGTATTAAATACAACTGCACCCTCTTTATTATAAATGGCCATCATTTTTTCACAAAGCTGATCTGCAGCATTCTGCATCCATGATTCTTCAGCATCTATTAATAATTTAATATTCGCTTTTAAAGCTGCATTACTAGCGGTATCAAATCTATTTACCACACGCTCCCATTCTTTAACTTCTTCTTCAGAAAGTTCAATATTTTCACTAATTTTTTGATACAATTCAAAACGGCCTAAACCTGTTGGTTTAAATACAGAAAAAGGCATTGCTTTATTGGTTTGAGAAAAATCTGACAATTCCAATATTTTATTTAATGCAGAATCAAATTGATCATTCCCTTCTTTACCTTCAACTGAATAGTCCAATACCGAATATACTCCAACATCGTAAAGATTATGAACAACTGGAATACAATCATTCTCATTAATTCCGCCACAAAAATGGTCGAAAACCGTCGACCTAATCAATCCTTCTATTGGCAAATGCATATTTAATGCAAATTTTGTAGCGGTGGTGCCAATTTTAACCAAGGGCTCAATTGATATCATTTTAAAAAGAAAATAAGCGCGTTCAAGCTCTGAGTCACTTTTAAGTTTAAAGGCAATCTCTGTATTATCGAAAATAGAATTTTCTTTCATAAATAGATATAATATAAACCCCAAAGATAACTAATTTTGCTTTTTTTTAATTTACATTTAAGATATTAAATTGCATTTTAAATAGTAAAAACAGATGGTGATTTTATCAATATATATAATTAGATTTGAAATATGTATATATTTCAATTTCTGATTATATGAAAGAAATTATTAAAAATAAAGGAGCTGTTTATTGTAGCTCAAATAATTGGGATTCTTTTAATAATAAAATTAAAGAATTAAGCCCTTCTACTATTTTTATTTTAGTGGATACCAACACTAAAAAAGATTGTTTACCACTTTTTTTAAAAAAAACTTCATTTAATAAATCATTTAAAGTCCTAGAAATTCCAGAAGGCGAAATCAATAAAAACATAAATACCAGCTCTATTCTTTGGAATAAACTTTCGGAAGATGGAGCAGACAGAAATAGTTTAATTATAAATCTTGGAGGCGGAGTGTTAACAGATATGGGAGGATTTGTAGCTTCTACATTTAAAAGGGGCATCTCTTTTATCAATATCCCAACAACACTTCTTGCTATGGTGGACGCTTCTGTAGGCGGTAAAAACGGTATTGACTTAGGTTTGCTTAAAAATCAAATAGGAATCATTAACAATCCAGAAATGGTACAAATTGATACTGACTTTTTAAAGACATTACCTGAAAATCAAATAACTTCAGGCATAGCAGAAATGATAAAACATGGCTTAATCCATTCCATTGAATATTTAGACAAAGTAAAAAGTTTTGATATTTTAAAGATTGCGGAATTAGAGGATTTAATATGGGAGTCGGTTTTGATAAAAAATGATGTTATTACTAAAGATCCATTTGAAAAAAATATAAGAAAAACATTAAATTACGGACATACATTAGGACATGCAATCGAATCTTATAGTTTAGATCAAAATAAGTTTCCTGCTTTATTACACGGTGAAGCAATTGCTATTGGTATGATATTAACAAATTATATATCCTTTATACAATTGGGATTTCCAGAACAAACATTATCAGATACCAGCCATTATATTATAAAAAAGTTTAACAAATACCTATTTAGCAAAGAAGATATCAATGCCATTATTAAATTATTGAAATTTGATAAAAAAAATTATAATGGCAAGGTTTTATTTGTTCTATTAAACGATATTGGTAATTACAAATTAAACTGTGAGGTATCTAATTCATTGCTTCTTGAAGCTTTTAAATATTACAATAACTATAAATAACGTTCCTCTATTACTTGCATATGGTGGGTTTCATGACCACAAATTAAAAAACCTGCTGCCCTAACAGATAAGATATTGTTATTAGCTTTTCCAATTCGTTTTAAGCTCTCATCCGAAAAGTTTTCAAACAACACAATTGAAGCATCTCTAACAATGCTATATTCCTGCAATATACTATCAATAGTTCTTGTATTTAAATCGGCGTTAAGAACAAACTCATTTTCGTCAAAGCCCTCTAAGTTTGGATTCTTAGAACGCGCGAATTGTAAAGCTCTATAATTAAAGACTCGTTCAGTATCTATAATGTGAATTAAAATTTCTTTAATGGTCCATTTGTTTTCTTTGTATCGATACTCCAGTTTCGATGTTGGAATGTTTTTAAAAAAATTAATGGTCTCCAGCTTGCCATTGATTAACAAATCTAATAATGGCAAGTCATTAACTTTTTCCAAATAAGTTTGAAAGTACGCATGGTATTCATTTGAGTTAAGATCAGATATCTTCATTTTTTAATGTTTTTTTAAAACATTAAAACCCCTCATTTTTAACAAGAAGCTCTAGTTAATAATTTGTTACTTATTAAAAATCTTTAAAAATAGAATGCATTAAACGTTTTTTGTCATTGATACTTTCTTCTAAAGATATCATGGTCTCTGTTCTCGTAACACCTTCAATATCATCTAATTGGTAAATAATATCCTTAGCCTGATTGGTGTCTTTCGCACGTATTTTACAAAATATATTAAATTTACCAGTAGTGACGTGAGCAACAGTAACAAAAGGAATTTCACTAATTCTTTCTAAAACAAATTGTGTTTGAGATGTTTTATTGAGAAATATACCCACATAAGCGATAAATGAATAGCCCAGTTTTTTATAATCTATTGTCAATGAAGATCCTGTGATTAACTTGACATCCTCCATTTTACGTACTCTTACATGTACAGTTCCTGCTGAAATATCCAACTTCTTTGCGATATCTGTAAATGGGATTCTAGTGTTTTCAATCAACATATCTAGAATCTTATGATCAGTATCGTCTAATTTAAATTTTGCCATTAATTATTTTATCTAATTTTTATGCAAATTTACTAACAAAAATTAAAACGAATGATTGTTTTCATTAAAATAAATCAATGAATTATCGTTTTTATTATTAATAATAGAAACATTTAAACCTATTTCTATATTATTTTGATAATTCACTAATATTTTGGAGTTATTTGCATCTTTTTCAAGATGTCCATAAGAATTTTTTAATGCTCCAATTTTAGTGATTTTTGGAATAAATTTTATCGTTCCTTTTTCTAATGATTCAGTAAATTGAATTGCAATAGAAGTAGGCTTAATACTGCCATTTACTAATACATTTCTCAAAATGTAATCATAATAATTTTTTTTATTTTTAGGAATCAAAAAATAATCTTTATAATTGATGGGAAAATTATCTTGTTTTACAATATCAAACAAACAAACCAATGCATAAAACAGATACGCTCTTGTTTTTTCCCTCCTATAATCATTCCCTATATGTCCTGCCTCAAATAAAATCACTGGAATACCTTCCATTTGAAAAGCATCACCAAAACAATTAACATTAAAGGAATCATCATACCTACCAATTTGTCCTGGTATCAATTGTTGTAAATATTTATTTAAACCCACAATTAGTTGCATGCCAATTCTCCTAGAGTCCGTAACTTTTCTATCCATATTTGAAGAAGGTGACAAAAAAGAAACTGTGGCTGGTTTTTTTGTTTCTAATCCAAAAATTGACCGTTGCCCATGTAAATTCAAACATAAATTCGGTTTCAATCTTTTAAAGGCATTCATTAAAACCCTACTTTCATTTTGAGACAAATCTTGAGCTTCCCGGTTTAAATCAATATCATTTGCGTTATTTCGAGTATACAGGCTAGCTCCGTCTGGATTTAATATGGGAATGACGTAAAGCGTGAAATCATTTAAAAAGTTCTTTATTTCGTCCTTAAAATGGACTTTTTGAGTAACAAATTTCAAAAAATCAAAAATTGTTTTTGTTGTGGTTGATTCGTTTCCATGCATTTGTGACCAAGCAAGAACAATTTTCTTGCCAGATCCAATTTTTATCATTGGTATTTCTTTTCCTAGTTCTGAAACACCAAGTATAGAAATTTCATAGTAATTATTATATTTATTTAATAGTGGTTTTATATGCGCTAGCGTAACATATCTACCGCTTATTAATGACTCGAAATTATTGGAATACCAAGCTTCTATTTCCATTTTAAAAATTGTTCTTCAACAAAGGTAAACAATGTGAAGTTTACATCTGTAACCAGTAAATTGAGTCACTAATGTTTGGTTTTTCAAATAATATCAAGGCTTATTTAATCAAAATACGCTAAAAAATGATTTGAATTATATTTATTTACATAAACTATTATATTTCAAGTTTTTATATATATTTTAATAAAGTTAAGGTTTAATCATATGACGAGTAAATACATTCATTCTTTGAATTCTAAACTTAATATATTACATTTGTAAACATCAACACTCACCTTATAAAATTACAATGGTAAACAGTTCAGGTTTTGGAAATAGACTTCAAAAAATCATTGATTTTTATAATATTTCTGCTACAGAACTATCCAATCAAATAAGCTTTAATAGGTCTACTATTTCTCACCTCCTATCTGGTAGGAATAAGCCTAGTTTAGATTTCGTAATGAAGGTGCTTCAGAAATTTCCTGAAGTAGAATTGTATTGGCTATTAAATGGAAAAGGATCTTTTCCGGCAGTTAAAATCACTCCTAGTTCTATACTTACACTTTCTAAAAATAAACCTTCCACAAAAAAAGAAGATCATTTAACGAAAGAAGATGATTTTCCAGAAGTTATTTCAAATTCATTCAATGATGCGGATATAGATAGAATTGTTGTTTTCTTTAAAAATGGTACTTTTAAATCCTATAAAAATTAAGATATATCGCTTAAAATTCGGATTTTAGCAGTAAATATTATTCGATGCGATTTATAACTGGACTTTTACTTTCTTTTTTAATTTTCAGCTGCTATGACCCTGAGCGTAATTGCCAAGACTTTAAAACTGGTACTTTTGAGTACGAAGCTTTAATTGGTACAGAAGTACTTACCACTACTTTTAATCGCAATGACACTTTAGAAATAGATTTTTTTAAGGGTAAATCAGACAGCTCCTCCATCCGATGGATAAACGATTGTGAATACATTGTAAAAAAGATTAATCCTAAAAATATGGCAGAAGAGAAAGCAATCCATATGAAAATACTTACAACTAAAGGCAATGAATATAATTTTGAATACAATATAGTTGGTGACACTAACAAACAAAAAGGAACTGCCAAAAAAATAGACTAATGCCATTAAATATTGTACTAGTTGAGCCAGAAATACATACCAATACCGGTAATATTGGACGTTTAAGTTTGGCATCTGGTTCTAATTTACATTTAATAAAACCATTTGGGTTTGAATTGTCTAACGCTAGATTAAAACGAGCAGGACTGGATTACTGGAAACATATTTCTCTTTTTATTTATGAAGATTACACTGATTTCTTAAATAAAAATAAAAATGTAGAAATGGTTTTCCTATCAAGTCACGGTGAAAAATTATATTGGGATATTAATTATACAGAAAATATGTTTTTAATCTTTGGAAAGGAGTCTAAAGGCTTGTCACCAGAAATTATAAAAAATAACCTAGACCATACCTATAAAATTCCTTTGCAAAGCGATAAAGTAAGAAGTATCAATCTTGCAAATGCAGTAAGTATTGTTGTTTATGAAGGATTACGCAATATATTATGACACAAGAAAAACAAGTTAACAATCCATTACACGGAATCACATTAAAGACAATCTTAGAGCATCTAGTTGCAACTTATGGGTGGCATGAATTGGGCGGAAAGATTAAGATAAATAGTTTTAACTCCAATCCTACTATTAAATCGAGCTTAACATTTTTAAGAAAAACACCTTGGGCAAGAGAAAAAGTGGAGCGATTGTATTTAAAGTCTTTAAAAAAATAGCTTTCTAATTTTTTTAATAACTTGTTTTGGTCTCTAGTGTTTTTTTGTTGATTAAAAGTTGCTTAATGTTTTTAGAATCATCGGTATTTAAAACAGTAAAGTCTGTCCTTCATCGTCAGTTTCAGGTTCTGGCTTGTCATCATCGCTATTATCAATAATAGTACTGGATTTTTCATTATTAGAACCCGGCTCTAACGGAATAGCATCAATTTTTGTTTCAGCAAGTAAAGTTTCTTCTGCTACCACCTCCAAATCTTCAATTAAAGTTTCAGCTGGAAATTCGTAAAATAAAGGCTCTTTAGCATTAATTTCAATTATTTTGTCTTTGGTTAATTGGTTTCCTAAAGCTGCTATTCCTTTGATAGAAATAAATTCTTCTAAATTAATTACAGAATTCTCTTCACGATCCTTACCCCTCTTTTTAGCAAAAACAAGCTCTACTAAAGGTCGATAATCTGTAAAAACAGTTTCTAAATAGGACTTTGGGTGATCAGTGATTACTAATTCTTCTTTGTCCGGATGATCAATTAAGAAACGTTTTACATAGAAAAGTTCTTTTTCACCCTCCCAATAAATGACGGTAATAGGTTTTTTAGCTTCCCATTTTTCTAAAACAATCATTTCATCGTTAAAATGCAATGTCATCTCGGGAACCACAGTCCTTACTGCACCTTTCTGATTAATTACTAATAATCGATCTTCACTGGTAAAATCTCCTAACAACCCTCCTCTTTGATCTACATTTAAACGTTGTACAGTTTCATCAAACCAAATTTTTCTTGGCTTTAATGTTGAAAGACCTTTTTCTTTAAGTTCAATTCTCTTTATCGAATATTTAGTCACAATATTTCCCCTAGATGCTCTTCCTTTAACAATCATATCTGAAAAATCTAAATCAAATTTTAGCTTTTTAATACCTCCAGATTGTCTTAACAAAATAGTTACTAGTTCGGCTTCACCATTCGGATTTGCTGAAAAATATAACGATTTACTTTTTTTAGCACCCTTTGTTAAATCGTATTCTTTATCACGTGTTATTGAGGTTACTGCAAATCGTTTTACATAAGAAGCGCCTTTTGCTCCATCTCTATAGATAAAGTTATATATGGTACGAGTATCTTTTTTCTTGAAAACTGCTACGTAAATTATGTCTTTTCCTATAAATGTTTTAGAGCCAACTTTAGTGACCATCATCTTACCTTCTTCGGTAAACACTATGATATCATCTATGTCGCTACAATCTGTTATATACTCATCTCTTTTAAGGCTAGTACCTACAAATCCTTCTTCTCTATTAACGTAAAGCTTTGTATTTCTAATAACTACTTTGGTAGCTTCGATGTCATCGAAAACACGAATTTCAGTTTTTCGTTCTCTACCTGTTCCATAATCCTTTATTAATCGTTTAAAATAAGCAATAGCATAGGCGATTAAATTAGCCAGGTGATTTACAATCTCGGCGATTCTTTCTTCAAGTGTATCTATTTTTTGTTGTGCTTTATCTATATCGAACTTAGAAATACGCTTAATTCTAATTTCAGTTAAACGCACTATATCTTCTTCAATAACGGGTCTTTTTAAATGTGAAATATGTGGTTTTAGTCCTTTGGCTATTGCGGAAATGACCCCTTCCCATGTTTCTTCATCTTCAATGTCTCGATAAATACGGTTTTCTATAAATATTCGCTCCAAGGAAGCAAAATGCCATTGCCCCTCTAATTCATTTAATTGAATTTCTAGTTCACTTTTTAAAAGCTGTACTGTTCTATCCGTTGAAGTTTTCAACATATCATTCACTCCAACAAATAACGGTTTGTTGTCTTCAATTACACAACCTAATGGTGAAATTGGAGTTTCACATTTTGTAAAAGCATATAAGGCATCAATTGTTTTGTCTGGAGAAATTCCAGCAGGCAAGTGAATTAATATCTCTACCTCAGCAGCCGTATTATCTTCAATTTTCTTTATTTTTATTTTCCCCTTTTCATTGGCCTTTAAAATAGAGTCTATCAATGATGACGTTGTGGTTCCAAATGGGATTTCAGTAACGACTAACAAGTTTTTGCTGTGGTGATTTATCCTAGCTCTAGAACGTATTTTTCCTCCTCTTAATCCATTATTATAATTAGTTACATCTGCAATTCCACCAGTGGGAAAATCTGGAAATATCTGAAAGCGTTTTCCTTGTAAATGTTTTATAGAAGCATCAATTAGTTCAATAAAATTATGCGGTAATACTTTTGTAGATAACCCAACCGCTATTCCTTCAGCTCCTTGCGCTAATAACAAAGGGAATTTAACAGGAAGATTTATAGGTTCTTTTCTACGACCATCATAAGAAGCTTGCCAATCTGTATTTTTTGGATTGTAAACCACATCCAATGCAAATTTAGAAAGTCTTGCTTCAATATAACGAGATGCTGCAGCCCTATCACCTGTCAATATGTTACCCCAATTTCCTTGGGTATCAATTAATATATCTTTTTGACCTATTTGTACCATCGCATCGGCAATACTCATATCTCCATGTGGATGATACTGCATCGTATGTCCTACAATGTTTGCAACTTTATTATACCTCCCATCATCCAAATCTTTAAGCGACTGCATGATTCTTCTTTGTACAGGCTTAAATCCGTCTTCAATAGCAGGAACGGCACGTTCTAAAATAACATAAGAAGCATAATCTAAAAACCAATCCTTATACATACCGGTAACTTTCGTTATGGAATCTTCGGTATGGTTTTCATTAGAATTCATTTCATCATTATTGTATTCTAACTCTTCGCTCATAATTATGCTAGCTAATTTTTATTATATTCTAAAATTAATTTATTCAACAACTTTATCTAATTCTACCTTTAAGTTATTAATAATAAACTCTTGCCTATTGGGTGTGTTTTTTCCCATATAAAATGATAATAAATCTTCTATGCTCATACTCTTGTCAAGCATAACGGGTTCTAAACGAATATCATTTCCTATAAAATGTTTAAACTCATCCGGTGAAATTTCTCCCAACCCTTTAAATCTAGTAATTTCATGCTTTGGTTTTAGCTTATCTATTGCGGTAACTCGTTCTTCTTCCGTATAGCAATAAATTGTTTCTTTTTTATTTCGAACTCTAAACAAAGGAGTTTCCAAAATGTATAGATGCCCTTCTTTTATAACTTCAGGGAAGAACTGAAGAAAGAACGTAAGCAACAATAATCTAATGTGCATACCGTCTACATCGGCATCAGTAGCAATAACTATATTATTATAACGAAGATCTTCGGTGCCTTCTTCAATATTTAAAGCAGCTTGTAGAAGATTGAATTCTTCATTTTCATACACTACTTTTTTACTCATTGCATAACAATTAAGAGGCTTACCTCTTAATGAAAACACTGCCTGAGTATTAACATCTCGACTTTTAGTAATACTGCCACTTGCAGAATCTCCTTCCGTAATAAACAAGGTAGATTCTAAACGGCGTTCCTTTTTCATATCACCTAAATGAACCCTGCAATCTCTGAGTTTTTTGTTATGTAAATTTGATTTTTTCGCTCTATCTCTTGCTAGTTTTCTAATTCCTGTTAAATCTTTACGCTCTCTTTCTGCTTGCATGATTTTACGTTGCAGTGCTTCGGCGATTTTAGTGTTTTTATGTAAAAAATTATCTAAATATGTTTTAATAAAATCATTTATATACGATCTAACTGTAGGTAAGTTACCACCCATATCTGTAGAACCTAGTTTGGTTTTTGTCTGACTCTCAAAAACCGGTTCCATCACTTTTATTGCAATGGCAGAAACTATCGATTTACGAATATCACTAGCTTCATAGTTCTTCCCATAAAACTCTCTGATAGTTTTAACGATACTTTCTCTAAAAGCTGCTTGGTGTGTTCCACCTTGAGTGGTATGCTGCCCATTTACAAAAGAATGATATTCTTCACTATATTGAGACTTGCTATGTGTGATTGCTATTTCAATATCTTCCCCTTTTAGATGAATAATAGGGTATAACATATCTTCTTGAGGAATGTTCTCCTCCAATAAATCTTTTAATCCATTTTCAGAAAAATACTTTTCGCCATTAAAATCAATGGTAAGCCCAGGATTTAAATAAACATAATTTTTGAGCATTTTAATAACATACTCATTTCTATATTTAAATTTCTTAAAAATAGCCTCATCCGGAATAAAGCTAACTTTTGTTCCTTTTCGCTTGGAGGTTTCTTCAATATCGGAATCAGTTATTAACTCACCAACATGAAATTCAGCATATTTTAATTTATTATCCCTTATAGATTCTACTTTAAAATAACTAGAGAGTGCATTAACTGCTTTTGTTCCAACTCCATTTAGGCCAACAGCTTTTTTAAAGGCTCGAGAGTCATATTTCCCTCCCGTATTCATTTTAGAAACTACATCCACTACTTTACCTAATGGGATTCCACGACCAAAATCTCTAACTTTAACCTCTTTATCTTTGATGCGAATTTCGATGGTCTTACCAGCACCCATAACGAATTCATCAATACAATTATCTATCACTTCTTTTAAAAGTATATAGATCCCATCATCGGGTGAAGTACCATCACCTAATTTTCCAATGTACATTCCAGGTCGCAACCGAATGTGCTCTTTCCAGTCTAAAGACCGTATATTATCTTCTGTATATTGTTGTTCAGCCATAGTTTGGGTGTCCAGGCTAATATAAAATTAAGGTAGAAAATTTAAAACCTAAACGATAGAAAGTAATTAACAATAATAGGTAGTGAATTGTTGAAAAAAATAAAAGTTTTTAAACGTTAAATCTAAAGTGCATTACATCCCCATCATCAACAACATATTCTTTTCCTTCGACGCTTAGTTTACCTGATTCTTTCACTTTAGCTTCACTACCATAGCTTACAAAGTCATTGTATTTTATAACTTCAGCACGAATAAAACCTTTTTCAAAATCGGTATGTATAACACCAGCTGCTTGTGGTGCAGTAGCTCCAATTGGAATAGTCCAAGCACGAACTTCTTTAACCCCAGCTGTAAAATAGGTTTGTAGTTCTAATAACTTATAAGCTCCACGTATCAATTTGGCTGACCCTGCTTCTTCCAAACCTAAATCTTCTAAAAACATTTGACGTTCTTCATATTCCTCTAATTCATTGATATCAGATTCCGTTCCTACTGCTAAAAAAATAACTTCAGCACTTTCATTAGCTACTGCAGCTTTTACTTTTTCAACATATTTGTTTCCTGATACCGCAGAAGCTTCATCAACATTACAAACATACATAACAGGTTTATCAGTAATAAATTGAACCGCATCAATAAAGTCTTCTCTTTCTGAGTCTGTAAGTTCAATCGCTCTAACTGAAATACCAGCTTCTAAACCTTCTTTCACCTTTATTAAAGCAGCTTCTTCCTTTTGAGCATCTTTATTTCCAGTTCTGGCAGCTCTTTTTACTTTTTCAAGCTTTTTATCTGCTGTTTCCAAATCTTTTAACTGAAGTTCTATATCAATTGTTTCTTTATCTCTTATAGGATCAATACTTCCATCTACATGAATAATATTATCATCATCAAAACAACGTAGGACATGTAAAATCGCATCTGTTTCACGAATATTACCTAAAAATTGATTTCCCAAACCTTCTCCTTTACTTGCACCTTTAACCAAGCCTGCAATATCTACAATTTCTACAGTAGCAGGTAGAACGCGTTCTGGACTAACCAATTCTTCTAATTTTTCTAATCTTAGATCTGGTACATTTACAATTCCAATGTTTGGTTCAATAGTACAAAATGGAAAATTCGCACTTTGGGCTTTAGCGTTGGACAAACAATTAAATAAAGTTGATTTTCCAACATTGGGTAATCCTACAATTCCTGCTTTCATTTCTTGTTTTTTAATGGCTGCAAATATACATTTTCAATTAAATTAATCCCTTATTTATCGCTTCGGTTTTTACAAAGTAAATATCTTTAAATTTTGCATAAAAAAATTATTCTTAAAAGGTTATTATTAAAAGGTTATTATTAAAATTAGCAGCAGAATGAAAAGCAGAAAAAAAAATAGCGAAGGAACTTCAAGAAAAACACAATTAATCTCTGTGCATGAATGATTTTTTAGCCAATAATTCAGTCTCTGTTTCTACAATGTCTTCATCCGGAACGCAACAATCGACGGGACAAACTGCAGCACACTGAGGTTCTTCATGAAACCCAATACACTCTGTACATTTGTCTGGCGCTATAAAATAAAACTCATCACTAATGGGGTCTTGCTCTTTATCTGCATCGACTTGTTTTCCATTTGGTAAAAAAACAACCCCTTTTAAGCCAGTTCCTTCTTCATATTTCCATTCATCGGAAGCTTCATAAATTGCATTATTAGGGCATTCTGACTCACAAGCTCCACAATTTATACATTCATCAGTTATTATAATAGCCATCGTATTTTCTTTTTTTAACTTTGTGCAAATTTAGAAACTTCAAAACCTAACACCAAACAATAAAATGCAATTAAATAAAAGAATACAAGCTTTTGTAAAACTAGGACATTTTATGAGTCAGTTTTCGAATGAAAATTACATTAAAAAAAATAACATCCCCTTTAATGAGGTTTTTTTTGAAGAAATGATTGAAGCAATACAGTTATCTAAATCATATAATGGTTGGTTTACACAAAACAATATTCAGTTTGCATTTAAAAACTGGGAAGATGCATTAAATGAAGAAAACTTATTAAAATGGACTTCCAAGTATGATTTAGAAAAAGCTCACAATCATCGAATAGCTATCGTATTAGCAGGTAATATTCCTCTAGTTGGTTTTCATGATTTTTTATCAGTATTAATTTCTGGAAACCGTTTGATTGCAAAACTATCTTCTAACGATAAGCTACTTCTGCCCTATTTAACAAAATATTTAATTGCTATTGAACCAGATTTTAAAGGTATAATTGAGTTTACTGAAGAAAAATTAGAGAAATTTGACGCTGTTATTGCTACAGGTAGTAATAATACAGCGCGTTATTTTGAGTATTATTTTGGTAAATACCCAAATATAATTAGGAAGAATAGAAATTCAGTAGCGGTACTTTCTGGGAAGGAAACAGGTGAAGAACTTAAAAGTCTTTCCAATGATATTTTTAGGTATTTTGGTTTGGGTTGTAGAAATGTTTCCAAAATTTTTATTCCTAAAGACTATAACTTTGATGCTTTTTTTAATGCTATGTTTATATGGAAAGAGGTTATAAATGATAATAAGTACATAAATAATTACGACTATAATAAGGCAGTTTATTTGATGAGTAATGTTAATTTATTGGACAATGAATTTTTATTACTAAAAGAAGATATTAACTTCTCATCGCCTATATCTGTAACTTTTTATGAATATTATGACACTTTAGAATTAGTTAGAGAAAAATTAATCACCGAAAAGGATAGCATTCAGTGTATTGTTTCTAATCTGGGCATTAAAAATGAAATTAAATTTGGTGAAACGCAGAAACCAAATTTATGGGATTATGCAGATGGTATAGACACTATCGATTTTTTAGTAAAAATTCCTTATTAATTTATTGATAAAACAATATATAAAGACTAATGTTTTCGGATATTTGCACAGAAATTTAATTTTATAATAAAACAGGTATTTATTTATTTCACATAGAAAATCGTGGAAGAGTCATAAAATCGAGTAATAAAATAAAACAACTATAGCAATTAACTAATAAACAAATACTTGTAATCATTAAAAAACAATCTATCGAGACCCATGAAAAAACATAATTTTAGTGCAGGACCTTGTATTTTACCCCAATCAGTAATGCAAAAAGCATCTGAAGCTATTGTCAATTTCAACAACCTAAATCTTTCATTAATTGAAATTTCACATCGAAGTAAAGACTTTGTGGAGGTGATGGAAAATGCTAGAAATTTAAGCTTAGAGTTACTAGGACTTCAAGGAAAGGGTTACAAAGCTTTGTTTTTACATGGTGGAGCTAGTATGGAGTTTTTAATGGTTGCGTTTAATTTATTAGAGAAAAAATCAGCATATTTAAATACTGGAACTTGGGCAGATAAAGCTATTAATGAAGCTAAATTATTAGGAGAGGTAGTTGAAGTAGCATCATCTAAAGATCATAATTTCAATTATATACCTAAAAACTACACAATACCTTCAGATGTAGATTATTTTCATTGCACTAGTAATAACACTATTTTTGGAACACAAATTAATGACTTTCAAAAAACAGCTGTTGTAAAGGTTTGTGACATGAGTAGTGATATATTTTCAAGGCAAATGGATTTTTCACAGTTTGATTTAATTTACGCAGGTGCTCAAAAAAATATGGGTCCTGCTGGAACGACTTTAGTAATTATAAAAGAAGCTATTTTAGGAAAAGTTTCAAGAGACATTCCTTCGATGTTAGATTATCAGGTTCATATTGGAAAAGAGAGTATGTATAATACTCCAGCAGTATTTCCTGTTTATGTTTCTATGTTAACTCTAGAGTGGTTAAAAAATCTTGGAGGAATTTCGGAAATTGAAAAAATCAATAATCAAAAAGCAGAATTGTTGTATTCTGAAATTGATAGAAATCCTTTATTTAAAGGATTTGTAAGTCAAAAAGAAGATCGATCTAAAATGAACGCAACGTTTAACCTGACAGACAACTCTCAAGAAAATAAGTTCAATACGCTTTGGACAGAGGCAGGAATTAATGGTTTAAAAGGCCATAGAAGTGTTGGAGGATTCAGAGCTTCTATGTACAACGCTTTGCCTTTAGAAAGTGTTCAAGTACTCGTAGATGTAATGAAAGAATTAGAACGAAAAGCATAAAAATAATAGTAATAAAGAGTTCCGATTTTACGGAAAATAAAATAAAATTGTATGAAAGTATTAGCAAACGATGGTATTTCACAAACTGGTATTGATTCCTTAGAATCATCAGGATTTAAAGTAATAACAACCACGGTAGCACAAGAACAATTGATAAATTATATCAACGAGAATACTATTGATGTAATTTTAGTGAGAAGCGCAACTAAAGTTAGAAAGGATATCATTGATTCTTGTCCAAGTCTTAAAATTATAGGACGTGGTGGTGTGGGTATGGACAATATTGATGTGGAATACGCAAGAAGCAAAGATCTCAAAGTAATTAATACTCCAGCTGCATCATCAGCTTCTGTAGCAGAGTTAGTATTTGCTCATTTATTTGGTGGTGTTCGTTTTTTATATGATGCTAATAGAAATATGCCTTTAGATGGTGATTCTAAATTTAAAGAATTAAAAAAGAATTATAGTGGAGGAAGAGAATTAAGAGGTAAAACTTTAGGCATAATAGGATTTGGAAGAATAGGTCAAGAAGTTGCTAAAATCGGTTTAGGCTGCGGAATGAAAATAATTGCAAGTGACACTTTTTTAGAAAAAGCAACTATTGAATTTGTGTTTTTTGACGGTCAGAAAGTTGATTTTGAAATTAAAAGTCAATCTTTTGAAGAGGTATTAAAAGAAAGTGATTTTATCAGTGTGCATGTTCCTGCACAAAAAAATTATATTTTCAGTAAAAAAGAGTTCGCTTTAATGAAAGATGGAGCAGCCATAGTTAATGCATCAAGAGGAGGTGTTATTGACGAAGTAGCTTTAATTGAAGCCATAGAATCCAATAAATTGTCATTTGCAGCAATAGATACTTTTGAAAATGAACCTACGCCAGCTATAAAAGTGTTAATGAATGGTAAACTTTCATTAACACCTCATATTGGTGCTGCGACTAATGAAGCACAAGATAGAATTGGAACTGAATTAGCAGAACAGATAAAAAGTATTTTAAAACCTTAATTTATTGTTTCTTAATAGTTGTTTTGTAAAAAACGAAAAAAAATATTAGCAAGAAAAATACAATCTAAAGTATGTTGGATAATTTTAAAAAAAAATGGGAAATAACATCGAATTGGCAATTATTAATTCCTCTCTTGGGAATTATAGGATTGCTTTATTCTTCTTATAGATTGATAACTATTTTTGCAATCAATTCTTTAATTGTCAATATAGCTCTTACAGTAGTCCTATCATTTATACTTTTAAAGATTACTTTATTTTTATTTAAAAAATTAGAAAAAAAATGGAAACTCACCTATCGATGGGAAATGATACGGGTATTTATAGTTTTTGCCATTACAGGAAGTAGCAGTGCTATTGTAGGAAGACCATTTTTAAAAATAGTAGGGATTACTAATGATAATTTACAACCGGTTCTTTATTGGGTATTATATGTACTGATAAGTTTTATTTTTTATCAATTCTTGTTAATTACTATAGCTTGGCTTTTTGGTCAATTTAAATTCTTTTGGAATTTTGAAAAGAAAATGATTCGTAAATTGCGATTGGGTTTTTTATTAAATGAAAAATAGCAAAACAACAAAATAACTATTCAAATTTTACTGTTATTATCAATTATAATGGCTTGCATTTGTGGAGCTTTAATCCAAACAAATGTGTATAACCACATTAAAGTAAATGTTAGTATCACATCCAAACCGGGTATTAACTCTTCTATTAAAACAATAATAAAAGCAATTTTACCCTTTTTACCCGCATACATATCATTCATTTGTTTTGCAGCGTAAGACGCCCAAATCATATCTATAAGAGTACCTGCAATAGGAATAAACACAGTGGAAATACTAATAAGATCAAGTACAATGGACTTTCTTAATAATTTATTTTATTCATTTCCATCAACTACTCGGTATAAAAAAATTCTTAAATTTAAGATCAATCAATTTTAAAAAAAATCGTTATTAGCAACTATGCTATTATTTTAATTTATCTGAAAATAGAGCTTTAATTTTTTCAATTTTTGGAGTAATTGTATAATCACAATAACCTTGTTCAGAATTTTGATTATAATAATTCTGATGATTTTCTTCAGCATTATAAAATACATCAAAAAGTGTAATTTCGGTTACTATAGGAGCATCGTAAAAGCCACTTTTATTTAACTTTAATATAAAGTCTTCTGCTTGTTTTTTTTGAATTTCAGAAGTATAAAAAATACCACTTCTATAGGGTGTTCCTACATCAGCTCCCTGGCGGTTTAATGTAGTGGGGTTATGGGTTGCAAAAAATAGTTCCATCAATGTTTCAAAAGATACTAAATCCCGATCATATGTAATTTCTATTGCCTCCGCGTGTCCAGTCCTGCCGGTACATACTTCTCGATATCCGGGATTTTTAATAGTCCCTCCTGTATACCCTGGCTGGACACTTTCAACTCCTTTTATTCTTTGAAAAATTGCTTCTGTACACCAGAAACAACCACCAGCAAAAATTGCTTTATCCATTATTAATATATTTAAACACAAAACTACAAATTATAGTTATAGTTTAAAGCTACATTACTTTTAACTTTTTGTTAATATAACTACTAATCTGATAAGTCTAAATTTGTTCATAATTTTCTTTATTAAAAATTTCTTTTTCAATTATAATTAAACATGTACAAGTCTATTTTTATTTCCTTATTGTTAATTATCACTTCTACAGTTTTTGCACAAGAAAAAAAGAATATTACAGCATCAAGAATTAACACTCCTCCAAAAATTGATGGCATTTTAAATGATAAAATTTGGGAATCAGTAGCAATTGCAACAGATTTCAATATGTTTGAACCTGGAAATGAAGGAATCATTAGTAACAACTATAAAACAGAAGTAAAAATTGCATATGATGATTATGCAGTTTATATAGCGGCCAGTATGTTTGATCCAAATCCTGACGAAATACTGAGCCAATTAAGTCAAAGAGACGACGTTTTTGTTCAGGCAGATTTATTCTATGTTGCATTGAACACCTTTAATGATGGAATTAACGAAACCCGATTTTATGTAACAAGTGCTGGAACCATAGGTGATTCAAAAAGCTCTCAAAATGGAGATGATTTTAATTACAATGTAGTTTTTAATTGTAAAATCTCTAAAGATAAAAAAGGATGGTATGCAGAATACCGAATTCCTTATAATGCCCTGCGATTTCCTGAAATAGAAATACAAGATTGGAGTATTAATTTCTACAGGGAAATAAAAGCAAAAAACGAAACCTATAGTTGGAATTTTATTGACAATATAATAGGAAACCAAAAACTATATAATGGCTTAGTAACTGGTATAGAAAATATTGACCCACCAATCCGATTAACTTTCTATCCTTTTACTCAAGGTGTTGTTTCTACTTTTGATAATGAAACAGCAACTAATTTCACAGCAGGATTGGATTTAAAATATGGAATTTCAGATAGTTTTACTTTGGATCTTACCTTAGTTCCGGATTTTGGACAAACTGCTTTTGATGAAGTGCGATTAAACTTGGGTCCTTTTGAACAAACTTTTGACGAAAACAGATCCTTTTTTACCGAAGGAGTTGAACTATTTAATAAAGGAGATGTTTTTTTCTCAAGGCGTATTGGAGGTTCAGCATCTGGCGAAATTGATGAGTTATTAGAAAATGAGAATGTTTTCGAGCAAACTTCTAATGTTAACATTCTAAATGCGATAAAGTTTTCAGGAAGAACAAAAAAGGGTTTAGGTTTAGGTTTTCTTAATGCGATCACAGAAAAGACATATGCAATTGTAAGAGATACAATTACAGGTAATCAACGCAAAGAACTTATAGAACCATTGGTGAATTACAATGTATTTGTTATAGATCAAGAGTTTAATGGTAACTCTTCAGTTTCATTAATAAATACCAGTGTAATAAGAAGCGGCAGTGACTTTAGAGATGCTAATGTTACTGCAGGAGTATTTAGTATTGCTGATAGAAAAAACACCTTTAGAACGGCTGGGCGTGCTATATTTAGTAATGTAAATTACGGAGAAGGCTTTAAAACAGGTTTTCAATCTGAACTAGATATCTTTAGAACAAAAGGAAATCTTCGGTACCGCATTGGACATGATTTTGCAAATACAACAATTGATATAAATGACTTAGGAGTTAATTTTAGAAACAATTTTAACAATTTTGGCGGGGGCATTGCTTATGAAATATTTGAACCTACTAAAACATTTAATAAATATGATATCAGTTTATCTGTAAGACACAGAAGATTGTATAAACCAAGTATACAAACTCAAAATACGATTAATTTAGAAGCCTTTTTTCTAACTGTAAATCGTTTTGCTTTTGGTACGGAGACTCGTTTTAGTAGTAAAAGAGAAAATTATTTTGAACCACGTGTTGCTGGAAGGTTTGTTACTTATCCAGCGAATTTAGAAGTCAGTGGTTGGATCTCTACCGATTATAGAGAGAAATTTGCTATTGATCTTAATGCATCCTTTAATAGTTTTGTAGATGATCCTCAACATAAATACAATTTTGGATTTGAACCCAGGTATCGTTTTTCAGAACATTTTTTTATAACATGGGAGACAGATATTTATTTAAGCAATGACAATAAAGGGTATGTGGATGATAATGATATTGATGTTTATTTTGGACAAAGAGACATTATTAATTTAGAAAACTCTTTGCAAGCAAGTTATAATTTTGATCCATTTAAAGCGATTGACCTGCGATTTAGGAATTTTTGGGGAACCGCAAATTATAAGGATAATTTATTTTATTTACTCAATGAAAATGGTTCGTTAACTAATATAGATTACGATATTTCTAAAAACAATCCAAATACAAACTTTAATATTTGGAACATAGATTTAAGTTTTAGATGGCGTTTTGCTCCCGGAAGTGAAGCAACTTTGCTGTATAGAAATCAAATTTTCAATATAGATGACTTATCTTCTATAGATTATGGGGAAAGTTTAGATAATTTATTTAAACAAGCAGCTCAACATACTGTTTCATTTAGGATAACTTACTTTCTAGATTATAATAATATCAAAGGTGTTTTTAAAAAGAATTCATAATTAATTATAGTGCCTGTTCGCACTTAAAATAGTATTTTCACTTTATATATAAAAGTATGATTGAAGTTAAAAATATTCATAAATATTATCAAAACCTACACGTATTAAAAGGCGTTGATTTAAAAATTGATAAAAGTGAAATTATTTCAATTGTTGGAGCTTCAGGTACTGGTAAAACAACATTACTTCAAATACTAGGTACTTTAGATAGTTTTTCCAAGAAAGATCATGAAAGTTCCTTAATTATCAATGGAAATGACATAGCTTCATTAAATAGAAATCAATTGGCAAAATTTAGAAATGAAAATTTAGGTTTTATTTTTCAGTTTCACCAATTATTACCTGAATTCACAGCTTTAGAAAATATTTGTATTCCCGCTTTTATAAAGAAAACACCAAGCTATAAAGCAGAAAAAAGAGCAAAAGAATTATTAGCGTTTTTAAATCTTAGTCATAGAGAAAATCACAAACCAAATGAGTTATCTGGAGGAGAACAACAACGGGTAGCCGTTGCTAGAGCATTAATTAATAATCCCGCAATTATATTGGCAGATGAACCAAGTGGAAACTTAGATACTGAAAGTGCTGAAAGCCTGCATAATTTGTTTTTCAAACTTAGGGATGAATTTGGTCAAACATTTGTTATTGTGACTCATAACGATGAATTGGCAGCAATGGCCGATCGAAAATTAGTAATGAAAGGCGGAAAAATTGTTTCTTAAAAATGAATCAAACAGACCTTAAAGAATTTTTAGATACCAAAGTAGAGTTATACAATACTTCAAGGTTTATTCAAAGTGACCCCATACAGATTCCTCATCAATTAAGAGACTTAGGAGCTGACAAAGAAGATATTGAAATTATTAGTTTTTTAGTAGCCACAATAGCTTGGGGAAATCGAAAGAGTATCATTACAAACGGAAATCGTTTATTAAAGATCATGGGCAACTCTCCATTTGATTTCATAACAAATTTTACAGAAAAAGATACCAAATACCTTTCCGGATTTGTACATAGAACTTTTAATGAAAACGACCTGAATTATTTTATCATAGCATTGCAAAATATCTATTTAAACCATCATGGAATAGAGGCTTTGTTTAAAGGAAACATTAAAGATGATTCGTTACAATATGCGATACATAAGTTTAAAATTACTTTTTTTAGTTTGCCTCATTTACAACGAACTGAAAAACATGTGAGTGACCCTTTAAAAAATTCTGCTGCAAAACGAATTAATATGTTTTTAAGATGGATGGTTCGAAACGATCAAAAAGGAGTTGACTTTGGAATTTGGAAATCGGTACCTCCTTCCCTTTTGTCATGCCCCTTAGATGTTCATACCGGAAATGTATCTAGAAAACTAGGGCTGATTACTAGAAAGCAAAATGATGCAAAAGCAGTAGTTGAATTAGATAAATCTTTAAGAAAAATGGACTCTATTGATCCAGTAAAGTATGATTTTGCGCTATTTGGTTTAGGTGCTTTTGAATCTTTTTAAGCAATAGTTGTAGTTTGTCAAAAATACACTTAAACTTTATCCTGTTTTTAGACAATATTTACGTTTTTTTTAATAAAAAGAACCTTTCTTCCTAAGATATCCCTTTTATTATATAGCATTGTTTATATTTGCGAAATAAATATTTGAATGCAGTTTAAACATCCTGAACTTCTTTACGCGCTATTTCTCCTACTCATTCCTATTTTTATTCATCTTTTTCAATTACGTAAATTCCAAAAAGTTGCTTTTACCAATGTTTCTTTTTTAAAAAAAGTGACTATTGAAACACGTAAAAGCTCACAATTAAAAAAATGGATAACCCTCGTAACCAGAATGCTTATTTTTATTTGTTTAATTATTGCTTTCGCACAACCTTTTTCTGCTTCCAAATCTGCATTATCTCAAAATAAAGAAACGGTTATTTATATTGACAATTCCTTTAGTATGCAACTAAGGGGATCTCAAGGCGCTTTACTAAAAAGAGCGTTGCAACAGTTATATTCAAAAAGTATTAGATCTAAAAACCTTAGTTGGATGACCAATGATTTTTATATAAAGAATACAAGTCATCAAGATTTTAAAAACGATATCTTATCTGTTAATTATTCACAAAAACAGCTTACACCAAGGGAAGTTTTATTAAAATCTAATCAATTGTTTTCAAAAAACAATCCATCCTCAGAAAAGAGATTAATTTTCATATCTGACTTCCAGACAAAAGAAGCTTTTCCAAAAATCCCAAAGAATCTTATTATTGATGCAGTACAATTAAAACAAACTGAAACTTCAAATGTAAGTATAGATACCGCGTACATTTCAAAACAAGACATTTCTTCTATTGAGTTAACAGTAATTCTATCTGCGCAAGGAAATGTAGCTAAAACTGTTCCTATTTCACTTTATAATAAGAATAAATTAATTGCAAAAAAATCTATTGAATTTATTGATAAATCAGATGAGATACAAACAAAATATATCGTTTTTGATTTAAAAAACAATGAAGAATTTAAAGGAAAAATAGAACTAAACGACCCAAACCTTTTATTTGACAACTCATTGTTTTTCAGTATAAACGGAACTAAAAAAATAAAAATACTCTCCATAAATAATGGGGACTTAAGTTTTTTAAATCGCATTTATAATACGGTTGAGTTTGATTTTATACAGCAAAATTCAAAAAACTTAAATTATAGTGCTTTTTCAAAACAAAATTTTATTATTCTAAATGAATTAGATAAGATCCCAGAATCCTTAGCTATCGCTATAAAATCTTTTTCAGATAATGGAGGAATGGTATTAATTATTCCTTCTATTAATGGAAGCATTGAACAATACAATTCCTTATTGTCAAAACTTCAATTAGGAACTTTTTCAAAATTAGTTAATCAAGAGAAAAGGATTACACAAATTGTATTTGACCATCCATTGTTTAGGGATGTATTTGAAAAAAGAGTTCTTAATTTTCAATATCCAAAAGTTAATTCTTATTATGAAATTAGTACCAAACAGCCAGCAGTTTTAAAATTTGAAGATGCCCAACCTTTTATTATTCAAAATAAAAATAACGTTACATTTACTGCTGCGATCAATACTACGAACTCAAACTTTCAAAGTTCACCATTAATAGTCCCTACCCTTTATAACATTGCAAAACAAAGTTTAGCATTGCCAAAATTATATTATGAAATAGGAATACAAAATCAATATTCAATTCCGGTATCATTATCACAAGATGAAATATTAAAAATTACCGATAGTACTTATAGCTATATACCTTTGCAACAAACAAAGGCCAATCAAGTTAATATTACTACTTTTGAGAGTCCGTCATATGCTGGTACGTATAACATAGAAAAAGATGAAAAACCAATTGAAAAAGTAAGTTATAATTATAATAGGACCGAAAGTTTATTAAGATATTCCAATCCTGAAAATTGGAATAACACAAGGGTTCATGCTGGTGTTGACGAATTATTTAGTTCGATAGCTAAAGATAATTCGATACAAAGCTATTGGAAATGGTTTGCTATTTTCGCATTACTATTTCTTGTTTTAGAAATGATTATTTTAAAATTTTACAAATGAATATTTTATTAAAAGAAACTACAATTGTTGATGATACAAGCATGCATCATCTTAAGAAAAGAGATGTTCTTATTGAAAATGGTGTTATTAAAAAAATAGCATCATCAATTGTCAACTCGGATAATGCAAAAGAAATAAAACTTCCAAACTTGCATATTTCACAAGGTTGGTTTGACAGCAGTGTATCATTTGGTGAACCGGGTTTTGAAGAAAGAGAAACTATTAAAAACGGTCTAAAAACTGCTGCGCATAGTGGTTTCAGTCACGTAGCTGTTAATACAAATACAAATCCAGTAACCGACAATAAGTCAACGATAAAATATTTAAAATCTGAAGCGGTCAACCACGCTGTTAACCTTTACCCAATTGGAGCTTTAACTTCTGGTGCAAAGGGAGAACATCTTGCAGAACTATTCGATATGAAAAACGAAGGTGCTGTTTCTTTCTATGATTATAAATTACCCATTAAAAACCCCAACTTACTCAAAATAGCCTTACAGTATTCTCAAACTTTTGACGGACTGGTACAATCCTTCCCTTTTGAAAAGTCTATAGCACAAAAAGGAATGGTTAATGAAGAGGTAAATAGCACTAAATTGGGTCTTAAAGGAATACCCAGTTTAGCCGAAGAATTACAAATAATTCGTGACTTGTACATTTTAGAATATACTGGAGGAAAACTTCATATCCCTACCATATCCACTAAAAAATCGGTCAGTTTAATTAAAGACGCAAAGAAAAAAGGATTAAATGTAACCTGTAGTGTTGCAATCACGAATCTTTTGCTAACTGATGATGTTCTAGAATCTTTCGACACCAATTATAAATTACTTCCTCCATTAAGAACAAGCACTGATATAAAAGCATTATTAAAAGGAATTAAAGAAGGTGTCATTGACGCCATCACTAGTGATCATAATCCTATTGACATTGAACATAAGAAAATAGAGTTTGACCATGCTCTTTATGGAAGTGTTGGTCTTGAAAGTTGTTTTGGAGCATTAAATAGTCTTCTTTCTACGGTGATGTCTATTAAAATGCTAACTGGTTTAAAGAAAGAGTTTTCAGTAGAAATGATTGGTATAGAAGAAAATAACACTGCCAATATCACCTTGTTTAATCCAAGTGGAGAATGGATTTTTAGTGAAAAGCATATTCTTTCTTCTTCAAAAAACTCAGCATTAATAAAAAGTAAATTAAAAGGAAATGTTTATGGAATTTTCGCGAACAAAAAATTAGTTTTAAATAAATGAAAAGTGCAAAAAATTTTAAAGCAATATTAGCTTATTTATCATTTATAGGTTTAATCATTGCCTACATTATGAATATAGAAGAAAAAGATAAATTTGTAACGTATCACATTAAAAATATGTTTGGTTTAGTAATTATTCTTTTTATAACAACTACCTTTTTTGAAGGAAATGAATTTCTTGAATTTATTGGTCAAATTGCTTGGGTAACTAGCTTTTTCCTATGGGTTTATTCATTACTTATGGCCATAACTGGCAAACAAAAGGGAATACCGATTTTGACTGATTTATTTCAAAAATGGTTTAAATTTTTAGATCAATAAATGAAAAAGCAAGAACTCTCTTTAGCGCATAATTATAGAGCTTCAGATCTCTCAACTACCGAAAAACCTCCCGTAATTATAATGCTTCACGGTTATGGAAGTGATGAAAATGATTTGTTTTCATTTGCTTCAGAACTGCCCTCAAAATATACTATTATCTCATTAAAGGCTCCTTATCCAATGCAACCTTATGGCAATGCTTGGTATGCTATTCATTTTGATAATGTAGATGGAAAATGGAGTGATGATGCTCAAGCGATAGCATCTAGAGAAAAAGTAATTATTTGTATTGATGAAATAGTTGAAAAATATCATATAGACCCCAATAATCTTACTTTATTAGGGTTTAGTCAAGGAACTATTTTGAGTTTTTCAATAGCTTTAAGTTATCCTGGGAAAATAAAAAATGTAATAGGTTTAAGTGGTTTTATCAATGAGGCTATAATTAAGGAAAATTATCAATCAAATGATTTTAAAAACCTGTCAATATATTCATCTCATGGAAATGTAGATCAAGTAATTCCAGTTGACTGGGCCCGAAAAACAGAACCTTTTTTAAAAGAAATTGGTGTTAAATGTGACTATTCTGAATTCCCTGTTGGACACGGAGTATCCCCCCAAAATTTTTATGACTTGAACACTTGGTTAAAAAACCATTAATCCATTATAAATTTTATTGGACAGGATACATTAAAGATGAAATTTGTTTTAATTCAATTTCACGACCTTTTGTAACATAATATTCCAATACCATTTCTCCCCAATAGCGACCATCTGTATAATCTGCAAGAATCCATTTATGATTTAAAAATTTTAACTTGTTAATTTTCATATCCCCATTAATTCCTTCATAAGGCACTAATTGATTGTTTCCTTTTTTCAAATTTAGATCATAGATATAATCGGATACAAAAGTTTCTATCTCTAGAGCTTCAAAACCCAAACTTTCTATATATGAAATTGCATTTTCATTACCCTGAAGACTAAAATAGTCGATATTGGATAAGCTTTCTAAAGAATCGGTAATTACCTTTACCTGACCTTTAAGCTTATTAATTTTATTCCTCTGAGATTCAATTTTATTTTCTTGTTTTCCAAAAATCTTTTTCTCATTCATATACTGAAATATTACAAACAGCATTGCAAAGAAAAATAAATACATAAATATCGCTCGTTTCATAATTATAAGTTGATTTTTAAAGTATCATAAGCCAGGAATACATTTTTTGGTAGTGTTTTTTCTACTTCTTCATGAAATCCAAGAACATGACTAATGTGTGTTAAATAGGTTTTTTTAGGTTTTATTTCTTCGATTAATTCAAGAGCTTCTGCTAAATTTAAATGAGAATGGTGTTTTTCGTATCGCAATGCATTAATAACTAAGACCTCAATTTTTTTCAATTTTTCTATTTCACACTTCTCAATTGTTTTTACATCTGTTAAATAAGCAAAATTATCAATTTTAAAGCCCAATACTGGTAAGTCTCCATGAAGCGCTTCAATTGGTATTATATTTTTATCACCTAGTGGAAAAGTTGTGTTTTTATCAATTTCAATCTCATCGATAGTTGGAGCACCTGGATATTTATTTACAGTCTCGAATATATACGAAAATCGTTGATATAAATTTTCAAAAACTCTTTTGTGAGCAAAGAAAGATATTTTTCCTTGTTGAAAATAAAAAGGACGAATATCGTCTAAACCAGCAGTGTGATCACTATGCTCGTGAGTTAATAATACTCCATCAATTTTAGTGCAATTTTCTCTCAATATTTGCTGCCTAAAATCAGGACCGCAATCAATTACAAAATTATATTCCTTCCAAGAAACTAAAATCGATACTCTTAACCTTTTATCTCTTGGATCATTACTTTTACATACCGGATGGTTACTAGCAATAACAGGGATTCCCTGAGATGTTCCAGTTCCTAAAAAAGTAATTGTTAAAGAGGATTTCATTTGCACAAAAATAGCAGTATTTATTTTGTTTCACTAAGGTATTTATTAACTTTGTAAAAAGAAATATAATTCCTATGTCTATCACCATTAAAGGAGATAAAAGTTTTGAAAACATTCCTTCAATCAAGAGTAAATCGCTTCGAATTAACTTAAATGAAAATATTTACGGTTCTTTCGCAGAAATAGGTGCTGGTCAAGAAACCGTTAGAAATTTTTTTCAAGCTGGTGGAGCATCTGGTACAATCGCAAAAGCAATGTCTGCTTATGATAAAGATTTTAGTGATTCAATTTATGGAATTGAGAATGACGGTCGTTATGTTACAGAATCTAGACTAAAAAAGATGTTAACTCATGAAATTGATTTAATTGAAGAACGAGTTCCAAGAGAAAAGAATCCAAATCGATTATTTTTCGCTTATGCAAATACGGTAGCAACGATAGATTTTGCTAAAAAATTTAAAGGACATGGTTGGGTAGGTATTAAATATCAAATAGAACCAGAAGGAGCTTATAATGAAATTGTACTGCACATCCGGTTTCATGAAAATGAAGCTACACTTCAACAAAATACCCTGGGAATACTAGGAGTAAATCTTATTTATGGGGCCTTTTATAAATTTAATGAACCTAAAAAGTTACTACGTTACCTCTATGATCATATTGATCAAGACAAAATAGAAATTGACACTATTAATTTTTCTGGTCCTCAATTTGAAAGAGTTGACAATAGATTAATGAGTCTACAATTGGTTAAAAATAGTATGACTGAAGCCGTTATGTTTGGGCCTGATGGAAATAATATTTTACCTGCCTCTATACTCTACAAAAAAAACATACTTGCTTTACGCGGAAGTTATAGGCCTGTTACTAAGGTAAATATAGACATGTATGAAAAGTCTTTAGACATTTTCAAACAAGAAAAACGCGTAGATGAAAATAATACGATTGTTATTTTTGAAATCACACTTTCTAATTTAAGAGCGGAAGGTGAAATTGATGAGGAAGATTTTATGTCACGAGCTAGACTCTTATGTTCTTTAGGACATATTGTAATGATATCTAATTTTCAAGAGTATTATAAATTAGTTGAATATTTTTCTGCATATACTAAAAAACGAATGGGGTTAACACTAGGGGTTAATAATTTGATTGATATTTTTGATGAAAAATATTACCGACATCTAAGTGGTGGAATTTTAGAAGCTTTTGGTAAATTGTTTTTTAAAGATTTGAAGGTATATCTGTATCCGATGCTAAATCCAAAAAATGGAGAATACACCAATAGTGAAAATTTAAAAGTTCATCCAAGAATGAAAGAGCTTTATAAATTCTTTAAACACAACGGAAAAGTTGTAGATATTGAAGATTTTGATAAAGGCAACTTAAATATTTTCTCGAGAAAGGTTTTAAAAATGCTTGAAAACAAAGAAAATGGTTGGGAAAAACTTTTACCTACAGGAGTTTCAGATATTATCAAACAAAAAGAATTATTTGGATATAAAGAATCCTAAGTTAATTATTATCTAGTATTTGAGAAGCATGTGACTTGGTTTTAACTTTATCAATTACCTGACTCACCATTCCTTTTTCATCAATAATAAAAGTTTTACGGTGTATTCCGTCATATTCACGGCCCATAAACTTTTTTGGACCCCATACTCCAAAAACATTAATAACATTTTTATCTTCATCTGCTAATAATGGAAATGGAAAACTATATTTATTTCTAAAATTAGCTTGTCTTTTTTGACTATCGGCACTCACTCCAATTAATTCAAACCCTTTTTTTTGAAGCAATTCATAATTGTCTCTTAAATTACAAGCTTCCACAGTACAGCCGGGAGTGCTTGCTTTAGGGTAAAAGAATATAATTATTTGTTTTCCTTGATAATCGGATAATGAAATTGAATTACCATCTTGGTCCAATGCAGTAAAATTTGGAACCTTATCTCCTACTTTTAACGTTTTCATCTATATATTTTTTTTATGACTAATACTTATGCATTGCCTGTATATCATTTTCTTTAATGACAAAATTTTAGCAAGCTCATTTCAATTCTTTACTTTTGCACAAAAGTACATAAAATGACTAAACAAGAAAAGGTTGCATTTGTAATAGATCAACTTGAAGAAAAATATCCAGAAACTCCTATTCCTTTGGACCATAAGGATCCTTATACTTTATTAATTGCGGTATTACTTTCAGCTCAAAGTACCGATAAAGGAGTAAATAAAGTGACACCCATTCTTTTTAATAGAGCTGACAACCCATATGATATGATAAAATTATCGGTTGAAGAAATTAGGGAAATCATAAAACCTGTTGGACTATCTCCTATGAAATCAAAAGGAATTTATGGCTTATCTCATATTATTATTGATCAACATCAAGGAAAAGTTCCTCAAACATTTGAAGATCTAGAAGCCTTACCTGCAGTTGGTCATAAAACAGCTGGTGTAGTGATGTCACAAGCATTTAATATCCCTGCTTTTCCTGTAGACACTCACATACACCGATTGATGTATCGTTGGGGATTAACTAATGGAAAAAATGTAATGCAAACAGAAAAAGACGCAAAACGATTATTTCCAATTGAGATTTGGAATAAATTACATTTACAAATTATATTTTATGGGAGAGAATATTCACCAGCTCGTGCTTGGAATTTAGAAAATGATATCATCACTAAAACCATAGGCAGAAAAACTATTATTAATAGTTACCACAAAAAAACAATAATTAAATAAAAAAAACCTCGAAATATTATTTTGAGGTTTTTTTATTTTTAGTTCAAAAGTGTTTCAAACTTCATTTTATTATAAACTTTAACATTTAAAGCCTTAGAGTAATCAAGGAGAAATCTTATTGTATCTTCTTTCGGAATCAAGTTTTTTTTCACGTATTCCTTTCGTGAAGTTCTAAAGTACATTTTTTCCATATAACTGATAATTTGATGTTATTGCTATTTCATAACGTACCAAATTATCATTTATTGTATTAATTAGTTAATACGATATTATGCTTTTCTATCACCTTTCGTATATTGATTAGTGCATATCTCATTCTTCCCAAAGCAGTATTGATACTTACTCCTGTTTGCTCACTAATATCTTTAAAACTCATTTCTTTGTAAATTCTCATCAATAGTACTTCTTTCTGGTCTTCTGGCAACTCTTGAACAATCCTTTTCAGATCCTTTTCAACTTGTCCTTTAATCATTGTTTTTTCAGCATTTAATGAACCGTCATGTAAGACTGAAAAAATATCAAAATCAGAATTATTTTCAAATTTTGGCATTCTATTATTTTTTCTAAAATAATCGATTACTAAATTATGAGAAATTCTCATTACCCAAGGAATAAATTTTCCTTCTTCATTATAAGCACCTTTTTTTAAAGTATTTATAACCTTTATAAAAGTATCCTGAAAAATATCTTCTGAGACATCTCTATCATATACTTTTGAATAAATGAAACTGTAAATTTTTTGCTTGTGGCGAGTTATTAATTCGCTTATTGCTAATTCATCGCCTTTCATATATGCACTCACTAGATGTGCATCTGTAGATTTGTTTTTTTTCATAACATTACTTTTTAAAAGCAAACAATACACTATTAATAGTGCATGTTTGGTATAAATTATTTATTTAAAAAAGTAGTATTATGCTATAGGCTTAAATTTATTTATTGTGTTGACTTACGTAAATATAAGAATAAACTATTAATAATTCCACAAAAACTTTGAATATTTACAATAAAAAATATTATTTAACCTTTTTATCATAGTCAATTTGGAAACGTTATCTTTGCAAAACATACCTAATTTTACAATTGTAATTTGAATTTTGACAACTTAGATATTAAAAAAAACATCCTTATTCAAGGAGCAAAACTTCACAATCTTAAAAATATTTCTGTGGTAATTCCTAGAAATAAATTGGTAGTTATCACTGGCTTGTCAGGTAGCGGAAAGTCAAGTTTAGCATTTGACACCCTATATGCAGAAGGTCAAAGAAGATATGTAGAAAGTTTATCTTCTTATGCAAGACAATTTCTTGGAAGACTAAACAAGCCCAAAGTAGATTCGATTAAAGGAATATCTCCTGCAATTGCAATTGAACAAAAGGTAAACTCTACAAATCCTAGATCTACAGTTGGTACCACAACAGAAATCTATGATTATTTAAAATTATTATTTACGCGTATTGGAAAAACAATTTCTCCAATTTCCGGTAAAGAAGTAAAAAAAGACACTATTTCTGACGTTATCAACTACATCAAACAATTTCCAGAAGGTGAAAAATTACTCCTCCTCACTCCTATTCATTTAGAAGAAGGAAGGGCTATTGAAAATAAATTACTAGCCTTATTACAACAAGGATATGCAAGAATTAAGATAGACAATACCATTCTTAGACTGGATGAATTAAAAGGAAAATCACTTCCGAAAACCATGCATTTAGTGGTAGACCGAGTCATTACTAAAAATGATGAGGATTTTATCAATAGATTGGCAGACGCTGTTCAAATTGCTTTTTTTGAAGGAAAAGGAATCTTATATATTGAAAATTTATCCGACAATTCGACCAAAGAGTTTAACAATCGCTTTGAAGCAGATGGAATTACATTTTTAACTCCAAATGTCCATTTATTCAGTTTTAACAATCCTTATGGCGCTTGCGAAACTTGCGAAGGCTATGGTGATGTTGTTGGTATTGATGACGATTTAGTAGTTCCTAACACCGCACTATCCGTTTTTGAAAATGCTGTTTTTCCTTGGCGTGGAGAGTCCATGAGTTGGTACCGTGATCAATTGGTAAATGCAGCCTATAAATTTGATTTCCCAATTCACAAACCTTGGTTTGAACTTTCAGAAGAACAAAAAAAATTGGTATGGGAAGGTAATAAACACTTTACGGGATTGAATGAATTCTTTCAAGACTTAACTTCTAAAAGTTATAAAATTCAAAATCGTGTGATGCTTTCCCGTTATAGAGGAAAGACGAAATGTAATAATTGTAATGGTAAACGACTAAGAAAAGAAGCTGGTTATGTGAAGGTAAACGGAGTATCTATTCAAGAATTAGTTGCATTACCATTAGATAAAGTAAAAGTATTTTTCAATAATTTATCGCTTAACAAATACGATCAGAAAGTTGCAAAAAGACTATTGATAGAAATTAATAATCGATTGGAATTTTTAAGTAATGTAGGACTTAGCTATTTATCATTAAATAGAAAATCAAATACTTTATCTGGAGGCGAGTCACAACGAATCAATTTAGCAACTTCTTTAGGTAGTAGCCTAGTGGGTTCTATGTATATACTAGATGAACCTAGTATTGGTTTACATCCCAAAGATACTGAACGTCTGATAGAAGTTTTAAAATCGCTTCGTGATTTAGGCAATACGGTCATAGTTGTGGAACATGACGAAGACATTATGAAAGCAGCAGATGAGATAATTGATATTGGACCTGAGGCTGGTAGTTTTGGTGGTGAAGTTGTTGCTACAGGAAATTACAGTAATTTATTAAAATCAAACTCACTAACTGCTAACTATTTAAACGGAACACTTACCATTGAGGTTCCTGCAAAAAGAAGAGTTTCTAAAAATAGTATCCGTTTGATTGGCGCACGTCATAATAATTTAAAAAATATTGATGTAGTATTTCCTTTAGGCTGTTTTACAGCTATAACTGGAGTATCTGGGAGTGGGAAAAGTACCTTAGTTAAGAACATATTATATCCAGCAATGTTAAAAGCAGTGGGAGGCTATGGCGAAAAGCCAGGACAATTTACCAAATTAGAAGGAGACTATTCAAGTATTAAAAAGGTAGAATTTGTAAATCAAAATCCAATTGGACGTTCTAGCAGGTCTAATCCAGTGACCTATATAAAAGCCTACGATGACATTAGAAGTTTATTTTCAAACCAAAAACTGTCTGACATTAGAGCTTATAAGCCCAAACATTTCTCATTTAATGTAGATGGAGGACGTTGTGAAAAGTGTAAAGGTGAAGGAGAAATTACGATCGAAATGCAATTTATGGCAGATGTTCATTTAGAATGTGATGCTTGTAAAGGAAAACGATTTAAAAAAGAAGTTTTAGAGGTTAACTTTTATAATAAAAGCATTCATGACATTTTACACATGACGGTAGATGATGCTATTTCTTTTTTCAAAACCAATGGTGAAAAAAAAATCACTACTAAATTACAACCCTTACAAGAGGTAGGTTTGGGTTATGTTCAATTAGGACAAAGCTCTTCTACCCTTTCGGGTGGTGAAGCACAGCGAATTAAACTAGCTTCGTTTTTAATAAAAGGAACTAGCAAAGAAAAGACACTTTTTATATTTGATGAACCTACCACCGGTTTACATTTTCATGACATCAATAAATTATTAAAATCATTTTACGCATTATTAGATAAAGGTCATACGGTAATCGTTGTAGAACATAATATCGATTTAATTAAGTGTGCGGATCATATCATTGATTTAGGAAAAGACGGTGGTGAAAAAGGAGGCAAACTTATGATTCAAGGTACTCCAGAAGAAGTTGCTAAAAACAAAAAGTCATATACAGCAACTTATTTATCTGAGAAATTATAGTAACTTTTAAGAAATCACTCCCCCTTAAATTTATTGTTAAATAAATACTAAACCATTAATCAACATGTTTTGTGGCACGGTGATTGTTATTAACTATAATAAATTTAATAGTAATACTTTTCATAAAATAATAATTTTTGGTTGGTTAGTTTTTAAAATCCGTCTTCATATAATTTGAAGGCGGATTTTATGTTTTATCCACTATTTAATATAGTAAACAGCAACGCTCTTCTTCTCTGATTTTACTAACTACTGTTAGTCAGCAATTTACAATTATGGCACGGTCGTTGTTTATTGATAATCATATTAACATTTAAATTAATTATCATGAAAAAAGCAATCACACTCTTCATCGGAATCTTTCTTATTACTTTTTCTAATTTGATTGCTTCCACAAATTCTCAAACTGTAAATTACATTCCTAATTATGTGAATTATGGTAACTCTTTCATCTTCAAAGTGCAGCAAGTTGAGTTTTCGGTTTTCCCGGATGGACAATTTGATTTCACCTATTTAGGTGATTACAATACCAACAAAGTAACAATTAGCTCTTCAACTTTAAATACCAGTTATAATTCTGGTTTTAATTACGAAATGTTTATTCAGTTTGATGCTTATGGAGGTGTCATTCAAATAGAAAACATCCCTATTTATTACGATGAATTTGGGCGTATTTCACAAGCTGGAGATGTACAAATTTATTATCATAAAAATCGCATTGTACGCCTCGGTGGGCTATATGTTCATTATAACTATTATGGACATTACACATATAGTACCGGTTTTATAAACGCTACTAATTTCTATTATACCTATCAACCTAGGCATGCACATTTTACAAGACCACTTTATGCTAATTGTTTAGTTTATGAGTACCCTTATAGAAGGTATTACCACCCAACTCGATATAGTTATAAAGAGCACCGTCGTTATTACTCAAACAGAGGTAGGTCTTCTATCTCTTATACTAATACCAGAAGAAATTTTAATAAACCAGGGAGTAGAAATCATTATAAAAGCGGAAGGTCTGAGGCTAATAAAGAGTATAAGCCTAACCGCAAAAATACAGCTTTAGTTAACAATACTCAAAGTAATAGCAATCACATGTCTAGATCCGCTAAAAAGCGTTCTAATAGAAACAATAACGTGGGCAATGCAAAAACTGTTGCAAGCACAAAATCGGTCATTAATTATAGACCAATTGCAAATGTAAGATCTTCTGTTAATACTGCTAAAAGAAGCACCAATAAATACAATATAAATAGCAATAAAAAAGAAACATCGAAGTATGTAAATAGCACTAATAGTTCAAAAAGAATTGCATCAAATTCATTACAAAAAACTGCTAGCAATCGTAAAACGGCTACTGGCAGAAATACAACAAAAAGAGGGCGAGAATTATAAGAATTTGTTTAGCTTTTTAAAACACTTGTTATATAGAATTATATAACAAGTGTTTTTTTATTTAATATTTAATAATATTGTACTTAAACTTTTAGTCAATGCGCTTCTGCTGTATTTTTGAATGTTTTTAGAATTAACATTTAAATTAGCTCTTAAATAGTCTTCGTAATAAAGTTGAAGTTGTTGTTTTAACTTTTCTTTATCAGTATACTTAAAATACACTCCAGTATTCGTTTCTTTAATAATCGCTTCTACATCACTACCTTCAGGTCCTATGGCTAGTATGGGCCTATTTGCAGCAACATATTCAAACAATTTTCCAGGAATAATAGATTTAGTTTCTGGACTGTCCATTTCAACTAATAACAATACTTGTGCATCATGTTGAATTTGAATAGCTTCCTGATGTGAAACATAGCCCAAGGTTTTATAGTTTTCTGTTAATCCAAAAACTGCGAGGCTTTTTAAAACATCCTCACTTACTGTCCCTACTAATTTAATAAGCAAATTCTTAGAAAATACTTTGTTTTTATCTTTTAATTCTGATAGAATTTCCCACAATAATTCTGGATTTCTATTGGTTAATAAAGAACCAATATGAGCTATTGAAAACTGAGGATCTAAATTGGGTACTATTTTTTCTAAAATATCATATCCATTACTAATGACTTCGATAGGTACCGATGTGATTTTTTGAAATTCTTTTTTAGTTCTTGCACTAGTTACCACTACTAAATCTGAATTATTTAATACTTTAGATTCTAATTTTAAATGCTTTTTTTGAGCTCTTTTATTCAATCGAAGTGATTGATGATAATGAATAGTCGTCCAAGGATCTCTAAAATCTGCTACCCATTTTATTCCCAGTTCCTCTTTTAATGCCATTCCAATTAAATGCAAACTATGAGGAGGGCCTGAACTTATAACAATGTCCATGTCATTTTTAGCAAGGTACTCCTTCAAAAAGCCTACAGCGGGTTTTACCCATCCTATTCTTGCATCTGGAATAAAAAAATTACCTCGAATCCATAATAATAATTTTTCTAAAACAGATTGATTCTTGTTCGTTATAATCCCACTACTTACTTGGTTAGTTTTCTTTTTTGAAAATACTTTGGCAAATCCATAAGGCTCTTTAATTGGAAATCTAATTATTTCTATTCCTTCAGGTATTTCAGAAACAATACTTTTATCCTGCAATGGATAATGAGGGTTATCCGGAATAAAAACTACAGGTTCAATTCCAAATTCTTTAAAATAAGTAACAAATTTAAGCCATCTTTGAACACCTGGACCTCCTGCTGGTGGCCAATAATAAGTAATGACAAGTGCTCTTTTCATGGTTTATTATTCATTGATGAGCGTTTCTTTTTTTCTATAATTATAAAATATAGCCCCTAGCAATACCAATAAAAACAATACGCTAGTCGCTAAAGAAATTTTACTTCCTATGGCAACAACTTCAGGTTCAAACTTATATTCAATGGTATGGTTTCCTTCTGGTATTTTCATGGCACGCAATAGGTAATTAGCTCTAAAATGTGTTACTGGTTGACCATCTATATAGGCATTCCAACCATTTGAATAATAAGCTTCAGAAAAAAGTGCTAATTGTGGAGATACCGTTGATGATTCATATACCAAATAATTAGGAGCATGACTCTTTAAGCTTATAGTTGCTGTTGAATCTCGTTCTATATTTTCCAAAGGTAATTTTTGGGAAAATTCTTGATGAATAATAGCGGTTCTTTTTGTATCCAAACTATCAAGCAATAACAACTCTTCATTCGCGTTTTCAGCGATCATTACATTTTCTACAAACCAAGCTGGTCCATTTGCATAAGGATTGCGTTGAGGAACTTTTGTACCACCTTTGCCTTTAGTAATGATATATCGAACATTCATCATATTTAAAATTCCAATATCACCCTTACTTAAATAAAAATTATCGACATCTTGAATACGTGCAGGTTTTGCAGCGTGATACCCTCCTAAAGCGTTGTGGAAAAAACTTGTTCGCCCACTATTAAAAGGGTTTAAAGTAACATCATATACACGAAAGTAATCTGTGTCTTTTAAAATTTCTTTATCTGCAAAATTTTCCTGAAAAGGATGCGTCATAACTCTTGCAACTACAAAATCATCGCTATTTACATAACGCCTATCAACCCCAACCAAATCGATTAAAATTAATAATGCAAATAATGCGATTGCTGTTCCTTGTTTTAATTTTGCTTTCAAGAAAAACCATAAAACTCCGGCAGACAAAACAACCAAAACTAATGATCGAATGGCATCATTGGTGAATAAAGACATCCGATCTTCTTTCATAGCGTCCACAAAATCAGGACCTAAATCCTTTATAAAATATGAATCATAAGGACTGGAAAAATCAAATAATATCGATTTAAACAAGATAAATATAACAGCTATTCCTGCGCTAATCCCACTAGCGCATAATAAGATTTTTTTCTTTTTTTCGGAAGTTATAGAACTATTAAAAAAGAACTGTTGCAGGCCTAAAACAGCTAGTATAGGCACTAATAATTCTAATAATACCTGTATCGATGAAACTGCTCTAAATTTATTATATAATGGAATGTATTCAATAAAATAGTCGGTGAGTATGCTGAAATTTTTACCCCAAGACAAGAGTAAGCTCAATATAATTCCTGTAACTAACCACCATTTTAGTTTACCTTTAATTAAAAACAAAGCAAGAATTGCCAAGAAAACAATAATAGCTCCTATATAAGCAGGTGCAGCAACAATGGGTTGATCTCCCCAATACATAGGCACTTGATTTAAAATTTGGTTTGCCTCCTGTGGAGAAGCTCCCAATTGCATAACAGCCTTCATTGATTTAGGGTTATCCGGTAAAGGTTCTGATGAGCCTCCTCCCATAAATCTTGGAATAAATAAATTAAAACTTTCTAATTTTCCATAACTATATTCTGTTATATAATCATAATCTAAGCCTTTATTCGCTTCCTTATAACTCCCATCAGAGTTGATAGTCAATTCACTTTTTCCACGAGTTGACGTGTCTGCATATTCTTTAGTTGCTAATATATTGGTGGCATTAAGACCAATAGCAAAAACTACCGCCACCACTAAAACTCCTACACCTTTAAAAAAGTTAAGTAATTTTTTCTTTTTATAGGAATCAATCAGATAAACAAGACCTATGACTAAAACTAGTAATAATAAATAATAAGTCATTTGAAAGTGATTGGCAACCAATTCCAAAGCCATGGCAATTGTAGTTAGTATAAATCCTTTTAAATAATTGCCTTTTAATGCTAATAATATTCCACTTAAAACCAATGGCATGTAAGCAATTGCATGGGCTTTAGCATTATGACCAACTCCCAAAATAATTATTAAATAGGTGGAAAACCCAAATGCTAAAGCACCTATGAATGCCAATTTATAATCTAGTTTTAAAACTAAAAACAAAATATACATCCCAATAAAATACAGAAATAAATAATCTGAGGGTCTAGGTAAAAACCGGAGCGTAAGGTCCAATTTCTTAATGTAGTTGTGTGGATATTTCGCTCCTAATTGATAGGTAGGCATTCCTCCAAAAGCAGCATTGGTCCAATAGGTTTCTTTACCAGTTGATTTCCTAAAATCATTTTGCTGTTTAGCCATTCCGGTATATTGAACAATATCACTTTGGAAAATTTTTTTTCCTTGCAAAACTGGGCTAAAGTAGGCCAAAGAAATAATCACGAATAAAACTAAAACAATAAAATGGGGGAGAAATTTATATAAACGCTGCATCATGTATTTTAAATAATAAATGGGGAATTTATGAAAAATTATGCAGTTCCTTTAAATAAATAAGATAAGAACCTATTTATAGTTACTCCAGCTCTTCATAATCTACGTACTCACCAACTTCAGGATTGGATGTTTTTGTGTTTGCCTTTGATTTATCGATACTAATTGCTCCTTCATTTTCTTTTTTTCTAGAAGAATTATTAAAAGGATCATTCCCAAAAGTTTGTCCAAATCGGTCACTCGCTTTTTTTGCAATATATTTTATCAAATATGGTTTAGAAAATTTAAAAATAATTTTTAAACCATAGTATACCAGAAGTATAATTAATATCGTTTGTAAAAAAGAATTCATAGCAGTCATTAAAATATTCTCAAAAATACAAATAGAATATATAATTTAAGAAAAACTACTATTAAATAAATGATAAATTTATATCTTTGAATTTAACCGAATATCCTATGAAAATTAAACAAGGTGGAATATTTTTTATTTTATTATTCAGTTATTTATCTCTTTTTGCTCAATATACGGAGACGATCAACTCCAACAGACCTGGTTTTTCTCAAGGAGCTTTTTCTGTAGGTAAACAAATCCTTCAATTTGAAACAGGTTTTGGAATGGGTAAAGAAGAACATTCGCTTTTAAATACAGAAACCAGTGCTTTTATTATTGATTATGAAATAAGATATGGAGTCTGGAAAGAAGAATTAGAAGTTAGTTTAATTGGGGCCTATCAGTCCAATTCAAAAATATTGTTAGAAAGTCAAAGGACTTATAACGAACGTAATTTTAACTCTAATACCTTAGGAGCAAAATATTTATTTTTTGATCCCTACCGTAAAAAAGCTTTAGAAAAACCAAACTTGTATAGCTGGAAAGCTAATAATGGTTTTAAATGGAAGGATTTAATTCCAGCTATGTCGATTTATGCTGGAGCAAATTTTGACCAAGTAGATAATCCTTTAACCCATATTCCTGACACTCAATTAACCCTATTTAATGAAGAGGTAAAAACTGGAATGGAGATAAGCCCAACAGTTGCGATTGCGACTCAAAACAATTGGGGAAGTTGGGTTTTTGTCATCAACCTTATCGGTGAACGATTTACACTTGATGAAAAATCCTATTCTTATATTTTAACCTTAACACATACATTTAATGCCAAACTAGCTGCTTTTGTAGAAAATCAAGGAATAAAAAGTGATTTTTATGCAGATCAACTATTTAGGGGTGGTGCAACCTATTTAGTAAATAAGAATTTTCAAATAGATGCATCTATCTTATTAAATTTTAAAGAAACTCCGTCTAGATTATATGGTAGATTTGGTGTTTCTTATAGATTTGACATGCATAAAAAAGATGAATACATAGAAGATAAAGGCAAGGCTGGTAGAGAAAAGAAAAAAAAGGAAAAAAATAGTACGAAAAAGAAAACAAAAAACAAAAAAAGTAAACGAAAAAACAATCTAGATATAGAAGATGATGGATTAAATTAGTATTAATATTTTATGATTGACGTAAAAGAAATAACATCGAAAAAGAAATTATTACAATTTGTAAAATTTCCTTTTGATTTATATAAAGATTGTAAATACTGGGTACCACCACTCACCAAGGATGAGATGGAGACCTTAGATAAGGTTAATAACCCTGTTTTTAAAAATGCGGAAGCAACTTATTTTTTAGCTTATAAAGAAGGTAAAATTGTAGGTCGCATTGCTGTTATTATTAATCATATAGAAATCAACCAACTCCAGAAGAAAAAAGTGAGATTTGGTTGGTTGGATATGATTGATAACATTGCCGTAACCAAAGCATTATTACAAAAGGTATACGATATTGGCAAAGAGAATAACCTCGAATATGCAGAGGGCCCTGTTGGATTTTCTAATATGGAAAAAGCTGGTATTTTAACCTATGGCTTTAAGGAATTAAATACCATGATAACTTGGTATCAGTATCCCTATTATGCAGTACATTTAAAGTCTTTAGGTTATAAAAAACAAGCAACTTGGGTAGAATTTAGATTGTATAATCCCAGTGAAACTTCTGCTAAAGTTAAAAGGTTTTCAAGTATTATTAAAGAGAAATATAGTTTAGAAGTAATTCGATTTAAAAAGAAGAAAAGCATACTGCCTTATGTAGATGATATGTTCGAATTATTAAATAAAACTTATAATACACTGCAAACTTTTGTTCCAATACAACAATACCAAATAGATCATTATAAAGAGAAGTATTTTAACTTTATCAATCCAGAATACATTACTTGTATTTTGGATAAGAATAAAAAATTAATCGCTTTCTCTATAGTAATGCCTTCATTTTCGAAAGCATTAAAAAAGGCTAATGGATCTTTATTCCCTTTTGGATGGTATCATTTAATGAAAGCTCAAAAAAAGAATGATACTGCTGCATTTTATTTGATTGGGGTAGATCCAGAATATCAAGGAAAAGGGGTTACTGCAATAATATTTGAAGAAATGGGCGCTGTTTTCAGGAAAAAAGGAATTGTACAAACAGAAACCAACCCTGAACTTGAAGAAAATATAGCTGTACAGCAGTTATGGAAGGGTAATAGTCCTGTAAAGCACAAGGAACGAAGTACTTTCAGAATTCAACTATAACAAATACAGATGTTTTTTAAAAAACCCGTTTACTTAATTTATTTGGTACTATTTTTTATTTCCTGTAAATCGGACTCATCACTTCCAGATCCATTAATTGCAGGATGGAAAGGAGAAAGTGTGTGTGAATTATTAGAAGATAACACATCGCAAAGAATCCTAAAATGTACTTTTGCTCCTGGTGTTGGTCATGAACGTCATTTTCACCTACCACACTTTGGATATACTCTTGCTGGAAGTACTTTTAGAATAAAAGACACTACTGGCACAAGAGATATTAAGGTAGAGACTGGCAGTTACTTTAACAGTAAAGGCACCGAATGGCATGAAGTTCTAAATATTGGTGACCGAACTGCAATTTTTCTTATTATAGAACCGAAATAAATAAAAATTACTCTCCAAAAGCAGCAGCAACTGCTGCAGAAAGTCTCTTATAAGTTCCATTTTCTAGTCGTTCTCTTATTGCTGAAAACGCCTTTAATGTTAAATCAACATCTTCTAAAGTATGGGTAGTTGTTGGAATCATACGCAATAATATAAGTCCTTTCGGAATTACTGGGTACACAACAATAGAACAGAAAATTCCATGATTTTCGCGTAAATCTTTTACCAATGCCATAGCTTCAGGTACAGAACCTTTTAGATAAACAGGAGTTACACAAGATTGTGTAGTTCCGATATCAAATCCTCTTTCTTTAAGACCTCCTTGTAATGCTCTTACATTTTCCCAGAGTTTATCTTTTAACTCTGGCATCGTACGCAACATATCCAAACGTTTTAATGCTCCAACTACTAACTGCATTTGCAAAGATTTAGCAAACATTTGTGAACGCATATTGTATTTTAAGTAGTTGATTATTTCTTCTTCAGCAGCAATAAAAGCACCAGTACTCGCCATAGACTTTGCAAAGGTTGCAAAATAGATATCAATATCGTCTTGCACTCCTTGTTCTTCTCCAGCTCCAGCTCCAGTTTTACCTAGGGTACCAAAACCATGTGCATCGTCTACAAACAATCGAAAGTTATACTTTTTCTTAAGAGCAACAATTTCTTTTAATCTTCCTTGTTCTCCACGCATTCCGAAAACTCCTTCGGAAATTAATAGAATACCTCCACCACTTACTTTCGCCATTTTAGTAGCTCGTTGAAGGTTTTTTTCAATGCTCTCTAAGTCATTGTGCTTATAAGTGAAACGCTTTCCTAAGTGCAAACGAACTCCATCTATGATACATGCATGCGCATCAACATCATAGACGATTACATCGTCTTTTGAAACTAAAGCATCAATAGAAGATACAATTCCTTGGTAGCCAAAATTTAATAAATAAGCAGCTTCTTTATTTACAAATTCTGCTAACTCATCTTGTAATTGATCATGAAGGTCTGTATGACCACTCATCATTCTAGCACCCATTGGGTAAGCAGAACCGTATTTAACGCCTGCCTCAGCATCCACTTTTCTTACTTCTGGGTGATTTGCTAATCCAAGATAATCGTTGATACTCCAAGTAATTACTTCTTTCCCTTGGAATTTCATGCGGTTAGAAATTGGTCCTTCTAATTTAGGAAACACAAAATAACCTTCCGCTACTTCAGCCCATTTTCCTAAAGGCCCTTTGCTCTTATGAATCTTATCGAATAAATCTTTCGCCATTATAGTAAGTTTATGTATGCTTACAAAAATACTGCTTTTTTACTATATGACCATCAACTTTTTTGTAAGAAATTGACATCAAAAAAGCCACTATAGATAGTGGCTTTATAATTATTTATATAATTAATATGTTATTTCACGTAGTTAATTTCTGAAACATCTGTTTTTTTATTGTCAAAAAAGCCTTGTTGTTCCATCCATTTATCACTGTATACTTTACTCATATAACGGGAGCCATGATCAGGAAAAACGACTACAACAACACTGTCTTTATCAAAAATCTCTTCCTCATTAAGTATTTTCAAACCTTCGATGGTAGCTCCACTTGTATACCCAACAAATAATCCTTCATTACTAGCAATTTCTCTGGCGGCATGAGCACTTCCTTCATCAGTTACTTTTACAAAACGATCAATCTGATCAAAATCTGTTGCAGATGGAATTAAGTTTTTGCCCAATCCTTCAATTCGATAAGGGTATATTTCACCTTTGTCAAATTCTTTGGTTTCATGGTATTTTTTTAGCACTGAACCGTATGCATCTATACCAATAATAGTTACCTCACTACTTTGTTCTTTTAAATAACGAGCAATTCCAGATATTGTACCACCCGTGCCACTACATGCAACTAGGTGAGTAATCTTACCTTCCGTTTGTTTCCAAATTTCTGGACCTGTAGAATTGTAATGTGCTTCAATATTTAATTCATTAAAATATTGATTGATATATATAGAATCTTTTGTTTCTTTATGTAATCTCTTAGCTACTTCATAATACGACTTTGGATCATCAGCAGGAACATGAGCCGGGCAAACATAAACCTCTGCTCCCATTGTTTTAAGCATGTCAATTTTATCTGGAGATGATTTTGAACTTACCGCTAGTATACATTTATACCCTTTTATAATACTTACCATCGCTAAACTAAAACCAGTATTACCACTAGTTGTTTCAATAATAGTATCGCCAGGATTCAAAATTCCTTTTCTTTCGGCTTCTTCAATAATATACAGTGCAATTCTGTCTTTAGAAGAATGTCCTGGATTAAAACCTTCTACTTTTGCATAGAAGTTTCCTTTAAAATTTGAAGTAATTTTGTTAAGCTTAATTAAAGGAGTATTTCCTATAAGTGCTAACGTATTGTCATAGACATTTAAATCTTCTTTCATATGAGGCATCTCTTTTATAAGATATGATTAAAATCCGTTGCTTTTTAACATTACAAATTTACAATAAAAATATTAACTAGTTTTTAATTCCTTCTAAATCTAATAAAAAAGCATAGGATCTAGCATACTTTTTCAAAGCATTAAAACGTCCAGAAGCACCACCATGTCCTGCTTCCATATTAATATGGAACAATAATAAATTATCATCTGTTTTCATATCTCTTAACTTAGCAACCCATTTCGCTGGTTCCCAATATTGAACTTGAGAATCATGTAAGCCTGTAGTTACTAGTAGATTAGGATATGCCTTTGCTCTTACTTGATCATAGGGAGAATATGAAGTCATGTATTCATAATAATCCTTTTCGTTTGGATTTCCCCATTCGTCGTATTCACCAGTGGTTAACGGAATGGTATCATCAAGCATCGTTGTAGTTACATCCACAAAAGGAACTGCAGCTATAACTCCATTATAGAGTTCAGGAGCCATATTAGTAATTGCACCCATTAATAATCCACCTGCGGATCCTCCATTTGCATATAAATGATCTGAAGATGTATATTTTTCTTCAATTAAATATTTTGAAACATCTACAAAATCTGTAAACGTGTTTTTCTTATTAAATAATTTTCCATCTTCATACCAGTTTCTACCTAAATACTCACTACCTCTAACATGAGCAATAGCAAAAATAAAACCTCTGTCTAACAAACTTAGCCTAACTGTTGAAAAATAAGGATCTACCGTGCTACCATATGAACCATATGCATATAATAATAAGGGGTTTTTTCCATTCATTTTCATTCCTTTTCTATAGACCATAGAAACAGGTATTTTGGTACCATCTTCTGCAGTGGCCCATACTCTTTTGGAATCGTAATTGTTTTTATCAAAATCTCCTCCTAAAACCGCCGCTTCTTTTAGAATTGTTTGTTCTTTCGTTTCCATATTATAATCAATGATGGATGAAGGTGTTGTTAGGGAGTTATAAACATAACGAAGTACCTTAGAATCAAATTCTGGATTTACAGATGAATATGCGGTATAGGTTTCGTTTTCGAAAGGCAAATAATATTCATTTGTTCCGTCCCAGGCCACAATTTTAATTTGAGTCAATCCGTCTTTTCTTTCAGAGATCACATAATAATCTTTAAAAATTTCTATATCTTCTAATAGTACCTCTTCGCGATGTGGTATCATATCTACCCAATTATCCATCGTTGTTTGGGTATCTGGAGTCTTCATTAATTTAAAATTAGTGGCTCCATCTTTATTGGTTAGTACATAAAAGGAATCGTCGTAATGAGAAATAGTATATTCCAAACCTCTCACCCTGGGCTGAAATACTTTAAATTCATCAAAAGGAGTATCAGCATTAAGAATTCTATATGCCGATGTTAGTGTACTATAACTACCAATTACAATAAATTTATCAGACTTTGTCTTGTAAACAAATGTTCCAAATGTATCATCATCTTCAGTAAATATTAACTCATCTTTTTCTGATGAAGAACCTAAACGATGTCTAAATATTTTATTTGAACGCAATGTTTTTTCCTCTTTTTTAGTATAAAATAATGTCTCATTATCATTTGCCCAAGTAGCGCCACCAGTGGTAAGCGGAATGTTTTCATCCAATAATTCTCCGGTTAATAAATCCTTTATATAAATGGTATAATTTCTTCTGCTTAGGGTATCAACTCCAAATGAAACCTTTGTATTATCAGGACTGACATTTAAACCAGATAAACTATAATACGAATGTCCCTCAGCCATCTCATTTACATTAAACAATAATTCTTCAGTGGCTCCCAAGCTATCTTTTTTACGGGTATAAATTGGATAATCCTTTCCTGTTTCAAATTTTGTAATGTAATAATAGCCGTTATATTTATAAGGTACCGATTCATCATCTTCCTTGATTCGGCTTTTCATTTCCTCAAACAAATCCTTTTGAAAATCATTGGTATGAGCTGTTTTCTTTTCGTAATAATCATTTTCACGTTCCAAGTAATCTATTACCTCTTCATTTTCACGCTGATTTAACCAATAGTAATTATCGATTCTTACATCACCATGCTTTTCTAAATGCTTTTCAATCTTTTCTGCTTTTGGAGCTTTTATATCCATATTTTTTTTTGAATGTTCTTCGTTTTTACAAGAGGTGGCAAAAATAAGGCTTACCATCGAAATAATGATTGTTTTTTTCATCTTGAATTTATTAATAGTTTGGTTACAATATACTGATTCTGTTTAAATTTAAATATTGTTATTTGATTGAAAGTTTTTAAAGGTTATGATTGCACTAAATGAAGTCCAAGTTAATGAAATTAACAAAACAGGTTCGATCTTGGAGTTTTTTACCTTTTTCAGATAAAACTGCCACAATAGCAGAAAGCAGAGCAATGGTTCCGGCTAGGATATGTATTATTAATAGAATTTGCATCATTTCATTTTTATTTCAATCAAATGTAATAGCATTTTCAATACTAAACTGGAAAATGTGCTGAATATCAAAGCAATGATTTAAACGTCAAGCTAAATATTGTCTATGCTAGTATTAGATATATCGAAGCATGCCTTTAAAAAAATAATATCGAGAAGTTTCGGAATAGATCTGTTCTAAAACTGATAATTATTAATGGTTTCTAATACGATTTCATGCATCGCATCTGAATAATCCAAATGAGTTACCATTCGCAATTTTCCTTGACCCATATCACTAATTTTAATGTTCTTTAGCAGCATATCGTTTACAAACTTGTCTTTTGATAATTCATCCACTACATTAAAAATAACAATATTGGTTTCTGTAGGTTCTACATTTTTCACAAAAGAAACCCCCTCCAAAGTTTCTGCTATTTCTTTTGCCTTGTAATGGTCCAATGCTAAACGTTCTACTTGATGGTCTAATGCATATAAACCCGCTGCGGCCATAAAACCTATTTGTCGCATTGCTCCTCCTAATATTTTACGAATTCTTATCGACCGTTTCATAAAGTCATTAGTCCCTAATAAAATGGTTCCCATAGGGGTTCCCAAGCCCTTACTTAAACAAATTGAAATAGAATCGAAGTTCTTACCATAATCTTTAGGATCTTCATTTTTTGCAACAATAGCATTCATTAATCGAGCACCGTCTAGGTGCAAGCCCAATCCATAATCAGTACAAACCTGTCTTACTTTTTTAAATTCATTAAAATCATAACAAGCTCCACCTCCTTTATTGGTGGTATTCTCTAAACAAACTAAAGTTGTATTTGCGGTGTGATAATTTGAAATTGGACTGATCCCCGCTTCAATTGCTTTTGCAGTTATCATACCACGTTCTCCATCAATTAAATTACAAGTAACTCCACTATTAAAAGCAGCACCACCAGCCTCATAATTATAAACGTGGGCCCATTTATCACAAATTAATTGATCTCCTGGTTGGGTATGCAATTTTATAGCCGCTTGATTAGACATAGAACCTGTTGGAAAAAACAAAGCAGTTTCCATACCAAATTTTTCGGCAAACCTTCTTTCCAATTCATTAACAGATGGATCTTCTTTATAAACATCATCTCCTGTTTGAGCGGTCATTATCGCATCAAGCATACCTTGAGTAGGTTTAGTAACTGTATCACTTCGCAAATCTATTGTCATAGTAGCCATATTTTTTATCCTATAATTCTCGTCTAAACTTGGATTCGATCAATTTAATTTCTTCATTCAAAAGATTTTCAAGTGCGACAATCTTCAAATTATTATTAGAGTCAAAATTAATATTTTTGTTGGAAGCATCTGTTGTTAATTGAAATAAATTATAAGTTTGACCAAAAGATTGATCATCAACATTAAATTGAAACATCGTTTGACAGGGATGAATGGAAATATCTTCTACCACTTCGTTTTCAGTAGCCCCCACTTCGTATTGTTTTAACTGCTCTTGAAGCTGTTTAATATTTGTAGAAATATAATTTAAAATATTTATATTATTTATTGGTAATGCAAAAAATATTCCACAATTGTCAATTTTTTTAACTAAAGATCGATTGTCTTCATTCCAAAAAACATACACTTCATAATAGGTGCCTTTTGAAGAACAACTAGTGCCATCAGATAATCTAAAAACATCGATAATCCCATCGCAATATTCATACATATACATGTAGTTCGTTATATTTCTAGCTTCCAAACTTTTTATGAATTTAGAAACTAAATGATCTACGTGTTTTTTTTCGTGTTGAGCATGCACTCCTAAACTAGTCCATACAAAAATAATTATTAAAAAATATTTCATGTTTTTTTATATTTTATTGAATTGAACATTGAAAACTTCCTATGGGGCTGCCATCGGGAATTTTTGGTGTTTTAAAGGTTTTAAATTTTTCAGGATGCTTTCTATATTCATTTATTTCTCTTAATAATTGTTTATTAAAAGTACTATTATCATCATTTAACAATGAAGTTAAATCATCCAGATTTTTATTGGCAATGGCTTTAACTTGTGCAATAGATTTAGTTGAAGAAATTAAATTAAATAGGTTTTGCAATAGCCGATATTGTATGGTATTACAAACTTCTTCTTCATAACTAGTATTCATTTTAATATTAAAACAATGGTTAATTAATGGGTTTAAAACACCATCAAGTCCTAAATTTTTTTCTAAAATTGCATGCTGCTCCACTAACCTATTAGCACGTTCAGGGTTTAGCAATAATCGCAATGTCATATCACTAGCAGTAGCAACCGCACCTAAAGCATCGAACGCAACATTGGTATTACTTTTAAAAGATTCTCTAGTCCTTTGGTAAGCCATCGCTCTTGGTGGGAATAATTTTAATTTAGCTTCCGGGATTAGTAACGTTTGAACGGATATTGTTTTTAAGACCGATTTTAAAGCCTGCTCCTGTTCTTTTTTAGAAATAACTTCTACTACAACTCCGCCGCTGCCTTTTACAGCGTAATTATAATTTAAACCTCCAATACTTTTTACGGCAGCTTCAGTTTGATAGCGATGGTAAAAATACAAGGGTACAAATACATCCTCTAAAACAGTATAGGGTTCATCATTTCTAATATTATCTATAGAAAAATTTTCTATAGCTTGATTTCTTATGGCTAAAACAGACTCCAATTCTTCTGAAGTATTTTCACCATTGTCCCATAAATGGGCTTTTGCGTGAGCACTACCTTGTGGACGCGCATCGGCATCTGAAATATATTGCAAACCATTGATAAATGCATTGGTTAAGATCCCTCTCAAATATTTTTTTTCTTTCATCCCTTTCGGCACATCACTATAAGAATAGGCAACTGTTACCTTATCCCAGTCTCCAATTCCAGTATCGTAAGCATTGGAAAAATCAATTTCACCATTTTTTAATGTTAAAGTAGGATGTGGGTAATCCATCACACTAGATCTATTGATTGGGCTTGCTGCAAAATTATGAGCAAATCCTAGAGTATGTCCTACCTCGTGCGCTGCTAGTTGCCTAATTCGAGCTAATGCCATAGATAACATGGGCTCGTAATTATCGTCTCTTTCTGCAAAAGGTTGATTCATCAATGCTTGAGCAATTAAAAAATCTTGTCGGATGCGAAGACTACCCAGACTAACATGTCCCTTTATGATTTCTCCAGTTCTAGGGTCACTTATTGTACTTCCATAACTCCAACCTCTTGTAGAACGATGTACCCATTGGATTATATTATAACGAAGATCCAAGGGGTCAGCGTCTGCTGGCAGCATTTTTACTTGAAAGCCATTTTTATAACCAATGGCCTCAAATGCTTGATTCCACCAACTAGCTCCTTCTAATAAAGCCGAACGAATGGGTTCCGGGGTTCCTGAATCCAAATAATAAATGATAGGTTCAATAGCTTCAGATACAGCCAAGTCTGGGTTTTTCTTTTCTAAACGATGCCTGTAAATAAATCGTTTTTTAATGGGCTCCCAAATAGGTGTTGCATAATCCATGTATTCCATTGGAAAAGAACCGCACCTGGTCTCAAATACTCTAGGACTGTACTTATCATCGGGTAAAGCTACAAAACTATAATGTTGAATTACAGAAATTGCAGTTTCATTAGGTGTAACTGGATTAATATTTTTACCGGTTGGTTCACCAACAAATGTAAGCAAGGATTCAAAGGCTACATTTTTAGGGAAGGCTTTTGTATTTTCCATCCATAAAACATTTCTTGTTTTATCTAATTTATAAATTCCCTCTTTTGCTTTTTTTAAGCGATGGGCAACACGATGGGCATCTTGCATTAAAAAAGGCGTTAAATCGATTATGTAGGTATCCCCATTTATTTCTTTTATTGGAAAACCAAATAACACCGACTTAGCAAAAGCTTGTTCAATAGATTTTTTTTCTAATTCATTGTCAGTGATCGCTCTAAAATCTTGATTTGGTTGAATTAACAATATTTTATTCCCGCTTTTTATAAACTTCACAATTACTCCATCACCTATTTTACCGCGATCCAATCCAATATCATTCGATCCCATTCCTGTGGCAAGGAAATGAGCATATAAAAATTCAGTATTTAATTTATCTACTTCGAGATAAATCTCACCCTCGGTTTCAGAATAATGGAAATTAAAAAAACCATTAAAGGTTTTTAAGTCTTTTTTTTCTGCTAAAAATTGCGCGTGAACTGAATTGAATCCAAAAAAGAAAAGGAAACAAAGGATCGGATATTTCATGGCTGTATCAATTTAGTTATTTTCTAAGCTTATCATCGACAAGCATTGTAATTTCAAAATATTCACTATTGTTTATTGGTTTAGTTTTTTTGTTTAATCAGTAAGTTTTAGAAATCTTTTATTTCTTTAAACGCAAAAAAATTACCAGTTCGTCTTATAAAAATATGATTTTTTAAATCTATAAAAAATATCGGAATTTTCATTTAATATGAGTTGTTAAATTATATATTTACTAATTATTAACTATTAATTAATATACTCCCTAATTTCGGGCTTTAGATATGATAACAACAGATCAACTTAATGATCTCAGAAAGCGCCTGGATGCGTTAAGGAGGTATCTTTGACGTTGCTGGTAAGCAAATAGAAATCGCTAACGACGAAGAAAAAACATACGATCCAAATTTTTGGGACCATCCAAAAGATGCAGAAGCTTTTATGAAAACGCTTCGTACTAAAAAGAATTGGATTAGCGACTTTAACAGTGCAGAAGCATTAACTGACGATACAGAAATACTTTATGAGTTTTTTAAAGAAGGGGAAGGTAGCCCTGAGCAAGTACAAAAACGATATGACGAAGCATTGACTGCTATTGAAACTTTAGAGTTTAGGAATATGCTAAGTGAAGAAGGTGATCACCTTAGTGCTGTTTTACAAATTACAGCTGGTGCAGGTGGTACCGAAAGTTGTGATTGGGCAGAAATGTTAATGCGAATGTATTTAATGTGGGCAGAAAAACATAATCTTAATGTCAAAGAACTAAACTTTCAATCTGGTGATGTTGCTGGAATTAAAACCGTAACGATAGAAATAGATGGCGAATATGCTTTTGGTTGGTTAAAAGGAGAAAATGGTGTTCATAGATTGGTGCGCATCTCCCCTTTTGATAGCAATGCAAAACGACATACAAGTTTCGCTTCCGTTTATGTATATCCTTTGGTGGATGATGCGATTGAAATATCCATCAATCCTTCAGATATTTCCTGGGCATTTGCTCGAAGTGGTGGTGCTGGTGGACAAAATGTAAATAAAGTAGAGACAAAAGCAATATTAACACATGCTCCTACAGGTATTATGATTCATAATTCTGAAACTAGGTCTCAATTAGAAAATCGAGAAAAAGCGATGCAAATGCTAAAGTCGCAATTGTATGAAATTGAATTGCGAAAGCAGCAGGCACAGCGAAATGAAATTGAATCTGGTAAAATGGCTATTGAATGGGGATCTCAAATAAGAAACTATGTACTTCATCCATACAAGTTAATTAAAGATGTAAGAACAGCTCATGAAACTGGAAATGTAGATGCAGTCCTCAATGGAGATTTAGATGGATTTTTAAAGGCTTATTTAATGACTAATGGCCAAGAAGAAAAAAATGATGAATTATAAAAAAAGCAGCTAATTAATTAGCTGCTTTTTTAAATTTTAAATAATAAAAACTATTTATTTACTGGTTTCTTACCTTCCCAAATACTTAATGATTCTTTATTAAGCGCTACATAATCATTATTCCCTGCTTCTTTAGCTAATTTTAATGATTCTTTAGCCGCTTTTATAGCTCCTTTTTTATCTCCTGATTTGGCATAAATTAAAGATTGTTGACGGTAATACCAAAAAGCTGGATTTTCACGCATTTCAATTGCCTTGTCAATCCACATTTTAGCTTTATCAATGTCTTTACCTGCATTTAAATAATAAGCGGCCGATGTATAGTAATCACCTGAACTAGGACCATTCATGACAGATGTAATACTTTCTGTTACTTGGCTATCCGTCATAAAGCGAATTGGAACAGCTACATACACATTTTCCCACATAATACCTAAGTTAGCAGTATCGTTGGTAACGTCATCGATTTGTAGGGTAAATGTTTCAATTTTAAAAGGCAATGAAATTACATTGGCTTTAACGGTTGCAACAACTTTTTCAGAATCCCATATTTTCGGAGTACCTGAATTTGATGCATCAGAATAAAAATAAACTTCCCAAGATGTCAAACTGGGTTTTGTAAAAATAGCATAGGTCCCTGCTTTTATAATTTTCCCACCAATCATTACATTTTCATCAAATGAAATTGTTGTATTTGCATTTGCTCCAGTTCTCCATAATTTGTTATAAGGAACTAAATTACCAAATATCGTTCTTCCTTTTATCGATGGCCTTGAATAAGAGAGCTCAATATTAGTTAATCCTACAGTTTGATTATTAGTTTGTGAAGTACTTGCTTGAGGAGTTTTAACTTGAGCATTTGCAGTTAACGTAATTGCAAAAACAAAAGCGAGCATCATTAGTTTTTTCATAATATTTAGTATTAATTAATTTTTAGTTACCCACAAAATTAGTCAATACTATTCACAAAATTTTGCATAATTCAAAAAACTATTATTTACCGCTAAATGTTAATTTATTTTAAATATTATACCTATTATTTGTATTTCACCGATATTTTTAATACTTTTATCGATGTTATTACTATTTTAAGCAATTATTAAATAAGAAGTTATGGGGAATTATAAATGTGTAAATGGAGAATTAACAGTAAAGTTCAATCCTATTAAATGTATTCATGCGGAGCATTGCGCCAATGGATTATCTGAAGTGTTCAGCACTTCTATTTTACCTTGGATCAATTTAGAGGCTTCGTCTCATGAGAAAATAATTTCACAAATTAAACGATGCCCCTCAGGTGCATTGAGCTTTATACACAAAATTTCTGCATAAACTTTATGAAAAATTTGGGATATCTATATGTAATTTTTTTTCAAATTGCAGTGTTAAAGATATATCTTAAACCAAATTATGAAAAATATTATTCAAGCTATATTTTTAGTACTATTCCTTACTAACTTTACGATACAAGCACAGCAAGTGTCCATCGATGATCAATTTAAGGATCTAATCAATAAATCAAATAGTTATAAAGGGTATAAGGTTGTTAAGAAGGAAAAAATTTATAAGCTAAGAAAAAATGTTTCCGATTCAATGGCCATTTTAGAAAGTAATATAGTAACAAAAGCTTCTGAAATTGAAAAACAAAATTTTGAAATTAACTCGTTAACACAAGATTTAACAACTACAAAAAAAAAATTAACCAATTCTAAAGAGAAAGAAAACGGCATCTATGTTTTGGGAATTTTAACCGATAAGTCCACCTATACCCTTCTGGTATTTATTATAATTGGGATATTATTTCTAATTATTATTGTTTTATTTATAAAATATAAACGTGGATTTGATATTATAAAAACAACAAAAATTAGACTTTGTGAAACCGATGATGAATTAGAAAATTTAAGGCAACGTTCTTTGGATAGAGAACAACTATTAAGAAGAAAACTTCAAGACGAAATTAACAAGAAAAAAAACTAAATATCATTAATTAAATCTTGTGATTTTAGCTCCTATTGCACGTAATCTTTCGTCAATATTTTCATAACCACGATCAATTTGCTCAATATTCTGTATAATGCTTGTTCCTTTAGCAGACAAAGCTGCTATTAATAATGATATTCCAGCCCTAATATCTGGAGAAACCATTGTTGTAGCTTTTAATGGATATTCAAAGTCATGACCTATTACTGTTGCACGGTGGGGATCACATAGTATTATTTTTGCTCCCATATCAATCAATTTATCCACAAAGAACAAGCGACTTTCAAACATTTTTTGATGAATTAATACACTTCCCTTTGCTTGGGTAGCAATCACCAAGACAATACTTAATAAATCCGGAGTAAAGCCCGGCCATGTAGCATCTGAAACCGTTAAAATAGAGCCATCAATGTATCCTTGAATTTCATAACTCTCTTGAATTGGAATGTGAATATCGTCTCCAACTTTCTCAACAATTATTCCTAGTTTTCTAAAGGTATCAGGAATGAGCCCTAAATTTTCCCAGCTTACATTTTTGATTGTTATTTCACTGCGAGTCATCGCAGCTAAACCGATCCAACTTCCTATTTCAATCATATCTGGAAGTACCCGATGATGACATCCTTTTAAAACCGTCACTCCTTCTATGACTAATAAATTAGAACCAATACCCGCTATGTTAGCTCCCATTCGAACCATCATTTTACATAATTGTTGCAAATAAGGTTCACAAGCAGCATTATAGATGGTAGTTTTCCCTTTAGCGAGTACTGCAGCCATCACAATGTTTGCAGTTCCTGTTACCGATGCTTGATCTAACAACATATAGGTACCCTTAAGTCCATTAGGCGCTTCTACACCATAAAAGCATTCTTCTTTATTGTATCGAAAAGTGGCACCTAGTTTTATAAAACCTTCAAAGTGGGTATCAAGTCGTCGTCGTCCAATTTTATCGCCTCCTGGCTGCGGAATAAATCCTTTTCCAAACCTGCTTAACAATGGGCCAACAATCATGATAGAGCCTCTTAATGAGCTTCCTTCTTCCTTAAATTTTTCAGATTCCAGGTAGTCTAAATCTAACTGATCCGATTTAAAAGAATAGGATCCTTTTCCAAGCTTATTTACCTTAACACCAAGGTTTCCAAGTATTTCAATTAATTTATTTACATCTCGAATGTCTGGTACATTATCGATCACCACTTCTTCATCTGTCAATAAAACAGCACAAAGTATTTGTAAAGCTTCGTTTTTAGCACCTTGAGGAATAATTTCTCCTTGTAACCTATTGCCTCCTTCTATTTTAAAAGATCCCATAAAAATAACTGATTTTCTAACTATTAGTATTATTAATGAACCCTATTTAAGCTTGAATATTACTTAGGATCTATTAATATTTTTTCCAAGTTCTCCCTTTGGTATTTTTATTTGTTTTTACGGTTTTCTTAGCACCATAACTTTTATTATTTTTTAGGATAGTCATCGTGTCCAACAGTACTTCATCACTACCTTTTAGGTTTAATTTACCCTCAGAAAGTTCGAATAAATGATTGAAAATCACATCATTTTCCACCGTATCTTTATTCCAGTTTAAGAAGCATTTTTTCATGTGATTGGCAATCGTAATCACTAAAGCATCTTTTTTCTCTCCATCTTCCCAACCAATAGCAACATCAATCATTCGTTTTATATTGTTTCCATAAAAACGATATTTTGGAAAGTTTTGAGGGTACTCTAAAGATTGAGGATACTCTTGTAATTCTTCCCTCTTCGGGATTGGGTAGGGAGAATCTACATCTAATTTAAAGTCAGAAATAATAAATAATTGATCCCAAAGTTTGTGCTGAAAATCTGTGACATCACGCAAATGTGGATTTAAATTACCCATTACAGAAATAATGCTGCTTGCAACTTTATTTCGTTCTTCTTTTGTTTCTTTTGCGATGGCTTGGTCTACCATTTTTTGAATATGTCTTCCGTATTCAGGTATAATAAGCTTTGGTCGCTCAGAGTTGTATTCTATATGATCTATCAAATTTTAAGGATAATATTACAGTATTGTATACGTGCAATGTGGTTTATTAATGAAGTAATTTATTTTCTGTTTGCAAAATACTAATTTTTAAAGAGAAATTACTCCTTCTACTTTAGAAACTTTTTTATATTTTTCAATTACTGCAGCTGGTGATTTCATCATCACATTTATAGAAATGCTTGTATAGGTGCCTTTTGAGGAATCCCGACTTGTAATCTCTGCATTCGTATCATTGAATATGGCTTTAATTTCCGCTATTTTTTCCTTAGTGCTAGGAACTATAAATTTATATAAATAGGTAGCTGGCCAACTTGTATCATTTTTAAGACTTTCTGTTAATCTTTTGTAAAAAGCAGTAGTATCTTTCTCTGTATTCATTGTGTTATTTTTACGCTTTACAAATATAGGGTTTCGCTATCAATTATTATTTACGTTATTTGCATTATATCATAATCATATGCCAAATAGAATTATTATTACAGGAGGGCCTGGTTCCGGAAAAACTTCGTTAATTTCTTTCCTTTCAGAAAATGGTTTTCAATGTCAACATGAAATTTCTCGTGAGGTTATTTTGGAAGCTCAGAAAGAAGGTATTGATCAATTGTTTCTAACAGATCCTATTCTTTTTAGTAAAAAATTACTAGAAGGGCGATTGAAACAATTTAACGATATCCACCATTTTAAAAAGACTGCTATTTTTTATGACCGAGGCCTACCAGACATCACTGCTTATATGGATTATACAAAGGTGAATTATCCAGGTGAATTTAAAAAATACTGCCAGAATAATCGCTATGACTGCGTTTTTTTATTACCCCCTTGGAAAGAGATATACATACAAGATAATGAGCGCTATGAATCTTTTGATGAGGCAGAAAAAATACATCATTTTTTATTAGAGGGCTACAAAAACTATGGATATAAGGTAATTGAAGTTCCTTTTGGCACCTTGGCTAACAGAATGCAATTCATAAAAACAAACCTTGCTCATCAATTTTGAAAAAACCAATTCAAATACTAGAAACCTATTGGGGGCATCCTCAATTTCTTCCCATGCAAGAGGAAATCGTCTCCAACGTATTAAACGGAAGAGACACTGTTGCATTACTGCCTACAGGAGGCGGAAAATCGGTTTGCTTTCAACTACCAGCCTTGGCACAAAAAGGAATTTGTATTGTTATTTCTCCTCTAGTAGCCTTAATGACAGATCAGGTAAACGCTTTAAAGAAAAAAGGCATTAAAGCGCTTAAAATTCCTGGAGGAATTTCCTATCAAGATTTAAATGCATTATTAGATAATGCAATGTATGGAAATTATAAATTTTTGTATTTATCTCCTGAAAGGTTGCAGCAAGAATTAGTGCAGAATTGCATCAAGCAAATGAATGTAAATTTAATTGCCATTGATGAGGCACATTGTATTTCTCAATGGGGGAACGATTTTAGGCCAGCTTATAAAAACTGTAACATTCTAAGAACATTTTTTCCATTAGTACCTATGATTGCTTTAACTGCCTCTGCGACGCCAGAAGTAGTAGCAGATACTGTTCTCCAATTAAAACTAGAAACACCTGCCATTATTAGAAGTACCTTTGTTCGAAAAAACTTATCTTATCAAGTTCATTATCAGGAAGATAAATTATATCGAATCGAACAGCTACTAAAGAAAAGTAATGGATCGGCTATTATTTATGTGAGAAGCAGAAAAAATACCGTAGAAATTAGCCAGCAATTAATTAGTTTAGGTATTTCGAGTCATTTTTTTCATGGTGGAATTTCCTCTGAAGAAAAAAATATCCGACTCGAGGACTGGCTAAAAGGAAAAAAGCAAGTAATGGTAGCTACTAATGCTTTTGGAATGGGAATTGACAATCCGAATGTGAGTTATGTATTTCATACTCAACTTCCAGAAAGTATGGAGAGTTATTTTCAGGAAGCTGGACGGGCCGGAAGAGATGGAAATTATTCGAGTGCAATGATTTTATACAATGATTATGATAAAATATTAATAAAAAAACAATTTTTAGATGCACGGCCTTCGACCGATCAAATAAAAACTATTTATCGAGCCTTGAGTAATTATTTTCAAATTTCTTATGGTGAAGGGACCTTTAGCTCCCATAGTTTTAATTATATAAACTTCTGTAAACACTATGAGCTAAACAGTCTACTTACCTATAATGGATTAAATGCATTAGAACGCTTGGGCATTATACAATTATCAAAACAATTTGGCAGAAAGTCGATTCTTAAATTTAAGTTAAGTTCAGAAAAACTAATCAATTATTTAGAGCAACATCCGAACATCGCCTTAATAGGTAAAACAATCTTAAGAATGTATGGAGGTATTTTTGAATCCCCTACTTCTGTGAAAATTGAATTAATTGCCTCAAAAACAGGACAATCTGTAGTAAGAGTAATCAAAGCCCTGGAAAAAATGGAGCAAGAAGGAGTATTAGACTTAAAATTATTTCACACCGATGCAAGCATTACTTTTATAGTACCCAGGGAAGATGATAAAACAATCAATAGTGTTTCGAAAGCACTAGAGGCACTGAACCATAAAAAAGAAGCGGAAGTTAATTCGGTTTTAAATTACATCAGTAATAATTCGGTTTGTAAAAGTGTTCAATTGGTTGGTTATTTTGGGGAAAAATCCGCAGATAACTGTGGCATATGTTCGGTATGCGCTTCACAAAAAAGCAACCCCAGCAAGAAAGAAATTCAGCTTATTGCTGAAAAAATTCTTATTTTATTAGAAGAAAAAGAATTATCTTCTAGAATAATTTCAGAAAAACTTACTTTTACCGAATCAAAAATAATAGTTGTTTTAAGACATTTACAGGATCTTGAAAAAATTAGAATTAATACCAAAAATGAATATTTTTTAAATTAATGAGAGACCTAAGAATTGTATTTATGGGCACCCCAGGATTTGCGGTTGGTGTATTAAAAAAATTAGTAGCAGAAGGTAAAAACATTGTGGGCGTAATTACTTCGCCAGACAAGCCTGCTGGCAGAGGTAGGAAGGTCAAACAATCTGATGTTAAAGCATATGCTGTCTCCCAAGATTTAAAACTATTACAACCTAGCAACTTAAAAGAGGAATATTTTTTAAATGAATTAGCTGCATTAAAGGCTAATTTACAAATTGTAGTTGCCTTTAGAATGTTACCGAAAGTCGTTTGGAATATGCCAAGCTATGGCACTTTTAATTTACACGCTTCTTTGTTACCACAATATAGAGGGGCTGCTCCTATTAATTGGTCAATTATTAATAGGGAACTTAAAACAGGAGTCAGTACTTTTTTTATTGATGATAAAATTGATACTGGCGAAATCATCTTAAAAGAAGAGGTATTAATAACAAAGCGAGAAACCGTTGGATCCTTGCACGATATCTTAATGAATATAGGAAGCCAATTAGTAATTAAAACGGTGGAGTTGATAAAAGAAAGTAAAGAAAAACCTATCAAGCAAACCATGTATGATGTACTAAAAAGCGCTCCAAAGTTAACAAAGGACAATACCAAAATAGATTGGAGTCGACCTGTTGAAGAAATTGATTCTTTTATTAGGGGGCTTAACCCTTATCCTGGAGCTTGGTGCTCTTTAAAAAATAATAATGAAGAAAATACCGTAAAGATTTATAATTGCAATTATGTAATTGAGAAACATACTTTTGAGAACGGAACAATTATTAGTTATAAAGAAGAGCTTAAAATTTCAGCGAGTAATGGCTATCTTAATATTTATGTAATGCAGCTGGCTGGAAAACGAAAAATGGATGTAAAATCACTTTTAAATGGCTTTACTTTTGAGGAAAACTCAAAAATGATGTAAAGCCTTGTAATCATTGAACTTATAAAATTCATTAAAATTGGCTAGGTTTATTAACAAAGCGAGTAAGTTATCAACAAAAAACGCTATTTCTATTGCTATTACTTGCGTGAACCGATAATCCATTTAAATTTGTAAACGAATTATAAAATGAAGTTTAACCAACAGTTTAATTTTTACAAATTATGAACAAATCAGATTTAATTGACGCAATGGCAGAATCTGCTGGAATTACTAAAGCAGCAGCAAAAAAAGCATTAGAGTGTATGCTAAGTGAAATTCAAGGATCGTTAAAAAAAGGAAATAGAGTTTCTTTAGTAGGATTCGGTTCTTGGTCAGTTTCAATGAGAGCAGCAAGAGATGGTAGAAACCCTCAAACAGGAGCTACTATTAAAATTAAAGCTAAAAACGTAGTTAAGTTTAAAGCTGGATCAGATTTAAGCGGTAGCGTAAACTAATCCAAATTTTATTTCAAAAATCCCCTTCCGTTTTCGGATTTGGGGATTTTTTTATGCATTAATTATACTACTTACTCTAAAATTTGTATTTCTAAAAATTAATACTTAGTTTTAATTTTGAAAATGATAAGATGACGATTTTAAAACCCGAAAAAGGATTATTATTGGTTGCAGAGCCTTCTATAATAGGAGATGTGTCTTTTAATAGATCTGTGGTATTATTGGCTGAGTACAATGAGAATGGTGCTGTTGGATTTATTTTAAACAAACCATTGAAAAATAGTTTACATGATTTTATACCCACATTAGATTCAAGCATTCCTATCTATAATGGAGGTCCTGTAGAACAGGATAATTTATATTTTATTCATAAAATTCCAAAGTTAATTCCCAATAGTATTGAAATTGCAAACGGTATTTATTGGGGCGGTGACTTTAATGAAATTAGCAACTTGCTTCAAGAAAAAAAAATAAAAGAATCTGAAATTCGTTTTTTTCTGGGATATACCGGTTGGAGTCACAATCAATTAGAGGAAGAACTAGAGGAACATAGTTGGGTGGTATGCCCTAACAAGTACGAAAATAGAATACTTGGAGAGACTGGTGCCGGTTTTTGGAAAGAAAAAATGCTAGAATTTGGTGGTGATTATTTAATTTGGTCCAATTCACCAGAAAATCCATCCAATAATTAATGACTTAAAGAAGACAATCTTGCTTTCGCATTTAATTTTTTTAATAACTCCTTAGACACCTTATTTGTAAATTCTTTTTTTCGATACTTTGTTATGGGTTGAATTCCCATGATGACATTACTGATAAATAGTTCATCCGCCTTTTGTAAATCAAAGGGTGATATTGATTTTTCTTCCAGATTATACTCTTTTGAGAGCTCACAGATCGCGATCAATTGTTTCCTTATAATCCCCCGTAGGCAACCGTCTGTTATGGGTGGCGTGATAATTAAATTACCCTTCACCAAAAACAAATTCCCCTGCAATGCTTCCACAACCATTTTCTTTTCGTTGAGTAATAAACAATTTTGATAGCCATTTTCAGCTGCAAAAATACTCCCCAGTACATTCGTTATTTTCGAATTGGTTTTTAAAGTAGAAAGTAAATTAGAATAGATATAATAATCTTTAAATAATTCTACTTCGTAGGGAACGTTATCAATCGTGTAAAACGGAATCTCTAGTTTTTCAAGTGAGATAAAATAGTCGACGTCATTTGTTTTTGGGGTGTACTTCCCTCCTTCTTTTCTATTTACATAAAGCTTAACTCTGCAGGTATCGGTCGTTAAATTAGAAGCTTCAATGGTTTTTAGAATTTCATTTTCTAAAAACTCCATAGAAAAAGTCATAGGTATTTCCATTCTTAAAATTCGCATAGAAGCCATTAATCTAAAATAATGATCTTCCCAAAAGTTAATCCTGTTGGATACTACTTTAAGCGTTTCAAATACTGCATCGCCGTATTGCAGCCCCCTATTGTTGATAGATACTTTTCCTTCTTGCGTACTTTGTAATGTTCCGTTTAAATTAACCATAAAAAAAACCGCCTTATTTTAGAAGGCGGTGCAAATATACTATATAATAGACTTTTTATACAGAACCTAATAAATGTTTCAGTTCAGAAATCATATTTTCCCAAAGCATTTTCCCTTCTTCGACTTCATCTTCTTCCGCAAAATCGGTAACCATAATACAAACATCTTTGGTGATGTCATCTAAGTCAATGCGCATTTCAAAATAATAATTGGTGCCTTCATCTTCCATCCATTGAAAACGAATTGATTTTCCTTTTTGTTTTGAAATTAGCTTAGCTACTTCTTCGCTGCCTTCCCAAATAAAATTAAAAATTTCACCCCTGGAGTTCACATTATCTGCATACCATTCCTGCATTCCGGAAGGTGTCGAAATATATTGATATAACAGTGCAGAAGATGCTTGAATTGGAAATTCCATCTCGTACTTTATTTTTTCACTCATAGGACCATAATTAGCATGTCGCCAATATATATATTTATTGCTTACTGTAAAAGAAAGAAGGCTGAAATTATTTATTATTTTCTTATTTTAATTTATAAATAAATATAACAAAACAGGAACGGAATGTTTGTGCTCGTATAAATTGTTCTTATATTTGCCATCGAAAAAATAACAGCTAAGCGTTTTTCATTACGAAAAAATTACTGATTTAGTTACTTATTAATTAAAAAAAATGGCGAGGTAGCTCAGGTGGTTAGAGCGTCGGATTCATAACCCGGAGGTCTCGAGTTCAAGTCTCGATCTCGCTACAAAGGAGTAATCAGAAATGGTTACTCTTTTTTTTGCTTTAAACTCAATTATATAAT
>Ga0208814_1000099_pt1 | contig 66011 bp, 95 predicted proteins | sample MalvirAntarct_55_FD_184253 | JGI IMG/M metagenome (GOLD analysis project Ga0208814, IMG submission 184253) | Marine viral communities from the Global Malaspina Expedition - Malaspina viral metaG Antarct_55 (SPAdes) (version 2) | ecosystem: Environmental > Aquatic > Marine > Oceanic | place... | reverse complement strand
ACAATTACAATATACACAATCCTGGTGACAATTGCAACTTTCAGGATACTTATTTTCTACATTTATGTTTTTTCTTTTCAGATTTTCTATGCAACTGATATTTTATACTTGCATGTTTCTGTTCTTTTTTATAGAACGAATTTGATTTTGATTTCCACCAAGGCGTTTTGCAATTTTTTTTACTTGGTACGCAACTAACTAATGTTAGCATCAATATACAAATAATTATTTTTAGGTTTTTAAAATTCAAAATATATTCTTTTAATTAAACTAGTTCTTCGTAAATTCCTATTAGTTCACTGATTACAAGAATGACACAAGCAACAGTTAAGTTGAAAGGTATAAATGCATAGCCTAATATGCGAATTCCAGATTTTATAAAACTTACTAATTGATGTAATTTTGCATCTGGATATTTTGCAATTTGCAAGTCTAACTCTAAGTTATCAAGGTAAATTTCTTTTTTGTCAATAAATTCGTGAAAGGAATTTTGTGGTTTGTCTAAAGTAATGCCTTTTGTTTTTTTGCTCATAGTTTTTAGTATTAAGATTTTAATTGATTTATCATTAGGTTAAGACATAAGAATGAAATAGAATATTTCAATGCAAATGGTGGTGAATGGTCATATAGTGAAAACATTACAACATCTAATAGGGCAAATCCAAATGCCATTATTGATGTGAAATCTATAAAGGTTAATTTTCTTTTCATAAGTATTTGTTTAAAATGGTAAATCTAATGCAACTGAAGAAATATGTGTTTCAGAAACTCCATACTCTTGCATGAGGTTCATCATTTTTGCATTAGACATTTTAGTAAACAGTGATGATTCGTCAATTGGTATTCTTTCGTTTTCATCTACTCCTGTAAATACTTGAAAGAAATATCCTTCGGCTTTGTCGAATCCGTAAACTACATCTTTTTCTCTTTCTATCTTTTTTATATACCTACTCATAACTATTGTTTTTTAGTAAAAAAATCTATAATATTCATAATGAAAAGCATTACAAACATTCCTGTCATCCAAATCTTATCTTTGACAAATTTTATCATATGTTTATTATTTATAGGTTATTGTTTTCTTCTTCGATATTAAATCCTCTTTTTGTTAATTCAGTATAGTATCTTCCTAAGTCAACTTGAATATTGTTTACCATAGTACACAAAACATCAGCACAAGTGTCTTGTAATGATTTTTTAGAATCTGATATTATTTCTATTTTGTCTAGTAACAATTCCATCCTATCTAAAGATGAAGATATTATATTAAGTAATTCGTTTTCAGTAAGTTTAGCGTCCATCTTATTCTGTATTTCTTCTGCAGAAATATTTAGAATGTAGTTTTTTCCCATAGTTGTATAAGTTTAGTTATTCATATTAACAAAGACAATATACGAATATTATTTGACAATTGCAACTTTCTTTGAATAAGAATTTAATTATTTTTATATATTCTTTTAGTGCTTCCATCAGAATAAACTTCAATTACTATTCCTCTGTATGAATCTTGTATGATTTGACCAAGAAGATCATATCGAGCTATTAACTTTACCTTATCATTATCAGGACCACAAAACTTAACATTAAAGTTTTCAGTAGTCCCATCGTAATCTGTTTGTGTTAATCTATAATACCCTTTTTTTGTAATAGGATATGAATAGTTGACAACTTCAAAACTATTACCTTGTGCAGCAACAGTATTCAAGGATACGAAATCTATTCCGTTATCAGAATAAAGTACAGTAAAATAATCACTATTAATTTCTGATCCAGTAGACCAGCGTATTTCTTTCTTGTTACAAGTATATGATATTAATTCAACTGGTAATGGTACTTGACATTTAACATCAACATAAGATAAATTGTTTACACTTAAATAACCATTACTATAAGGATATCCTTGAGATAAATTATTAATATCACTACAAACATCACAATATCTATTTATGTCAATAGAATTATAGTTACCACTTAAAGCTCCGGCAATAGTTAGTTTTGCATTGCATCCAAAAAGATTAATGGTCCCCGAGTTCATTAAGTTACCGGTCAAAGTCAATTCAACACCATTGTCTATGTTAATTGTTGCACCACTAGAATTAACATATGACCCCCAAGTAGTATTACTGGTGATGTTCGTTGTTTGTCCTATACTTATAGAAGTTGCAAGTACTAATAATGTTAAGAGTATCCTTCTCATAATATATGTAATTTAATCCATTTCATTAATGACACATAACAACATTCCAGATTTTCTAATCAGTCTATGATACAGTCCTTTAGGTATCCAATAAATTCCTCTAGGATTTATTTTCTCTGGCAAGTCATCATCAAATTGAATTTGCCATTTGCCAAAAGGTAAGAACCAAACGTGTCTAGAACTTTCATCTGTATGCCATTTGTAATATAAATTTCTATCTTCTTTCTTGTAAAAAAGTCTAAAGATTAGATGTCCTATTTTTATTTGTTTGTATGGTAATTTCAACTTAAATGTTTTATTTATTTCTTATATATTAAAACAAAAAAAGACTTAAAATATTTTAAGTCCTTCTTTAAATCTTTCATATTGTTATAGTCTATTTTAATAGATTCTTTAATCTATTGAATTCTTCTTTTGCATTCTTTAATATCTCTTCTCTTGTAGGGTCGTAATTGGTAAAAGCTCCAAGATAGTCCATTTTCTGTTCTTTATAAATTGCCTCTAGTTTATCGTTCCAACCTTTTGGTAAATCCTCTGCATCAACTTTTTTAGCTTCGTTTAATTCTTTTATAGTTTTCATATTGTTATAATTTATTTTAATATTATTGAATTAGTTCGGGTTTCTTATGTTTTTCTTATTGAAAGATATTACCTGGTTTAGGTTTTCTAAAACTTTCTTTTTTTATTTACTCTTATATTTCCAGGACTACCCGGTTTAGCAAAAGTAGCTGAGGATGCATTTAAAATTAAAGCAATTTCTTCAGCAATTGCTGGAATGACATCTTCTGGTATGTAAGGTTCATCTGCACCTAATTTATCCACAACATATTTTTGTAGTAACTCAATCATATCAGCTACATCTTCCTTAAAATTTGACTTTTTTCCTTCGTTTAATTCTTTTATAGTTTTCATATTGTTATAATTTATTTTATATATTTAATCACCATGGATAGTCTGATTTCAATCCTAAGTGTTTTGCAAACAAGTGAACATTGCAACTCCAAAATCCCGATGCCTTTATATCTGATTTAGCATCACAATTCATTCTTGCTTGAAAACTGTCTGCAGCTTTTTTGTCGTAGTTCTTTATTGATAAATTCGGGTCTCCGAATCTAACAATGTTTGCTTTAGGCAATCCGGTCTTTTCATCTTTCTTTCCAGAATCTAAATATACTCTAAGTTTCTTTCCAGCAGTTTTGTCATAGTCAGGTAAATGTAGTTTAACTTCTTTGCCATCGTAGATTGCTTTCTCTCCAGTTTTCAAAGATGCAATTGCTTTATCTCTACCTTCTAAAAGTAGTTTACCACCATTGTAAAGTTCTCTGACTTCAATAATCAAATCACAAAACTTTTCAGACCCGTACATAAATACACATTCAGAAATTCCAATACCATTGTTCAAATGATATTCAAGTTCTTGCGACATTTTAAATGTTGATAATGGTTTCATATCATTTTATTTTAGTTTTTCTATTTCTTCTTTATCAAAGTGTTCATAAAGTGATTCATCAAATATTATTGCAACATCAACAGATTTGAATTGTTTTCCACTATGAAAGAATTCACCTTCGTCTATTCCGCTCAATTCAGTCATATATTGATAATTCATAAACAGCTGTTTTTTGTTTTCTTTAACCGGAATAAAATAAATAGTAGGTATCGGAGATTTAAAATCGTATCCTCCTCCAAATTCTGGTAAATTATATGAACTACTATTTTCTGCAAATCCTTTTGCAACATTTGGATATATAGTAACCGATTGAATTTCACTATGGTTTTTTATTTTTTGTTTATTCCAAAGTAACAAAGTTCCTAAATTGGCATCTGTATATAGTTCATCTGGATTTCCTAAGGCTTTTAATTCTTTTATGTCTTTTGTTGTTCCTCTAAATGCGTAAACACTGGGTTTATTCAAACTAGAATTTATTTCAAATATATCCGGATATTGTTTTTTCATTTTATTAATGTCAATATCCTTAAAAATATCATCGAGCTTCTTTTCTGATTTCCACTCTCCGTCCATTTGGGTATAATTTTTTAAATCCTTTTCTAATGCTGAAACATCAAGTTCACTTTCATTCAAAAATTCGTTAAGGTGTCTCATAATTTTTATATCTTTATTTTTGATTCCACATTCCAGAATTTTTAAATCTACCTTTAGAAAAGTATTCTGTTATTGTATATTTATCTGTGTCTTTTCTTTTAATAAATACAACACCTTTATATTCTACAGCTTCACTATAACCAGCACCCTCGAATTCTCCACTAACTTCGCCCATAGATTTAACTCCTGATTGTTTTATCAACCAAGGCCAAAAATTATTTTGTACTTGTCGTTTCTCATCAACGGTTTCTTTATCATCATTTCTATATATGTTAACACGAAATTTTCCTGGTTCTTTATATTTTCTACCATTCATCTTAGTCCAAACTTTATTTGTCATAAAAGGTTCTAATGCCCAATCATATTGATTAGTTTTAACTTCAGCTTTAAATTCGGTTGCCAATTCACTTACAATAGTATGCATCTTACCTTCGTTTAACTTAGTATATTGTTTTTCGTCATTTAAAAATTCGTTAAGTGGTTTCATATAATGTAAATTCTTTAAGGTATTTAATTCTTGCAAGTTCCTTTGCTTTAGTTTCTAAGACTACATCAAAAACATATTTGTCTGTAAAAGGAATTGGCTCATACAAGTAATCTGCATGTGCAACATTCTTTACAGTAGAATCTTCGTATATCTTTCTTGATGAACTGTAATGTGTCATTGGAATAATATCTTTTGGCCAAGTTTCTAATGCACTTTTCAATGCTTGTTCTTTTGTCAATATTCCAGGATGACAATCGTGATGATGAAAATCGAACACAATAGGAACATTTGTTTTTTTAGAAACATAAAGTAAATCTTCTACTGCATACATTGAAAGTTTGTCATCATTTTCAATAGTCAATCTTTTTTTAGCACTGTCGGATAGTCTTTTGAAATTGTCGATCCATCTATTCATTGCAGAATCTTTGTCGCCATATGCACCTCCGATATGAATATTGACTTTGTGCTTTCTTGAAATTTCTAATCCCATAGTATCGAGAATGAAACAATGTTGGTCAAGTTCTTTGATAGTCTTTTCAACAACTTCTATTTTTGGTGAACAAAGAATATTGAACGGTCCTGGATGAAAAGATAAACGAACATCATTTTCGTTTGCGTGTTTACCTATTGCTTTTAGAATGTTTTCAATCTTTGGCCAATCTTGTAAATCGGTCAATTCGTATTCGGACATCCACGGAAATATATTCGAAGACATTCTGAAAACTTTGATTTTGTTTCTTGTGTTCCATTGAACTATTTTGAAAAGGTCTCTGACATTTTGCAAAGCAAGTTCAGAACAGTAAGGCATTCCTTTTGCAATAAAGGTTCTTTTAATCATGCCCCTGTTAGATGTAATCTTATCTTTTGAAAGTGTTTGATTTATACATGCGTATCCTAAATTCATAGTATCTCTTTTAGATTAGATTAGTAATATACGAAAAAAGGAACACTTTTGCAAGTATTCCTTTAATATAATTTCAATTAATTTGTATCATGTATAGTAATTTTGTGATAATCCAAAATGTCTATTCGTCAATGATGTGTCTGGTTTATTTGAAATCTTTTTTAGATTTGATAATACACTGTCGTAGTTTTCTTGGTTATTTGCATTGAAAATTTCCATATTTAAGTCCTCTCCCTTTATTGGCATATGATAAATAACATAGTGTTCATATTTTTTATCCTTTCTATTTGGATATTTAACCTCATAATCAATAGAAATTTTATCTCCAACATCAAAGTAATCTTTAAATCCATTATGAAATGATTTAGTTACTTCATAGGTTCCCACTACTGAACGATTTACTATTCTTTCATCTTTATCTTTTTTCTTGAAAAGATTTAAAAATTTATCTTTAAGTCCTTCGTTTATAAATTCGTTTATTGATTTCATTTTTAGTTATTTGTTTTGTTATTTAATCTTTCCAGGTCCAACCTAAAAATATTTTTACCATCAATCTATGAAACTTATTAGGTTTTTTTGTAAGGCTAATTCTAGTACCACCTATGTCATAAGAACCGATTGAAGGTTTTGGAAGTTGAAAGTTTGAAAAGTTTGTTAGTTTTAATATTGCAGATTTTGAAGATTGATCTGTAGCTTCTTGTGTTATATTCATCTATAAAAATTTACATTATATGGAGCCGATGGAGGGACTCGAACCCACGACCTGCTGATTACAAATCAGCTGCTCTAGCCAACTGAGCTACATCGGCAAATAAAAATAATCTCTAGCACTACTCGATTATTGAATTTGATTGACCTATTCGTTTTTTTAAAATAGTTAGCACACGGTTTGTTAAGAACCTTCAATCAATTTACCCTACGATTTTGGACTGTACCGTAACAGAATAAGATATACATTTTCTACTCTCAAATTTACATACATGCCTGTACTAAATCTTTAAGTGTAAATTTCAAACAACTGGAATTGCTATTCATCTACCCCTTTCGGGACCACTTGTTATTTCTAACAAATGATTAGGCACTTCAATGCATACCATAAGTGTTTACAAATTAAAATGAATTAAATTGTTTGTCCAGAACCTTTTGATGGGTTTTGTAACATTTTCGTTTTGTTAGGATAATCACTCAAATCCCTAATTTTAAAAACAACTACGATATTCCGAACAGCAATACCTCTTTGTTTTCAACACTGATAGTTTTAAACTTCTGTCAAAGCAATGTCCTATCCATTATAGTGTAACCTGCTCCCCTAACTACATAGGGTACTGAATTACCAATGTTTTGCCTATATCTCGAATGAGATGTATAGTTCAACTCGTTTAAAAAACTATACTTTTGAGAAAGAACCCGGCAACTTGGGTTCTTATTTTTTCAATATTTCTAAGAACGTATTTTGTTTTTCTTATATATATAATACAAAAATTCACTAAAATATTTTATTAAAGTGAATTTTTTTAAATTAAATTGAAATTTCTAAATACTTATCTTTGATGTCTTTTTTGTAAATAACATCTTTGTTTTCAATGATAGCTTTTCCTACACCTTCAAAGTACTTAACTAACTTATCAACTTGTTTTTCAATAACGTCAGTACTTTTTCTGAAAGGTAATTTCAATCTTTCCATTGCAAGGTAAGAACCTTCTGATGGTTCTAAGTATAATCCACCTCGCAGCAATTCTAATTTGAACTTAGTATCTTTAGTAGGATGAATTTTCGGTAAATGTGCAATAAACTTTGTAGCAACTGGATCGTTATCTACAATGTTATGAGACTGATCTTCTTTTTCCGATATCAGATAAAAACTTGTCGATAAAGTTGGATTTCCGAAACCGACATAGACTTCAGCAGAAAACTTTGCATTTGGAAAAATGCCTTGTACTCTTTCTTTTAATTTTTTTAATGGTTCAGAATACAACTCTTTGTATTCCTCAGTAATTTGTTTTTCTTCTTCGTAATTCATTTTTGTAGTTTTAAAAGTTAAACGCGATAGGGGTACTACCCTCACCAACAAAGACAAGATACGCAATCCCAGTGACAATTGCAACTTTTAGACTACTTATTTTTAAATTATTTATAAATAAACATTGTCAGGTAAATGACCAAAAATAAATTCGAATTTGTTTCCTAACCAAACCGGATAATCATAACAACCACAATTGAAATGGTAATCTCCACCCCCACCTTCGTGATGCACAAAAGTTAAATTATATTGATATCCTTTAAATGGTTTTTCATCAATGTTTACAGTTACCTTGTTTTTATCCTTTGCCAGAATATCACAAAAAACACTTGCAGCATCATCTACCTTTAATCTATCTTTATCAAAAGGCCAATTAGGTAAAACTACGTACCATTCGGATTTTAAATCCTTTTCAAATGTAATTTGTTTCATGACTAAAGTAAAAATTCTTTTGGTTCGTCATAAACCACAGATAGTGCAACTTGATTTTTGTTACAAATAAATGTTCTTTCAATAACATAAAACTTTCCAGGAAATTTAGATTTTTTACTTTCGAATCTGTCCTGTCCTAAAACAACATCATAGGTGATTGGAATTTCTATGAAATCGCCTACATTAGGAATTGCATCAGAAACATAATTAAAAATATTTTCACCATCTTTGAATATGGTAATACTTGCATTTTTCATAATCTATTTTTTATAAGGGGGTTATATTAATATCAGATACTAAACAAAAGGTATCTCTAAATGTAATATCGAAAGGTAAATTCTTTTCTTTACTAAGCAATGCTAATGCAATAACACCTTCTTTGTAATCATCAAGATTTTCAAAAAAGTGTTCTCCTTCTACTCCTTCTATTCTATGTTCAACTAAGTAGAACATTTTTTCGTCTATCAAATATTGTGCGGTCCAATGATTCATAGTAATTTATTTATATTTTATAAACAAGTACTTGACAAAAGAAAAACAGCATGTCCTGCGCTTGTTCCTTCTTGATAGCATTGTAAAAAGTGTTCATCGTTGTAATCTATTTCTTCTTTTGAAATTTCGTATTCTATTTTTGCAATTTCTAATACTGATTCTAAAAAATCATCGTAGTGTGCATAATCGGTCATTGTATGGGGTTTCTCTTATTTAATACCGTAATAATGGAATATATTTTATCGTAAAATGATTATATTAATTTTAACATATCTTCAATAGAAATGCTACCTTTAGTATGAAAATCTGGATTAACGATGCCAGTATTTTTCGCCATCAAAACCTTTTCTTGTTTTTCGTCATAGTATATTTCTACCCAATCTCCATCTGCACCTATAAAGTTAAATGATGCACCAGCATTCTTTCTAGTATGGTTTTGTTTAGTACCACTTAATTTTACTAAGTCACCATAATCAGAATCTACTTGTGTTAAATCTGTAGCTCTTGCTTTTCTGGCAGCATTATAATATTTTCCTATTTCTCTTTTAGATTCTGTTAATTCTGATTCGTTTAAAAATTCGTTTAATGATCTCATCCTAGTATTTTCTTTTAGTATTTAATCAAAAAAGACAATCAAATGATTGCCTTTAAATTTTAATTTTTATAGAACTTTTAGATTTGAATTAAATTCCCATCCCAAATGTTACCATTAAGATACCATTGTCCTTGTCTTTGTCGTATTTCTACTTCATCAAGACCGTTCAATCTTTCTTTTGTTGTAGTTGTATCCCAACCACAATTTGTGATTTCGACTTTTCCTGTTGCTATATCTTTGTATGCAATAGAGTTTCCGTGCAGTAGTAAGACCGTTGTAGTATCAGAAACCGTAACCGTAGTATTTGCTTTTGAAAAGGTTACGTTTGAATTAAACGCATCAATTGATTCTCGTGTTATCTTTCTCATTTTAAAAGTTTTTAGTTAAACGTGATAAAGGTACTACCCTCACCATCTATTACAATATACGCAATTAGTTCCATAGTTTTGCCACAGAACCGCCATATTATTCAATTAATTTCAAATGTTTTTTCTTTCTGGAATATCGTTTTTTAGGGACTTCAACTCTTGGCATAAACCTACCATCAAAAAACCCTTGTTCTTTTCTTTGTTCTCTTTGAGAGTTCTTTAACATTTTCTTAATGCGAGATTCCTTTTTCATAACATCCGTTTGTTACCTATCAAATATTGCTGATAGGATTACACTTAAAATTACAATTACAATTCCTATGCCACCTAATGCTAACACAAACAGAATCGGTATCCATAATGGAGAAGTGACCCACCACCAAGACCAATCAATATTGTCAGTTAATTTTAGCACTAAAAATATTAAAAAAAGTATTGTTCCTAATTCCATATTGTTTTTTATTATTTTAGTTTCGGTCATATCTTTTTATTTTATAGGTTCTAAATCTGGTGACAATTCTAAGATTCCATTATCAGCACTTACTTCAAAGTAACCATCTAAAGGATTTTTTGAAACCCAACCTCCTTCCCAAATTTCGATCTCTCGAAGACATTCAGCAAGAACAGAAGTTGAACCAGAAAAAGCCAAATCAATAAGTTTTTCTAATAATAATTTTTCTTTTGTATTCATTTTAGTATTTTAAAGGTTAAACAATATGTCGATGACTTCATCAACAAATATAAGATACCGAATTAAATTGACAATTGCAACTTTTGAGTTACTTATTTTAGGTATTGTTTTAATTTACCATTCAATAAATCAATTTCGTGTTGCAATAAAAACATTTCTACTAAATATTCAATATCAATTACAGTATCTCTATGTTTTCTTTTTACGCCATTTTCTTTGACCCATTTTTCTACATCACAAGCACCAAAGTTTGTTACTATACAAAACTTAATTAATAGTTCTTTTATATTTTCCTTGTCTTCCATTGCTCTATGAAGTTTACAGTATTATTCCGAATTTATTTTTGATATCTAATTCTGACATCATTTCAGTTTCTCCTAATCTCTGTTGATACGCATCTTCAAAAACAACTAGATAATTTTTTCTTTGACTGAATCCGGTTTTTATGATATGAACACACATGTCATCTTCTTCAATTAAAAAAGTTCTATTAGCTGGAATCAATTCTTTGGGGACTTTCGATGTAATTTTATTATCACTTTTCATAACTTTTGTTTTTTATTTTTCTATAATTTTGTAATCATATCCGTATACTTCTTCAGTATCGTATTTTTCTTTGTAGTATTCTGACACACTATCTTCTAATTCTTTGAATGTAATATCAGAACTTTCAGCACTTAAAGGTAATTTAATCACCTTGTTTTCACCAGCATCTTTTTTAACATACAGTTCAATTTCAAGTGTTGCGACCACATCAGGGTCGCTGTATTCTCGCAAATACCTTTCTAGTTTTAAATCTTTCATCGTTTTATTTTTAGTTAATAATTAGTGTCAATCTCGATAACACACCTTAACTGACTTCTATAATATACGAAAAAAATTTGACAATTGCAACTTTTAGAGCAACTTTCTTAGCCAAAATGTGTTAATTCTATCAACTATTTGTGCAATCATTATTGGAGGTACAGACATTCCCATCATATAACTTGGTTTGTTTTTTTCAAAGTCATAATCACTTGGAAAACTTGAACATTGAATAAGTTCTTTGTGATTTCGTTTTCTTTTTTTGTCATACAAAACGCATTGCTCTCCACCAGTAATAGTGTTCGCACATTTATGTTTGTATAAAAACTTTGCATTGAATCTTGATAAGATATTTCTTTCTCTTATACTTATATCAGATAGGTCTGTATCTCCAGGTCTTTTTTTGTCCCAAAGGTCAGCATCTAATGGCGATAAATCCATATTGTTATCGTCTTCATCAATTATATTTTCCCAAAGAATATTTGTTTCGTTAAAATCTAAATTGATATATGGTTTAACATTGAATAAATCTTTTTGATTTAGTAATTTATTAGCAAGGTCTTTTCTAAGACATACAAAAAATACTCGTTCTCTATTCTGAGGAACACCCATTGTTTTTGCATTTAATAATTTATGTTGACAATAATATCCGGCCTTATCAAATGCCTTGTAAATCTTTTCGACATAATCTTTTGCATCACCTAATAACAGTCCTTTGACATTTTCGGATACTACTACTTTAGGTTGCAATTCTTCAGCGAGATCAATGAAATCGAAAAACAAGGTATCAAGAACTTGAAGAGCTTGTCCTTCTCTAAATTTCTTTTGCTTTCCCCAGTCCTTTCCCCTGTTGCCAGAAATACTAAAACTACTACAAGGTGGTGAACCGTCTAAGATATCAAGATTGTACAATTCTTCTGGCAAATCTTTTCGATTTTTAAAATCCTGGATAGGTTCTAAAAAACTATATTTAGGTTTATGATTCTTGCGATATGCACTAATCATTTTTGGATCTATTTCGTTACACCCTAAAACATTAAATCCTGCTAACTTGTATCCCATAGTAGAACCACCTCCACAAGCAAAGCAACTGAAAACATTGCCTTGGTCTTTTGTAAAGTTTATATTTTCTAAATTCCAATCGTAATTATATCTATGCATTCTACTTTATATTTTTAAATATGTTTGCAATAACATCAACAGTCCAACCATTACCTATCATTCTATATCTTTGATTGTCCGAAACAAAATTAGTATAATTGTCAGGAATCGTTTGCAATCTTTCAAATTCTATCGGTGTTAGTTTTCTAAATGTTCCGTTACTATCAATAACTAAATGTTCTTTATTTGAAAATGTTGCTGTTAAACAATTAGATTTATCATCAGTTCTTGGAAAAAGTTCTTTTGATCTTCGAGGGGTATAGTCTTTTCCATATTTCAAAAAATATTCCTTTCTTAATCTTTTTGCTTCTTCAGTTCTTTTTTCAGTAAATGTTACGTTCCTTAACCCTATATTATCTTTAATGAATTTTTCGGTCAATTTATTTAAGTCCAGGTTGTATTTTTTATCAACATCTTTTTGAACTATATTTCTAAATTTAAAAGAATCTTTCGTTTCTACATTTAAGTCAAAAGGAATATTGGTCCAATATAATCTTGGTCGATTTTGTGCAGAATGCGTATTAGAATTTATCGGCACCGGATCAACTCCTAAATATTTAGATATTATATTTTGACTTTCTTTATTCATCTTAACATTTTCAAGAAGAAAATATTTAGGTTTTACTTCTTTAAGTATTCTAACAAATTCAAAAAACAACTTACTTCTTGGGTCCTCAAAATTTAATCGTTTACCTTCTTTACTAAATCCCTGACAAGGACTTCCACCAAACAACAAATCAATTTTAGGTAAATCAATTCCTTTAATATTTTTTACATCACCTAATTGAATAGTATCAGGATAATTACTTTGCGTTACTTGAATAGGATACTTATCTATTTCACTTGCAAAATATTTATCGTACTTTATTCCGACTTTGTTTAGGGCAATTTGTCCACAACTCATACCATCAAATAAACTTAGTACATTCATAATTATATTCCTTTAAATATATGGGCAATCAAATCAACAGTCCAACCATTACCTAACATTTTCCATCTTTGAGAATTGCTACAAATTTCTGTATATCCTTCTGGAACAGTTTGTAGTCTTTCACATTCTGTTGGTGTATATCTTCGTTTACCTTTATGGTCTTGAAAATAAACACCATCTCCAGGAATCTTATAATATCCAGCCGTTAATGTTCTTACCTTTTCGGTATCTAATGTTGCATATTCTCTACCGAATTTACTTCTTTGAACTTTTGCAATTGCTAAATCAGACAAGTAATATTTATCTTCAACTTCCGTATCTACAATATCTTTTACAAATATTTCTAAATCTTTAGGTTGTGTAATTGGAATATTAGTCCAAAATAAACGGGGTCTGTTTTGTGCAGAAACATTTCTACTATTCATTTTTATAGGTTCAACTCCCATTGCTTCTGTAATAATTGCTTGCCATTCCTTCTTCATTACAACATTTTCAAGAAGAAAATATTTTGGTTTAGTTTCTTTTAGTATCCTAACATATTCCCAAAACAAACCACTCTTACCATCAAATCCTTTTCCGTTTCCTAAATTACTAAAACTTTGACAAGGACTTCCACCTATCAATAAATCAATCTTAGGTAATTCAGAAGTATCTAAATCTGTAACACTTCCTAATTGCTCAGTCAATGGATAATTGTGTTGTGCAACTTGTATTGCAAACTTATCTATCTCACAAGCAAAATATCTATCATATTTTATTTCTAATTTGTTTAGAGCAATTTGCCCACAACTCATACCATCAAATAAACTTAGTACATTCATATTTTATTCTATTTTATTTTTGATAACCATTGGTCGTAAATTCTATCTGCAACTTGTGCCGTCATAACAGGAGGTACACTCATTCCAATCAAATATCCGATATTACTAAATTCATAATCCATAGGATAAGTTCCACCTTTTCTCAATTCGGTATTACTTGGTTTTATAGGTTCGTTATACAACAACATTGCGTGTTCAGCTTTTCCTGTGATTGTTGGCATTACTTTATCGTGTTTAACATAGACACAATTGTAATCAGAAACTTTCATTCCAGCGTGTCGTTTACTATCAGCAATACCATTATCATTAGGTTGCCTACATTCAAATGCTTTCATTTTATATTCAGTAATAGGTTTTCCTAATCCATCATATATTTCTTCAAAAAGAATTCCAGGTTCGTTGAAATCTAAATTAATCTTAGGTTTGTTATTGAACAAATCCTTTTGATCCATAAAAGGTTTTGATAAATCTTTTCTAAGACAAATAAAGAAAACTCGTTCTCTTCTTTGTGGAACAGACATCTTAGAACTGTTCAAAAGAAAATGTTGACAATAATATCCGGCTTCATCGAATGCTTTATAAATCTTTTCAACATATTCTTTTGCATTACCCATTAATAATCCTTTGACATTTTCAGCAATCACAACTTTAGGTTTGAGTTCTTTTGCTAAATCAATGAAATCGAAAAATAGAGTATCTAAGACTTGTAAAGATTGTCCTTCTCTAAATTTCTTTTGCTTTCCCCATGCTTTTTCACGAACACCTGCCATACTAAAACTACTACAAGGTGGACTACCATCTAAGATATCTAAATTGTACAAGTCCTCAGGTAAATCTTTGCGGTCTTTGAAAGTTGTTATTGATTCTAAAAAACTATATTTCGGTTTGTGGTTTGTTCTGTAAGCTTCAATCATTCTTGGATCAATTTCATTGCATCCTAAAACATCGAAACCAGAAAGTTTATATCCCATAGTAGAACCACCCCCACAAGCAAAACAAGAAAATACTTTACCTCTATCTTTTGTAAAGACGGCATCTTTTAAAGTCCATTCGTAATTATATTTATGTTCTTTCATATCTTTGATAACCATTGGTCGTAAATTTTATCTGCAATTTGTGCTGTCATAATAGGTGGAACACTCATACCTATTAAGTATTTTGGTCTATTCCTACAAAAATTATAATCTAAAGGATATGTACCAGCTCGTATTATTTCTAAATCATTCAATCTTCTTTTGATAGAATAATGCCAACTTCCGTGTCCTGTATCGGCAGTGATTGTTGTTATTGGTTTATCTGGGTGTGTTTTATTATCATTAAAAAAACTACCTTTTGGATGTGCCCTAGAAAACTGTTGTCCGACATCTACTAAATCCCAAAACGTAGAAATTTTAGTATCGTCTTTTATATTCAAATCAGAATTGTCTTCAATAAGTTTGAAAGGTATTGTTTTACAATTAAAGTTCAAAGAAAGTTTTGGGATAATTGTAAACATATCTTTTTGATGTGCAAAGGATTTTGCTAAATCTTTTCTAAGACAAATAAAGAAAACTCGTTCTCTTCTTTGTGGAACTTCCATCCTAGCACTATTCAAAAGGAAATGTTGACAAACGAAACCTGCCTTATCAAATGCCTTGTAAATCTTTTCAACATATTCTTTTGCATTACCCATTAATAATCCTTTGACATTTTCAGCAACTACAACTTTAGGTTGTAATCTTTCTGCAAGGTCAATAAAATCAAAAAATAGGGTATCAAGAACTTGCAAGGATTGACCTTCTCTAAATTTCTTTTGCTTTCCCCATGCTTTTTCTCTCAATCCTGACATAGAAAAACTACTACAAGGTGGTGACCCATCTAAGATATCTAAATTGTATAGGTCCTCAGGTAAATCTTTTCTATTTTTAAAATCTTGAATAGGTTCTAAAAAACTATATTTAGGTTTATGATTTGCTCTGTAAGCTTCAATCATTTTGGGGTCTATTTCGTTACAACCCAAAACATCAAATCCGGACAACTTGTAACCCATAGTAGAACCACCTCCACAAGCAAAGCAAGAAAATACTTTTCCTTTATCTTTTGTAAATGTTGCATCTTTTATGGTCCATTCGTAATTGTACTTAGGTTCTTTCATATTATATTTTTGATAACCATTGTTCATAAACTCTACTAACAACTTGTGCAGTCATTACTGGTGGTACAGACATTCCTGTTAAGTATAAAGGTTGTGTTTTTACAAAGTCATAATCCATAGGATAAGTTCCAGCTTTCAAATATGTTTCATCAGATACATAATGTTTTAAATCATAGAAATATCTATTTCTTGTACATATAGTATTGAAAACTTTATCCGGATTAAACAGAATGTCACCATATCTAGATTCAAGGTAACTTGTTTTATTACTTATTGGTTTTCCTCTAGTAACAACTTCCTTAGAAAGAATAGGTTTTTCGTTGAAATCTAAATTTAGATAAGGTTTTTCTTCAAATAGATTATTTATTTTAATAAATCTTTTTGCTAAATCTTTTCTAAGACATACAAAGAAAACTCGCTCTCTTCCTTGCGGAACGCCCATATCAGACCCCTTTAGTAAAAAGTGTTGACAGATAAAACCGGCCTTATCAAATGCCTTATAAATCTTTTCAACATAACTCTTTGCATTACCTAGTAACAATCCTTTTACGTTTTCTCCGATAACTACTTTAGGTTGTAATCTTTCTGCAAGGTCAATAAAATCGAAAAATAAAGTATCTAATATTTGAAGAGCTTGTCCTTCTCTAAATTTTTTCTGTTTACCCCACGCTTTTTCTCTCAGTCCGGCCATAGAAAAACTACTACAAGGTGGACTACCATCTAAGATATCTAAATTGAAAAGTTCTTTTGGTAAATCCTTTTTACTTTTGAAATCCTGGATAGGTTCTAAAAAACTATATTTAGGTTTATGGTTTGTTCTGTAAGCTTCAATCATTTTCGGATCAATCTCATTGCATCCTAAAACATCAAATCCTGCTAACTTATATCCCATAGTAGAACCACCACCACAAGCAAAACAACTGAAAACTTTACCTTTATCTTTTGTAAAGACTGCATCTTTTAGTGTCCATTCATACGGAAATTTGTATTCATTCATGTAGTATTCTCTTTATTATTAAATGAAAAAACCTATCCAAATATTTCATCAGATAGGTTTAATTTTAAGTATTATTTTTTGTTAAAGTGAAACTAAAATTTATTTTTTACATCTACAATCACAATTCTCTTTGCCGCAAGATTTTTCTATTTTTTCTTGTTTAGCAATAGAATATATTTGAATTGCATTTTTGACTTGATACAATTGATTTTCGTATCTTTCAATATATTTTCTAGTTGTTCCTTCTATTGTTAGGATTTCGATTACTTCTTCTAACTTTAGTTTTTCTTTTGTTAGATTTTCTAAGTTTTGCATGTCTAGGTAGATGATTTTGGTTGTAGTGTATTTAATTGATAGCTTACAGTAGATATTTTACTACACTTGCCCAATCTGGAAACTTATTAGTTCCAAAATGAATATGCTCACCTTTAAATTGAGCAGCTCCGTTTGCTGTTCTATCATCAATTAAATAATCACCGTAAATCATGTCTTTTCGATGCGTCATTATAATTTTCTTTTTGAATTGATCTCCAAATTTATCTTCTACCCATTCTCGTTTTTCTCTCCAAGCTCTTGGAGAAGACCAAGGTGCAGTTGTCAAGAAAAAAATATCGTATTTTTGTTCTAACTTTGTCAATGCATCTCGCATTCCTTCCATTTCTGGTAGGCCACGAAAGAATCCTTTGTCTTTGTAGTCTTTGAATAGTTTATTGTATTCTGCGTTTAGGTAATCGGCAACTACGCCATCCATATCTACGTGTAAAATCTTTTTATTTGCCATAGGGTATATTTGTTTTGTTATTTAACTTAGTTAATTGAAAAATGACTTGATTTTAAGAAAAAAATAAGGGGAAAATCCCCTTATCTTAATATTCACACTACTTAGATTAGAAAGGACTAAGAACTAAGTTAGAAAGGTCGGGTTTCTTAACGAATAACTTACCAGCGAATCTTTGAAGTGTATCTGGATTAGAAACTTCGTGTCCGTAGTTATGACTTGCAAAGTCAGTAATTCCGTTAATCAATTCCCAATACGAAACATCAGTTCTGGCATTTTGTTTTTGGTCTTTGTTAAGTTCATCGACTAAAACACCTTTCTTTTTGTATGCATCTTGAGTTGAATCAATCGGTGCAAATCTTTCGATTTCTAAATCACCTACTTTAGAGTTTGCTCTCATCAAGTTTCTTGCTTGAGTTAGTTCAGAAAGTGAAGCATCGGCACTCATAACAGAACTCAAAGTTGAACTAAATTCTATCGGTCTAAAGTTGTCTTTTTCAAGAACGCCGATTTTGCTATAAAAAGTATCCCAAGAATCTTTAGTGTTAACAAGTTGATGAACTCCAACAAATCCTTGACCAATCATTCCGTTTGTACAAACCAATCGTTGGTTGTAAGGCATCAATCTTGTTCCTTTTACGGGGTCGTTATCAAAGTTCAAACCGAACTTGAAACTTTCAGAAGATATTTTGCCAGTAAGTCCCCATTCTGAATTGTCTCCTACTGTTGAAACTGTAAAACCACCGTTATCTCTTACGACCATCGAATCAATTTCCAAGTTAGACTTGTCAATTATTTTTTCGACTTGGTTCAAGTAACTTTCGTTTGCAATCATCGTTTCAGAACTTGAAACAATATTCACAACTCTTTTTTTACGCATGTCGATTAACAACGTTACGTTACCTTTAGAAGAACCCATTGCTCTTCCTAATGTAGATACTAAATTGTCGGCAAAAGAGTCACCATATTGCTTAATAAGGTTCTTTCTAAGTTGTTTAGAAATTCCTACAATTTTCAACAGTGATGTAAATCCTGCTGGCGCTAATGCCAATGTTAAACCATTGATTTCAATTGCCGAATCAGTAAGTAATCTGATTTCAGAAAGTGAAACTTGCTTCCTTCCAATTCTCTTTGAAAGTACTTCTTCTTTGAAATTGTTAAATTTTTCGCTCATAATTTTTTCCTTTTTTTAGGTTATAAATGAATTAAGATTAAATGTTGATGCCCTCACCAACAAATACAAGATACCGAATTAAATTGACAATTGCAACTTTTAAGGCACTTATTTTTAAATTATTTTTAAAGAACAACTGTTGTTAGGATTATTACACCCTCACCAACAAATACAAGATACGCATAAAGAATGACAATTGCAACTTTTAGCGCACTTATTTTTAAAATAAATGAAATTAATTTCTATATTCTTATGTTAAAGGGATTTTTAGGGATTTTTATTTTATTAAAAAAAATTATAATTTTGGAATCCACTTCTGCTTGATATATTTTGCGTCCATTTTTATATTCGGATTTTCCTTTGCCAATTCTTTTGCAAAGTCTATGTTTTCTTTTGAATCATCAAAAAATCTAAAGTCATTAAATCCTAAATCAATCAACCTTGTAAATGCTTCTTTTTTCTTTTCTGGTATAGTTCCTTTCAATCCGTGTTTTGGATCATTGATTGCAAAGATGAAATCTTTATTTATATTAATACCATGATGCAAGAGGAAATCTTTTATTAACTGTTGATCTCCTCTTGCTGTAATGATTCCAACTGCTTTTCTTTTTTTCAAAGTTCCTTTAAGAATATCGACTACCCAATCTATCAACTTACCAGCTTTTAAAATATCTAAGGATGCAAAATCACTGTAATCTTGTTTGTGATGCGGTTTCGAATTGTATTCGTTAAATTCTTGTGGTGTAAGTTCAAAAGTTTCTCCTGTCTTAGTATCGTGAACTTTAATTACTGCTTTGCTTACGACCAGGGTCTCATCAATATCAAATACGTTCATAGAGTTTCTTTTCTTAGGGTCTAAGAAAGGATAATTTTTTATTTCTGTAATATAACTACTTATCTTTTTCATCTTCTCTATTTAATAAAGACCAATTGAAATGTTTCTTGATTTTTTTATTTAATAATTTTTGCAATCCATTAGTTTGTATTTCTGGATGACTTAATCTTGCTGCAGACATTTCACCTTTAAATACTATACCAGTTTTTATGTTAATAATTTCAATATAATCACTAATGTAATTTGTATTATTTTTAAAATTTTGAATTTTAAAATATTCAAGTGTATATTTTTCTTTATTTTCTAATAAAATCCAATTCTTATATCGTTTTCTTCTACCAACTATTACGCTGTTAATAGGAGAACTCTTACTTTTACTATTCAATTTTTGAGCCAATTCAAATTTACTTGATATTAAAACCTCTTCGGTTTCTATATTGTAGAATTCATATTTTGTATCATCATATCGACTATTATTCTTTCCGGCGTATGCATTAGGGTTTTTGTTATGAAATTCTTTAAGTGATTTAGATTTTCTTTCAGCAACAGCAGGACCAAGATTTCCACCTTGACCACCACTTGCTATATTGTATCCTAATTTCATTGCATTTGTTTTTTCAATCCAAAAAATTTCTCTTTCATTTAGTTCATCTTTTGTTTGAACAGATTCTAAAGTTTCTTTTTTAAAGTTATCAATACCATATTTTTCGATTGCTCTCTTTAGGCATTTTCCAGAACCAAGATAATTAGGATTGTCGTTTTTGTCTTGTCCTATATAGAACTTATCATTAAGTAAATTAGTAGTTTTGTATATTATCATATACTATTTAATCACTACGAAAGTATCATCTTTCTTACTTTTTGAACAGAGTGTGATGACTTATTTGTTAATGACATAGTATCTCTAACACTCAAACCTTTTTTAAGACAATCAATAATATATTTATTTTCATCTAAGAATTTTTCATCTGACTTAATCGAACCTTTCTTTCTACCTTTCTTTTTAGGAAGTTCAATATCTAATTTATTACCTTTTCCTTTTATAAATCCATATTTGTTTATAATTTCTTCAACTAATTCTTTATCTAATTTGAACCATTCATTAGTAGTATTAAATTTTTGATATTCTTTGTGTAATTTACTTTCTGATATATAAGATATATCTTCAGCTGATAAAATACCAGAATCGCAACAAGGTAGAAAAGCTATAACCTTTAATGGAATAGGACAAGATGTTTGTAAGTGTCTTAATCTAGAGTTAATATTATTAGCTTTACCTATTTTATAAAAATCACTTGAATGGTGTATAATATAAATGTTCATAATTAAATTGTAAAAATAATATCAATAAATATTCTTTATTATAAAAAAGGATACATATAATTATACATTGATTCATTAACTATTTCAAAATCACCACCCATATTACCATTACTACCAACAGCTGTTACGGTTATTGTTTTTTTGTTAATTTCAACAGTAACTTCGTTTTTATCTATACTTACAATCTTACCGATTTTAGAAGCACTACCAAAGGTAAACGTTCCAGGACCACTAATGTTTTTCTTGTTGTTTGTGATACGCACAGTCAATCCCTTTTCAAGTTCTTTAATATTAGGATTTGAAGTAAATGATTTTGATTCGTTTAGAAATTCACTTAATGCTTTCATATATGTATGTTATTTTATAAACTATTTAATACTCTATACATTGAAAATAGCATAGTAATCTTCTTTAGACTTGGTTGATGAAATTTTTGAAATACTACTTTCTTTATTGTATTTCATTTCTACAACTTCGTCAGGAATACTTTTCAAGATGTTCAATAGATTTTCTCCGTTTGTTATCATCTTATTTTTTACATTAGATTGTGCATTTACATATTCAACGTGGTCACCTACTCCTTCTGTAAATTTAATGTAAGGATAAATTGATAATGTTTTTCCATCAGCTTGTTCAAAGACTAATGCATTTTTAACCTTGTTAGAATTTTTGATTGAAGTTCCGAGTATATTATTAACAGCTTTGTATAATTGTTTCTTGTGAACTTTGATACTAGAATCTAAATTTTTAGATGCGTTTTCAATAAACGAAAAGTCTAATTCTGATTTACACAAACTATGATTAATAAAAGTAAGTCCTTTATATTCTATATGTAAAACATCATCACCATCTTTAGTGTAAGTAGATAGTTTAACATTTTCATTTTTAGTTTTCTTAGTATCCCAAAGAGATTTTCCTGTTGTTTTTATTTTATTAGTATCAATGTCCATATACTCTACAACTGGTTTGAAATCTATGACCATATTAATATCTTTATCAAATACAGTTGTTTCTACGATTCGCATAACGAATGCATTTGTAGCAAACATTTTTCCCTCCTTTATGTGAATACCTCTATATTCTTTATGAATATTATTTTCATCGTAGAATTTGTTAAATGCAGAAACAGCTTTTATAAACTTATTTGCCGACACTTCCTTAGATACTGAATTATCAATATTAGAAAAGACATACGGATTCTCATCGTGTACTGCAGATTCTGAATGAATTGCATCATCAATATTATTGTACTCATTTGCGTTAGGTAAAATTAAATCATTGTAAACATCTACATTACCATCTAATTCATAATATATAACTGAATTGTCGTTAAACGTGTATGCATAACTTAATGAAGTCTTTTCACACATAGTTACTCTGATAGGATTTTCTTCTGAAAATTTTAATAGTTCTTTATACATCTAAAATATTTTTAATGTTTGGTTCGAAATAGTTTACTCCTTTTAATATTTTACCATCACCACGATATATAGGATTTCCTTTATCGTCTAATTTTGATAAATTACTTTTTTGTATTTCATCGAAAATTTCTTCAATCTTATGTTGCATTCCGTGTTTTAGAATTGTACCACAAAGAATATAAAGTTGATCTCCTAATGCATCGGCAACTTCTACTAAATCATTTGTTGCACAGGCATCAATATATTCTTGATTTTCTTCTTTCATTAATTTATGTCTAAGAATCCAATCCTCTTCTGAGATTAAAGTAGGTGATTCGTTTTGTTCTACTTTAAATGTTTTGTGAAATTCGCTAACAGCGTCTGTGTATTTTTTCATATAGTAATCTTTACTATTAAAACAAAAAAAGGACCAAAATATTTTAGTCCTTTTTAATTAATATGATTTATTTGTTATTATTTTATAATTACTGAACCTAAGTCTAATCCAGAATCTTTGATAACTTTACCTATTTTTTCATACATATCATACAAAGAATCTTCGTCTGTTAACTTGTGACCATTTTTGATAGTAATATCGGTTTTGCCAAATCTAGCACTGTAATCATTTTTACCTTCATTAACTTCATCTTCTAAAACAAGATTACCTTTTATGAATTGTCTTAGTTTGTCAAGACGAGAAATAAAATCAGCAACCTCTATCGGAGCAAGTAATTTACGAGCATCTTTTTCTAATGCATCAATAGATTTCTGCATTTTATCATTTTTACCTTCGTGCATTGATTCATTATAACCTGGAGCAATTGCAAGTAAACCTACTTTTGATTTAGGAACTTTTAATTTTTTAATTGCAATTTGTTTTGCTTGATATATACCGTCTGCTTCTGATTTATCAATTTCAATTCTATTGTTATTGTAGATTGCAACCCATCCAGCAAAATCCTCTTTTCCTTCTTTTAATAAATCAAATATATCATCCAGAATTTTTCCTTTAGCTCCCATTTTTTCTAGAGTCTCTTTAGTAACCCTTTTTAATCTTTTTACTTTTATAATGAAGTCTTTACTCACAACACCATCATATTTCTGGTCAAGTTTTCTTAGTGCTTTTGCAACTTCTTCACCAGTTAATACTTTAGATTCGTTCATCGAAGGATTATCAGCAAAATTCTCTGATTCTTTCAATTCACCTAACTCAAATTCTAATTCTTTGATCTCAGTTTCAAACCCTTCTTCGTTTTCATCTTTTAAAGACTTGATTTCCTTTTCAAGTTCTTTAATTTTCTTGTCGTTTTTTCCTTCGTTTAGTAAATTGTTATAGTCTTTTACGTTCTTCATTTCTTAATCTTTATTTGTTTATTTAATCTAATATTAATTCATATAGTTTTTGTGTAGATGGTATTAATATATTAGATAGGTTTGTATCGTATACCATAATTTCATCGTGATTTTTTATGATGTAGTTTAATATGATATCAACTTCTAATGCACTTATTCTAATGCCAATAATTGGTTCATCATTGCCATTGAAAAATTCTACTGATGCAGCAAAAGGTTTTCTTGATAGTATGCGTTTTTCATATTCAACTATAACCGTTTTTGTATCTTTTAATATTTCAGCTGGGGTTTTGTTTTCAGACATTTCTATTTTGATAAATTATAACCAGAAAATAATATAAGGTAGGATTCTAAATTAACACCGTTCCCATCTACTTTTTTAATTTTACCGTTTTTTCTTAACCATTGTTTGACACTTCTTTGTCCTACTAAATGCGCTGCACCAATTATACCACTTTCTGTTACCTTTATTCCTTTGATTGTTTTGTTGTTATATTTCTTGATGTATCTTCTAAGATACCACTTGTTCTTTTTTATGTATTTTTTTATTGCAATATCTTGTAAGTGTTCTGGAAAAGAATTTCTATTTTTTCTAAACTTTTTTACTGTAATAGAATCCATACCTACATCAGTAAGTGCAAGTTTTCCTAATTGATATTTTCCCATATAACCGAACCTATTTATAACTTTCCAGTTATTAGTAGATTCTCTAAATGCCAATAGATGTAAAAATGCATCTAAGTTTTTTTCGGTTGTAACAGAATCTTCAATGCAATTGTCGAAACATACACTTTTTGTTTTTCTTGGTTGTTCACAACTAGATGAACACATTGTTAAAATTATGATTGTATTTAAAAGGATAAAAAAACTTGTTTTGAATAAACTTTTATGTCTTATCATATTTTAAATTTATGTTTTAGAACTTGATATATGTGATATTAATTTATTCATTTCTGATACGGTAGGTTCGATAACTGCAATCACATTATTAAATGTGTTGTCATCAACAAATCCTACGATATCACTACCGTCATCGGTAACTTCAAATATAAATTTTCCTTTATATTTTTCATTCAGTTTTTCAACTATTTCTTTTTCTTTCATAGTTCATTATTTAATATACAAAATTCAAATGACTTTTGCAACTTTTATTTATATATTTTAGGATTTTTTGACTTTTTTATTTCTTTTGGATACATCTTGTTTATTTCAGTATAGTAGTCCCCACAAATTCTTTCAATCAATTCTTTTTTATCGTCAGGAATACTACCATAGTAATCTTTACAAATTGCTTCGTATGTTCTTGCAAGAGTGTTTCCACCCATACCAATTGCACTATTTGATTCTATAATCCAGTATTTTCCGTTCTTATCCAACATAATATCCAATGCATAAAAATCTAAGTCAATATCTTTTCTAAATTCTTTAACTATTTTTGCAACATCGTAGTTTTCGTTTTCTAAATCTTGCTCAACATACAAAAACTTTAAACTTTCGTCTGGGTCTTTAGTTAATATTGTTTTGTTTTCAGATTCTATTGGGATTCTTTCATGTACTAAGAATAATTTATCTTTTACAAAAATAAATCTATATTCAGTATCAATGTCTTTTATCATTTCACTGAACACATCGAGTTTACAATCTTTCTTGTTCAATTCTTTTTGACAATCTTCTATATTGTCGAATTTCATAATTCCTATTCCAGAATGCCCTTCGCTCGGTTTTGCAATTATAGGAAATTCTAAAGTATCAATTCCTTTAGTAGATGTCAAAGTTTTCGGTAACCAATCCTTATCACCAAGAAGTTCGTGCCAATCTTTCTTTTGCATACTCTTGACCATTTCCTCAGTCCTGTTGTAAACATCATCTTGTGTTATGTCATTTTCAGAAAGATATTTATCTCCTATTTCTCTTTCTTTGTCGGCATAATATAACAGTATAGGTTTTTCATTTGATAGAACCGGAACATCGTTATCGGCAGTAAAATATGTTTCATAGAAATTGTCAGTAGAATCTTCAATCAATCCTTTAAGAACTTTACTTTCAACAGAAGATGATACCGGAGCATTCTTAATCCATTGAATTTTTTTATTTTTTGATGCTGATTCGAATAAGAATTGTCTATAATCTTTCATTTGTAATGTTAGTTTTAATATTTAATTAAGGAGAAAGTGTTAATTTGACATTACTAGAAGATTTTAGGGTAGAATATCCATTCATAAATAATTTTGTATATTTATCCGGGTCTATCATTTTAATATCATTTATAAGCAACCAATCCATTTCAACTCCTGGTAATGTAACTCTGACAGGAATAAACATTATTTTACTACCATTAGAAAATACTATTTTATCTTTACACAAAGGTACAGAAATTCTTTTTTTAGAAATTAAAGTTTTTTTCTTGGGTATCTTAGAATTTGTTATCAATTCTAGTATTTTGTTTTTAACCTCAATACAATCTTTATAGTCTGCAGAAATATAAACAATATTACTTTTTTTAGTGATCGACTGATGGATCAAAGAAATAGAATCTATTAATACTTTTGAATTATATTTTTTAGATTCCGAATATTTTTCTTTCAGTAAGGAATTTATTATTACTAAATCCTCTTTGTCTAATTCGTCTTTTACGCACAACTTATCAATAAGGGTATTTATTCTCATTTTCTTTTATCTAACTTGGTTTTTATTCTTGATTTAAAAACATCTTCAACTTCATCCGATGTATAGTACCATTTCATATCATATTGAGCACAACCCACCAAAAGAGACCACAGAGTTTTTGCATTTATTTTGAATTCCTGTTCGTTTGAAACAATGTCTTCGAACTTTAGTAATGCATATTGTCTTATAAATTTAAAAGGAATATAGAGGTACCATCTGTACCTCCATATCTTTACTATTCTATTGCAATCTTGAAATTTTTTCATATTAAACTGCTATTGGCATTTTGATTGTTGAGTGTGCATCGTAATCTACTATTTCAAAATCTTCAAATTTATAATCGAATATAGTATCAACTTTGTTTAACTTTAATTTAGGTAAAACATCTGTTTTAGATTCTCTGGTCAATTGTTCTTGAATTTGTTCTATATGATTGTCATATATATGAACATCTCCTAAGTTACCAATCAATTCACCAGCAATCATATTAGTTTGTTGTGCAATCATTTCAAGTAATAAACCGTAACTTGCAATATTAAAAGGTAATCCTAATCCAGTATCAACACTTCTTTGATTCCACATTAGAGAGATTTCTCTTCTAGGTATGTTTAACCTATTCATAACCTCTATCACAGTTTCATTATTAGGATTCCATTCTTTATCTCGTACCCAAGATATTGTCCCCCAACCCTTTGGTGTGTCCCCACTTTTAAGAGAAATTTCAAATCTTTCAATTTCACTCAACTCTCTAGTCCAAACTTGAAATCCATAATGACAAGGTGGTAATGCCATTTGTCCGATTTCTCCAACATTCCAAGCACTTACCATAATTCTACGAGAATCTGGAGAACATACCAACGAATTAATTAAATTTTTAATTTGATTGATGCCGGTTGTTTTACTTTTAACGTATTCATAATATCCTTCAGCATTCTTTTTTGCACTCAATCCCATTTGAGTTTTTCCTGACCAATCAACCCATTGTTTTCCATACACAGGACCGAGGTCACCCATCGGGTCTGCCCATTCATCCCAAATAGAAACCCTATTTTCTTGCAAGTATTCTATATTAGTATCGCCACTTAAAAACCATATCAATTCGTGGATGATAGATTTTGTATGTAGTTTCTTGGTCGTTAATAGTGGAAATCCATCTTTCATATCAAAACGAATTTGCCTACCGAATACAGACTTTGTTCCTGTGCCGGTTCGATCTCCTTTATCGTGACCATTTTTTAGGATATCTTTTAAAAGGTCATGATATACTTTATCTGTTTTATTTAAACTCATATGCTCTTAGATTATTTCATCAACTACTCCTAACTCTAATGCCTCATTAGATTCTAAATACCAATCTAATTTTCTTTTGTAAACTTTCTTTAGTTGTTTCTTAGTAATGTTAGTATTTTCTAAAGTTAGTTGTTCTAATTTATCTTGTAGTTTAGAAGATTGCTCAACCTTTTCTTTCATTTCTTTAACTGTTCCAACAGTCCCACCAGAAACTTGATGATACAAAGGTGTTGAATGTTTATGTGCAAATCTTTTGTGACCACAAATAAGCATAATAAATCCACAACTCATTGCGGCTCCTGTACATATTGTATGAATAGGGGTTTTTGAATTTTGCATTACTGAAACCAATCCGAGGATTTGATAAACATATCCACCGTAAGAATCTATAAAAATTTCAATAGGTGGTTTATTATATTTCAAACCATTGATTTTGTATAATTTCTTTAGGTATGCATCGTCAGCATTAATATCTAAAATCTTTTTAGTAATATTTCCTATTGTAAGTTGGTCAACTTGTTTATTAAACATTAGTGTTCTTTCCATAGGTAACGGTAATCCTTCTGTACTCATGTTTTATCTTTTTTAGTTATACATATTAAAACAAAAAAAGGGAACTAATATTTTAGTTCCCTTTAAATTTATTTGTTTAAGTTTTCTTTTTTCTTTCGTTCTCTTTCAGATTTACGAGTTGTACAGGTAACAATAATTAAAGCTATAATTACCAGTGAAATTTTTACTATCAAAATACTTATAAATTATCTGTTTTTTTGGATACAATCTTTTGCCAAACATCACTTGATAATGGATATGCATCTTCTGTACCTTCCCATTCGTCAATATTGTGCCAAATAGATTCAATTGCAGCATAAACTAAATTACCATATTGCACCATTTTTTCATCTTTGTAAATGTTCTTTACATAATTTTCATATTCATCAATAAATTCTTTAGCTGATTTTTTATCTTTAATACCCATAAGTATATCAGAAATAGCTGACCAATTCTTTTCTGGGTCTATATTATAATCTATCGACAGTTTTTTTCCTTCGTTAAGAAATTCATTTAAAGCTTTCATACTTGTTACAGATTCTTTTTTACAAATTTGATTATGCCATCAATAGTATCAAAAGATTCTTGTTCAAATCCTAAAGACGGTGCTGACAACCAATAACCATCAGTTTCTCTATCAAAACTAAATGAACCTACTTGTTTTTTATTTTTATTAATTTGATATACTTGGTCAGCTGGACTAGCGTGTTTATCACCTACTAATTCAATACCATCAGCATTTATATATTTTTCTGTTTGCCAAACTTTTTGGTATTTTCCTTCGTTAAGAAATTCGTTTAATGGTTTCATATCTTTTTTATTTTTATTTTTTTAAAATATTTCTATATTTTCACATTCATCAAATACAAACACAAATGTTTCACCAGTAATATTATTAGTTGCAAATGCATTTGCTTTCCAATCTACTTTTTCACCATTATCTAATTCTATTCGTATATTAATAGGGTCGTATTTATCAAAAAGTGATTTCAAAGTACCTTTATCTTTTACACTATACTGTGAACTATAAAGAGGAAATTTAGGATAATCTAATTGCACAGACATACCTTTTTTCAAATCCTTGAAATTGGTTATCATTTCGCCTTCCTTTTTCCTATTAAAAAATTCATTTAAAGGTTTCATATCTTTTTTATTTTTTATTTTTAAACATATCTAAAAAATATTCTAATGCTGATATTCTTCTTTTGTCTGTTATCTTTTTATACAAATCTTTTGCAAACTTTACAGGATTCGATGCTTTATTTAACATATCATATAAATCTGCATGGACTGCCCAAAAATAAGTTTCATCCCTTGTAACATTTTCTAAAATAGATTTATGTTTATCACCTAAGGCATTTATTATATTTTGTATCGACTTTTGTTTAAGAAGATTATGTTCTTCACTGTGTTCTTTAAGACTTTTCAAATCATGTGTTTATTTTTATCCCCAATAATTACTTGGTGGAACATATCCAGCAATTTTCTTCTTAACATCGGCAGTTACTTTTTTAGCATCAATACCTTTTCCAGCTTCTTTTACTTTAATGTAATTAGCATCTTTAATATAAGACCCTCCTTTACCAGATTTAGCTATTGTAGAATCAACACCTCTTTTGTTGAATGCATACCAAACATCACCATCTAAATATTTTTTAATGTCTTTACCCATATCAAGAATATCTTTTGCTGTTTGTGCAGCGCCTCTATGAGTATCCATTAAAATTTCTTCTGGAACTTGTCTACTTCTTTCTTTATTTTGATTTATTGCAACATTGTAAGAATTGATAACCCAAACAAGATGTGTATTTATTTTTTTGTATCCTAAAGATTCTATGTCAGCTGAAATACTTCTTAATTTGTTTAAGTTCTTTAATGTAACATCAAAAATAAGATTTGGTTTTCTATCTGCCGGTGCCATTAAAATACCAGCATATCTTGCAAGTTTTCTTTTATCAATTACATTTAATTCTTCATCTAAGATTGTATGTAAAGCACTAACATCATTAGGATTTTTCAAATTGAATTTTGAAATATCTTTTCCTGTTGCTTTCATTGCCATTTTCTTAATCATATCAGATTTTAATGCCAATGCTTTAACTTCATCAACATCATAAACTTGACCTTCGATTCCCATAAGGTTATCTTTTACGAAACCTTTACCAGAACCAGCACCACCAGCAAGTAAAACTGCATTTCCAAATTTAGGATATGCTTTACCTCCGAATGTGATAAGTTTTTCGTTTAATTCAAAAACTTCATTTTCGTAAATTATCGCGCCAGCATCAGCATCATAAACTACAACAGAAGTTCTACCTTTCATATCTTCAACAGCAATAACAAGTTCACCATCAACAATTTTATTGTTAACATTCTTGTCATATTTTGCCATGTCTGTATAATTGATACCATCGTTTGGGTCTTCGTGCCAAAGTGGTCCTGCTGCAAGTACTTTTAAAATTTCTCCTTTTTTAGAAATTGCTATATCTCCAGTTCTAATATTTTCAAAATCCTTTTCAGATATTTTTTCGTTTAGTTCACTTTCATAAACTTTGTAATCGTCAGAATCTTCAACCGATGATTTTCCATTTTTGTTGATAACAATAACTCCTATGTCACTGAATTTACTAAATTTCTTTTTGATATTCTTGTCATGATTTGTAAATATTTCAACAAGTTCCGGGTCCGACCAATCCAAAACACCGGAATCAATAACTTTGAATCCGTTACCTTTTTTATCAATTGCAATATCACCTGGCATTACTAATGCTAAATCTTTGACAGACGCACTTTCATTTATTCCTTTTAGTTCTTTTCTAAAAATATCTAATCCTTTCATAATTTACTATTTGTTTCCTTATTTAACTCATCTATTTCCAGAAACATTGCACTAAAACTATAACTAAACTTAGCCCCAGACAAACTAATGTCTTGGGGCTAAAATCTGCACCTATGAAAAAATGTGTAAGTATTCCAAAAACAATAGTGTTAACACTAAATCCAATGAAACGCAAGGTCCAGGCACTATCAAAAATAATTGCTCCGGCTTTTGTTGCTTCTACGAAAAAAATACTGGCACCTAATCCTACAAGATAAACTACGAAAGTGTACTTAGATAAAAAAGATGCAAATCTAATCGGAGAAACTCCTTGAAACCAGATAATGACATCAGTCAATATCAGTAATAAAAAATATAAAAGATATTTCATTAAAAAGTTATAGATTTCTCGATAAGACTTTCTTCTATTTTTTCGATTAATCTATTTGCAATAGTTCTGCTATGAATAGAAATTGATTTAGTCCTGGTCATCCACTTTAAAAATCCTAGCGATTCTTTAGAATCCATTTTCAATATGTTTTCATCTTTCAATTTACCTTTTGCAAAAAATACATCTTTATCTTCTCTTCTGAAAAAATTATCTGTATCAATAGTATCCGAAGATGATATCAATTCATAATCACCTTTAGTTTCTATCAACTTGTCTAGTATTTCAATAGTTGCAGTAACATCACTTTTTGCTTCGTGTGCTTTGCCCATATCACCACCAACAACTCTGGAATGAACACCCTCTAAGGTATTAGGATATAATTGTCTGTATATATCGTACACATCAATCCTTTTGTTTTGTAAAATATTTACAGAACTAGGTATCTTTGCTTGTAGAAATTTTTCGATAATAAAAGGAATGTCAAATCTATTAGAACAGTACCCACAAAGAATAGTACCTTTAGAAAAATAGTTCTCATAAATAGACTTTGCTTTTTCACTAAAGTAAGGATATCCTACTAATGATTCATTTGTGATTCCGTGTTTTTCTAATGCCTCTTCTCTTACTGGAACATTACTATTATAGTACGAATCATTTTCTATAAATTCTTTACCATCATATTTGCATATGTACAATTCTATAACTTCATCAGTTATTTTATCAATCCCTGTTGATTCGATATCAAAAAATGTTATAGGTGCTTTTGTTGTTTCGTACAACTTAACAAGTATTTCTCTTACGTCTTTTTTCATTTTTTTAGATGTGTAATATTATTAATAACTTTCTATATATTAAAGTTCTTTTATTGTAAAAATATTTTAATGTTAAAGCAAAAAAAGAGCAACTGGATGTTGCTCTTTAAATAACTATACTAAGTCATATAGTTTGGTTTCGGTTGTTAGGTATCTAGAGATCAATTCCAATTGGGAATACTCAGGACCCTTTAACATTCTAATGGTTTTTGAAGTTGTTTTGAAAACAACAGAATTTGTTATTTTACAAAAATAAGGTTCACAGTTTACCTCGTTTTCCATTTCTTTGATTTCGTTTATGTTAGTTTCATCGAAATCTTTCCACACTAACTTAGTGTCTCCTTTTTGTACTATATTCCAAGTATCACTCATTTTGTTCTATTTTTAAATATTCGTATTAATTTTTAACTATCCCCAATCGTTTAGGTTTTCTTCGTCATATAATATAATGTGTATCGCAAATTTTTCGTTAAAGTCTTTTGATATTTCGCCATCCGGTTCATACTTACTTATCATATATAAATAATATACAGCATCCTCTGACATGTCAAATTCTTTTGATATTTCATATAAGAATTCGAAAAGTTCATCGTGTTCTTTATAAGCACTGAAAGTTTTTAATAATCCGTTAAATGACATCGCATAGTTTTTTATTCTATGTTCTGTTTTTTCGATGTCATCTAAACAAGACAATTTTATAGTACTTAGAATTTCGTCTGCAAAGGATATCATGTAATATTGTTTTTGTCTGCCGATTCTTGAATCCTAGCAAACCCATTGACTATTGCTTTTGCAACTTGATGTTGAGTTCCAATGTCTATCATTTTTTTACAGTCAGATAAATTATCAAAGAACCACATTTCTAATAACATTGCCGGCATAGATGTATTTTTCAATACGTAATAGTTTGCTTCTTTATCAACATCACCATCAGACCATTTGTCCATTCTGTACTTTTCATCAGGAAAGAAATCTACAATAGAATTGAAAACCATTGTTGCAAGTTCATCACTTTTAGTTTGACCTTTGCTAGTAAAGATTTCTATACCATGTGCTTTTCCAACACCAGATGCATTTCCGTGCATTGAAAAATATACACAATCTTTGTCTTTTTTGTGATATGCATTTGCCATTGCAACTCTTTCTTTTAAAGACACATCGTTTTCTGAATTAACAATATCTAAATAAGACATACCTCTTATAGACATTATATTTTTTACTAATTTAATTACCTCTCTGTTAAAAACTCCTTCGTAGAATGATATATCTTCTTCTGGATGATACCAACTTTTTTTCCAAGTTGACTTATTGTTTTTATCAAAATTTGGTGCTGTTGTATATTTCCCATCAACTATTCCACCATGACCTGCATCTAATAAAAATGTAATTTGCGACATTTACTTTAGTTTTTTTGTTAGTTTTTCAATTTCTATATCATATTCGTGCATTATATCATCAGGTCTTTCTTTAGTTCTAATGATCGCATTATTATAATACAGATTTCTTTTTGAAATTTTATAACCTTCTAGTTCTAACAGTAATTGAAATTCACTTAACATAATAGTACTGTCAGCTAAAACTTTAATTTCAGTCTTTAAGGAATCAACTTCTAAAGTCAATTTCTTATTTTCTTTAATAGCTTTACTAGAATTCCTATTTGAGTTGCACGTATATAAAAACGTACAACTCAAAAGGATAAAAGTTATTAAAGGTAGTTTTTCTAAAAACCTTTTCATAATTTTAATTATTTAGCTTGCTCAGCTGCCATTGCTTCTTGCATAGCAGTTTCTGGAGTAATACCCATTTCTGCTGCTTGCAATTCGAAACCAGCATCTCTTAATGTTTGCTCGTCTTTTCCAATTTGATTTTGAATAATTTCAGCAAGCGATGTTAACAAGTCAGAAACTTGAGATACTTGGTCAACCCCAACATATTTATTGGTTGCAACAAATTGAAACAATGCTCTGATTGATTCTTTAGTAACATTAGCAACAGACTCTGGTTTTAATTCAGAAACTAATTTTTGAGCTGCAGAAATGTCCCAAGCTTGTTGTCCTACCCATTCTACTTTAGGTAAAATTTCCATTGTTAATAATGCAATAGAACCTTGCGACAACGAAAGTTCATATGTCTTTTCATCATACTCTTTTTGAATTGCTTCAAATGTTTCACCAAGTTTTTCAAAAGTAGAAGTTTCGATATCTGCACCTAATACTCTTTGTACTTTTTCTTCAGCAACTGGTGCTTCTAAGGTTTTAACTTTTCCCATAATTGTTTATTTTAAATTTAAAATTAATATACTATATTTATTGTTTATCAATAACACACATCTATCAAATGTGATACTAATGTTGTAAAGTAATGCGTTTGAATCTAATATCAAATTTTCTTTCAGTTCTTTGAAATATTCACTTTTAATTAATTCATTAAATCCTTCTCTAGAATTCATTAAAATATTCATTATGTAATGTAACGAATCTTCGGTTTTCAAATCATAAAGTTTGTCAACCCAAACATCGTCTTCATTTTTAAACGGAGATTCTGGAATACTAAAATTATCAATATCTACATTAGATAGAGAATGTTCGTTTTCGTGATTGCCTAACATATAAGCAAACGTAGAACGCAACAATGAAATTTCTTCATAAACAGCATCTTCACCAAAACACATCAACCAAGCTTTCGCAGCTATGTCTAATTCGGTAAAGCAATTTTCAGAAACAACATTTCTTTTGTCTTCTAAATCATCCTCATTAATAGGATTAAGTTTTACTTCTTTCATAATTTAATATATCTTTACTATTAAAGGTAATTAGAAACACAAATATTTTATTACAGATAAAATAATTGATGCAAGTACCAAAGGTTTACAGATTGTACCTACTACATTCCAAACCGTTCTATTAGTTGTTACATCTTCATTTTGAATTTTTATGTAACACAATAAGGTAAATGTATCCGGTATGTGAATAGGTGCTTGCGGTTCTACAAATGAAGTAATACCTAATGGTAGATGTTTATCTAACAGAGCTAAACTATTAGAAAGTGCTTTTTCTTTTGTGCCATCGTTTTGAAACAATTCTTTGGATTTGAAATTTAATGTATAATACACATCTCCCGTTTTACTTTCAAGTCTGACTGGAGCTTGTATCATATTATCAGGATAATCGAAATTGTTTGTAAATGCTTTTTGTAATTCAGCATCTTCTTTAACAAAGAATTCTGAAAGAACTTCTTTTATTTTAGAATGTTCTTTGTATTCTTGCCAATAGTCAATATTAAAGATAAAATTAGAAATTTTATTTGATAAATTCATGGTATAAGTTTTCGTTAAGTTGTAACTTTTTCTTTGCGTTAAAAATTCTATTTAAAACATTTTGCAATTTAGTATCATACTTTTTTGCAATTTCTTTTGTTTTCATTTGATTACAATATTTATCGTGTAGCATATTGTAGCTAGTTTCATTATCTAATAAGGTTTTTATACTATCCCAAAGTGTATTTATACTTTCATTTTTTATGAATTCTTCTTGTAGGTCATATGTATAAGAATCTTCAGAAATGTTCTTATCTGAAATTACCATATTACTTACAATTGGGTCGTCAATATCATATTTGCTAAATTGACCTCCTACGCTTTTATAGTATCTGATGATATTCTGTTTTACTTTCAAATAAATCATAGTACTTATACTGTACTTTTCTACATCTATTTTATGGATATCATTCCATATAGAAATCATTGCTTCATTAAAAGCATCTTCTAATACTTGAACAGGATTGTCGAATTTTTTGTAATAGTTTATTACCGATGGTTTCAATGTATCAAAAAGTAATTTGAATTTCTTTTCTGATCTCGTTTCTTTAAATTGAATCCCTAATTGTTTGATGTTAACTCTTGCCATACTTTCTACTTTTTTTACTTGGTTTTTACTTTTTTGTTTTTACTATTCATAGTTCCTTAATAGTATATATTACCCCTCAGAAATCTACTAATTATTAAATGCAGTACTAGTCAGTTTTATTTTATTAAAATCAATCTTTTTTTAATTTTTTTTAAACATGTACCAGACCTTCATCTAAGATACGCATAAAAAATGACAATTGCAAGTAAAATTAAAAAAACTTTATTTTTCTTTTAATAATTTTCGTTGATTAAATATAGTAAAATAAGTATAAATTATGAGTTTACCAGTTTATTTATCGAATATCAAATCAAGTGGAATATACACATTTGAATTCGACAAATCACAAATAGTAACAACTACTACTTCTACAATAAGAATGATTATTGGATTTAGTAAAGTTGGACCGTTCAATACTCCTGTATTTTGCCAGGATTTTTCATTCTTTCAGGATGTGTACGGTAAAAGAGATAAGCAATTAGAAAAGAAAGGTTCTTACTTTCACCTAAGTGCTCAAGAAATGTTATTGGATTCACCAATTATAGCATTGAACTTGTTAAAATTAAATGATACTTTAGATAAGACTGAATTTATTAGTTTTTCTACATCAGCAAAAGACAAAAACCAAAAAACGGGATATGCTCCTCTTTCTGGAAATTTCAATACATCTAAGTTCTTTAAGTTAGATACTGAAAAGGCATTAAAAAATATTGAAGCACAAGAAGGGTATACAAAAGAATTATTGAACTTTTCGAATGTTGGAAGAAAGACATTTTCTGTTATTGTAACTCAAGATAGAATTCAAGGTCTTGATACAACAGCAAACGATTGGTACGGTGAAGCTGATGTTCCTGAATTTATAGATGGTTCTGATTACATTAATGATTATTGTATTAGAGTTAATATTATAAAAGGAGATTATACTGATTTCGAAAAATTGTCAGTAGACCCAATATTGGGAGATTATTTCGATTCTAACGGAATTAAAAAGGTATATAAAGATACTGCTGGAAATACGAGCGATGGTCTTGTAGCATTTTTAGATAGTCCTAGTGTAGTTTCTTTAGGGGAATACATAGGTGTATTAATTCCTAATTTCCAAGATGCTGAAGGAAATGATTTATTCATTCAAGATTTAGTTAACTTAGAAACATCATTTACTGGACTTTTCTGTTCTGTTGATGAGGACTTGTTTGATGGTTCAACTATGTTATCCGGTAATGTCATTGATTTACTAGGTGGTACAATTGAAGGTACATCTAACTTAAACAAAATTGATTATCTTTCATACTTGGGAGGTGTTACAGAAAGTTTAAGCTATGCTACTGAATTATATTCGGTAGGAGAAAAAACATTTTTAGGAAACGTAGAAGCAACTGATGGTTCGGCTACAACAGCACTATTTAAAGTAACAGATGCTGATGCTGGTTTAGCTGCAAATCAATACGATACAATAGTAATTTATAATCCTGGTGCAACAGCATCAGAAGCTCCTGTTGGAACAAGTCCATTTACTGGTGCTGATGCAGCAGCAAAATCGGCAGCTTGGTTGGCTTATGCAAATTCTATTAAAGCGAATGTTTCGTTTATGAGTTGTACAGGAACAACAACAACTTACGCACTTGTAAAAACCGTTAATATATTATTTGATAGAGTAGAGATTCAAATATATGCAAAAGACGAAGCCGCAAATTCTATGTATTTCGAAGTTTCCGCTGGTGCTGATGAATCTGTAAAAGGTAATCCAGATGTTGGAATTCAAAGTATATTAGGTGGTACATACATCTTTACAAAAACTACAGATGCTGGAGAAGATTATGATTCTGGTACTCTTTCAAGTGGTGATGATGTTGAATACGATACTGATGTATATGATACATTTAGTATAGTATCGAAAGTTGATAATGGTAGTGTAGATTTAAGTACTTTATTAGGTTCAAATATACTTTCACATAATATAACTTACTATAAATTGACCCCAACGACCAATGCAGCTACAATAGCAACCCCAATGAAGATTAAGTCAAAAGCGGGAGCCATTAATGCATCTTTTACGGTAACTAAAGTTAACGATTATGAGTTTACTTACCTAAGTACTACTTATGCACTTGGCCAAATTACACCGGAAGATTTCTTAGTAAGAGGATTTACAGTTGGTTCAACTAAAACTAAAGTTGATGCTAGAACCGGAAACACTAGATATACTAGAATATTGTCTGTAAAAGAAAATACAACTACTAATGTTGTAACGGTTAAAACACTTGACCCGGTTTATTTCGGTACAAATAATGTAACAGTTGAAAGATATAAATCAGTTGCAAACTTTGTTACAAATTATAATGTTCAAGGATTAGACGGATTTACAATGAGAGCAGCGCAAATTCCTGATGGAACTACTGCCACACAAAATGCAATTTTATCAACTTTGACTAGCACAGGATTATATGGAGCATTGTCAGATAAAGAAGCAATTACCTTTAGATATATTGTTGATACTTTTGATGGTGTGATTGAACCTAATTCTAAAAACATTTTATCGTCATTGTGTAAAAACAGACAATTTGCATTTGCAATTTTAAATGCACCTTCTGTTAAAGAACTTGATGATTCAACGAATCCATTGTTCAAATTTGATAGTAGAGCTGATTATGACCCAAGATTTGTTGGTACCGGTGGTAACCAAGCATTGAACCCAAGTAACACATTTTCGTTACCAAGTTTAAATCAAGGTTCTAACTACTGTGGTTTCTATCATCCGTACTTAGTATTGAGAGAAGGGCCAAGTACTAAATTGGTTCCGCCAGCTGCGTATATTTCTAATAACTTTATGGCAAAATATAGAAGTGATAAACCTTACTCTATAATTGCAGGACCAAGAAGAGGTGTAGTATCTGGAAATAATGTTGTAGGTGTAGAATACATTTATGATAGAACCGGATTAGATTCAGTAGAACCTTTCGGATTGAATGTTATTGTACCAAACAGAGGTTTCGGAAACGTAATCAATGCTAACCAAACGGCACAACAAAACATAAAATCTGCACTATCAAGCATTCACGTAAGAGAATTGTTGATATACATAGAAGAAACTGTTGAGCAAATTCTTAAAAGTTATAGATGGGAATTCAATACCGTTCAAAATAGACTAGAAATCAAAACTTTAGTTGATGGTTTCCTAAGTCAAATATTAAACGATGGTGGTCTTTTCGATTATCAAACGGTTATGAACACAGTAAATAATACTAGTGAAGTTATTGATAACGATATGGGTATTATTGATATTGCATTGGAACCAGTTAGAGGTTTAGGTAAACTTGTACAAAGAGTTACTATCCTTAAAACAGGAGCAATTGCATTGGGAGAATTTTCAGTACAATAAAAATGATTAAATAAGATATAGAGAACTTAAAATTGTTCTCTATATCTTTAAAAAAAGATAAAAAAAATTATATAATATGGCAAGTTTACCACACTATAAAAATTCAAAGGCATCCGTAAACAAATGGGAATTTGTTGCCGGTAACTTATTTGAAGTTACTATATTACCACCACCAGGTGTAGGTGGCGGTGAATTGTTATTAGAACATGTTAGAACTATTGGAGGTCTTACAACAGAAATGGGACAAGAAGCTGTTGAACAAGAATTTAAAACAGCAAAGCGTTCATTTTTAAGTACAGCTCCGACAAATACAATTGTTGATTTAGCAATTGCATTTTCATTGAACTTAAATGATGACAATGAAATGTATGTTTATAAAACTCTTAGAGATTGGAAAAGATTAGGTTATAATCCTTTGACCGGAGAAATGGGTCTTAAAAAGGACTATTCCGATGCAAAAATTATAGTTACTATGTACAATAGAGTAGGTGATATTCATTGGCAAAGAACTTTCCATGATTGTTTTGTAAATGGAGATATTCCTGAGTTGGCATTAGATTATTCATCTGGTGACCCATTAGAAATGGAAGTTACTTTTAGAAGTGATTATTTCACAGAAAGTCAAGTATAGTAAAATAAAGTAAAAAGAAAAGGGAACTATTAATTTAGTTCCCTTTTTTTGTTTAACGTATATGAATTATTTCTATGCAACTCTTTTACCGTTCGATTCTAATTCATCGTAACGGTCTTCTATTTTATTTATGATGTCTGCTCTACTTTGATCTTCTTTAGTCATTTTAACTACGTGAAAACCATCTATGTCTTGAAAATTTTCAATTAAAAATTCTAATCCAGAAGTTTGTCCTGATGAACTATCTTTTTGTTGTGTATCTCCCAAGATAATTAATTTACAATTTTGTCCTATCCTAGATAATACAGTTCTTAATATTGCATTATTTATGTTTTGTGCTTCATCTAAGATTATAACACAATTATTCAATCCTATACCTCGTATGTAAGCAAGTGGTAAAAATTCAATGACTTGAGATTGTCTTGCCATTTCATAAGTTCCAGGATTAATTATTTGTTTAAAGTTGAAATCAAACGAAAACAAAAAGGGTGCAATCTTATCTTCCATTGTACCTTTTAGAAATCCAATATCTTCCGATTTGTTATCTAATGTCTTTACAGATTTACATAAGTATATTTTATCGTATGAACCGGTCTTAAATGCTTTTAGAGCTCCTTGAATAGCCGAATATGTTTTTCCTGTTCCAGGTTTACCATGTACAATAGTAATAGTAGTATTTTTGTTACTAATAGATTTTACTATTTCACTTTGATTTTTAGTTTTACATTTAAACTTAGATACTGCAATATTGTTTTTAAAGGTTTTGATACCACTATCTTTATTTTCTTTTTCCATAGGTTTTGATTTAGTCTTTGCATCAGAATATTCTAAGAGAATTTCTGTATCTTCTTCGCTGAAATTCTTTGTTTTCATAACATAAAAAATTATCTTCTATGATATTTAACCTAATTGAAAATACTATTGTTATTAACATTAACATCTATTCCTCCACGCAATGTATTTGTAACTTCTTCTAATTCTGACAATAGTGGACCTAAGTCCATTTTTTCTTGAACTTGTGTGGTTGATTGTGCGGCTGGTGTGCTTGTAGAACCTACTTCGATTCCGTTCATTTCTGCAATTGCTTCTTTTAGTTTTTCTAAAACATTTTCTAAGTCACTAAAATTGCCATCCATAGAATCTGCAAATTTAGCTAGGTTTTCTGCTAAAGAATTTAACTTAGTCAATTTCTTTAAGTTCATTCCATTAATAGATTCTTTTATATCAACAAACATCTCGCCAATACCTTTAGGATTTTTCATTTCGGCAGCCGATTCAGCAAAAGATTCAATTCCTTCAAAAAGAGTTTCTACCCTATCTTCATCCATTGATTTAAAATTGGCGCTTGTTAATGTTTCAATAATCGTAGTCAATGGTGTCGTAAAAGAAGCTTTAAGTTTTGCACCATCTATTTTTACTTTACTAAAGGTAGATATTGCATTTGCAAAACTTTCCATAGGAGAAGCTAATGTTCCTAAATATTCTATACCATCTTCAATATCATCATTATCTCCTAATGTTGTAAGTGGTCCCGTTAATGCATTAAGCATTGATGATATTCCTGTTCCAATAGCTGCAACATTAATTCCTTTTTCTGTTCCCGGTATGATTTTTCCTTTTTCGTCAAATTCGACAGTTTTCATCATACCGAAAAACGACATACCTAATGCAAAAGAACCTAGTGCATTTCCAAGTTTACCTAATAATCCAATACCAATTCCCAATGAGTTATCAGCAAACCAATCGCCTGCCCCATTTGCCGCTCCAAAATCTTTTAGAGGTTTAGTTACTTCTTGCAACAATAATGCTATATTAGAACTAATTTGTGCTGGATTTATCGCACCTTTAGTTTTTACTGTATATGTTGCATCGGCACCTTCTCCTTCTTTTACGACTTCACTTAGTTCCAAATTTGCAAAAGAACCTATACCTTCTGCAAATGCTGAAAGTGCGTTACCTAAACCGGTAAGTAGTGCTATACCAGCAGCAACTTTTATAAAATCAGAAAACCCGAAATCACTAAATGCATCTTTTACGGCAGTTACCAATGTTACAATGGCTTGACCCAAAAGGTCAGATTTTTCTTGTGTCCAATCAATTCCAGCAAATTTAACTAATGAATCCGTAAATACCCATACAGCACCACCAACCAATAGTAAGGCGGCAGCACCTGCAAGTATAAATGGGGCAATTAAACCAGCAGCCCCGAAAGCAACACCCATCCCAACAATAAATGCTGATAATATTCCTATGGTTTTCCAAGTAATGTTTGATTCTTGCAATTTAACTAAAGAAAATGTTATTATGGCAACAACAATAGAAACTAAAAACATTGCTAAGGCACCTTTCATTATTTCATTTTTAAGTACACCAGCAATTACAAATACAATTGATAATCCTATCAGAACAATTCCTAACATAAAAGCTGCCGCTGCAAATCTTTTTAAAGAAATAGTTGTTATGAAAAATAAAATACCTACTATTATTGCAGTTGCTATTGCTAAAAATATCATACTCTTTGCACCTTTGCTGGTTTTTGATTCAACTAATCCTATTAACATAAATACTAATGCAACACCTACTAATATCCCAAAGACTAATAAAACTGCCCCCATTGTAATTTGGTCCATAATAAATTTAGAAAGAACAATTAATCCAATTACGATTCCTACCGTTAATGCTAAAAATATCATACTTTTTGCACCCGATTTTGCACTTTTGTCAACTGATGATATCATACTAAAAACAAATGCAACAACTAAAATAACCCCTATTACCAGCAAGACCGATGAAAACCCGATTTTACTTAAAAGTAATGACGCAAGTGCAATAGCCAAAACCGTTACTAATATTGCTATTGAAAGAAACATTAATGATTTTGCACCTTTTTTCAAATCTTTTGTCATTGTTCCAAGCCATCTAAAAAAGAAAACCCATGCAATTAAAAAAGGTAATGTTGTAACCATACCTATTGCCAATAATGGGCCAGCTAGTAATATTGCTAATGAAAATAATATTATTTTCTTACCCATATCGAAAAGCGAAGTAAATGCTTTAAACTTCTTTTCGTCTAATTGATTTACAGCTTCTACAAATTTCTTAGTAGCATCTGCAAACTTGTCCATTCCAAGTGCCATTTTTTGTAATGCCTTTCCTCCCTTTTTCTTAAACATTTTAGAAAACGAGGCAGTTCCCGAAGAACCGAATACTGAAAATGAATTACTAGTATTACCTTTAGCAAAAGCTCCTAGTATAGATTCTAATAATTTAGTTTGTTTTGATAATTCTTTACCTATTTGGTCAGATAAAAGGGTATTGGTTTTCTTAATGCCCGTAAGGATTGCTACGTTTTGATTTGCATTGACATTAGCCAATGTTTCTATATTCTTTAATATTCCAGCAACTAAGTTTTCACCCATTTCTAAATTAATATATTTTACAACTTAGGCATTTTGAAATTGCCCATTTTAGGCGTACTACTGCCACCAAACCCTTTACTGTATTTACTTGCTTGGGATTTCATTTTCTCCATTTGGTCATTTGCTTGGTCTTGACCACCAGATTTGTCACCATTTTGTTCTTTTAACATATCAACAAGGTCTTTTAACATCCATTGATATTCGTAATAACAAAGAACATCTATTTCAGATGGTTGTATATGTAAGTGATGTTGAACATATACTCTATTTTTATAAAAAGACCGCAAATCAACTTTCATTGACTTAAAGATATCTTTCATCTTTAATCTAACAGTTGGTGTTCTTGACATATACTAAGTTTAGTACTATATTTAATCATAAAAAAAGACTATCAAAAATGATAGTCTTTCTTAATATTGTATGTATTTTATTTTACTTAGTAATTTGTGTAAGTTCTTTGAATAGAGCATCCTTATCAAATACCTCATCTTCCATACCTTCAATTGAAGAAAGTCCATCACGACCAACAACAACTTTTAGAGGACCTGACCAATTTGGCATTTTATTTATTGGAACATCTCCATAAAAATCTGTAACTCCACTATTTGTAGTTTTACTAACTTTCTTAAAGATTGTTTTTAGAAAAGATTCTATTTCATCGTGGTTACCTTTACCTTCGTTTAAAAATTCGTTTAAATGTTTCATATCTTAATCTGGATTTTTCCAATCTTTATAGAAGTCTGCAAATGCTTGTCCTTCGGCACTTGCTTGTGCTTCAATCATACCTAAAAGTTGATTTAATTGTTTTGTTGTAATTTGTATTCCTTTATTATCTGTTCCAAAGTAATCAGCAGTACCAGAAAGTCCACCTGGTGTTTCGTTTCTTAGTCTACCATTAAATGCTTCATCATTAATTTTATTACCTCTTATTGCTCTGAATCCATATAGATAAAGTTTACCATCTTTTGCAAATAGTTCTACTAGTTTTTTGCTACCATCCCTATCATCAGGTGATGAACCATAAGTAAAGATAGAAACTCTAGATGGATATACTTGACCGAACATAGTTTTTCCTTCTTCGTAATCATCTACAATGCCTTTTTTGGTTTTACTTTGTAGTGCATCCCTAAGTGCCTCAGTAGATTCCAAGTCTTTTTTACTAAGATTACCAACTTTAGTACCATAGTTCTTTGCTTCGTTTAAAAATTCGTTTAATGATTTCATAATTTTATCTAATTTTATTTAAGCCAACGAACATAATCTTCAAGTGCATATTCTTTTGCAATAACATCACCTTTCATTTTATTCCAAAGGTCAGTTGACATTTCAATATAAATTTCAACATCTCCCTCATATCTACTAATCGGTTCAACATATCCTTTGTCTCCTTTAGTAACATCTAATATTCTTTCGTTATAAACTTGTCTAATTTCGTTTGTTATATCAACCTTTTCATCAGCCCAGGTAGGAAACAATTTAATTGCTTTCTTGAATTTAGTATCCCAATACTTTTCTGATTTTTCAGCTTCTCCTGTGTATTGATTTATTTCATTCAATTTTTTTATTTCGCCCGATTTATTGTTAACAAATGATTGAAACCCTCTTTGATTAGTATATTTCACATCATAAGTAACTTTGTTACCATCATCACGTACTCGCGATATTTCTGCTGGTTCACCATAATACAATACTTTTTCTCCTTCTTTGAAAAAAGGTTTTATGTGCCAACCATATTTATCAGTAACTGGTTTTTTAGATTCATCCAATCCGGCCATACTTAATACAGCTTTTTTCTTTTTAGTCATCACCTTTATTAATTCTTCAAGAACTTTACCACCTTTGTCATCAGTTGCTCTATGTGGTCTACCTACAAAGTCTTGACCGATTCCTACTATTTTACCAGAACGATTAAAAGTTATATTACCTTTAGGTGTTTTTAATTGAAAATCTCCCATACCTAAATGTACTAATTCAGAATCCGGAAGGCATCCTTTACTGTAATTTACAAAATTGCTATCAACAATAGTTTGATTTCCTATCCTTTCGTAGTGTCCTACATCCTTTGCTTCGTTTAAAAATTCATTTAAGTGTTTCATATTGTACTGTTTCTTTTCTTATTTAATTTGCTGGATCATCGTGATAAGTAACATCACCATACTTTAAGTAATCTGTTGAACATCTAATTACTAAATCTGAATTAAAATCGTCTAAACCGCTTAAGAGCATCAAATTATTATTTTTACCACTACCATGCAATAATGAATCATCAAATGTTATATCAAATTCTCCTTTTAAAAAAAGACTTACAATTCCAGATGTTTCCGATTCTTTAAAAGTTACTCCCTTTACGTTTTTATTTATAATTTTATACATTTTTTTGTCATTTTTTATTGCCCATTCTGGGTATGACTTTAATGGTTTACTTTGAACTGAAATCGTTTCTACTTTTCCTTTATATTTGTATGTTACATAAACATTGTCAGAACCTAATTCAAGTTCTTTTTTAAAGTTAATTGATTCAGGACCCGAATAACTTTCGTTTAAGAATTCGTTTAATGATTTCATATTGTACTGTTTCTTTTCTTATTTAACCAAAAAAAAGGCAACCAAACGGTTGCCTTTGTAGTATTCTTTTATTTTATATTAATTCATCATCTAAGATACCTTCTTCTATGAATAAACCTTTGATTCCAGTAGGTAATTCTATATTGGCTTCTATTGGGTCACCGCATTTAGTACAAGGTTTCAGCATTTTTTCTTTTACTGAAACTGCAGCTAATTCGACTAACTTGGTAAAAGTTAAAAATTTCTTTTCATCCCATCGTATGAATTCCATTCTATAATTACTCATATCATCAATCGAAAACCCTCTCCATTCTTCTACCATATACGGAACAGTCTTTAAGAAAGGTAAGTAAGATTTAAGATTTTCTTTCTTTTCTTGCAAAGATTTGATGTATTTGTTTATTACTCTCATAATACCGATTGTCGGTGGTTTCATATTAATGATACCATAGGTTTTAGTTTCAACATCAAAGCGCCTAGTTTCGTCTGAATAGTATTTAGCAATCTTTTCATTGAGCGCTCTCTTTTGAAAGTTTTCGTTGATAATTTCCATATCATTTTCTGTATTGCAAGATTCACATTTAACTTTGAAGGATATTTTATTTTCTCCTTCTGCAAAGGTAAGTTGTCTAATACTTAAAATAAGATTTAATCTATCTTCTTCTAAGATATCTTTCCAAGATGCAACTTTAGTAGGAAATGAAACACGCACACAATTACTAAGTAAATCTACTAATGCTTCATCAACTTCATATGGGTTTTCTTCATCAAGTGCTGAAAATGTTCTGATGTCTTTGACTGTCGCAGACTTGATTCTTACTTTAGTTCCTCTAGGATAAAATCTACCTTTAGATGGGAACTCAGTGATATCTACTGAAAAGAATCCGTGTTTTAAATCCGTTTGTTCAACAGATTCTTTAGTATAATCTACCCTTTCTACTTTACCTAATGATTTTATTTTAGGTTCTTCTTTTACGGCATTTTCTAAATCTGCCATACCTTGTTCATTTTCTGAACTTTGTTTAGGTTCATTATCTAATCCACGCAAAGCTTTTTCTTCTGGTGTTAAATCGTTGTTATCGCTCATGTTATAAAAATTAATATATTTTATTTAATCTATGTATTAAAGTCTGTTTTAGTTACATTTAACATTTCTTCTGTACCTAAAACTCTCAATGAATATATATTACGGTCAGTATCTATGTTTATAATTTTACCGAATTTCTTTCGGCCCCTTATGTAACAAACCATACCTTTTATTATTTGAGTATCGTCAGAAACTAATTCCATATTTTCATCAAGTTCTACTAAGTATTCTAAAAAAGAATTTTGTGTTTGAATTATATTTATTAGTGTTTTTAAGGATTCTTTTACAAATTCACTATCAATATCTTTATTCGTACAATTTTCTAAGTTTTTCAGTAACTTTTTAGTTGTATCAAAATATGTTATTTTTTTCTTATCCATTAGTAAAATGTCATACTAAGACGATTGTCTTCTATTGTTAATGTATTTAATAATTTCTCAAACCCGTTTATCTTTACGTCCAGGTCTTTGACACCACTATTTCTACCATAAATAGGAAATTTACTTTTAATTAATTCTATTGTATTGCCATCAAAAGTAAAAACTAAGATGTCATCAGATTGTGATACTTCCTTTTCCATTTTTACTGTTAAGTCGTTGTAATTCATGTTCAGTGGATTCAACGTTATTTGACATTCTTTTAAGGTCAGTAGCTCCTGTGTTTCCATTTTTTGCTTTTTTTAATGCGTGTTTAAAATATTTTAATGCGTTTTCTTTATCTCCAGTATAGTACAAAGAAACTCCGTACATATCATAAATTCCCCAATCATAAGCAAAGGGTTCTATAAACAATTCTCCTTTTAAACCTTCTTTTAAATACTTTAATGCCAATTTTAAATACACCAATGCATTTTTGTGTAGATTGCTTGATTGTAAGAAAGATGACATGTTGAATATATGTTCTACTCGATTTGATACATTAAGTTCTTCGCATTTAAGTAAATGTTGAAATATAAATTCTTGTGTGTTTATATGATAACTCAAACGAGCAATCATTAATTGCGAATAATATATTTCTTCTATAAAATGTGTATTTATTTTAGTTCTTTCAGTATAATATTGAATTGATTTTCTACACAACTTTAAACCTCGTTCATCTTTATCATTTTTTGAAAGAACGATATTTGCAGCATCTCTATAAGATTGTGCCAAGTAAAAAGTCCATCTTGGGTCTTTCCAATCGTTATCTTCTTGATACTTTAAAAGAATTTTTGCATGGTCTTCATATTTTACAGCAATATCTTCTGCTTGCCAAGAATTTCCATCTGGCGTAATGAACATATGCCCTAAATCGAATTTGACATTTTTAGAATGATTGTTAGATTGTAAAACTTCATGTACAGGACCATACCAATAATAATCATTATCGAACCTATAAAATTGAGCACGTTGATATTTCATACCACCATATTCGCATTGTATAAGCATCTGGTCAGGTTTGTTAGTATTTATGAATACATTTAGAATTTGCTTATTGAAAGTTTTATCTAATTTAAGTTCTTCATCAGCATCCATCCAAAATCCATAGTTACCTAAATCCTTTGCCTGTTCAATACTTTTATTTCTACATTCCTCAAAGTTAGTAAACTCAAAGTCAACTATTTTCCCATCAATTCCTTTAGAATCGAAAAATGTCTTTATGATTTCTTTTGTTTTGTCGGTTGAACCAGTATCTACTATGCAATAAGAATCAATCATTTTATAGCAAGAATTCAGAGCACGTTCAATTACGTGCTCCTCATCTTTTACTATCATAGTTAATACTATTTTAGTTTCAGTCATCTACTAGTCTTTAGTAGGTTCTAAAATAACATCATTTGATTCTGTTGCTGGTTCGGAACCCTGAGTTGGTCCCTCTTGCTCTTTTGCATAAGCATTTAAGAGTTTTAGAGATTGAGAAATGTAATCTAAATCTTCCCATTCGAAAATCCCAGCTCTTCTACCTTGTTCTGCTGCTTGCATAAGCACAGAAATTGCTTGGTTTAAATTTGAAACTCCTGTTTCTTGTTTTGCTTCACTCATTTGTATATGTATTAAAAATTAAAAATTAAATTGCTAACATTATGTTGACATCTAGATTATTTACTTTTGCTGTAATCTTACCTTTAAAGTTAGCTGATTCCATTATAAATAAACTATTCATCTTAAAGGTAACGGGCATATTACTATCTAATTCTGATACCGTTCCAGTAAAAGAATTTATGTTAGTGCTCGTATATCCTTTTGCGGAGGGCATTGAAACATTACTATTCTTATAAATATAATTTGTTTCAGACCACTCTATTAGTTCAATGATATTATACGCAGTTTTATTTTTTACAATCTCACTTATTTTCTTATCTAATTTAGCAATAACCCATTTTCCGAGTGTATTATTAAAAATAAACAATACGTATTCATTATCTACTTTTGTATATGCGTAATAATCTAACTTACATTTGTATTCATTGTCTGCAGCACTTGACTTAATTATCAAGTTGTTGTTTTCAAGATATCCAGTAAAAGAATATTCATAAACTCCTTTTGCTACTGCTGTTGCACCACCAACGGTACAAGTTCCAGTTGCTCCTGTTATTCCTATTGCAGCTGAAGTTGCTCCTGTTCCACCACAACTAGCAACATCTACACAAGTACAACCAGCCCATCCCGTAACACCAGTTGCCGTTGGTCCATGTGAACAATCGAATAAAAGTGCATTGTCGGAATAAATTGTTTTAGTATCAAGAGTATAAGATGTAAATTGATTCATTTCAAAATCTAATAACACTCCGGTTGCTCCAGTTGAACCCGCACTGCATCCACAATTACTTGCTAATGAATTATTTGCTGGTAAACAAGCACTTGTTAAATCAATAGATCCATTAGTTGCTTTAATTGTACTACCAGTACTTGTATTGCTATTTCTTGCTCTAACAGCAATAAATTTATAAGGGGTAGTTATTGTTATTTCATCACCTTTTTTCATAGAACCATTCCAAGTTGTCCAATTAGTAACACTAGGTAAATAATCTTTTAGTGTTAATCTTAAATCACTTGCCACAGTATCACCATTGGATACTATACTAGGTCCATTTTCATCTATTTTAATTATGCATTTTTTAGTACTTGACATTTAACTTATATTATTTTTCTCCTATTGAATTAACAACTTTTTCAGCGCTATCAATAACATCTTCTAATTTGCTAGGATTCTTCTTATTATTTAATTCATTGGGGTTTCTCTTTTTTCTAAAGGATTGAAGTATAGCATCTGCTTTTTCATCATTCGTAGGAATTTTTGTATCTTCTGTTACATTATTCATATGAATTTCTGTTTCTTCTGTTACCGGAACTTCTTCTTTAGGCGCAAGGTAGTCCATTAACGATTTAATGAAACCTAACGAAACCAAAGGTAATATTCCACCACTAACAAATGCAAAAACCCTTCTTGTAAAATTCGGGTCTTCATCAACCATATCGAAAAGTTTTGTCCATTCAGTTATATCATTACTATGCGACCATGCCCAATACATATTACCATGTATTTGAAATGTTGTTAGTAATATAAACAATGCCCATATAAGAGTTTTATTTCCTTTAGAAACTATAATCCCACCTAATGAAGCCATTGCACCTATTTCGAATCCAATTGCTAGACACCAAGACAGGAATAAGTTATTTGACAATTCAAAGAATTCTATACTATGAATTGTACTTACTGTACTAACAAGTACCCATAAACTAATAAAAGTTCCTACCCAAAATTTTTCTTTAATATTCATATCTATACTTTCGTAGTTTCCAACATTTTAGAAAACTTCTTTAGATATTTAATCAAATCTTTTTCATAGTAATGAACCAAAACATCGAATTCTTTTGTTCCTATTTTACTTATTTGCATAAAACTTTTTGAAACTTCTTTATCAACTTTACTTTTTGTTTTTTTCTTTGCTCCGGCCATTGAAACTCTTAGAACTCTCCTGATATAACCTAACATTCTCATACCTTGTCCGGACTTATTCATATCAAGAAATGCTTGATTCCAAAAATCAACAGTGCTTTCAGGACACACTTTCATATGCGTCATATTGAAAGAAACTTCTGGTAATGCTCTTGATAACATTCTATTGACAATGAAAGCATGTCTTTTCTTATCCATATTAGAAATGTCATCAAATTGTTTTTTTCCTAATTGTCCTATTATATCAAACGGTGATTTTACTATCATAATCCTAATTCTTTAAAGATGCTTGCACTACTTGAATTGTCATGTGCTTTCTTGTCATATAGTTTCATAGACATTAAAAGCTGTTTATAGTTAAATTGTTTTTGTACTTCGCATTTTTTCTTTTTGTAAGTTTCTTCTGACCAATTAAAGATATCATCGTATAAATAAGATGGAATCGTATCTTTGTGTAATAGTACAAGATTTATATTAACATCTACATTATTTTGAACATCTTCGATAGAATACTTGTTTTGAGATTTGAAATTCCTAATAGCAGAACTTGCTAGTTTTCTTTTGAAATCTGTACGAAACAAATCTTCTACATTGAATTTAGAAAAATCAATTTCTTTCTTTATGTTTTTTATAGTTGCATCGGCAATCCCTGTGTTGAACCATTGACCAGCTTTTTTGGCTTTAGGGCCATATTGTCTAGATTCGCTTATGATAGGAACTATATTATCAGATATATCACCACCTAAAACTTTTTCAATAACTATTTCAAACGGATCAACTACTGATAACTTAGAACTTGTATTGTTAACAACTGAACGTAAGCAATCAACAGCATAAGTTTTTTGATTTTCTTTTAAGTATAACGCTGTAGCCCTATCAATCCAAATTTTTCTGTTTTGTTTTTGATATTGAATAGTGAACGTATTTTTACTTTTGTCGAATCCTACGCATTGTTTTAGATCACCATCACCAGAATAGATTATAGTACTTTTACCTTGACTATTCAAGTAACTACAATGCACAAAAATTAAATCATCAGCTTCGCATCCTGGAATAGCTTTAAAGTTTAGATTACAACTAATTGCTAATCCTTTAACAAAGGAATCAAATACGGTAAAGATATTAGAAAAATCAATACTTTTATCTTTTTTTCTGTTACCTTTGTATTCTAAACCTTTTTCAATTCCTTTGTAATCTTTAGTAAGATACAAGTCTTTTCGCCAAGAATTAGAATCATCTATTGTAAATATAACATCATCTATGATTGGACCTAGACTTCTAATATCCTTTGCATAAATTTGCGTTAACTTTTCTAATAAAAAGTTAGTATCTTTTCTAAGAGTTTCTTCGTTGTTACCTTTCAAGAACATTTCATTATTCTTAGAAAATAACTTCATAACACTTAGTGTAGAATATAATAGGTAATTTCCATCAATTACTAGAGTAAATTTATTCATTGACTATTTTTTTAATTTTTTGTAAACAAGCCGATAACGTAACAAATTTATCAATTACAAAATTTGATTTATAAGTGTAGTCGGCAACCTCTACAATTATATTACCTATTTTATTTGATTCAGCACCTTTGCCAATCAAAAAATCAATGAAATCTTTTCCCAGTGATGCAAATACGTTGTCTTCGTTGTTAACGTAGTTCTTATATGCAAATGTATAAAGGTCTATAAAAGATTCACCAGAGTTGATTAAATGCTCGAATAGTTCTTTGTTTTCGCCAGTAAATGATTTTAAATCTTCTAAGGTAATAGTTTTCTTACCTTCTTCGTACATTCCCTGTAAGAAAGTAATCGTACTCCTTAAATCTGGAAAATGTTTTTTAACGATTGCACCCATAACTTTAGGTTCAACAGACATTCCTTCCTGTTTGCATATATGATTGAAACGCATTAGATATTTTTTCATCAAATCGCGTTCTTCTTCTTTTGGAAAGTCAAAGTTTATTACATCAAACCTTGATTGAATATTGTCAGGTATTTTTTGAATGTAATTACACGTTGCAATAAATCTAGTTGTTCCTGCGAAAGTTTCAATTACAGCTCGCATCGCTTTCATATACTGCTCAGACACACCATCGAACTCATCTAACAAAACAACCTTTTGTGCTTTCTTTCCGTGCAATATTGAAATATTAGAACAGAATTCTGTTATTTTAGTTCTAACACTATCTACACTTGTATCAAGTGAACAGTTGATCTCTAAACTAACAGCATCCTTAGAAATAATTTTACCTAAACTAGTTTTACCTAATCCTGGACTACCGTGCAATAGTACATGATTGTTTAATTTACCCCCTTCAAACTTTTTATAAACTCTTTCAGGAATAATTAATTCCTCTAATGTAGATGGTCTATACTTTTCTACCCAAATGTTGTTTTTTATACTCATATTAAATATTTTATATCATAAAGATTATACACTAATTAAAAACAAAATGGCATCAGAATATTTTATAGATACACAAAAAATTACAATAAAAGATAATAACTACGTACCTAATGTATTTCCTAATACTTGGTTTGTACAAGAACCTATTGATATAGAACATAAACATTGGAAATTACTTGCATATCTAAAAAGAATTGATATTAACGTAAAAAAAGGGTTTTTGTTTCAAGAATACGAAACATTAGAAAAAAGATACAAGGATTTAGAATCTTTTATATCTACTTACGAAATTGTAAACAAAGACAAAGAAAGTGAAAAACTTTTTGATTACATCTATGAACTACACGGAACTGTCATAGAATTAAAAGAATTAGATACTATTGTAGAAAGAAGTGTAAAAAAACTTAGAACTAAGTATTTTGAATTACAAACAGCAATAACATTTCTTAAAGATTACATAAAAATTGTTCGCAAAGAAATAAGAGACGGAAGAAAGAGTTTGCATATATACATAGAAATGTGTAATTGTTCTATCATTGAACACTACGTTGTATCAAAAAAAGGGAAAGTGCAATACAATGGTTCTTTTCATTCTGAATTGAAATATGTAGATGATAATGTAAATAATCTTATAGAAATTAAAACAGATATGGCATTGAATTCTAAAGGCATTACGATACCCTACGTACTTAAACTTATGTTACAATAGAATTGAAAACATTTTCTATATTTCTTAATTTTGCTGTATAGCTGGCTTTCAATCCACTATCAATAGTTTTGTCATTTTTATACAAAGATTTTTCTCTTTTGATTAGTTTAGAAAATAACTTTTTTTGATGTTCTTTGTTTATAATATAGAAATCTTGTTTAAATTTAGAAAATTCGTGGTCGTGCAATCTTTTATCAAATGCACCTTTCTTATTGATATAGTGGTCCTCAACACATTTTCCACAAAGAACATTTTTTAATTTAAAATCTCCTAAAAAAGAAATGGTAGGTTCATTACATCTTATGCAATTATATTTGATAGTATTTGCAGTCCAATAGTACTCATCTTTAGATAATACTATATTTGCATCTATTAGTGGGATATAACTAGGATAAAAGGGCATCAATCTTTTAGTTTGATACCCTGTTAGTTTGTTCATTAAAAATTTATCCTTTTGAATTAACATATTACAGAGTAAATCGTCATCAAAATATTTTCTTGCAAATTTATTGTTTACAAATACCTTTTTTTCTTGAAAACTTGCCTTATCTAGTAATATTCTTTGATATAGTTCATCAGAACTAAATCCTTTTCTTACAGTCTTTCTCCTATTGAGTTTTCTAAGCATGTTAGTTGTTCGTTAATGTTTTCTAAATCATAGAAAAACGATAGTGGTAATGTATTATTTTCTTTAAGTTTCTTTTCAAGACCGGCTATTTGATTAGAAAGGTCATCAATCATTTTTTCATAATCTTTACCTTCCTTTCGGTCTTTTATAGATTCTAATTTTATCTTATTCTTTTTTGATTTTAAATCATCTATCTGTTTTTGGACATTTGCGTTTTTGGCTTCTTTTGCATCAGCTTCTGCTTTTGCTTTATCGACATCTGCTTCAATCTGTTTAGTTTCAGCTTCCGTTTTTTCAGTTTCGGCCTTTACGGTTGCAGTTTCGGTTTCCGTTTTTTCGACTTCCGTTTTTTCTGGAGGGGTTTCTGTTTCAGTTTTTTCTGGGGTTTTTTCTTCGGTTCCAGCAGTTGCTCCGGTTCCAGCAGTTGCTCCTGCACCCTCTTTTTCTTCCTTTTCTTTTTCTTCTTTTTCTTTCTTTTCTTTTGCGTCTGCTTTATCTTTTTCTATTGCTTCTTTTTCTGCTGTTTCTGCTGTTTTCAATTTTTCTTCTCTTGCAGTTTTTTGCTCTGGGGTTTCGTTTTCAGGAACAACTTTTAGTTCTTTTACCTTTTCAGTTGCATTTTTCGTAGCATCGGATGGTCCTGTCGCTTCATTGCCGGCTTTTTCTGCTTCTAATCTTTTTTTCTCCTTTTCCTCAGCCTCTTTATTTGCTTTCTTTACATCAGCCTCTAAAGTACTTTGGTCTCTTTTTATTTTCTCAATATCATCTTCATATCCTTTAAGTTTTGATAAACTAACATCGGCTTTTTTGCCCATCAAAAAAAGTTTTATTTTGTATGAATTATTAGCAAAGGAATCTACTTTTTGTAGAATAGGTGAATCTTTTTTAAAATCTTCTAATTGTTTTTTAATTTGGTCTAGTGCTTTTATTTGAGCATCATACTTAGCTAATTCGGATTTTCTGAATTGAGCCCTTTTATCTCTATCTAAATTTTCAATTTTATTGGATGCAGCAACAAAACTCTTTGCGGCTTTCTCAAGACCTTTGTAGTATTTTCTTATGTTCTTTTTACCCTTTAGAAAATTAATAACATTAGTTACAAGTTCTTCATTTAATGCATATGTAGATAATTCTTCTGCTTCTAATAATGATTCAAAGTTTTGTGATTCAAATTGAGCATCACCATTTCCTACATTCAAGATGTACATATAAGTAGCAACAAATGCTTTTCTTTGTTCTTCTGATAAATGATTTAAGTATGCTTGTAAAAAATTAGTATCTTGATTTGTTAAATTAGCATTTTGCATTATTTCCATTTTAATGTTATTTCTTTTAATATTTAATCATAAAAAAAGGGAACCATTTCTGATTCCCTTTTTAATATTAATATAGTTAGACTATTAAGACCATCCACCATCAACAGAATTAACACACCCTATTGTAAGGTACATTGTTTCTGGGTGATGTCCAGCTTGAACAATAGCATATCTAGACTTCATTTGCATTTTAGGAGCCATAGTTCCTTCTGCAATTGTTTCAACAGTATCAGCCATAACATAAGGCATGAATACAAGACCAGGTGTATTACCGTCTCCTTTTCTACCTAATGCAATTCTACCATCTTCCCAAGTCATATTCGGGTCAACATAAATTGCAATACCAGCTAATGTTCCTAATGGATACAATGCTCCAGGAACTTGATTGATAGTGTTAGCGATTGGGTAAGGAACGAATCCAGCACAATCTTGGAATCCAGTTGCAACACCTCCAGAACAAACTGCAAATGTAGCGGGTCCTCTTCTACCTCTTACAGAGATAATGTTAGAAGATGCAAGCATTCTAGACATTAAACGTCTTTGTCTTGTTCCTAAGTTTTCAGCACCTAAATTAGATACATCAACGCGATTTACAACACCCATTCCTGCGAAATAATTCCACCAAGAATTTCCAGTAACAGCACCTAATACAGCAATAGTATCAGTTCCAACGTTACTTGTTAAAGACAAGTGATAGTTTCTACCAGAAACAGCTTCAATGTTTACGTGGTTTGTTTTTCCTAGTGTGAAAATGTTACTAAGAATATCTTTATTGATAACTTGTGTCATTTCGTTAGCTAAGAATTGGTTTGCTTGTGCAACCGCATCAATACCGAATTGTTTTAAATCCATTAATTGCTCTCTTGTTACTGCAGCAGCGGCTTGAACCGTTTTTGCTTCAATAGCTTTAGAGAATAATTGAAGGTTTCCAGTATTAGATTGAATAGCTTCACCTTGTTGTCTAGTCATTTTAGTAACTTCACCATATTCAGAAACACCTTGGTTAGATGAGAAATCAACGATGTGGTCTTCTAAACCTTTAACTAATTCTGCTTTAGATTCAATGTTAAAAGTTCCAGCAGCTCCTACTGTTCCAGGGTTTGTACCAACAATTACTGTTCCCGCTCCCGTTGCCGTAACTGCAGGAATTATAGCTGCAATTGTATTAGTTCCGGTTAATTTTTCCGGCACTTTAGCAATTACATATCCATCAATTCTTGATTTTCCAAGAACCGTAAATAACAATGCTTCAACAACTCCATTTCCATTTGCATTTACAAAAGTAAACGTAGCACCATCAACAATAGCACCCGCAGTAACATCTACAGCTTTAAATTTAACGTAAAGTGGAGAATTAGGTGATTTACCATCAGTTCCAGTAGCATATGGGTCAGCTATTGCAGCATATCCATTCTTACCTCCACCGTAAACGAAATCCATATAAGATAACATTCCTACTGGTGAATTCATTGGAATAGTTGGAACTAATTCCAATCCAATTGTTTGTGCAGCAACTTGAATTGCTAATGGTAATAGAGAATAAGGTACATCTCCAGAACCTTGAGCTCCAGTTGATACATTCGGTAAAGATACCGCTCCCATACCATTTACAGAACCAGGTTGTGCGTAAAAGTTATTTTCATTTAATCCACCACCAAGTCTTGCTTCGTAGTTTTCTTGTAATTGACAGATTGTAGCAACTAATTCTTTTTTAGATTTGTCTACACCCGTTCCAATTGTTTGTTCGATAACTGGACTCCAGTTTTCTAATAATTGATGTTTGTTCATTTTAACAACATTTTTTTTGTTTTTAAATTCAAATATTTTAAATCATTCTAAATCCTCTTAACTTAGCAAGTCTTGCTTCCGTAAGTTGACTTTGAGATGGGTTTTCAACATTTTCCTTTTTTTCCTCTTTAATCAAATTTTCTTTTGTGAACTCATTGTTCCAAAATGACTTGATTGCCGATTCATTAACGAAATTGAAAAGTGAAGCTCTTTTTTTAATTCTTAACTTTTCGCCTTCTTGTAAATCACTATAAGTTTCTTTATACTTTGTAGGTATAAGTTGCATCCATAATGGCGCTTCTTCTTTACCTTCGTTTAAATCTACGGTTTGTGATTCGTTTAGAGAGTTGTTGTCAGTTGCTCTTTGCTCCTTAGCTTCTAAGATATTCTCTAGTTTATTATATATACTTTCTTTAAAATCTTCGATTTTTGATTCGTTGATTTTTTCATTTCCTTTACTTAATTCTTTCGTATCAGAATTTTCTAACATTGATACAGACTCAGTTACATGTTCAGTCCAATTTTCGATTGAACTAACAGATTCAGTTACGTGATTAGACCAAGATTCTACACCAGAAACAGTATCCGTTGCATGGTCTGACCAATCTTCTAACGCACTTACAGTTTCAGTTACATGCTTTGACCAAGATTCTACACCATTAACAGTGTCTGTTGTATGTTGTGACCAATCTTCTATTGCACTAACAGTTTCAGTTACATGTTCAGACCAATTAACCATTGATTCAAATTTTGCTTCTAATTTATCATACTTTTCTTGTAAAGATGAATCCGAACTTTCTTTAACAGAATCAAATTCTTCTTTTACGTGGTCAGCCCATTTTTCGATTGCTGATAATTTTTGATTTACAGATTCAAATTTTTGTTTGAATTCAGCATTGCTGTATTCTTCTACGATACCATCGTTTTGTTCAATAATACTTTCTTGAATTTCTTTCATGTCTGCAATTTCGGATTTAACACCTTCTATTGCTTCTTTTGTGAAATCTGTGTATTTGTTGAATTCGCTTTCTTTTAGATAATCCATTGTTTCTACGTTCTTATTTTTATTATTTAACTCTTTAATATCTTGCTTTATTTGTTTACCTATTTCATAGATTGCAAAATCACTAAATACATCTAATTCTGTATTTTCATTTAGCATTCCGAATGATTCATTTACACTACTCAATCTTGCATTTGCAAAACCTGGTGTATCAACTAAATCATATGTAAATAGTTTATGAATCTTTACAGATTTATCTTCTGTAACAGTTCCGGCAGCTCTTGATGATATGTGTAAAGGAATTCCAGCATCAACGATTGCCTTTGCTTGTTTACCAGCATCGGTATCTAATAATTTGATTTTTCCCATTACTCTATTGTTTTCTTCATCCATCCAAATTTCTTCAATTTTATGAGATACATTTCTCAATGTAGTTTCAAATTGTTTTGGATGGTCTAATTCTCCAACAGCTGTTCCACTTTCTACAACTTTTTTTAATGCGTCAAAATGTGGTTGAAATTCTTTTCTAGTATAAACTCTACCATTTCTATTTTCAGAATCGAATTCTGTAAATACACCTTCTAAAACATATTTGTCGTTATCGGAGGCATTGGCGATAGGTTTTACTGAAAATTTTGATTTTTCTATTAATAAGTAATCTTTCATTTTCTTTAATTAATTTTGTTATAATTTATATTATTTAATCAAATTTATTTTTAACTTTTTAAAAATCTACATCTTCGGCATCTTCTTGCCCTTCTTCCATTTGTTTATCTTCTTTAGCTTTTAACTTTCTATTAAGTTTTAAGTCAGATTCAGATAATGTTGTAAGGAATTTTCTAACTAAGAATTCAGAACTAAAAAATCTGACTTCGTTTCCTTCAGCATCAAAATCAATTAAAGAATCTTTTGCTGTACTAATTAAGTCTAATTCACTTTGTAGCAATTCAGTTTCTTTTAATTTTTCAAATATATCATATCTTGACCATGATAAATTTACTTTAGATTCGAACAATGGGTCATCTGCCAATTCTTTGATATCTCTTTTAGTTTGTAAAACTACGGGTCTAATAAGTATTTCTTGTATTTTACCTCTTAATCTATCAACAAATCTACTGAAATAAATTTCTTCTCTTGTATATCCTTCTGCCGAAGATTCGAATGTAGGCGATTCGTCTTTTATAAATCTATTTCTAGGAACTTTTGAAACTTGAATCAATTTATCAACGAAATATTTTAAAGATTCAGTATCTGATAAATCAGGACCTTCATTTCCTATACTTTCAATTTGAGGTGTTCCCTGGTCACCTTCGGGAATCCAATATTCTTTTGAAAACGGCATCATTGATTTACCGTTTATTTTTAGTTCTCCGGATTCATTATCAAAATCTACATTTTCTCTATATGATTGCATCAAAGAACCAAGAGTTTGTTTTGCCATTTGTTTAGATTTTCCACCAACCGGTATAACGAACTTAGTTTTATATGATGAATTTACAACAGCCCAAATAATTCTAGATTGTTCCATAATTCTTAATAAGTTAAAAGAACGTATCAATCTTTCAGTATAAGAAACTCTATTTTCGTTGTTAATTGCAGAATAAGATAAAAATATAACTTGTGCGTCAGTCAATTCTCTTTTCTTTACAGCATCTAGTGGATATTGAACCCATCCCCTAGTACCATCTTCGTAAATTTTAGGTGTTAATGATATTGGATCTAATTCTTTAAATCCTATAATATTAGTATTTGAATTATCCCAAATAATTTCGTATGCTAGGTATCCATCAATTAAAAATTTCTTAACAAAATGCCAAGCTGTATTTTCATTCTTGAAACCGAATAGATTATAAATTTTCTTGAAATTATCATTTAGGTTTTCTTTTATGATTTCAGAAAATTCTTCTTTCATATTTGGATCAGATTCAAAATCAACTTGTGCAAAATATCTATCAGTATTATAAACAACAATTTCATCCGTTAATGTATCAAGAACCATTTCGATTTCATCTTGCATTGCATACTTTCTAAGTTGCTCTATTCTTCCCGGATAACTTTCGTCAAAAAATGGAATATTCTTTTTAGAATAAATGTCTGAATAAGAAAAATCATACAACTGATCCATGTTGTTGTTATCATAACCATAACGTAACATATTGTTGTTATCTTGCCAACCGATTTCGTTTTCAATAGAACCTATTGCTTCGGAATTAGATATAACACTATCCTTAAAATCGTAACCTCTTCCTGATAATTTTCTAAGTGTAGTATTTCTAAATGTTTTATTATTAACATTTGGATTAGTACTATTCACTTCATTTCTATTAAATATAGATGCCATATCGTTTTCTTTTGTTATATTATTTAATTACTTAGAATTCTTTGATTTTATATATTCTTTAATCATTTGACTATATGATATACCTTCGAACTTTTCGATTGATAAAAAAGCACAGTCTACCCAACTGTTATAATTTATACAAAATACTTTCGATTTTCTACTGGGTATGTAAGTTCTTATTGCAAATTCAAATCCGTACTTAGAAAGTAAAGCCTTTACTACTGCATATCTGTACATTATTTGTGGTTGCTTTAGTGCGTTGTTTGATGCTCTACCATCCTTTTGTCTTTGAAAAAATCCACTGTATGTTTTTTGAATAGTTTCTAAAATATACCATTTATATGGTGCAGGAATAAAGTTTAAATTTAATCCTAATTCATATTTCATTTTTTTTCTTTGTATAATTCCTAAACTCAGGACCAAGGGACTTTTATCGTAATAGTCTAAGGTTTTTTTTCCTTTAGGATTATACTTGAATTGATTTATTTTACCAACTTGCATCATTTGATTTTCACAAAAAACAACAGTCGGGTCCATAGGATTACCTTTTGCTTTTTTAAACCAATCATACGATTCATCTTCTGCAACCTTTAAACCTTTTTTTGCTTTTATATTCTTTATATCTTCTATTATCATTTATTCTTGAACCAATTTTCATCCGCAACAAAAAACACCCAGTCTTTTGTTTTACAAAAAGCAATTGCTGATTTAAACTTTGACTTATTTACTAAGTAGTGTTTCATCAAATACTCATAACTAGTCAAAGCTTTCTTTGTTTTTCTTTTTGGTTTTGCCGGTGGTTGCTTATATTCTTGTGCCGGTTTTACTTCTACTAACCAAGTTTTACCACTAGATAATTTTACTAAAAAGTCTGGATAGTAATTTTTTATTCTATTTTCAATAGGACAATGATATTTTATTGCAACAGATTCCGATGCCCATTTTTCAACTTGTGGACTTCTTTCACACCAAATGCAAAATCTTTGTTCCCAAGATGAACGATAAATAACTTTTTTAACAGCACCAATATACTTAACGGATTCAGATATGTTAAAATATCCCTGTTTTGTTCTAGCGTTTCTTGTTGGTTTTAAGTTCTTTATACTCATATAGTTATTTAATAGACACAAAAAACCACTATTAAATTAATAATAGTGGTTAATAAGGTTCAGACCTTATAATGATTGTTTATAAGTCCTGTAACTTATAATGAATGCATTCCATCACCGTCTGTGTTGTATCCAGAATCTATACTAAGTAACAATCCTTTTGATTTTTTAGGATATAATCTTTTCCATCCTTTTGCATATCCGTTTATACAAGATGAAGTAAAAAATGAAAATGGATTTGGGTCTTTAATTATTATTTGTTCTTTGTCAAACATTGCAACATCTCTTAGATTCTTTTTAACAATGAAATCTAATTTAATTACATTATATTTTGATGCATCTAAAAAGTATTCGTGTTGTTCGGAATCTCCTTTTGATATTTCATCTTTAGTTGATTTTCTTAGAACTCTTAGTTGTTTAGTTTCGAGTATGTATTCGGTTTCAATCAACTTTAATTTATTAGATTTCAAATCCTGTTCTACCTCTGCAATCAATAAGTCAATCGGATAGTTTTCTACTACGGTTGCGGCTGCAGTTCTAGGAGAACCTTTTTCTGGATTAACTCTTATTTCATCTCCCCGTTTTAAATCAGCATAGCCATGAAAACGAGCAAAGTCTGGATCAAATTTTCTCCAATTTTTAGCAAGGTCAAAATATGCTTCCGATAACGCATGTTGCTTATCATCTTCACATTTGTAATAAAGTTTTCTAATTGTTTTTTGGGCAAGCAACATTAACATTTTAGTACATCTATTAGTCAATTCATCCTGTTCTCTAGATTTGTAAATTTCTTCTAATAAGTCTTTCTTATTTAGGTAATTTTTACTTTTTGCCATCTTTCTAAATTTAAAAAAGGGAAACTGAATGTTTCCCTTATTAGTTAAATGTATTTTTTATACAATTTATTTTATTATTTGAATAATGCGTAGATAGTAGGTCCTGGAATAAAGTCAGGTAACATATTATCTAATTCTTCAGCAGAAATTAAATCCATTTTTTCTACCTTTTTGATAATATCAGGACCAAATAATCCTTGTCCTTTCTTTTCTGCATCATTAGCTTGTTTCATTCTTGATGCGATATAGTTTCCTATTTTAGATTCCTTAGATTCATTTACTAAATGACCTAATTCTTCGTTCAACATTTCAAATGATTTTTCTAATTCTTCCCCTTCATCAAGTTTTTCAACTAATGCTTTTTTAGTTTCAACTAAGAATGTAACCTCATCACTTTTCAAGATGCTTTCCATTTCTTGTAACTTGATGAATTCACTTTCAACATTTGCTCTGTTTTCAACATTCAATTCGTTGTACTTAGTAACAGCTTCATCTATTTTAGAATAAATTTCATCAGTTTTAGTCATATCAACTACTCTTGAAATATCAAGGTTTTCAACTAAACTTTTAAATTCTAAAGAATCAACATTGATATGTAAACCTTCAAGAATGTTATTGAAATCTAAGTCATATTTCTTATTCAAAGATTCAGACAATTCTTGAACATCTTCGATATCTAAAGATTCTAAAACAAATCCTCTTGTTTTTCTATCGAACTTAGAAATTGAAACTTCGTTGTTTGACATTTTGAATATTTCAAAGTTTTCGTTTATAGTTTTTACACTTTTAACAAAATCTAATTCTACAAATGTATTTGCATTTTCAAACATAAATTCTACGATAGACCTTGTTTTAGTATCTGTGTAGTTTATGAATCCTGAATTTTTCAATACTCTAGTCAACTGTTGTTTGTTTTCTATTTTACTTTCGTTGATAGTGATTTCGTTTCCTTTTTCACTTGCAACTATTTGAATGTTTGCATTTTTTATGTTTGCTTCAAAAACATTATTACCTTTATAATTAAAGATACTTAATGCTCTTTGTCCAGCTGCAAATTCACTTGATACTTTACCATTGAATCTTTCAACTTTAGTAATATCACTTGTTACGATGTGATTTCCACTGTTAGATGAAAAAACAAATCCTTCTGCAACTTGCATAATAGGAGAAATTATAGAACTTCCGATAGATGCTTTTTCGTTTTTTTGTACATTGAATTCAGCACTTTCAAAAGATTCAACCATTCTTCTAACATTCGGTTCATATTTGAACTTTGCTAATGAAGAGATACTTCCTTTAATTTCTGATTCTTCTAATGCAACAATTTCCTTTATAGATTCTACAATAGGAACGTAAGTAGATACACCATCTAGTTTGTTCATTATTCTTTCTAGTTCTAAACCGTATGTATTTTCATTTAAAAATGTTTCTACATCTTCTAGGAAATTTTCAACTACAGATACCCAGTCATATTGCTTCAATTGTTCTAAATACAATTCAAATTTACTAGTAGTAAAACCACTCTTTAAATCGTGAATTGCTTTGTTGCAAATATTTTGAGACTCCTCATGTTCATTAAGACCATTTGCTAAGTCAGCAAGTCTTTTGTATAATCCGAATTTTTCAATAACGTTAATTCTCATTTTATTGTTCTTTATTTTTATTATTTACTTATTTACTTATTTAATCACATCCTTTTTGTAAAAACTTCCTTTATTATTTCCAGTCGGCCATATATCTTTTTCTACTTCAATTTTTCGTCCAGCAGAATCTGTATTATCTTTTTTATCTGATACGATGTATATGTTATTTGTAATAGTATCCATTATATCTCCGGCAAATAGTGCATTATCTTTAAATATAGGATAGCTTGCCTGAACTTCTATTGGAAATGTGATTTGAATTTCTTTTTTATCCGACAATCCAAAATTTACCATTCTTTCTTTATTTATATCAGAAGGAATCGAAAAGTAACAAGGAACTTTAACACTAAACACATCAACGTAATAATAAACGTTTTTATACATATTTGAAAATATTCCATTTATACATTTGAATATATCAACTACCGAATCTACAAATATTGTAATTTCAAAGTCCATTTTAAAAGGAGCTTCCATAAATTCAGAATTGAATTGTTTAACCTCCCCATCATCTGTTTGTTTAATGAAATTTGCTCTTTTAAATTTATTAGTTAAATATTCTTCTTGTAAAGATATTCCCGTTAAATTCATTACAGCTCTTGGAAATTTTTCATACAATCCTGTTGCTTTACCATTCTTTTTTAATTCATCAGAGTTCAAAAATATATCACTTAAAAATCTTTCAGAACCAGCAACAGTAAAATATGCAGGCACATCTACTTTTGTTTTTTTATTGTCTATAACATTGTTCCAAAATATCCTATCATCTAAAGCATGTA
>Ga0208814_1000097_pt1 | contig 67347 bp, 107 predicted proteins | sample MalvirAntarct_55_FD_184253 | JGI IMG/M metagenome (GOLD analysis project Ga0208814, IMG submission 184253) | Marine viral communities from the Global Malaspina Expedition - Malaspina viral metaG Antarct_55 (SPAdes) (version 2) | ecosystem: Environmental > Aquatic > Marine > Oceanic | place... | reverse complement strand
GGTGCCGGTGGTTGGTCTGGAAATGGCGGCAAAGGCGGTGTCGGCAATAGCGGCGTCGGGACTGCCGGCACTGGCGGTGGTGCCGGTGGCGGTGGGGGGATGAGCAGCGGTGGCACCGCGCAAAATGGTGGTGGCGGCACTGATGTTTATGGTCTCACATCTTCTGGCGCTGGTGGAGCTACTGGCACTGGCGGCGGCGCTGGCTCAGGCGGGCAAGCAGGTTATAGTAGAGGTGGACGTCACGGCGGTGGTGGCGGCGGCAGAGAAGATGACACTGCAGGCGCTGGTGGCAATGGTGCAGGCGGAGTAGTAAGAATTATATGGGGTGGAACACAACCCAGATCATTTCCAAGTACGAGAGTTACTAATGCGTACAATGATGTTACGGAAGTTACTGCTGGCAGTAGTTATTGATAAAGGAATAATAATGGGCAAGCGTACAGGAAAATTCAGCATATCTAGAATATTTAAGAAGGACAGTAGAAAATTTTCTGCTCCTGATGTAATTAGTATTGAGGCACCTTCTGCTAAATCTAAAACCGGTAAAAAAGCAACATTTACTTCTGGTTCAACCATAGGAGAATTGTCATATTCGGATACTACTAAAAGACTTTATGTTTGGAATGGATCAGATTGGCAGTTCGTATCTTCTGGAAGACAAGATGCTCTTACGAGTACAATTGCAACTTCCTCTGGAGATGCTGCGAGTATCACATTAACAACTTCTGCTGGAACAATTACAATGACTGCTGTGAATCAAATTTACGCCACAGTAGATCAATCTATATTTTATTCATATTATATGTATGATACAGATAATAATTATTACAGTCCACAAAGAGGAAGTTTGCCTAATCAAATAGCTTCTATAACTGGATATGAGAGTTCTGGTGTTTTTACGATAACGCCCAACAGTCCACATGATAATAAAGTATTTACATTTGTTGCAGTAGCCAGTGATGGTAGATCACAAGCAACTCACAATGTATCTTTATCTATAAGTTAGAAAGAGAATAATCATGCCATCTAAAGCACTAAATTTAGCTAAGTTTTTTAGACCGACTGAAGATGGAAAGATAGATCCATTACTTGTAGATTTTACTGGTACCGGCACAACTCCGGGTATAGTTTCTATAGAAAACATATCAAATTTAGGTAGCGGCACTGAAGGACAAAGTGCCTTTGTAACGTCTACAAAATCTCTATATTTACATGATGGAACAAAATGGAATAGGGTTTCATCTGGAATAAATTCTGCTCCGATATTTAAAACTAATCAACCACCAGACACTCTTTCACTCTCAATTGATGGCAATTCTACTACATTAAACGCAACTGCAGTTGATCCAGAATATGATTCTGCTGTTTTTCCTATAGAATACTCTTGGGAAATTACAGATGGTTCTGGTGTTCATACTAATACTAGTGGTACATTTCCCGCACAGATAACAAATATTAGTGGTTTCGAATATACTGGAAATTATGTTATAACACCGTCAACTAATGTGTCTGATTATGGGACATTAACTTTTAAAGCTATCGCTTCAGACGGATCAGCAACTACAGCAAAAAATGTTACTATTACTTTAGATAACACTGCACCTACTGCAATTGCAGGAATTTCAAATTCATACAGTCTTGCATTAGATGGAACAGCCACAGTTCTTACAGCAACATCTACAGATCCTGAAGGATATGCTCTGACATGGTCCTATGAAGTAACGACAGGAACTTTAGGAACTACAGCAACAATATCTCAGGCTGATAATGTATTTACTATTACACCAGGAACATCAAATGCAGATTCTGGCACTTTTACCGTGACTATTAGTGTTACAGATGGAACTAATACTACGACTAAAGATGTTGTAGTGTCTCTACAGTTTGTACCTCAAGTAGACATTCTAGTAGTTGGCGGTGGTGGTGGCGGCAGCGCATATGGCGGCGCAGGCGGCGGTGGTGGGGAATATAAAACTTGGACTGGAACGCTAGTTGCAAATAGAGAATATATTGCAAGTACTGGCGCTGGCGGTGAAGATCCGTATCGCTGGAATTATCCTGCCAATGCTGGCACACGTAGCCAGTTTTATTATGGAGTTGACTGGCGAATTAGAGCCGGTGGCGGAGGCGGTGGCAGCACGACATACACAAGCGCCACCACCAGCACCGCATATTATGCTGGTGGAGGATCAACAGGTGGAGGATCACGCTCAAATAACGCAGCCGCGCCAGTTACAAACATTTATAATTCATCTACAGATGTTGGAACTGGATATCGCTATCTGGGAGGCAATGGCGGGGGTGACCACGGCGGCGCTGGCGGTGGTGCAAGCGAAGTTGGCGCCAACCAATCCAGCAACTGGTCTGGCGGCGGTTATGGCGGTGATGGCAAAACATGGTTAGACGGAAACACTTACGCTGGTGGGGGCGGTGCTGGAGTTGATTATGCACAGTATAACAATGTATCTCAAGGTGGTTCTGGTGGCGGAGGCAATGGGGCTGAGTATTACTCGCACAATGGTGACCATGGAACTGGAGGCGGCGGTGGCGGGTCTTTTAATAATACTCACTCTGTTAATCGTGATGATCACAGCCACGATAGCCATCAAGCTGGTACCTTTGGAGGAAATGGTATAATTATTATAAGAGTACTATCAACAGCGTGGCAACCGACTGTAACTGGTTCTTATTGGACAACAACTACTAGTGGAGGTTATACTTATTATAAGTGCGTTCGTCTAGGTTCTTATAACGGCAGCGGTCGAGTTGACGGTGGTTCACAGCATAACGCAACATCACTAGCATTTGAAGCCGCCCGAGGAACAGTGACTGGCACATTAAAATGGCAATAGGAGGATAATTTAAGTGGCAACAATAGGAAGAAATTTAGCAAAGCTTTTAAACAGCAGCAATAAGTTAACAGATGAAGATTTAGAAGCTAAGTCAATTTCTACTTATGTAGACTTAGCTTCTTTACCTGATAATCCTACTGCAGGAACAAAGGCTTATGTTACTGCCACATCTAAATTTTATTTGTGGACAGGTATATCTTGGAGATCAATAGATTTTACAAATGCAACTCCTAGTTCTATTACCGGAATTAACGCTACTTACACACTAAGTGAATATCCAGAAACTATAGTCGCAACAGCTACAGACGCCGATGGTACACCTCTAACATGGTCTTGGGCAATCACTTCTGGCTCTCTTACTAATGGAGGTGGAATTACTGCACATATAGCAAATACAAACAACACTTTTATTATTACCGGAACAAGTACTCCAGCATTTGCAGGAACATTCGATGTTACATTTTCAGTTACAGACAATATAGCAAATGCAGTAACATTTACCTCGACAATTACTTGTAATGGTTCATAAAGTCAACATAAAATTTATATAAATAACACTAACAATGCAAATAAGAAATTGGAATAAATCAATGGCAACAGGTACTGATAAAAGACTAGATAGAATTGAAGAAAAAATAGATATTTTATCTGAAGCATTGGTTACCATAGCTAGATTTGAAGAAAAGATGGACGCATACGCAAAATATAGAGATGATTCTTGGGCAAGAATGAATAAGTTTTCAGAAAAGCTTGATCAAATAGAAAAAAAAGTAGATGAACAAGGTCACACAATTAATGTGATTAATAAATTATTTTGGTTGGCAATTGCTGCCGCCGCGACTGCCGTAGCAGCACAAGTGTTAATGTAAGGAGAAAACAATGAACACTAATGACACGCAAAACAACATTGCCAACGCATACATGCAAATGTTGGCACTAGAAGAAAAGAAAAGAAATGGCAAGCACAGGATGCCAGATGGGTCTATGATGAAAGATGATGATCCATCCATGTCAGAGGACAATACAAATAAAGTATCCGATGATGGTGAAGGACTTGATAAAGTTCAGCCTAAAGCACTGAAAAAGAAATTCAAAGATCGTAAAGATAAAGATATTGACAACGACGGTGATGTAGATAAATCAGACGAATATCTTGATAATCGCAGAAAAACTGTCAGTAAAGCTATCACTGCAGAAGATAAGGATCCTTGCTGGGATAGTCACGAAATGGTTGGAATGAAAAAGAAAAACGGTAAGACTGTTCCTAATTGTGTACCTAAAAATGAATCTGTAGACGAATCTAGAGTTAGAAAAAATAGATCAATCATAGGCGATATAGCAAATATTTTTAGCAAGAAAAAAGATGCCAAAAGATGGGTAACTAAAAATGAAGCCATTGAACACAAGGCAGATATTGTTTTAGCTACAATGGATGAAGGACATACTTTAGATGAAGCCGAAGAAATGTTCGAAGTCTGGCTAAACGAAAAACACAGCAAATGCGATGATCCAGATTGCAAAGATTGTAACGATGATTATGGAGACGATCAAGATGATCGGGAAGATAAAGATTCTGTCTTGAAAAAAGAAAAAGAAAAAGGCAAAGTTGACGAAAAATCAGTTAAAGAGTCTACACAACCTGATATGATTATGGCTACTCTTGATCTTATGAGAACCCAAGCTGATCCTTTAGCTGAAGCTAAACCAGCAGGAAAAATGACTGCAGCACAAAAAGCAAAAGCCAGAGCATTAGCTAAAGCGGACAAAGATGCCCAGCCAAAAGATAAAGTATCACTCAAGAAAGCTCCTTGGGATGAATCTGTTGAAGTTGATGAAGCCTCAGAAGAGGGTAAAGTTCGAATTATTAAAACTAAAGATAGTAAGTTTCAAGTACAGCGGATGACTAAAGGTGAGTTTGTCAATCAAGGTAAACCATACGCAAAAAAAGCACAAGCTGAAAAAGAAAGAAGTAGTGGTCAAGCATCTATGCAATTCGAAGGTGTTAAAGCTACTGGCGCACAAGCGAAAGCACTGCATAAACTTATGCTGAGAGCAATAGGCAAAAAACAAATGCCAACTACTCGCAATGGGCATACTAGCTCTATCGCAACAAATGGAGATTTTGTAGTACATGGTTCTATGGGTCAAGTTGCAGGTAGAATCAAAAAAGGCGATTTCGTTGATCCGATGAAAGAGTCAGTACAAATTTCTGAAGCTACAGATTTTAAATCAACATTCGATGGTCTGAAAAAAGGTGACACAGTAAAAATTAAATATGGATCTTCACTTTCAAAAGGGCAAGAAGGAACATTTAAAGTAACATTTAAATCTATTGTTGGTAAAGCTAAAGTTGGAAAAATCACTTTAGTTAAACAGGGCGAAGGTGCTGCAAAACTAAAACATTACCTCTATGATAGAAACGGCAAAGTTTCAATGGCAATGGGTGATATGGGTGCAAGCATGACTAGCTTGGTAAAAGAATCTGTAAATATTGAACTCGAAGAGGGCATTGTTACAAATCTAGTCGATAAGGGATTGAATAAAGTCCTAGACAAACTTGAAAAAATGACAGGTAAACATCTTGGATTTGTAAAAAAGTCAACAGTACCATCAGCTGGTAAAGACGCTGCAAACGATAGTTTACGTGGCGACCAATTTAAAAAAGAAGCAGAAGATTTTCACCGCAAAGCCAAAAAACAGTGGACATGGTCTAAAAAAGAGCTTAGTAAAGGATTTAAGTTTTATGGAAATGGTGATAAAGCACAAACTCCGAAATATGGTGGCCCTGCAATGCGCCAAATCCCAGCAGATCAAAAGGAATTTGTTAAACGTCTAGAAGTAGAGATGCAGGAAATCATAGACATGCATACACAATTAGAAAAAATGATGCAAACTACTGGAAATTCTGTAAAGTATCAAAGAACAATGGAAAAACTGGAATCTGATACAAATAGAGTTTTTAAAGAAATTTCAAAGGCTGGAGATGAGGACAATGCTGCCACTTACACCAGCAAATATCGGGCAATGCAAGGTATGGACAATCTCAAAAAAGCAAAGAAAATGACGCATAAAGAGCCGAATCAAAAAAGTCCTGCAAAATTCAGAGCATTTGCAAATAGAGGTGAATCCGTTGACCTTAATACTAATGTAGAAGAAAGTTTTTTAGATAAGATTAAATTTACTCCAAAAACGTCTGTTGAAGGTATTTCGGAAAAGAAAAATTCGTATCTTATGCAAAAAATAAAAGAAGATGCAGAGACTACAGACACTTGGAAAGATCAAGTAGCAAATCGTCGTGTTGATAGAGTTGCTCCTAGTGGTACTGGTATGACTGAAGCTGATTTTGTTGCAATGCATAGCCCAGAAAAAGCAGAAGTTTACGATTTTGTCAATGGTCCTGTAGTTGTAGCTAAAACACATGAAACCATTGCAAATTCTACATCAGAAGGTCCTAAAAGACATAACGATACAGATGATGGTGACGCTAATATCGTAAGAAAAGGCACTTAATAATTTAAAGAGTATATTTTAATGAAAATATTTGATAATGTAGACGAAGATAATTTTGTAATTTTTGCAGCAAGGCATTACTATAATCCTAAATGTATTGATATTGAAGAATTTTATGAAGATTTGAACAGAATAAAATATATTAAAAGATTAGTGAACAGATATGTTTCTAGGGAAGATAAGAAACTATCTGTTCGCCTTATACTAAATCATATTGTTGTAATATTCAATGTTTTTGGTATTGAGGCGTCTTTGAAGATTATGAGGCTAAAATTTAATGATAACCATTGGTCAATCATTAAGCCATTTTTAGTGTTTTTGAAATATATAAAAAATGACGAATATACTGGAATAGAAATGGACCAGTATGTAATAGATGAACTAAGAAAGATATAAAATGGGAATGATAGCCAGGGCAGGCGATCTGCTTTATACATTTAGATTTTTGACGTTATTAGTAACTCCGTTCGATAGAACAAATGCCTTTAAAATGGGTATTATAGATAAAGACGGCGTTAGACAGAAAGAAGTTAAAATCGAAAGTACTGCTCAAAAAGGAGCATACACCCATTTTCATAGACTAGTGTTCAATGTAAAAAAGATATTAGGTAAAGTGCCCGGAGGTAAATCTACTGTTGCGTCTTATGCTGCGGCTCTATACCTCATTAAAGAAAAATTAGATTTGAGCGATAAGTCTGTTTTGCAAATAGCAGAAAAAACAGGTTATTCAGAAATCAACTTTTTAGCTGAAGATAATAGATGGTTCTTGACTGACGATGATAAACTATCACATGGAACGTACAGGCTTAAATATTCTAAAGTCGTGAACAGTACTGTGGAAGAAATAGTGCGTCCTAAAGATCAAATAAGAATTTCAGAAGAATGTTATCCTATAGGTAATATTCTAGGTCTAAATATATATGAAGCAACACACGTTAAGACAAATCAAAAAATTTATGTCGCAGTCGAGGAACTAATTAGATGAAAAAATTAAACGAGTTATCACCAAAAACTAAGGCTGATTATTCCAAAGCGGCTACAAGAAGTTTAGTGCCCACAAAAAAATATGCAGATAATTATTCAGATGCAGCAAAAGCGTCTACAGGAAAGGATGCAAAGATGTATCAAGATAGATCAGATAAGAATAAAAGAGATTTTATAAATCGTGTCAAAGGCATTTCAAGAGCCAACAAATCTGTTAATGAAGGTTTTATGGACACTATAAAACAATTAGTGCCCGGCGCAAAAGGAAAGCCTGCAAAAAAACTTCAGAAAAAAGTAAAAAAACCTGATAATGCAGAACAAGTTAAATTAGCTGCAGAAATAAATAGAAAATTAAAATTGATTGATGGTTTAATGAAAAAAGTGGGACCACTAGGCGGTCAGCTTGGAAGATTGATGGCATTTCGTAGACTTCCGCTGGCAAAAATGACTCCAAAAGGTATGTACATAGCATTGAACGATTGGTATCATTCTGTAGAAGATGAATTAGACTATGGCGATGATAGTGACGCTTTAAAGAAAAAGTATGGACGTTCAGTAGAAGACCTTTATGAACTTTGGGAAGAAGTTGGATTTAAACTAAGTGACTATATGTGGGCTTCTGGATATGATATTAAGGGAATCGGTCAGATGGCAAAGATAGGTTTCCCCGCTAAAAAGAGAACAGATTCAGAATGGTTGAAAATGAATGAATCTGTAGAACTTGATGAAAACTTTATCGCATTTGATTTAGAACATGAGGTTTTAACTCACTTTCAGACAAAGGCTGATGGAATGAAATGGAAAAATCATAAAAATGCGCCAGATTCTTACTATCTAGTAAAAACAAAACACCGGCTCCTTAAAGGTGACATGGCATCTGAAGGATCTGATAGTTTGTCAAAACATTTAGATAGTCAGCCATTTCCACACAAAGATGGACCACATTTTTCTGTACATAAAGAATCTGTTAATGAAGGTTTCATGGACGCCATTCTAGGCAAAAATATGAAAAAGAAAAATTCTGGAAAAACAGAACAAACTAAAATATCTACAGATATTAATAGAAAATTAAAATTGATTGATGGTTTAATGAAAAAAGTAAAACCTCTAGGCGGCAAGATGACTAGGTTGACTTCATTTCGCAAGACACCAATTGAAAAAATGACTCCAAAAGATTTGTATAGAGCATTGAATGATTGGTACTTATCTATAGATGATTATCTCAATGACAATCCCGAAGTCGATAAACGGCATGGAAGTACAGTAGTCAAACTTTATGATGTTTGGGAAGAAGTAGCAGATAAAATACAAGACTATATGTGGGCTTCTGGATACAATGTTAAGACAAATGACCCAGTAGATGTAATAAAGCGCGGTAGAGTCATGGTCAAAAGAAAAAATATTGATTACAGTGCTCCAAAGAGAACAGATCCAAAATGGTTGAAAATGAACGAATCTGTTGAACTTGATGAAGTATTCGGCGCAATTGGACTAGGATTTATTGCCTCTACACTTATAAAAGTTGCTGCAACGACATTAATGGGTGCAATTATCGGCGGAGAAATAGGTGCCAGTAGGAAAAAGTCTGCTGGTTGGACTGCCCGCCCACGCAGAGAAAATAGTATTTTAGATTTAATCAGTGATAAGGCAACTCTCAAGACTATGCAGAAAAAGTATCCAGAAGCTTTGGAAATGATTGGGAAAAACAAAGATATCATCAAGTATTCAAAAAGTATTACAAATACAAAAGATGGTCCAGATAAAAAACAGATGCAGACTTTGAAAAAAATGATTAAGGATGAGTTTGAAAAAAGTGGAATCAGTTGGAGTGATTTCATTTCTTCTGTGGAACCGCTTGTGAGAAAATCTGTTAAGGACGCTAAGAAAAAAATGGATGAATCTGTTGAACTTGATGAATCAGTTTATGATAAAAAGTTGGCACAGGCTTGGAAAAAAGTTAAATCTGTGCCTAATATTCGTGAGATAAGTAATTCTGGTCAAAATCATGCAAAGAAACTATCTGCTTTGTTGAAAGGTAGTCCTGATAAACTTACATTTGAGAAATTAGAATTGGCCCTTGGTACTTATGAGACTCACGCATACAAGGCTGCCGAAGATAAGAAAAATCCACATGGAAAAGAAGACCTACCAAAACTACAGGAATTTTGTGATTCTGTAGATGAAGTTATCGGTGCAATGAAAAATCTGCATCAAAGTAACCTTGATGAAAAAGTGATTATTGAGAGTGTTTCGCCAAAGCAAATCGCTATGTTGAAAAAACAATACTCAAGTATGCCAGATAGACTTCCTTTAGATCAAGCAATGAAAATGAGTAAGATGGTTGCTAAGTTTGATAAAGAAGCTCTTATGAAAGTTGCAAAGGCTGATATTAAATGGATATCATCTGCAGCAAAAACAAACCTTATTTCTAAACATGGAGCTACTGCAAAAGATTTTAAAGAATCTGTAAGTGAGGATGTTCCTGCAAATAATACAGGTAACGTAGCTTCCCACGGCAACTTCCCTATTGGTCACGAAAAATTAATGCGTAGACCTAAACTGATTGATGTTACAGACAAAAGATATACAAAACAGACTAAAGAAGGAAAAACTGTTTTGAAATCGTTTAAAAGTATGATGAAAAAATAATGCTTAAAATATATGTAATGATATTTCTGATAGGTCTCGTATCCTCAATAGGATACGGGGCTTATGCTACATGGAATAACATGCAAGATAAAATAGAGTTGTTAAAAGAGAATAATGCCAAATTAGAAATGGCTGTTCAAACGCAGACCGAAACGATCAAGACTATGGAAAAGAATGTTCAAGCAGTTAATGCCGAGCTAAATACAACGAATAAAGAATTGCGTAGAACACGAACTAGGAACAAGATTTTAGAAAAAAAGATAGAACAACATGACATGGGCATGCTAGGCGCAGTAAAACCTGCCCTTGTAGAAAGAGTAATAAATAAAGCTACAGTTAAATCTAATAGATGTTTTGAGTTAATGTCAGGCGCTGAATTTACTGAAAAAGAGAGGTCTGCTAAAAATGCGAAATCATTCAATAGTGAGTGCCCTTGGTTGTATGATGATTTTATTACTTCTGGGCGGTTGCTTATCGTTAGGGAAGAGTCTACCACCGCCGATTGAAATAAGTACTAAGCCGGTAAATAAACCAGAGCTTGTATTACCTAAAGCTGACGAAATTTCAGCAAGAGAAATCGAATGGACTCTTATTACTCCAGAAACATCTGAGGAAGTATTTGCTAAACAAGATAAAACTGGCAGACCCTTAGTTCTCTTTGGATTAACAGATAAAGGCTATAAAAATTTAGCACTTAATATATCTGAAATAAGGATGTACATTTCACAACAGCAAGCAATCATTGAAGCATATAAGAGATATTATATTGCTGCTGATAATGCATTGGCAGATGCTGTTACGGTAGAATAATATACTACCCCACTCACTAAGAAGAATCTTATTATAACAGATTTTCGAAAAGAGTCAATATACGCATAAGATACTATATGTCACACGAAAGATATAAAATAAATGTGTCTTTTTGCTCTTGACGGGAGTTGGATAATACTATATAATGTACTAGATAATAAAAAATCATCGAAATATAGACGGAGAAAGACGTATGCTGTTTGAAGAACAAATCGCCAGAAAACCTGACCTGTACCCATGGACAAAAGACTTTATCGAAGCTATTTGGAAAGGCTTCTGGACACCAGAAGAATTTAATTTCAGGTCAGACTATTCACAATTCAAAACTGATCTGAATGAACAAGAGCAACAAATGGTTGTTCGCACAATGTCCGCTATTGGACAAATCGAAATTGCAGTCAAAAGTTTTTGGGCTGATGTTGGCAAGCATTTGCCGCATCCTTCAATCAAAGATTTAGGATATGCAATGGCAAACTCTGAAGTCATTCACAACATGGCTTATGAAAAAATTCTTGATGTTCTTCATATGAACCACGTGTTCGAAGAAAATATGAATGAGGAAGTTATTAAGGGTCGTGTAGAATATCTCCGTAAATATAATAATAAAGTTTATGAAGATGATAAAAAGCAGTACATCTATTCAATTATTTTGTTTACGTTGTTTGTCGAGAATGTAAGCCTCTTTAGCCAGTTCTATATAATGATGCATCTGAATAGAAACAGAGCAGTAATGAAAGATTGTGCCCAACAAGTACAATACACACGAAATGAAGAAATGCTTCACGCGCAAGTGGGAATCAAGTTAATTCAAACTATGCGTAATGAGTATCCAGAATATTTTGACGATGAAATGTTAGCAAGAATTAAGGAAGAGTGTATCGACTCACTGAAAGCAGAAAGTAAAGTTATTGATTGGATCATGGGAGACTATTCAGTAAAAGGTTTGAACGCTGATATTCTAAAATCTTTTATTGCATATCGCATGGCAGAATCTTTAGATCAGATTGGATTTGATAGTAGCGAAATAAAATTTGATCAAGACTTGGTCGATGAGACCTTCTGGTTTGAGGAAGAATTATTAGGCGCAAATATGACAGACTTTTTTCAAAAACGTCCTGTCGAATATGCAAAAGGTCAAGGCATTACTGCTGACGATCTATTTTAAAGGATTATATAATGGGATTTCAATGGGCAAATGAAGATTCGCGGACTTTCCTGAGCCGTGGATATATTGACGGAAATATGACTGTCGAAGAAAGAGTACGGAATATCGCACAAACAGCGGAAGTCATTCTTGATAAAGAAGGTTTTGCTGATAAATTTTACGACTATATGAGTAGAGGTTTTTATAGTCTCTCCTCACCAGTTTGGTCAAACTTCGGCACAAAGAAAGGACTTCCCATTTCATGTAACGGCGTATTCGTTGATGATAATATGGAATCAATTCTTTTGAAAACTGCTGAAATTGGTATGCAAACTAAAATGGGGGCAGGTACATCTGCATACTACGGCGCACTACGATCACGCGGTGCTGAGATTAAAAGTGGAGGTACAGCAGACGGTCCAATTCATTTTATGAATCTAGCTGAGACTACAGTGGACGTTGTCGCTCAAGGCAATGTTCGTCGTGGTTCTTGTGCTGCATATCTTGATGTGGAGTCGCCAGACATTATGGAATTCCTAGAATGTCGTGAAGAAGGTTCGTCGATCATCAATCTAAGTCTTGGCGTGTGTATCGGCGATGAGTGGATGGAATCCATGATTGCAGGTGATAATGAAAAGCGTACTATCTGGGCAAGAATTTTGCGTAAGCGCCGAGAAAGTGGTTATCCTTATTTGTTCTTTAAGGATACAGTCAATAATAATAAACCACAGATTCTTAAAGACCAGGACATTACTATCTGGGCATCTAATCTTTGTTCTGAAATTTGTTTACCGTCAAGTGAAGAATGGTCTTTTGTTTGCAATCTTGCGTCTATGAATTGTGCTACATTTGACGATTGGGAACACACAGACGCGGTAGAAACTATGATTTGGTTTCTTGATGCTGTTATGGAAGAGTATTGTGAAAAGACTAAAGATATTCCGTTTATGAAGTCTGCACATGATTTTGCTTCACATTGGAGAGCCTTAGGTCTAGGACAACTTGGATGGCACACATATCTGCAATCTAAAATGATTCCGTTTGAATCTTTTACTGCACATATGTTAGCTACCAAAATTAGTAAATTTATTGATGATCGTTCTTTAGAGGCGTCTAAAGAGTTAGCTATTGAATATGGTGAACCAAAGGGTATGCTGGGAACTGGTGAGCGCAACTTAACGCGCACTGCAATTGCACCAACAACATCATCCTCTTTTATTCTCGGTCAAGTATCACCTGCTATTGAGCCTCTAGCATCTAATTATTTCACAAAAGATCTGGCAAAAGGCAAGTTTACTTTTAGAAATAAACATCTTGAAGGTTGTCTCCACGATCATGGAAAAAATAATGAAAAAGTATGGGTAGATGTTCTGAAGCATGGTGGGTCTGTTCAACATTTAGATTTTCTAACACAAAATGAAAAAGACGTTTTCAAGACATTTTCCGAAATTACTCCTCTATCTATCGTACAGCAGGCAGGCGCAAGACAGAAATATATTGACCAAAGTCAATCGCTCAATATTTTAATACATCCAGACGTATCTGCAAAAGATGTTAATGCATTAATAATTGAAGGTTGGAGATGTGGTGTTAAGACGTTTTATTACCAACGGTCTGCAAATCCAGCGCAAGAATTGGTTAGAGATATAATGAATTGTGCCTCCTGTGAGGGTTGATCTGGAAGTGCTATATATGATTAACAGAAAAGATAAGGAATAATTGTATGGCAAAACAGAATTTTTATATAGACTGCCCTCTATGCCAATATCAAACCTCAATAGAAGTTTTAAACGGAGACGCAGACGCAGAGCCGGAAGCTTGTCCAATGTGTGGTAGTCCTGTAGATTTGCATGCCGATGACGATGAATATGACGAATAATGTGGTTTTATCAAGGTAAAGAGTATGCCCCATCCGAAGAAGAATTGAAGCTTTGGGTGGGGTTTGTATATGAAATTAAAGACAACACTAACGAAAAATTATATATTGGAAAGAAAGGGTTCTGGTCTACAAGACGATTAGCTCCGTTAAAAGGGAAAACCAGAAAGCGTAAAGTCGTAAAAGAATCTGATTGGATGAAATATTACGGCTCAAATGAAGAATTGAAGCTATTAGTAGAAAGCGACGGTCCAGAAAGATTTAGCAGAGAAATATTGAGACTTTGTGAGACTAAAGGTCTAATGAGTTATTTTGAAGCTAAAGAACAATTTGACCGCGAAGTTCTTTTTCGTGATGAATATTACAATCAATTTATTGGCGTTAAAATACACGCTAGTCATGTTAAAGGAAAAATAAAAAATGTATGAATATAAATGTAAAATTTTGCGTGTTGTCGATGGTGACACAGTAGACATAGATATCGACTTAGGCTTTGGCATATGGATTCACAAAGAGCGGGTTCGGATGATGGGTATTGATACGCCTGAATCTCGCACCCGCGATCTTGTAGAAAAGGCATTTGGACTTGCAGCTAAAGTAAGGTTGAAAGAATTGCTTCCTGTCGGTTCAACACAAATTCTAAAAACAGAAGTAGATAAGTCAGGAGAAGATGCTAAAGGTAAATTTGGTCGAGTTCTCGGAGACTTTATGATAGAACATAAAACTGCAAATGGCATCAATGAAACAGTTCGAGCGACCAAAATCTTAATTGATGAAGGACAAGCTGTAAAATATTTCGGTCAAAACAAAGCGGACGTAGAAGTTCAACATATGGTAAATCGCCAACGGCTGCTTCACGAAGGTGTTGTAGTTCTTAATGACTAAGAGTGTTATTATTCCCGAACCTAAACTAATCGATATTACTGACATATACGACCAACGCGCCAGAAAGAAACAAGAGTTAGAATTTTATACAAAAGAAATGAATAAACTAATGACAAAGTTGGGAAAAATTCAACATGAGATCGGCGTAACAGAAACTATAATTTCTTTAATAGAAAGAGAAAGCGTCCTCGATTTGACTGAAACAATAAGAGAAAAAAGGAACTTAGCTATTGACAAGTAAGTGCCATTATGCTATTATACAATGAAACAAACCGGAGATTATTATGATTCTAATTGACTATAATGGCGTTGCTATTGGTATGATGCTTGCACGAAAAGAGCCTATTGATGAAAATATTATACGACCAATGATTCTCAATCAGATCAGAATGTATCGTAAAAAGTATTTTAAAGAGTATGGAGAGATAGTTGTCGTTGCTGATGGCGGCGGCAACTTTCGCAAAGAAATTTATCCATATTACAAGTGGAGACGTTCTGAAGGTCGTGATGAATCTAAGATCGACTGGCAAGAAGCATTTAGAATTATCGGCATGATTTTCGAAGAAATCGGCGACAATTTTCCATATAAGACAATTAAGCAGTGGGGCTGTGAAGCTGATGATACTATTGCGCGTATCGCATTTGAGACACAAGAGTTTGGTAAGCATGAAAATGTAATGATCATTTCTGGCGATAATGATTTCATTCAGCTACAGAAAATGTCTAATGTAAAACAATTTAGTCCTATTACAAAAAAGCTTGTCTCTACAGACGATGCCCACAGATGGACTATGGAGAAAATCTTTAAAGGTTGTGGTAGTGATGGTGTGCCAAATATTCTTTCTCCTGACAATGCTATTGCTGAGGGCATTAGACAAAAACCAATGACTAAAAAGAAGATGGACGCTTGGTATAACAGTACAGATCCTAAGATGGGTATGAATGAAGAAACGTATAGAAATTTTATTCGTAATAAAAAACTTGTAGATTTAACAGAAACTCCGCAAAATATCAAAGATGAGATTATAAATAAGTATGAAGCACAAGACCCGCAAAAAAACAAAGGTAAAGTGTTTCCATACTTGGTTCAGAAAAGATGTAGATTATTAGTAGAAAGCGTTCAGGAGTTCATATAATGAGAAAGCATATCCATGAAATATTTGAAGAGGTGAAAAACGCGAAAGGTGACGATAAAGTTACTATTTTGCAGAAGAACGAAAGTTGGGCTTTGAAAGATGTTCTGAGAGGAACATATGATGATATAGTCCAATGGAATGTGCCAGCGGGAAAGCCACCATTTGAAAAGAACCAAGGGCATAACTCACCATCAAGTTTGCTAAAACAAAACCGTCAATTCAAACACTTTGTTAAAGGTTTGGCAGGCGATAAAATGTTAAAAGCGAAGCGTGAAATGCTCTATATTAAATTGCTAGAATCTATTCACCCTCAAGACGCGGAGATTGTAATTAACATGACAAGCAAAACAAACATTTCAGGAATAACAAAAGCAACGGTAAAAAAGGCATTTCCAAATCTAATTTCGCAATAACACAATATGCGCGATCCCAATAAAAATAATAAAAAACTTTGTAGCCGGTTTCTCCAGGAGAAGCTGGTTTTTTACTTTTCAAGGAGAAATACCATGTCCAACGATCAACTCCAGAGACTTCAGAACGATAGTGCCGAATTAGAAAATTATGCACAAAAGCTTACAAATGAAGGCAAATTTGATCTAGTAAAAAAAATCAAAGCTAAGAAACAGTATCTGGACAATTACATAACAACTAAATCGCAAATATTTGAGGTAGCGTAAAATAAACCTCTTGACAAGTGGTTCTGTTTATGCTAGATTAGTCATAGAAACAGAATCACTTGAAAGGGTTCACACAATGTCATTTGCACCAGAAAATGTAGGCTTCACATACGGCGATAGCAGCATCCAAGGTAGTTTTCTTCTGAAAGAGAACAATAACTTTTTTGAATTTTCAACTAATAACGAAACCGGCTTCGGCGAAGAGTATCCTCATAAAGTCTGGGTAACAACTCCTTGGAATATGGATCAAGGCTTTCGCTTTGCAATAGTTAAGAAAACTGTTGCATACATCTTGACCACTGACGCAAACGGCGACGATGTTGTTGAAAAGTGGAATATCAAACAGCATAGAAAATATACAAAACTTTTTGATAAATAAGGTTGACAAGCCTACTTTATTATGCTATTCTAACTGTAGAAACAGAATCACATATAGAAAGAGATCCAATGTCTGTAGCAGAAACAATCCTCTCCCAAATCCAAACAATCGACAAAACTGCGCTTTGGGCTTGGGGTTCAAAAGAATATATGCGTACATCAACAGATGGTATTATGTTCAAAACTAGCGGTATGGTTAAATGGAAAGGCAAAGTTCAAATCGAATTGAACGGATCCGATCTTTATGATGTAACATTTATGCGTCTCCGTAAAGTCAAAGGCGTACATACTTGCATCACAGACAAGAAAGTAACAGACGTTTTTGTTGAAGACCTCGTAAATACAATTGATATGCAGGTAGGCTAATGAATATATTTATTCTTTCAAACGATCCAGTAGAAGCTGCCCGGTTGCAGTGCGATAAACATGTTGTTAAAATGATACTAGAAAGTGGTCAGATGCTTTGTACCGCTCACCGGATGGCTGACGGTGTAGAATGTCGTAAACGATCTAAGTCTGGCAAACGTATTATAAAATACTACGAATTACTAGACGACCGAGAAGATTTGTTTTATAAAGCTGTCCATCATCACCATCCATGTACAGTATGGACGATGGAATCCAAAGCAAACTACGACTGGCACTATACGCATTTTGTGGCTCTCTGTCAAGAATATTCATATAGATATAACAAAGTACATTTGACGCAGACTAAGTTGGAACATGCTCTCCGCGTTGCTCCTAAAAATATACCAGATATAGAACAAACGCCGTTCAAATTAGCTATGGGTGCAGCACCAGAATGTATTTTTCCAGACGATCCAATAAAATCGTATAAATTGTACTATAAGACAAAGCAAGAAAGGTTTAAAATGTCATGGTCCAAACGACAAATTCCGGACTGGTTTACAGCCGTAGCAAGTTAGTTAAATATGAGTATGACAATTTACAAAGAGCTAAGAAGTTGCCGAGAGACCACAAGAATAAATTTCTAATAGTTAGACATTGGGAACTAGAACTACATAAACAGAAATTATCAATTCAGATGGATATGAATGATGCCACTTTATACAATAAAAAATACTACAACAGATGAGTCTTGGGAAGTACAATGTACTTGGTCAAAATTACAAGAAATGCTTTCGGAAGATACAAATTTGACTCAGGGATTATCTACAGCAGGATTTATCGGATCAAGGCGAGATATGTTAGGTCAAACTCCCCAGGGTTTTAAAGATTTGATGAATAGAACCAAAGAAGGTTCTGGCAGAAATAACACTATCAGGACTGTATAGAATGAAGAAAAATAATTCTCTTACTGTGAATATAGAAGAACTAATGGAAATTGAGCCTATTACTGAAAATCAGAAATTGGCTTTCGACTATTGGGATGACGAGGCAAATTTAGTTATGTCAGGCAGCGCAGGCACAGGTAAAACTTTTATCGCATTATATCTTGCATTAGAAGCAATGTTGAATGATCCTGATATCTATAGGAAGATTATTGTTTTGCGCTCTGCCGTAACGACAAGAGACCAAGGCTTTTTGCCAGGCACTAAAGAAGAAAAAGAAGCGTCTTATGAGGCGCCGTATCGTCTTGTATGCTCAGAACTATTCGGCTTTGAGGGCGCATATAATAAGATGAAAACTGCAAATAAGATTCAATTCGAAACAACATCATTTCTTAGAGGTTGTACTTTTGACCAAGCAATTGTTGTCGTAGATGAAATGCAAAACCTAAACTTCCACGAACTAGATTCTGTGATTACTAGAATTGGTAAAGATTGTCGGCTAATTTTCTGCGGAGATCATAAACAGACAGATTTTAAATTTAAGGACGAAAGTGACGGTATCATTAAATTTATGCAGATTATTGAACAGATGAGATTTTTTAGAATTATTAATTTTGGTTGGGAAGATATTGTGAGGAGCGACTTAGTGCGTGACTATATAATGACAAAAGAAATGTTAGAGAACGCTGGCAATAGCACATTTAGACCATTAGAAATTCAAAGAGGAAAACATGATAGAAATATACGGAACTAGTAGATGTGGTTTTTGTGATCAAGCTAAGGAGCTTGCTGAAAAATATAATTTAGATTATGTGTATAAAGATGCTTCTGATTTAGATATATATCAGACATTGCTTGAAAGAGTTGGAAATTTTAAAACGGTGCCGCAGATTTTTTGGCACGGAAAACATATTGGCGGTTACGATTCTTTTGCCGCTGAAGTACAAAACACAAGGGAGTTCGGACAAGATGGATTTTGATTTTACAGAAGATCAAGTCGCAACGATTTTGCATAAGGACGATGTATCTGACTGGTACAACGCCATGGTAGAAATGTTTCCAAAATATGAAATTACTACACCAAATCGTGTTGCTGGCTTTATCGCTCAGACTGCACATGAAAGTGCAAGCTACAAAACTATTACAGAAAATTTGAACTATAGCGCAAAAGCACTTAATGCTATTTTTGGTAAGTATTTTCACCGAGCTGGAGTTGACGCGGAAAAATATCATAGACAACCAGAAAAGATTGCTAACCGTATCTATGCGGGTCGTATGGACAACGGAGATACTGCATCTGGCGATGGTTGGACATTCAGAGGTGGCGGCATTCTACAGCTAACAGGTCGCTATAACTACACAGAATTTGGTAAGACTGTTGGAATGTCTGCTGAAGAGGCAACAAATTATGTACGCACTCCAGAGGGTGCTATTGAAAGTGCATGTTGGTTCTGGAAAACAAATAATATTAATAAGTATTGTGATTCTGACGATATTGTGAGGATGACAAAGCGCATTAACGGCGGTACTATTGGTCTTGCTGATCGTAAAAAGCATTATGCCCACGCTCTAGCGGTGCTTGGTGGTCATGTCGATTTTGACGATGACAATGACGATGTAGAATTGAAACTTGTCCGTAGAGGGTCTAAGGGCGACACAGTAGCCAAACTCCAGGAAGCACTGGGTCTTGACGCTGATGGTGATTTTGGACGCGGCACAGAGGCAGCACTCAAGGCTTGGCAATTAGAAAATGACTGTACGCCTGACGGCATTGCAGGACCACAAACACTTAGCAAAATTTTCGCATAACAAAGAGGTAGAATGATTTAAGATGGCTAAATTCAGTCGGTACGATCCACGAAATAAAAAACGCGACAAGCACAAGGCACAATCATTGAATAAAGATTTTAGAATTAGGGATGTTGAAGAAAGTGGAACTAGTTTAAGATTAAAGGGTCATCACATAGATCATGCTTTTTATGATGTAGAGGGCGATTATACCGATAAAGACGTAAATAATGGTTGACAAATAAATATTATTATGTTATAACTTTAGTATGAAACAAATTGAAAGAGATAAGATGAAGAAGGTGATTCTAACTGACTGCGACGGCGTTCTCATGGACTGGGAACGCTGTTTCAGCGAATGGATGATTGATAATGGATATGTAGTAAATTCAGAATTTGAACACTCATACGACATGGCTGCAAAATACAACATTAACGAAAGTGAAAAATGTAGGCTTATAAAATTCTTCAATGAATCTTCAAGAGTTGGTTATTTGCCTCCATTGCGTGATGCAATGAAATATGTTAAAAAATTACATGAAGAACATGGTTACGTTTTTCATATGATTACTTCACTATCATTAAATCCATTCTCTCAGAAATTGCGTATTGAAAATACAAAAAGATTGTTCGGAGAAACTGCATTTGAATTATTTGTATTCTTAGATATTGGCGCTGATAAAGATGAGGCGCTTAGTAAATATAAAGACAGTGGACTCTTATGGGTCGAAGATAAATCTGAAAATGCTGTTGCTGGAATAAACCAAGGGCTAGATTCAGTTTTAATTTCACATGCATTTAATGAAGATCCATTCTGGAACGGTGGCGTCCCTAGATATGATACATGGAAAGATTTGTATGAGGCAATCGCATGACTTCTATCGAGGAAATATTAAATCTACGTTTCCAATATGAAACTTATGTAGAAAACTTTGAAATACCAAAATCTAAAACTCCAGGTCTTATAAATAATATCAAATGGTTCAAAGATAACGGTCATGTGAAAAATCGCTTTAAAAAGGGATATAAAGAATGTTTGATAATTTGCGATCTTATCTTGAAGGAATACTATAAGAGGGAATAGATGGCAAGATCAAAATCAAGTTATGTAGCAAAAGCCTTTGGTTCAAAAGGAGTCTTTTCTACAGCTATTCCAGAACGAAGCGCGGGCGGCGCAGTGACTAAAACTGCATCAACATCAGGCGCTCCAGCTGTGCAAGCAACTGCACCTACATCACCCCGCGAGGGTGATTTGTGGTATAATACTACCACTGGCATACTATTTCTCTATGCTTCAAATGTATGGGTCATATCTACTAAAGATATGTCTGTTCCTATGTCAATAGCATTAAGTTAAGATTTAAAAGGGTTAAATAAAAATGGCAAAAAAGGTTATTAATTCATACTATGAATTTGATCCAGTATTAGGTACAGTATCAGTACTAGGTTATCACAAACTTTCAGATTTTTTTCTGATTACTAATGTCACTACAAACACGATCATTTATAATTTTGCTGATGAAACACTTGGCGGAACAATAGCATATAATGATCTTGATGAAAAAAGTACTGTAGACTTAACTTTAAATACTAATGCTTTAGGCACAATGTCATATACTGATATTCTCCAGATTATTGTTGATACTGGCGAAATGAAAATGGAAGTCGCGGATTCTCTGCTTGACCCTGTTCACAAAATTCGCGTGTCCACACCAGAAAACTTAATCGATACTGACTTTGAGTATGGTCTACAGCCAACAAAATGGGAAACTTTAGAATTAGCAAATAACGTCCCATCCTTCTATACATCAGATGGCGATCTTTCATTGACTATTGTTGATACTGTAGAAGCTGTAACCAACTCTGCAATTATTACAGTATATTGCTCTGAGGATCACGCTCTGCCCGTAGGAACTCCTATTGACGTTCAAGGTTTATCGTCAAGAACGGCAGAAGGTAAATTTCTAATATCAGCCGCGCCGACAACTAAATCTTTCACATATTCCGCAACTTCTGTTCAAACAGCTACTGGTGAAATTGGAAGTATTTACACGACTATAACTCCCGGCACATTTTACACTGGTTCTCAAATTCCATTTGATCCATCTAATGGTATTGTTACAGATGAGGGTGATCCAAGTTCTACTATAACTGTAACTACTGAAGACCCTCATGGATTTGCAGTTGGTAATCAATTCTATATGTTGAATACTGTTGGTGGTAAAGGTATTAAACTTACTGATACTACAACTGTTCTCGCACCGGACGGCAGACCTTATGTTGATCACCAAGACGATTTGACTACTACAATTACTCCAGATTTAAGTAAAACAGAAACTAAACAAATGAAGAGTCGTTATTCTCATAAATTTAGTAGCACAGATGTTGATGTGGGTAATAACCAAATCACTTGGACGGCACATGGTTTAAAAAATAATGATGTTTTATTCTATATGCCCGGTGTTGGAGATACTGCTATTGGTGGGTTAGGCAGATTCAACAGATATAGAGTTTATTATATAAATGCTAACACTATAAAGTTAAGATACACTGAAAATGGTTCTGTCGTAAATTTCTCAAGTGCGGGAACATCAAATTATGGTCAACATTCATTGCATCTTGCATATGAGTCAAGATATGTCTACGTTCCTTACAGAAATAGTTATGCTTATGTTTATACAAGTGCAAGTTATTATGGTGGAAATCGTTCTGGTTGGGATTTGAGACAAGTATTTGATGGTGGTTATGGACTAGGACATACTTCTGGACAAACTGTTAAATGGGTTTGTTTTTCTGATCGAAGTCAAAGCAGTCAGTACTATCCTCATTATTATCTTGGGACAGCATATACGCCAAGATACAGCGGTAACTTTAATTTTGTTACTAGTGGTGGCGTAAACACGCCCAACAGATATAATATTTTTGAAGATTTTACTAGATTTTCGACTCGAAATTATAACTATATTATTTTATACGCCAGCACGGGACAAATAAGAGGTCAAAAATATTATTATAGAGGAACATATAACTATTATCCTACAGCAAATACGGAATTTTATTGTCCTATGGTTGTGGACACTGATGGTGATAGTTTATATTCTTCCGCTCATGGATTGACTACAGGTGGGTCTATTTCTATCACTACAGCATCTGGTAATCTACTAAAACAACATACTGGTAGTACGTCACCAACGAATACTACAAATGTTTCCAATATAGCAGATGGCGATTATACTGTTGATGTAATATCCCCGGATAGATTTAAATTATCGGGCAAAAGATTATCCGAAGCAACAGGTTCGTATAGTGTTTCAGGGATTACCACAAATCCTACAGCAAATAGTTTTCATATAGCTAAACATGGATTGAATAGTAATACGACAGTTATACCAACAGCTATAAATGGCGGCGTATTTCCAACAACAAATTCTGGTCAAATTATACCAAATTCCGCCTCTACATCTTCTGGTACTAATGTTCAATCATGGGGCGTTTTGAATACTAAAATCTCTTCTTGGATGTCAGCAAACACTGCTGGATTACAGAATATGGTAACAGCAAACAATGAGAATTCCACAAGAGTATTTAACACGGGAGTTGCGTCTGGCAATTCTAGTATGACCTATTACGATTTACACTATACAACAAATAGCGTTTACTATAGCACATTAGGAACAGTAAATGCTCCTAATACTAATTTTTATATGAAAAACTTAAAATCTACACGACCGCATAATATTTTTGGTGGTACAACAGTCGCGGATAGACAAAACTTAATGGTAGCAACAGATTGGACACCAAATGCTAATCTACCATACTATTTCTGGACAAGAGAGTCTAATAGAACATCCTCAAGTGAATATTGGAATGGATATTTCAGAGACGGTTTAGGTCTTCCATCAGCAGGTTCTATGTCATATTCAGATAACATAAATCAACAAACTGTTACGGTTGGCGGCAATACATACAAATATGCTATAACTGCTATGAAACATGCTAGAAGTGGTTGTAATAGTACTGTCGTTATTAGAGGATATTTTATGAATACTTCTGACTGGAATATCCATACAACTAATGCAGGTATGACTAGATCAACGAATAATAACACATATTGGTATGGTTACTGGAATGGTAGTTCTTCATATAGATGGAAAGATATTATTGAATTTGGTCTTGTATTTAGTTTAGGTGAATCTGATACTAAATTTAATGTAGTTGCAGACTATACTGGATTTATGACTGATCTGCTAACAGATTTTGATACTAATTATCAGTATCCATCATTAATTAGCGGCAATGAATACATTGCAGATATTGTTAGTGGTGATAGGATTTCATTGAAATCCGGCGGCGTGACTGTAAATCTTACAGATGCTGGAACAAAAGATTTTCAATTTCAAACAAAGGCTGAATTAGGTATTATTGACGGCACATATACTGCATCTGCTGTTACGGAAGATACGTTTGCATTTAATTCAACATCAAAAGTGTTTGGTACAACTATAGAGTTGGATGCCACTACAGTTAATTCGGATTACCTAATTCAAGTAAATAGTTCTGGTACGCATAGTTTAATCACAGGAACAGAAATAACATACTCCAGCAATTCAAATACTGTATTATCTTATCTTACAGACTCGACAAATTATTACGTTGTTGCTGTTGATGATCAATGGATAGCACTTTGTGCTACTGCCGCAGATGCAGTAAACAGAGATAACTATATCCAAATTACTGCTGGCACAGGCGTGCATAAAATATCCACATCTAGTATTTTAGGTGTCGCCGAAGCAGATGGTACTGTGGCTGTAGAAACTGGAAGCAATGTTGTCAAAGGCGCAGGCACTCTTTTTAAGCGTTATTTCAAAACTGGCGATACAATCTATATTAAAGATGTCACAAACAATCCAGGAGAATTAGTAGAGCGTAATGTTACATCTATATCAGATGATAGTAAATTAACGATAAATCAAAGCGTAGACTTTACAAATTCTGCGGCAAAACACTTCTTAGAAACAAAAGTTTATACAAAACCAGATGGTTTTTCTGTGCATAGACCATTTGATGGTGGAGTTGAGATTGCTGCAGGTACTTCTCCCTATTCGCAAGTCATGCGTCAAACTAGAAAATACTTCAGGTATCAGTCCGGTAAAGGTATTCAAACTTCACTTGCTATTAACTTTAATCCACCAGTAACTTTCGAAAGTCTTAGCGGAATTAGCGGATTAACACCAAGTCCAGTGACGAGAGTCGTCACAAACGATTCTACGGGTGCTTATCTATTTGATTCTGGTACTCCTAATGACGATATAATACTCTATCGTAGTGGTACTTACACGTTTACTGTCAATGCTGCTGGACATCCATTCTATATTACAACAGACGATAATACTGGTTTTGTTGCTGGAACATATGTAGGTGAATATACCTCGGGTGTAACAGGATCAAGAACAGAAAGTGGAACTGTCACTTTTGTTGTTCCTGCAGACGCTCCAGATACATTATATTATCAATGCGGAAATCATCAAGGCATGTATGGAACAATTCAAATAGAAGATTTTACAACAAATCGAGCTACAGGAAATACAAAATATCCACACAGACTTAAAGTTGGTTCACAAATTTCTGTGGCAAATTCAAGCGATACTGCATATAATGGCAACACTAGTGTATCAGAAATTGTAGACGATTTCACATTTAAATATGGTATGACTAAAAATATCACATCCTCTGTTCCTAATGGTATCATAAAATATAATATGAATGGCTACAGCGGTGCAGCAACCCGCGCTGGCATGTATGATTTTCAAAACGGATTTTTCTTTGAGTTTGATGGAAACATTCTCTATTGCTGTAGAAGATCGTCTGTAACACAATTGAGTGGAACAGTGACCCTTGTTAAGAATAGTGGTAAAGTTGTCGGAACTAATAAAGCAAACTTCACAGGACAACTTTTAGTTGGTGAATATATTGTATTACGTGGACAGTCATACAAAATTACAAAAATTACGAGTAAAAATGAATTGTATGTTCAACCTCAATTTAAGGGGTTGAGTACATCTGGGGCTATCGTGACAAAAACGGAAGATGTTAAAGTCGCACAGTCTGATTGGAATCTTGATAAATGTGATGGCACAGGCTCAGACGGCTTTGTACTAAATATCAATAAAATTCAAATGGCGTATATGGACTATTCATGGTACGGCGCTGGTAAAATTAGATTTGGATTTAAAGATGCTCATGGTCATGTTAGATATGTCCATCAGTTTATACACAACAACAGACTTGATGAGGCGTACATGCGCTCTGGTAACATTCCAGCTAAGTATGAAATTGAAAGCGGAGCTTCTCCAGATTATGCTCCAACACTATTTCACTGGGGCACATCTGTTATTATGGACGGCACATTTGACGATGATAAAGCATATCTATTTACTGCGCCATCTAAATCACTGTCATTCACGAATGGTGAAACGAGTAGTGTAAGTACATCGGGCAGTTCATCATTATACTATCAATATAATTGGAGCAGACGATCATATGATTGGTGGGTTCGTATTCCTGTTTCATCTGCTAATTCTTCTAAATTCTATAGCGGTTTGACATTATATACTGCTGATGAATCATTGAATGGCGAAGAAATTGATTATACGCAATATTCTGGAGGCACTTTCTATAACTATATTTACATAACAAGGTCTAGAAGCACACCAGCCGTGTATCCGTCAGTAGCAAGTGGTACTGCATTATCTCTAGGCGCGCCAGCTGCAGGCGGCTCAGATACAGATGTTAATCTCGGTACTGATATTATTCCACTCGTTTCTCTACGACTTGCACCATCTGTTGATGCAAACCTTAGCGGAAATTTAGGCGAAAGAGATATTATTAACAGGATGCAGCTACAGCTAAATCAAGTAGGACTTATTTTGACGCATGACTGTGAAGTTAAACTAATTTTGAATGGTGATGTAAGTAGTCCTGTCTGGGCAAATGTTGCTAACCCTTCATTATCTCAGCTTATTAAACATGCATCTGGCGATACTGTTACCGGTGGAACAGAAGTATTTTCTTTCCGAGCAACGGGTGGCGCCACAGACGCTGCAGGTAAGAAACTTACTAATGCTTCAAATTTCGATCTGGGAGATATTATTGATATGGGTAACAGTATTTTAGGTGGAGATGGTACATTCCCCAATGGACCAGATATTCTTACTGTTGCTGTGCAAGTTGTTGATACGGGCGGTATTGGCGCAAGCAATCCATTCACAACATCTGGTCGTGTAACATGGTCTGAATCCCAAGCATAAATAGAAACGACTAATATAATTAAGGTTAAAATATGGCAAGAGTAGATTTCCCAGATAGTCCATCCAATGGCGCAACTGTTATTGCTAATGGTATCACATACATATATAATGCAGCAAAGGGTGTTTGGAGAGACAACGCCATTGCAGGAATAGCGAGTGACAATCCTCCTGCTAATCCTGTGGAAGGTCAAATGTGGTTTAATTCTACAGAAGCAGCATTATATTTTTATTATAATGATGGTTCGTCTGCTCAATGGGTAGGTGTTTCGGGTCCAGAAGGTTCCACTGGTGCAGCAGGCACAGATGGTACGGATGGCACAGATGGTTCAGATGGTTCATTTTCTGGAACTGTATCGCAATCTATTATTCCAGATACAGATAGCGCATATGATCTTGGTTCGACAACTAGGAAATGGAAAGACTTATATTTATCTGGAAACACTTTAAATTTAGGTGGTATTAAACTTAAAGATGCAGGAGGTTCACTTAAAGTTGAAACAGATGCTGGCACAGATGTTAGTCCAGGTGGTGGTGCAACTTCATATGCAAATCTTGCTGCATTTCCTAGTTCTGGCAATACTGATGGAGATTTAGGTTTTGCTACAGATACGAAATCACCTTACATGTGGGATGGAGTCGCTTGGCAGAGAATGTCTATGGGACCACAAATTGGTCCCATATATACCACAACACCTTCTGCAACCCATGATTTAAATAACGATGGTTCGACAGCGACTACAATAACAACAGCGGCTATAGACGAAAGCGGATTTCCAATAACGTATGATTGGGATGCGTATAGTGGGGCGACCTTATATAATGCATCTAGCTTACCACCACAACTAACATCTATATCAGAATCAAATGGAGTATTTTCTTTAGTAGGATCGTCAGCCTCAGGAAATGCAGGAGATTTTGTGTTTAGAGCAAAAGCATCAGATGGAGTATTATTTACACCGGCTATTGTTACTGTTAGTTTGAGATTCTTTCCTGTTTCTAAATTATATTTACCTGCAACACACACACTGAGTCAAACTGATCTTACCAGCTCGGGTGGCACTATTAGTTTCTTTGCCGTTGGTGCTGGAGGCGGCGGGGCGCAAGGTAATAGTGGCGATGGTGGTGGTGCAGGAGGAAACGGCGGTTCTTCTGCATGGATTGAAGCAATTCCTGTGTCTGATATTACAGGAGATATTACCATTGTAGTTGGAAATGCATACTACGGTGTTGCAAGATATCAAGGACAAGATAATGGCACTGGGTCTGCATATTTTACAGGTGCAAATTCTGTTATTACAATACCAACTTCTTCTGGAAATGTTGTTTTGACTGCGTTTGGTGGAAAAGGTGGAAATAACTATACGGCAGGTAACCCAGCACAACCTGTCAGCACAATCACCAATATTCAGTGGTTAACTTCTGGTTTGGCATCTGGGGTACATACTGGCGGTTTGGGTGGGCTGCACTTCAACGGTGGCGGCGGTGGCGGCGGTGCTGCTGGATATAGCAACAATGGCGGAAATGGGATGGCAACTGCGAGTGGCACAATACCTTCTAATCCCGCACTATCACGATCTGGTTCTGGCGGATCTGCGCGAAGCAATCGCTTTAGCGGCATAGACGGCGGCGGCGATGGCGGAATAGGTAGTTCGGGAGACAATTCTTCCGGTTCTGGTGGCGGCGCATATTATTTTGCAGATATTGACTCCGTTATAACTGCCGACATACCATCGAGTTTTTCAAATGGACTCATTGTCGGTAAAAATGGATTGGATAGTACCATTACAACTAGTACTGTACAATCCGCTGTAAATGGTGGATATCCAGGCGGAGGGGGTAGCGGTGGAAGAGACGGGCAGTTGACCGCATCACCAGCGACTGACCACGTTTCTTCATATGGAGGAAACGGTATGGTGATATTCAGACGCAACAAAGCAACATTATTGACTGCATAAGGAATAAATAAGACATGGCATTAAAAATGCCATTAACATTTCCTACAAGAACTAGACGTATTTTTCTTATAAATATATAATAAGAACTAAAGGAATTTCGACAAATGGCACTAAACTTTCCAGACAGTCCTTCAGATGGACAAGCTGTTATACTAAACGGAAATAATTTCGTTTACAGTAGTGCGAACAATCAATGGAATAAAAAAGTCGGCAATATGATTATGTCGGACAATGCCCCATCTAATCCGATTGCGGGGCAAATGTGGTTTGATACGACTATACTAAAAACTTTTGTGTATTATGCAGACGGTAGCAGTTCACAGTGGGTAGAGATCAACACTTCAGGCGCAGCAGGCGCCGCGGGCACATTTGACGGAACAAGTGCAGTTACCGGAAATATTATTCCAGATACAGATAGCGCATACGATCTCGGCTCAGCTACAAATAAATTTAGATCACTTTATCTAAGTGGCAACACAATATTCTTAGGAGACTCTGGCTCTATATCTTCAGGCGCTGACGGCTCAATTTCTTTACCTTCGATTAGTATTGGTACTGGTGCTAACACTATCAAACTAGAAGCAAGTGCAACTGGTAAACTTGAAACGAAATCTACAGTAGGTGGCGTTGAACAAGTGGCAGTTCCTGCCGTTGAATCAATAGAACAACTCGACAATGTAGATTTGACTATTGCACCAGAAGTACTAGAAATTCAAGTTGCTGATCCGACAGCTGGTCATGGAACAGCCTGGCTCTGGACTTGGTTGACAAGTTCTCTTCCTTATGCAAGAACATCAATTACGAACAGTAATCAGTTATCAGTACCCCTTTACATGCAAGGCACATATCAAATTAATAACTTTGCAAATACTCAGTACGGCTCTATGACACAAGCGCACACATTAAAGTTAAAATGGATAGAGGGAGCAGGTGATCAAAATTTAGTAAGTTGGCCAACATATAGCATAGTAGATCATACACACGCGAGTATTAACGGTGGTACAGAAACTTCAGTGCAAAGATTATCGTTTAGTGTTCCATCTAGTATTACACCGCCATCGTTAGTAGCTCCTACGGTAACATATACTGTCGCTTCTGGCTCAGGTGTATATACATTTAGCGGAACGCGATCTGGTGATAATCCCGAAATAGGACCATTACGTAGAGGCGGCACATATATATTTGATTTGACTGCTACTGGACATCCATTTTATTTGACAACAGATAATGGCACAAATTATGTTGCTGGTTCATATGTTGGAGAATATACAACAGGAGTTACAGGTTCTAGAAATGAAACGGGTAATTTAGTTATCACTGTAGATGCCAGTGCTCCAGATACTTTATATTATCAATGCGGACTTCACTCTGCAATGAGAGGCACTATTGTTGTTAAAGACTTAGATGTTGAAACTAACGAAAACGGAAACTATATTATATATGCTCAACACACTCAAGAAGGACATAAAACTCCAATTGAATTAAGACCTATTCCATCATTAGTAAATCAAATGTGTCTCGTATATGATGCAACAAATAGCAAATTTGTTCCGCAAGACATGTCAACATATGTAGAAAATACGCCTTCATTTAAGAATAAAATTAAAGAAGTTGCTGGCACTGCAACGTTGGTTGCTCCAGATGGAACATCATTGGTTGCGTCAGTGAAAATTTATGCTGACGCCACATATCTTCCAGCAATTGGTAATGTGAATGGCGATCTAGCTTTTGCTGAAGATACTAGCAACTTACACATTTTTAAAACTGGAACTGGATGGCAAATAGCGACTGCTTCACCATCCGATTTTACAAATTTAGTTCAAACGGGTGTATTGACCGTTACGACTGGAACTAAAAGGTGGTATGCTCCAAAAGCTGTGACTATAAGTAGAATTGTTGCAAGGGTTAATACTGCTCCAGTAGGAGCATCAGTAAATATAACTGTAAATAAGAATGGTTCATCTGGAGCGACTTTAGTGATTGCTGATGGTGGAACAAAGATTATAAATAGTTCACCAAGTATAACATTAGCAGAAGATGATTATTTAACAGTAGATATAACACAAATTGGTAGCACTACAGCGGGATCTGATCTTACTGTTACGTTTACATATTCATAAGAGGACAACAAAATGGCATTAACAGATGCGGAAAAATTAGCAGTTAGACATAGGCATAGTCTTAATGATGATTCTGCTTCAGATCAATATATTTCTGATTTTAAAGTATATCGGTATAAAGCCGATACTGAATATAGTAAAGCAAATATGAATATAGATTATTTAGTAGAAAGTTTTGACGGAAGTACAATGGGTGTGTTTTCTCAAAGGTCACCATTAGAAATTGTAACTTTTGGTATATCATCTTTAAAAGATGAAAATAATGTATGGCTAGAATGGACAGGGGGAACAGAATAATGGCATATTTTTACGGGACTCCTAGGAATCCAACTACATTTACAAATTATGACGTAAGAGACATGTGTTATAGTATCTCAACTTTTTTAGGAGGTAGTGATTGGCGCACTAGCTTTAGAGCAACTGGGTCCACTGGATTTAACGGTTCAGCAGGTAACTATGCTGGCACGAATCCAACAAGTGGTATGTACCACACGATATCAGCCAGTGGCAACAGCACGTCTGGTCAAGTAATTTTTTACAAAAAACATTATGCGACCGGTCAAACCTCTGGGTATACTCCGAGTTATAAATTTATAATAAATGTTGACTCCTCCGATGGTTGGAGAGTGAATGTTTATGATGATAATGGAAGCAATTCAACTCCTACAGCCGCCCCTAGTAATGGTATAGGAGGCACCACAAATGCAACTTATAATAGAGTTGGTGGAGCATATGGCTCAAATTTGCACGAAATGCATATAATTGCAAATGATACTACCTTTATGATGAAAGTAACTGGTGATGGTGTTACTGGCGGAGGCACCGCAACGACTCGCGATCATGGCTGGTTTGTTCTTAATGATCTGGAATACGCTCCAACAATAGATAATTGGGCATATGGTGTAGATGATACATATTGTCCGTCTGTTATTGTACATTCTGCATGGATGAATGTTATGGACAATCCTATTCCTTCTGAAACTAATTCAAATTATTGTCATTTGGGAGTTGGTCAACCTAGATATATTGATCATAACGGTACTGTAAGAACCGCAACATTTAATGCATACAATGCAACATCTCATTACGGTCTGGAACACACTGCCAACATACAGTATTCCACTATAAATCCATCTCCGGCTCTTAATCAAGAACACTTTAATGTATCTGGTGGAGACGCACCTATTCATCAATTAACTCCTGTGCAATTTGTTGGTCAACATTCTCTGAGGAATGCATCCGGCGTAGGTGTAGCAACCGCGATTAATAAAAATCCAAGGCGTGGTAGAATGATGAATATGTATAGAATATCAGACAATGCGGGCAATGATGGAGATGTTATATTAGAAGGTTCTACCAGATACAGAATTTTTAAACCCCATAAATGTGGATATTATGTTGGTTATGAAGCAGATGTAAATGCTTGTTATGCATTTCCTGAAGATAATGTACCTTATGCGTAGGATAATATAAATGGCACTCATGGTATCAGTATCGTCATCACCACCGCACAGTCTCAATGGAATAGGCTGCGCTCAACTTGTACAAAATGGTGGGGTTTTAGTATCTACTAAAATAACTAAAACTACGAATGGTACATTATATGGTCCAACAGGGGGCGGCGAAGGTGGTGGCGATGCAGCTCCAACTGGTGCTGCAGCACAATCTTGGTCAGATGGTTAAATATAAAGACAATTTAAATAGGATGAATTAAGAAATGGCGATAAATTTTCCAGATAGTCCCTCTAATGGGGATACCCATACAGTCGGTGACATAACTTGGACATATAATACATCTAAAACTAGATGGACATCCTCAGGCGCTGGCGGTGGCGGCGGTTCTTCTGTTACTGTTTCTGATACTGCGCCGACGAGTCCTAGTGACGGCGATCAGTGGTTCAATTCAACATCTTTAAAAATGTTTGTATATTATGCTGATGGTTCGAGTAGTCAATGGGTTCCTGCATCTCCGCAACAAACAGGACCAGCAGGCACAGATGGCACAGATGGTACATCTGCTTCCCCAACATCATATGCAAATCTTGCTGCATTTCCTTCAAGTGGAAATACTGCTGGTGATATAGGGTTTGCTACTGATACGAAATCATCTTATATGTGGGACGGAGTCGCATGGCAAAGAATGTCTATAGGATCACAAATTGGTCCTAGATATACTACAACGCCATCTGAAAGTCATACTTTGACTCAAGATGGAACAGCATCAACTATCACCGCTGTTGCTGTTGATGAATCTGGATTTCCAGTAACTTATGATTGGGATGCTTTTAGTGGATCAACCCTATATAATGATGATAGTTTACCATCACAAATCACTGCATTGTCTGAATCTAACGGCGTTTTTACTCTTACGCCATCTACAGCAGAGGCAAATGCAGGCAATTTTTCTTTTAGAGTAAAGGCTTCAGATGGAGTTTTAGTAACTCCTGCAACATCAGTAATAACCTTAGCATTTAGAACCGCTATTACTATTGCGTCACGGCAAACAAGAGGTTCTAATTATGTTGAACCAACATCTACCGGTGTTACCGACATCACGATGGCGTTCTCAACGAGTGGTGCGAACTATGTTTATTTCCCAGAAGGTACTACAGTAGCAAACAGTGGTATGACAACAGGTAAGAGATATATTGAAGCGAAATGGACTTCTACAACAAGTGGACCTAATGAGCTGATGGTTGGAATAGCAATGCGACTCACGGCTTATAACAACAACGCTGCTGGTGGATATAGTGGTGCAAACGCAGTTTATTTGTATTCGTGGAACGGTAATCATTTTGGCTGGCAGAATAATTCGGCATCCGGACTTGGTGCATTTAGCCTAAATGATGTATGGCAAATTGCATATGATACCGATGCAGGAAAAGTGTGGGTGGGAAAAAATGATACTTGGAGTTCTGTAAGCGGCGATCCCAGCGCAGGTGGTGCTGGTATCTCTTTATCACATGCACAAGGTGGATATGCCTTTGTTGTAGGATCAGGCGGCAATCAGGCTTTTGCTCATACACTTACTTGGGGTGGGTCTGATTATACCAAACCAACTGGATTCGAACACTTTTAATAGAATAAAAGAAAGATAAGAAATGGCATTAAACTTTCCAGACAGTCCTTCAAATGGGGATACGACAACATTAAATGGTGTTGTATATACATATAATGCGACAGCAGAGGTGTGGGATACAATATCTGCGGCGGCTGCGGTTGATTTTACAGCTATAGCATCCAATATTCTTCCAGATGCAGATAGTTCAAGAGATTTAGGTTCAACTACTAGGAAATGGAAAGATTTACATCTAAGCGGTAATACTATCCACTTGGGAGATACGCAATTAAAAGGTTCTGGTGGTAAATTAACTGTTGCAGACAGCACTGGCACAGTTATAAATCCATTTAATGTTGCGCCTAGATTTACTACAAGCCCCGCTGCGGAGTTAGTTCTAGGGTCTCCAGATAGTGGTAGAATTACGGCAGTAGCTATTGATGAGGCTGGTTTTCCAATAACATATGATTGGGACGGGTATAAAGATAGTGGTGGTTCTACTACAGTTTATAAAGATGGAAGTTTGCCACCGCAAGTATTGTCTATTACGCAACCGACTGCTGGTGTTTTTAGATTTACTAACGATTCAGCGGCTATAACGCCAGCAGGCACATTTAATTTTAGAGTCAAAGCATCTGATGGTGCATTAGTTAGTACAGCATCAACAACAACAGTCACGCTACAGTTTTCAAGTGAAATTATAGTCTCTACATTGTCCCGTAACGGAGACACGCTTGCAGCGAGTTCCACTGGATTATTCTCAGCTACTACAAACGCAGGCTTTATTTCTGCTAGTGGTTTTTTAGTTGGCGATGAGATCAAAACAGGCAAACAGTATCTAGAAGCAAAGTACACTCAAGCACATACACTTACTAATAGCGGACTTTACATTGGTTTAATTGACGCTGTTCGTGGTGCAAACAACGATACTGGTTATTCTACTAGCCCCGGCGGTAACGTGGCAGTCTGGTTCTTGCAAGACGGAGTAGTTGGTCACAACGGTCCCTATGACGTAGAAGCTGGTTTTACCACAGCTTCGAAGTGGGCGAGTAATCCTTGCACTACCGGAAGCAGTATTACCCAAGCAGATGTAATTATGTTTGCATATGATACAACAGCAAAGGCTGCTTGGTTCGGACTGAATAATCAATGGAGTCTATTCACTGGAGTGCCGGGCGTTGGAGCGGGTATGCCTATGTCTGACATCACTGGTGCTGTGCGGTTCTTTGTAGGTTACAACAATGTTGCTGGGACTATAGGAGTTCAATTTCAAACGGGCGGTAGTCATTCACCCACATACAATCCTCCTACTGGGTTTGATGCTTACTAATGACTTCAAATGCTTTTAAATTATCGAATATTTTGATTAACGGGACAAGTAATGTAGATCCTGTTATGATAGATTCTCATGTCGCAGGAACATTTTTAGATGTTGTTTCTAGCCCGGGCGATTTACCCGTTTCAGGAAATGCTCTGGGAGATCAAAGATGGGCAACATCAACTAATAAGCTATTCTTTTGGAATGGTACAGCCTGGATAAACACGACAGTCAGTAACTATTTGCCAAGTGTTCCTTCAGGTGTAGAAAATAGTTACAACTTAGCACTAGATGGTACAGCAACAGTCATTACAGCAACATCGACAGACCCAGATGGCACAGCAATTTCTTGGACATATTCAACAACAGGCTTGACAACCCAAGCTGCGATAGGACAATCTACAAATGTGTTCACTATAACTCCTTCTACAGTCCCAGCTAACAATGGCATATTTTATTTAACTATAAGCGCCACATCAAACACTAACACAGTAGCCAAGACAACTAAAATAACTTTAGCACACTAGGAAATATAATGCCTTCAAACGCTTTTAAATTAGCTACACTTTTATCAGAAGAGGGCAACAGGGTGCCAAGATCGTCTTTGCCTGCTGAAATACAGGCTTCTGGATTTTCGTCTGTAGCTACATCGAACGATCTACCTTCTTCGAATATAGGTCCAGGACTGACTGCGTATGTGGAAGATACTAAAAAGTTATTTTTTTACAACGGAACTTATTGGTATGAGATAGCGACAACTAATGACGCACCTTTAAATATTACTGGTGTAAATTCAACGTATGATTTAGCAACTGATGGTACAGCCACAACTATTACTGCAATTTCTTCTGACCCAGAAGGATTCCCGATTACATGGTCATATGCAGTTACTTCAGGAACTTTAGGAGATACAGCAACAATATCTCAACTGGACAATGTCTTTACAATTAATCCTTCTTCAGTAGATGCTCATGCAGGAACATTCAGTATAACTATTAGCGTAACTGACGGTACTAATATTAAAACTAAAGTAGTAGATTTCACATTGTCATTCGCCAATCAAATTGGATCGGACACAATATATAGTACGATTGGATCTGGAACCTACTCTATTCCAGCCGGTGCTAATTATGTTAAAGTTTTCGTAACAGGCGGCGGTGCAGGCGGAGGTGGCGCGTCTGCCTATACTGCGGTGTGGTTTAGTACGGGCGGCGGTGGTTCTGGCGGTACTGCAATTGGATTCTTAGCAGTAAGTGGAGGCTCCATCAGTTATACTGTTGGCGCCAATGGTACTGGCGGCTCAGGCTACGCGGGGGCGAACCCAGACGGCACGAATGGTGCAGCCTCAATTTTAAATTACAATGGTACAAACTTTGCTATTGGTTGGGGTGGAGTTAGAAGCAGTGGCGCTACAGGTGGTGGCCCCGGCTCTGCCACAAGTAATGGCATGGTATCCACTTCACTTCTTACTGGTGGTTCTGGCTCTAACGGTCAGGCGCAGTATGGGTTCAATGGCGGCGATGGAGGAACGTCTTATTATGGGGTTGGAGGGCCTGGTGGAAACGCACCCTCTTCCAATGGAGGAACCAGCTCATCTTTTGGTGGTGGAGGCGGTGGCGCTGGCACCAATACAGGAACTAGGATCGGCGGCGCTGGCACACGCGGCAAAATTGTAATTCAAGCATGGACAGGATTACCGTAATGATTTCTCTGAAACTGTTTATTAAACTGCTATATACTAAGTAAATAATTAATCTAAATGGAGATAGATAAAAATGACTACTGATAATGAAGAAAATAAAATCGAAATTACGCCAAATGATTTGTTGGTAATTCGTCAAGTGATGGAAGCAGCAAGTCAAGCGGGTATTTTTAAAGCAAGTGACTTGACCGCTGTAGGTACAGTATTTGATAAAGTCAATGGAATTGTTGAAGGCATTATTGCTGCATCTAAAGAAGCTGAGGAAGCAAAAAAAGCTGATACTTCAGAAGAATAGTATACTACCCCACTCACTAAGAAGAATCTTATTATAACAGATATTCTTAAAGAGTCAAGCGAAATCTTTATTATGATAAAAATTTAACAAATAAGGAAACTAGCATGGCACCGAAGAAACTAGAAAGTGGATCAAAGTATGAACATCTTGACGTTGATGGAGATGGTATTATTTCTGACGAGGAAATGGCAGCGGAGGAAAGATTGATAGAACTTGAAAGAAAGCGTGAAGCCGCTGAAAATGATGATAAGAAACAAGATGCACAGCGCAACATGGCTTGGTTTGCTCTTGTGGGAATGTTGCTATACCCATTTGCAGTAGTAATTGCAAGTGTTATCGGTCTTGATACTGCGGGTAATATCTTAGGCGATATGGCACCAACATATTTTGTGTCTGTGGCTGCAATCGTTATGGCTTTCTATGCGAAAGAAGCTATCGGGAAAAAATAAATATTCATTGACAAAATTTGGCAAATGTGATATAATTTAGATTATTATAACAGGATGGTTTATTATGAAAAGACTTATCTATCAAGTGTACGTTGGAAAGCGTTCCAAACTTTACGACCACTGTATTGAGTCAGTAAAGCAATATTGCAAACGTCACGGCTTCGATCACGAGGTTCAGAGAAATCCGATCCTTATGATCAAGCCAGACGTTTTTGCAACAAATCGTAGTAAAGAATCGTATGAAAAGCATGGTGGTTATTTGCCAATATACGAAAAAGAAAACGCCTTTGCATATTTAAAATCATATGATCAAGTTGCGATAATTGATGCAGATGTTTGGATTAGACCAGACTCTCCTTCAGTCTTTGATGATCTTGAGGAAGAGTATGATTTTGGTGGCGTAGTTGAGCGTGATATGCCCATCACGCAAGAATATGTAAATAAAATTGTAAACTATTCTAGAATGCAGTACAGCACTATCAAACATGTGGATTGGAAATGGAATAAGCGCGGCGGCGAGTTTATGAACATGGGTATTATGATTATGAACAAATCAATTCAAAAGTATTTGAATGGCGAGACTCCCGCACAATTTATAAGACGACCCGAGTTTAAACCCTTTGTTGATGGTCTAGGAGCATGGAAATGGTCTACAGATCAAACGCTTTTGAATACGTGGATCAAAGAAGAAAAAATGAAAGTTAAGAATATGGATTGGCGTTGGAACGGTTTGTTTACTGCAAATACAAAAATTAAAGAGTGTAATTTTGTGCATTTTTTCTTGAAAGACAAATTACCTAATCGTGGCGAGAATGTGGATGAACTAAGAAAATTGGTAGAATAAAATATATGTCTAGTTTAGAGTTTAGTAACATAGAATCGACAAGACCGAATGCTCCTTTTGGATTAAAAAGTAAATTTGGAAGTACATCTTTTTTTGCAACACACAACAATAAAAAAGTAAAAGTTTATGAAACTATTAACGAAAAGCAAATGAAACTTAGACTTTTTATAGACTCGCATCCCATATGCAAATTTTTTCCGAAAGTCATTGGTACAGAAAATTCTTTAGTTATCGAAGAATTTATATATGGAATATCTGCAACAGATTATAGTTCTATGAATACTATACATAGGAATTTATTAGATATAAATTATCCAGAGACCACATGGGACTACCTAAAATACATATATGAAAGGGTTGGTCTTAAAAAACCTAAATTCAATTTAACAACAAAGATAAATCACAATGATATAACTAGAGCAAATTTAATTAACACTTCTGATGGCATTAAAATTATAGATAATGAATTTTTAGCTTGTAATGATGGATGGATAATGAATTATTTAAATAGCGACATATTAAAAAATGAATTAAAAGGTGAACACATTAAACTATCAAAACAAATTTGGAGGATACGAAAATCGTGGAAAAGATAGTCAAGGAACATTACACTGGTAATAGAGCGCGATCATACGATTCTGGTAGAAATCAAAATCCAAAGTGGAAACTAGAACACAAGGTCGTAGAAGATTTTATTACTAATAACACTGATATTGAAACTATAATTGATGCTCCTTTAGGTACAAACAGATTCGGTACACTATTTCAAAGAAACTCTCATGTGAAAGAAGTTCACGGCTATGAATTATCATCTGATATGATTATAGAAGCAAAAAAAATTATGTGCTTAAAACTTAAAATTCATAAGCATGACCTTGTTAATGACTATATAAAAGAAAAATGCCAGCTATCAATTATAATGAGAATGCTTAATTTATTTGAGCAAAAACACTCACTCACAATTTTAAAAAATGTGCTGGACGCAACTGAAGAATATTCTATATTGAGTCTGCGATACTGGGAAGAAGATCCAAAATTAATCCAAAATAAAATAACGATACAAAATTTTAATAAATTTAATGAAGAAATCAGAAAATTGAGTTTTAAAATAATAGATGAGAGGAAGTACCCGGACACAAAAGGCGGTCAATATAGCATCTTTACGTTAAAGAGATTATAATGAGAGTTTATGAGGATGATCTAATAAAGTATATGTGTAATGGTGTTAGCGTTGTAGGTAACGCAACATCATTGTTCGATAGAGAATATGGATTAATCATTGATGAAATGCCAACTATAAGATTTAATTGGAGCAAAATTGAAAAGGGCGAGTCTCAAGGTACTAGATGGAATTTTTTAGCATCAGGATCAAGATGGAAAAGAAGTGTTGAAGCTAATATGTGTAACAAATCTAATGATGTAAATTCAAAATCTTCAATTCCATTATTTCATACATTGTTGCTTAATCCTGGACTAAAAAATGAAGAAAATACTATTGTTAGAAATTCAAAAAATAAATACGATTTTTATTTTGGCGAACTATCTATCGCAGAACCTTGGAAACGAAGATTAGGCAAACGAATTAAACTTTCAAGTGGCATGCATTCTTTAATTTTATTAGATTATTTAGGAATTGAACGTGTAAGGATTTTCGGATTTGATGGTTATAGAAGTAAATCATATTATACAGATGAAATCAGTGAAAGCCATGATTATTCTACTGAAGATATAATGCGAAAAGAATTAGTAGAAAAAAATAGTTGGAAGGTATACGAATGATTACGAATAATTATAAAAACCAGCAATCTAAATTGCATAAAACAACTAACTGGGGAGCAAACTCTAGAATGCAAGTTCCGCGAGTTTTTAATATTCCTGAATTGATTGAGAAGTATAATGTCAAAACGCTATTAGATTTTGGATGTGGTCAAGGTGGATTGCATAAGTATTTAAAAAAATCGTGCAAATTAAAAGATGCTAGAGGATATGATCCTTGTGTTGAAAAATACGAGATAATACCTGACTATAAATTTGATATGTTGGTATCTCTTGATGTTTTAGAGCATATTGAACCGCAGTTTATTGATGATACTCTTAAACTTATCAACGATAAATTTACTAAAATTTCTTTTTTGGATCTTCACACCTCTGCGGCTAAAAGACTTTTGCCAGATGGTCGTAACGCTCATTTGATCCAAGAACAGCCTGAATGGTGGCAAGAAAAAATAAGTAAATTTATTGACGGAGAAATCATCGAACAAAAATGGTTACCATTTAATAAGAATAAACACACAAGAGCAGTCAATTACTTATTTGTAATTAAAAAATAAAAAAAATTATGAGTTAGGAAATAAAATGAAAGTATACGAATACAAAAATTATGATGATTATGTAGAAGCACAAACTGACGCTAATGTGAAAAAAATCGATTGGTCTTGGGTAAAAAAACAAACTGTTGAAACTATGTGTTCCTATATGCCTGCAGCTAAGATGGTATTGTGTCATGGTACTAGAAATGGAAAAGAACAGCAATATTTCAAAACATTTTTGCCCAAAGCTGAAGTAATAGGCACAGAAATTTCTCATACAGCAAAACAATTTCCGATGACAGTCCAGCACGACTTTCAAAAACCTAAAGAAGAATGGATTAATAAATGCGATATCGTATATTCTAATTCTTTTGATCATGCGTCTGAGCCAACAAATTGTTTAAATACTTGGAAAAATCAAATATCTACTAATGGACGCTTATATATTGAATTTGATTTTGCGGCGGGTCACAACAATTCAAGACGATCCGATCCGCTACAAATTTCTGAAAATGAGTTGATAGAATTATGCACAGATGTAGGACTAATAGAAGATAATTTTTTTATGGGAAATGGAATGTCCTCTAAAGTTTTTAGTTTCAAAAAATGAAATCATTTGTTGTATACGTTAAGGGTCACTCTAAATCCGAAGAATATATGGATCAGTGTTTGAAAAGTTGCATTTCAAATGATTTTGATGCTGAACCTCTTGAAGGTGTGACACCAAAAACCTTAAATAATTATCAACACTATCCAGAAATACCTAATGGTAGAGTAACATCATTTAAAAAAGAAAGCAAGAAAACATATGAAACTAAAAAATCTTGTTTTTTAAACCACGTCAGAGTATGGAATAAATGTATTGAATTAGATGAGCAGGTAGCATTTATTGAGCAAGACGCAACATGTGTGAGACCTTGGAATAATACAGTCTTTAATGATGTTTTGATACTAAATTGTGAGTCTGCATTTAAGCAACCAGTTTTCGATCATGTGAGAAATAAGCCGCAATTTAATTTTGGTAAAGGGCTTTACAACTCAAGTCCTTTAGTGTATAATAAAGACAATTCATTTAAAGGCAGTTTGATGATACCAGGAACGGCAGCATATGCAGTTACTCCAAGAGGCGCAAAAAAGTTACTATCTCAGCTAGATAAGTTTGGTTGGGATCAGAGCGACTATTTCATCAATACATACAATGTAAAATTAGAATATATAATACCAGAGTACTTTACGTTCTCTTTGAAAAACTTAAACATGAGTCACGGATTTTAAAATGAAAATATTTATCACAGGTATAGCAGGGTTTATTGGTTATCATCTTGCAAGAAAGCTATTCTCTCAAGGACATGATGTTTCAGGATTAGATAACTTTAATGATTATTATGATTCATCACTAAAAAGAACCAGAGAATCTAAATTGACTGACTTGGGAATAGAGGTATTTGACTGCGATCTAACCTCCGACTCATTCAAATTTTATAAAAACGATCACTATCTTACTATTCCTAAAGCGTCCTTAGATGGTGTTGAAACTGTCATACATCTTGCAGCATACGCTGGTGTTAGACACTCAATGTTAGATCCACATCTTTATATTCAGAATAATATTATTGCTTCACAAAACTTAATTGATAGGTGTGAGAAAGATGGTGTAAATAGAATTTTATATGCATCAACATCGTGTGTTATGGCTGGCAATCCCCTGCCTTGGAAAGAGGACGTGAACTTAGGTCACCAATTAAATCCTTATGGATTTACAAAAGCGACTACAGAATCTCAGTTCAAAACTAGCAAAATTAAAAATACTACTGGACTTAGATTTTTTACTGTATATGGTCCTTGGGGTAGACCAGACATGGCACTATTCGATTTCACTAAAAACATCATTGCAGGCAATCCTATAAAGCTATTCAACAACGGTAATATGACCAGAGATTTCACATATGTCGATGATATCGTAAACGGAGTCTTACTTCTTTTAAATGCAGAGGGCAAAGAAATATATAATATCGGTCGTGGCGAAAAAGTTAAATTGCTAGATTTTGTTAAAGAGATAGAAAAAAATCTAGGTCGTACAGCAATCACAGAATTAGTTCCTATGCACCCAGCAGACACACAGACTACTTGGTCAGATACAACTAAATTGCAAAAGCTGGGTTATAATCCCAAAGTTTCTATTGCCGAGGGTGTTGAAAACTTTGTAAATTGGTACAAAGATTATTATAAGGTAAATTGAAAATGCCAAAAAATAAAATTACAGGAATTGTGCCCATTGGAGGATTTGGAACAAGACTAGGAATGACATTTTCAAAGGAAATGCTTCCTCAGAGAAATTTTAACTATTATAATCCTATATCAAATCATCTAGTTTCAAAAATGATAGACGCAGGAGCAGAAAAGATAATTTTTATTCATGGAGACGAGTTAAAAAGTGACGTTACTTCCTTCTTTACTGATGAAAATTTTATTCATATTTGTCAGAAGAAACACGGCTTTGCAAACGTACTGCTTGAATTTTTAGATTATAAAACTCCTGCTAGAAATGAAGTATTGCTTTTTGGTATGCCCGATACTATTTTTGAAAACAATCCTTTTATAAAAATGTCAACTATAAAAGGTGTAGTTGCAGGAACATTTATTACGGATAGCCAATCTAAGCTAGATAGATTAGAAAAAAATATGAAGAAATTTAAAGTTAAATCTTGTCTTGAAGATGACCTATTAGATATGTTTTGGGGCGTGTTAAAATTTGATGGAAAAAATTTATTAGATGCATACGAGAAAAATTTATTTGAAAAATATACCGAAGTCGGAGATATAGTAAATTCATTAGGATTTGAGACTGTCCCAGAAAACAAATACATAGACTTAGGAACATGGAATAATTATAATAGATATTTATCGCATGGTTACTATTGAAGAGGAATAAAACGCAATGATAGTGAACGCACATTCTACGGTAACAACTAGACCTCTTGGAGATAGAATTATTCATTTACTATTTTGTGAAATGCTTTCCCAATCAGAAAATGAAGATGTAAATTTAATCTGTGAGCATTTTAAAGATTTTGATCAATTGAAAAATCTATTGGGATCTGATAGAGTTTTTCTAAACAAGAAAAATGTTATTCCTAAGAAAACTATCAATATTAGGTATCCCATAAACTGTAACTCAGATAATTATGATTTGTCGATTCACGAAGTTTGGGGTTCAGTCAAAGAATTACCTAAATGTAAAAACATCAAGAATTTTAATCAAGAATTGCCGAAGAAATATATCACTACACAGTGGGACGCTAGGCAGACGTATAGGTTTATTTTACCAGAAAAAATAGAAAAAATAGAAAAGCATTATCTGCAAAGTGGATTTGAAATTATACGGATCGGAGCAAATGGTAGTGGTAGAGCAAGCACAGATTTAGATTACATAGCATATTTAATATCAAACGCTGATTTACATGTAGGTGCAAGTTCAGGAATGGCATATTTTTCGCAGATGATTTTACCCTGCGATAAAATACATATATATTCAGGTGAAGAGACTGCACAAGAAAAATATCCTAGAGGAATATTCGGCAGCAAAAAATGGAAATTAGGTGATGTTGATGAAATGGCGCAACTAATTATAGATAAAGGCGCAAAATTAAATTATTATAAGGCAAATTAAATGAAATCATATGCAATAACTCTTAAAGGCAATAATATCTCAGAAGAAGGGTTTGATGCTCTTTGGCTTAGTTCAAAGAAACTCGACAATGATTTTAACATAGAAAAGTTTGAAGCGACAGACCATGTGAAAGTTGGCGCTGAAATGATGCATTGGGATCTATTCTGGAATTACCCGTGGGAAGGCAAAGTTACAGACTTAGCTACAGGTTTAATAAAGAGCGCATATCCAACAGCAGTAAAGACTAAACGCATGGCTGCAGCCGTGTCACATTTTAGGCTATGGACAGAATGTTTTGAAAAGAAAGAACCTTTGCTAATTCTAGAACACGATGCAATTTTTAGAAAAAAGTTAGATTACCAGTTGCTATTAGATTCAAAATATGATATAATAGGTATTAATGAGCCAAGAGGCGCAACAAGAAAATCAGCAGAATTTCATAGATTAATTCAAAAGAACAAAAACGAAATACAACCTGTTCCATCTGTAGACGATTATAACATTCCTCAAGGCATTGCCGGAAACTCAGCATATATAATCAAGCCAGCAGCGGCAGAAAAACTAATATCGTTATGCTTCAATCACGGGCTTTGGCCAAATGATGCTATAATGTGTAAGCAGTTAGTTGATAACTTAGGCGTCAGCCGAACGTATTATACTAACATTCAAGGACTACAATCAACTACAACAACCTAGAAAGGTCAATCTAAAAATGAAAAAACTTTTAACAATCGTAGCAGCGGCTATGTTAGCGACAAGCGCATGGGCTGGGGATAAAGTTAAAGTGGGGTTCGTATATGTCGGACCGACTGGTGATGGCGGATGGACATATCGTCACGACATTGGCAGACAAGATGTAGAAGCACATTTTGGTGATCAAGTCGAAACATTTTTTGTCGAAAGTGTTAAAGAGGGTCCTGATGCAGAGCGTGTAATTAATGGTATGGTACTAAGAGGTGCAGATATTATCTTCACAACATCATTTGGATATATGGACGCGACATTGAAGATGGCTAATCGTTATCCAAATGTTAAGTTTGAGCATGCCACTGGGTATAAGCAGGCTGCAAATATGTCAAGCTATGGATTGCGTCTATACCAAGCTAGACACGTTCAGGGCGTGATTGCTGGTTTAATGACTAAATCGAACAAGATTTGTTATATTGGAGCGTTCCCAATTCCAGAAGTTATCCGTGAAATTAATACATTCTTTATGGGTGCTCGTAGTATGAATCCTGATGTAGATATGGATATTGTATGGGTAAATACTTGGTTCAATCCTGGTAAAGAATCGGATGCTGCTAAAGCCCTCATGTCCCAAGGTTGCGATATGATAGCACAACATACAGATTCTCCTGCGCCACTCCAAGCTGCAGAACAACAAGGTAAACACGGCTTTGGTCAAGCATCAGATCAAATTGCTGTTGCACCTAAATCGCAGCTAACTGCTACTATTGATAACTGGGCACCTTACTATATTCGTAAAGTACAGGCTGTAATTGATGGTAATTGGGAGAGTGAGGACTATTTTGGTCATATGAATGATGGTGTTGTTGCGATGGCACCATTCACAAATATGCCAGATGAAGTTCGTGTTATTGCAACTGATATTATGCACCAGATTCGTGATGGTGAATATTTTGCTTTCACTGGACCAATCAAAGATCAAGCGGGTGAAGTTCGTATTGCAGCTGGAAAAGTAGCTACGGACGGCGAATTGAATAGTATGAGCTATTATGTCGAAGGAATCACTGCTCGATTCCCAGATTAATTTTAAAAATGTTAAAAAATATTATATTTTTAGTCTAAATACTAAGATTATAATGTGAGGGGCAATAAGAGTGTTGCCCCTCTGACGCAGAGAAAGAGAAAGAAATAATGACTCAACTAATTGATCCTAAAAAATTTACTAATGCAGTGTCCCTCCTTAGGGACTTTTTTTTAAATAAAGGCTTTGAGGAAGTACATACTCAAAATAGATTAAGTATTTTAGCTGCATGTGAAGACCCCGAAAATGTAGCAACTTATCAATATGAAAATCAGACGTGGCCATTGCCTCAAACAGGTCAAATGTGGCTAGAACATGAATTACTTACAAGCCCTACTTCAAAGGGCTTTTTTTGTGTCTCGACCTCATATCGTCAAGAACCAAATGCAATCCCAGGCAGACATGATACGATTTTTCCTATGTTTGAATTTGAAATGCCCGGCAGTATTGATGATCTGAAAGAAATGGAATATGAGCTATGCAAACATCTGGGTTTTGACAAGCCCACAGAAAAAACTTATAGAGAATGGCAACAACACTATGGGGCTAGTGCATCTACAGAACTAGACGCACAACACGAATTAGCCATGCAATCATCGTTTGGCTCTTGTATGATTACAGAATTTCCAGAAATGACAAGCCCTTTTTGGAATATGTCTAGAAATGAGGATGGTACTAGCAGAAAGATTGATGTTATTCTGGGTGGCATGGAAACAATTGGTAGTGCTGAACGCAGTACTGATAAAGATCAAATGAGAGATACCTTCCATACAATCTCTAATGGTGAATACGCTGGTTTGATTAAGAGTTTATTCGGAGATCAAAGGGTTGAGGATGAACTTGAGAAATTCTTAGAATTTGAATTTTTCCCTAGAAGTGGCGGCGGCATCGGGATGACACGAATGATTGCAGCCTTAGATAAACTATAAAAGTTATCTGAGGTGGCGGAATTGGTAGACGCGCGGTACTGTTTATACCGTGAATATATACTAACGTAAATGTATATTTATTCGTGCAGGTTCGATTCCTGCCCTCAGAGCCAAATATAAAATGGAGATATTATTATGATACCAGTAATTGATTTAAAAAGTCCACATGCACTACAGCATATCAATGACGCTTACACTACTGTAGGCTTCGCAGTTTTTATTAATGCTATTAGTGAAAAAGAGCAGTCTGACATGGACTGTTGGTTTGATAAAATGAAATCATTTTTTGATTTGAATTTAGAGACCAAGAAGAAATATCCTTATGAAGGCGATACAAACTTGGGCTATAGTGTTGTTGGGGATGAGAACGTAGATCCTACTGCACCTAAAGATATGAAAGAAAGCTTTAATTATAATAATCAGAGGATGCCCGATAAACTGTGGCCAGTGGAGTTGAACGGATTTAAATCTAATGCGTTGCAAAGTATTACAATCGCGGATAAGCTAACACTACGCATTTTAAGTATGTTTGATGAAATTCTTAAATCAGGCACTACGTTAGTTGACGCACACATGCAGCCGTTCAATACGACCCGAGTTATTCATTATCCCGCTTATACAGGACCACTAGAAGATCGTCAAATGCGTATTGGTGAGCATAGCGATTACGGTACGATCACGCTGCTATGGCAGATTAATGATGTTCCTGGTTTGCAAGTGCAAGATTTGCAGGGTGATTGGCATCCAGTTCCATATGCAAAAGACGGCATCGTATGTAATATTGGCGACTTACTTCAGCGTTGGACAAATGATTACTTTAAAAGCACTAAACATAGAGTAGTTAATGACCATATAGATAAGACTAGATACAGCATGCCGCACTTTGTTGATCCAACACCCGGCACGATGGTTAAAAATCTTATGGGTGGAAATGATAAGTATGAACCTATTGAGAGTTTAGATTATTTGAAGTGGCGACTTGCTCAAAGTTACTAGAGGAAATATAATATGAAATTGACATTACTTGGTTATGGATTTGTTGGTAAAGCTGTACATGCGCTGTTGGAAGATCATTATGACATTTCGATAGTTGATCCCGCATATACTTCAAATGAAGTGAAAAACGAAATCAGCGACGGCTATATCATTTGCCTACCAACGCCTTCGAGCGTTGATGGTTCATGTGATATGAGTGTTATAAACGAAATGCTTGAGCAAATTTCTAAAAACAAAGGTGGTTCAGCAAGAGTACTGATTAAAAGTACCATTAGCCTTGAGGGCTGGGAATACATTGATAAAATGTATCCACATCTAGAAATTACATTTAGTCCCGAATTTTTGACAGCGGCAAATGCAGTAGAAGATTTCAAAAATCAAGATACGATACTATTTGGTTCTAACACTCTGGACACACTTGTATTTGGATCAGCCCCGGCAGACAAATTTTGGGTTGATGTATTTACAAAGTGTAAAGAATTTACGCCCATCTATTCTTCAATTCCTGAGTTGATTATGACTAAATATGTACGAAATTCTTTTCTCGCTGTTAAAGTTGCATTTTTCAATGAAATTTACGATTTGTGTCAAGAAAGAAACGATATGGATTATGACGAAATTGCAAGCCTTGCAGGACTAGATGATCGTATCAGCAAATCTCACATGCAGGTGCCAGGACCAGACGGTGATAGAGGATTTGGTGGAGCGTGTTTTCCCAAAGACACGAAAGCATTACAAGCAACATTTCAGGCGAATAACCTTGAACCTTGCATTTTAAGTAGTGTTATTAGGGCAAACAATAGGATAAGAAATCTATGATAAAAGCATATGTGATAACAATTGAAACTTTTCCTAAGTCTGTCCGTTCAGCTAGTAGATGCATTATGTCTGCTGCCGATTATGGCATTGAAGGAGTTGAAATGTGGAAAGCTACAATTCCAGAAGATGATCCTAAAAAAATGTTAAAAGATAGAGGGATTCCAGCAGCAGGTTTCACTGAAGTTTATTCTAGACCTGAGCGTTGCATGTCTGCATTTCTTTCACATCATAGGCTTTGGGAAGAGTGTGCAAAAGAAAATGACGATGCATATTTAATATTTGAACACGATGCAGTTATTACAAGTGAACTTGGTGTCATGCCAAAAATGCACTCACGTACTGTTCCTATGTTATGTTCTATCGGCGCACCATCATACGGCAAATTTCATACGCCGAAAAAGCTAGGCGTAAACAAATTAGTCTCTAAACAATATCTACCCGGCGCACACGCATATATGCTAAACGGTTCAGCAGCAAAAGCTTTAATTGATCGGGCAAAAATTGATGCTAGTCCTACGGACGTGTTCATTCATAATGATAGATTTGACTTTTTAAATGAAATGTATCCTTATGCTGCAATTGCAAAAGATACTTTTACAACAATTCAGAGAAAGCAAGGATGTTTAGCTAAACATAGCTATGGTGAAAAATATGAAATCTTATAGTAAAGTATTTGTTACGGGCTGTGATGAAAGCCAGGAGTGGATGTTGCCTTGGTTTATCAGCAACTACACGACACATAATGACGTTCCTTTAGTATTCGCTGATTTTGGCGTATCGGATAGTTGTAGAGATAGTCTATTGGAAATAGGGATTTCTGATATAGTTGATATGACTAATACTAAAGTATCTGGTTGGTTTATTAAACCAAAGGCAATATTGAAAGTCTCAAAGATATGCGACAAAACTTGCTGGCTAGATACGGACATTGAAGTTCTTTCTGATATCTCAGATATTTTCGATTATACTATGGCAAACAAGCTGGCAATGGTTGAAGATAAGCCTTGGTCAAGTCGAGCGCGGTCCAAGTGGCATAACTCCGGAGTTGTCGCTGTTGAGGAAGATCCTGTAATATTATACAAGTGGGCTAAACATGTTGAAAATATAAACCCTCAAGCTTATTGGGCAGCAAACAGAGGCGACCAAGAAGTTCTACATGATATGATGATAAGCGATCTTAATAGAATGATACATATAACTGATATTCCAAATGAATACAATTGGCTCAGAATACAACTTGAGAACGACAAACAAGACAGTAAATCTAAAAAGTGTATCCATTGGACAGGTCGCAAAGGCAAAGATCGTATTAGGAGAATGATAAACAATGACTAGTGTAGCCCATGTTATAGGAAATGGCAAAAGTGCCGGAATGTATACCCCAGCAAAAGGTTTGAAAATTGCATGTAATATGCCGCAAGCGGGCATTGACAATTTATACACAACAGTTATGGTAGATTTTAAAATGATGAAAGCTGTTCACGAGGGAGTGTTTGAAGTGCCTGGTGATTGGACCCTTGGGGCTAGACCTAAGAAATGGATGGAAATGAGAAACGATTTTTATCTGAAGTATTCTCAGCAAATAAAAGAGTTTTATCTACACCTTCCAAAATATGCAGCTAATTATACAGATTTTAATTGTGGACACATGGCGGTACATTACACAGCTAACAAACTGAAGCGTGAAGAAATTCATATGTATGGTTTCGATTCAATCTTTTCGTTTGATATCACTAGCGCAGTAGATTTGATTTTGCCGTCCCCTCGCGACAACTTGAATACTCAAAGACTGACTGAAAACTGGCGCCCGATTTGGTTTCATATGTTTAGAGAATTTCCAAAAACGCAGTTTATCATACACCAAGTCAAAGGGAATCCTCTAATTAAAGTGCCAGACAATGTTGAAATAGTGCATCCCAAACGAAAATAATGGTTGACATTTGGTCATTATTATGTTAGGTTAGTTGTAGAAAAAGAATCATTAGAAAGAGATACCATGATCTTAGATGCATTTAACAAACCTGACAAACTTAGCTGGGACATTCTGGACTCTGTAGTGTCACACGCAATCGACAATCTTGAACTTGATACTGGTGTCATAAAAGAATTGAATATCATTTTCAAGGGAGCTAATGGTGATAACTGTGGCTATTTTGACGGTCTCGAGGATGAGGACGATGGAATTGCTGCAATAGAAGTCAATAGCAAAAAGCCTGTAGACGTTATCATCACAACGATCTTTCACGAATTAGTGCATGTCCAACAAGTACTGACGGGCGCGTTTGACGATGTTGCTAAGACATGGCATGGAGAAACTTACGCTAATGTTGACTATGATAATCTTCCCTGGGAAATAGATGCTTTCGATAAAGAAGCTGCACTATATGATAGTTGGAAAGCTTAAAGTGATAAATACATATGATATGAATAATAAAAGCGACAATAATATATGTCTCATTACCCTAAGCCTGTTCCGACAGATGATCCTTGCGACGATTGGAGCAATCTTCCAATACCAAAGCCAAAAGAAAAAGATTGACAACAGCGTCATTTTGTGTTATTCTAGCTTTAGTCAAGAGAATCACTAAATACTTGTGAAGGAGTTATATTATGAGTGAAAGAATGTACTGGTCTGTAAAGGCATATAATGACGTTGATGGAGAAATTAAACTGTCCGAATGGGCAGCAGGTTTTAACTATCAGCAAGCTGAATCATATTATGAAAAATTGGACGATATGAACTCTTTCTTTAAAATTGAAATGCAGAAGGACTGTCCTGCTGTAACTAAAAGTTAAGGAGTGCTAACATGAAACTTGAGTTTAATTTTGATATGGGTCCAGAATATATGGGCGCTGACGAAATTGCTGTTCACGCAATTCTAAACGGCTATCACTTGCCAAAAATCAACAAAGAACAAATCATCGACAAATTGATCGGTGATGCATATGCTGGAAAGCTAGGTCCTCTTGACGAGGATGAAGTTGACTTTGCAATAAAAATCGTATCTGATATTGTAAAAACCACTAAAAAAGGTTGACAAAGCTGGTAGAATATGCTACATTAGTTGTAGAAACAGAATCACTTGAAAGGGTTCATATTATGATCGACTCAAACACACCACAGCCAGTAATTGTAATAAAGTCTGCAATCGTTAATGAGCTTCTACGCATTCATGCACCAGACGTTCAAAGTGAACAATCTGCTTCAATGGTACAAGACTGGGCTATAGAACAAGATAGGGTAGTTAATCCTTATTGTGAGCCACAAAATGGCGTGTATGAAACTGAGTATGATGGTATGACAATTGCTGCGGGTAATGATCTTTTAGTTAATTTTGGAGAATAATATGACTGTAGAATTTGTTCAAGCTATCATCCTTCTTGGTGTAATGCTTTTCAGTGGAGCTATAGGATATGTTATCGGAATGCGTCATGCTTGGAAAGATGCGGAAGAAGTTTACAGAAGTGTTTACGGAGTAAAAAAATGATTAGAGGGATCACACCTGCTTCCGAGACAGTGATAAATCTTGATGGTCCTGATGGGAATGCCTTCTACTTAATGAGTATTGCAAAGCAATATGCACATTCAATGGGTTTGAGGGCATCACCTATCATGTCTGAAATGTGTGCTGGAACAGACTATTTCAAATTGGTCAGAGTTTTCGAAAAGTATTTCGGTCACTTGATTGTCCTTGAAACATCTAACAAAGAATTGCTGGAGTATATCAATGCGGATAAATAGTGTTGGCGGTTATGGTCGTACTGCTTTAATTAAATCTACCATGCAGGATGCTCCTATCAGGGCAGTTGCCAAGAGCGAATTTATGTCAGTTATGGAGTTACAGGAAATGATTAGAAAAGACAGTTCAAATGTTAATTCAATGCAGAAAGCAACACCAACAATCAACTTTGATAAGTTAGTAGACGCTATTCTAAAAAGCGGCGATTTGTCTAAATGATACTCGCGCTCACAGCCGCTGCTAAAGAATACATGATAGAGCAATTAGTACTTGCCGAAAAAAATTATGTACTCCTTGAAGTAAAGGGCGGCGGCTGTAGCGGATTTAAATATGATTGGTCGTATGTGGAAGATGATAGCAAGGGAACAGTTATAGACAACACATTGGTTGTAGACGCTATGGCAGAAATGTTTCTCTTTGGCTGCACTGTTGACTACGTTAGAGAATTAGGTGGAAACTACCTCATCGTCAAAAACCCACAAGCTAAAGCGCAATGTGGCTGCGGCGAGAGTTTCGGAATATAAAGGATTGATACAATGTCTCAAGAATTGCAAGACTTAGAGTTAGATTATTTTAAGACGCAGGCGATGGTTCTCGGCAATAGAAATCGCAGTCTTAAAGCCAATGTCAATGTTCAAGAAAGATACATCGAAATTCTAGAAACTCAGCTAAGGGCATTAGATCCAGCAAAAGCAAGAGAAACTACGCTGAGGCTACGCCTTCTCACACTCCGCGAAGAATGGAAAATTAGGGGTTGACAATGTATCTTAGTTATGCTATTATAACTATAGAAAAAGAATCACTAGAGAGAGAGTATTTTTTAACAGGGTGCAAATTTTATTTGCTGTTTTGATTTGGGAGCGTCTGTGTTACGTAACCTAGACCTAACGATAAAGAATGTGTTCCGACAGTAGGACATAACCCTGTTAAAAAGTACTCTTAGACTTCTTACTACTGCGTCCGTGAATGAAGTAATGTCAAATGTTGCGCGAGCCTCCTCATAATGAGGGAAGAGAAAGCATTAAACAATTTCACTGTCGATGAAACAATTAGATACTGATCAGCAAAGGGTCAGAGTTATATCGAATCGTTGAGACATCCTAGGGCGTAGTAGTAAGAAGTTTAGACTGTTTTTTGGTACGTCTGTGGGAGAGGGAAGGCTAACTAAAACCCATGTTCGTAAGGGCGTATCAAAAAGCAGTCTATAAAGAATAGGTCCCTTGGCTCAACTGGATAGAGCAACAGCCTTCTAAGCTGTAGGTTACAGGTTCGAGTCCTGTAGGGTCCACCAAGAAGCTGAGTAATATACTCAGTGAAACCCTAGTCGGAATGAAAGCCTTGCAAGGTGGTACTAGGTCGGTAAATACTCTGTACCGACGAAAAGCAGAGCGTGGTTGTCCGCGATAAAGACAAATAGGGGGTGGGGATTGTGCATAGTCTCCACCCTTGAAATTTAATATAAGGAATAACGAGTTGTATAAATTAGAACGTAACGGTAAAACTGTAGAACATATTGTAATGACAGGCGAGTTAGGATATAAAATCTATCAAATGCCTGTGAGAAATGATTTAGTATTCGACACTAAAGAACAAGCCATGCAAGTCGCAAAGTTGCTAGATGCTGATGTTGTCGAGATACTCACGAAATTTGCGAGAGTAGCTTAGTGGTTAAAGCCCCCCGCTCATAACGGGTTGATCGTAGGTTCAAATCCTACCTCTCGCACCAATTATAAATAGCACTATATAAATTAATAAAGGATATTTCAAATGGCAATTAAACCCCCCGCATGGGCAAAAGGCGCACATCCAACAAATGAAGGCTGGATGAAAGGGCGTGAACTACTCAAAGCGCAACCGTTTACGCAAGCAGAAATTGATGAATGGTATGGCGTACCAGAAAAGGCAGCACTTCTATTAGCTTCTGCCAAAGGTGCGGTCAAACCAACGCCACAACCATTGCGCGAAGTAGTTGACGATCCAAATCCAGCGCCGACACCGGCTCCTGCTCCGCAACCATTGCACGAAGCAGCGCCCTCAAGCGACCTGAGTAAAATGTCAAAGAAAGAATTAGAACTCGTTGCAAGGGATAGTGGTGTTGAACTAGACAGACGATTGAGTAAGAAAAAACTATTAGAAACTGTGAGGGGGATACTTAGATAATGAATGTTGATGGTCCAGGCTTCTCGCACCACTACGCGACACAGCCTCTTGAATTGATTGTAAAGACCCAAGCTGCAAAGGATATGCAAATGCAGGTCGTGGAAAATATTAGGAATAGAACGCAACAGTCAGTAAGAGCGCCTCAAAAAGCGTTGGGGAACTCTTACGAAGGTCACGCGGGCACATATGGCGCAGACGGTAAGAAAATGCACATACCTCAAGTAGAAGCTACAGACACAGCAAGTAAGGTCAAAAAGTCCGTGGATATCATGGCATGAATAAAGTTATAAGTCCAAATGATATTATTCCTTCATCTTATAATAGTGGATGGGGCGAGAACAAATCTACAATCTTAGCAGATCCAGCTAGATTTATGGATAGTAGCGGATGGGACGGCGAAGCTGATTATACGTTTTCGGTCAGTGATACTAGTATCACCGATGATGGGTTGAGCGACTATATGGCATTTGTTGCAGACCCTGTAATTTTTGAAAGAGAAAATCTAATCAGACTTGGACTTGATGTGGACACTGAAGGACCGTTTAAGTCTGCGAAAGATGCGGATACCCACGGCGTGACAAGACAAGAAATCATTACATATCGAAAACGTGATGGCTATCTTGTCAGAGAAACCGCAATACGGGTATTCGATAACACAGACTACACAGACCACACAGCCACAATAGTTATAGCTAAAATAGGAGAGTAATTCATATGAAAGAAACAATGTTAACAGCAATACAGATGCAGATCGACGGGAAAATTGCTATGCACACTGCTAATATCGAAATTTACTTGAACAATCCAGTGGGCATCGGAGAACATTCCAGTGTGATGGAATCGTTAGAACATCAAATGAATGAACTTGCTAGATGGGAAGGCATTGCTACAACAATGCAGAAATTTTGTCCCGAAGAATAGCTTTATTCATAGGCTGGTATAAACAGTTAAGGGAGAGGAGACATGAGTTTTCTTTCCCTTTTTATTATCATACATCATATAATATATGGAATTGTATTCGCTGGGCATTCTATAACTCAGGCCATAATGAATTAGACGGTTCATATTTGAAGAAAAATAAAACATATAAGTAGCTGTATAAAATATATTATTTGGAGAATGATTTATGAAATATGTGATTGATATTGACGGTACGATATGTAATGAAGTGCTAAAGCCCGACGGCACGAAAGACTATGCGCTACACGAACCTATGCCTGATCGTATTGAGCGCGTCAATGCCCTGTACGATGCAGGTCACACTATTAAGTATATGACTGCCCGCGGCGCAGTGTCCAAGATAGACTACTACAGTCTTACCAACAATCAACTCATTCGTTGGGGCGCTAAGTTTCACGAATTATCAGTGGGTGAGAAAGAACATTATGACGTTTGGATTGATGATAAAGCATTTTGGTCCGAGAACTTCTTTCGAAATACAGGCGAAACTTATGAATGATTAAACAATATATCAAAAGCTATAAAGACTTTCCTATAGAAGGAATCGACTTTAAATGTATAGCTAGTTTGTGCGCTAATCCAGAAGGCTTTATGCACACTAATAATTTCTTTTATAGTAGCTTACTAAAGTATTGTCCAGTAGATAAGATCATTGGCTTAGATGCCAGAGGATTTATTTTTGCAAGTGTACTGGCACACAGAACAAAAGGTGCTCTAATTCTTGCTCGTAAAGCAGGTAAGTTACCTGGCCCTATTATTCAAAAAGAATTTGATCTTGAATACGACACGGCTACACTTGAAATACAAACAACATCAATTGAGCAAGGCGATAGAGTTATTATCATCGACGATCTTATGGCAACTGGAGGCACAGTTCAAGCGTGTATTGATATTGTACACGACCTCGGTGGGTCAATTACTGCTGTAGCATGTGCAATAGATTTAGTCTCACTTGGCGGCAGTCGTTGCATAAAAGATCAAGATATTAAATTTTATAGCGGAGCAGAGTATCAATGATTAACATACAAAGGAGAAGTAAAATGAAATATATATTATTCGCACTCACATTCATTCTAGTATCGTGTACTGCATCAATATCGGTAAAAGCTGATCCCGATATCTATGTAGAGCCACTGGCACCTAATACACTTTCACCCAAAAAAGATAAGAACTTAGACTTAGATACTGGTGAGTACCTAAAGAATAGAATTGCACCAAGAAATCCGACACAACAAATTATGCTTATCGCATGTGATACCAAAGACTATGTAGACAATCAAGTCTTGACCGAGTATAACGAAAAGAAATTATTCGGTGGTGTCTCTGTAGTAATAATGATACCCAATACAGGTAATAATCTATCAGTAGCAAACGCACAAAGATTTGCACCACAAGTCGCGCTATACGTCAATCAAGACAAAGGCACATGGTCACTCATAGCAGAAACCGGTAACTACTCTTGCCTCATAGCCAACGGCGCAGAGTTTAGCCCAGGAGAATAATATGCTTTGGATGTTGTATTCACTATTCACACTAGAAATAAACGGAGAAAGACTTGTGTTCGAGGGTAGAGATTTTTATTCCCAACAAGAATGTATGAATTTCTCAACAAATAATATTATTAATCTAAATGATGCACTGATCTACCGTCTAGACAGAATGTACGGAGAAAACGCATATAACATTCTAGAAATAGGCTGTGTCCAAAAAGATAACCATATGAATAGAAAAGTTATAGTAAATAATAACACAGGTAAAGAAACTTGAACCAAGAAAGATATCATAACTATATTCTAAGGAAAACAACAATGACAAATCAGTTAGAGTTAAAGATATATGAGTTAGAAGATAAAGTATCCATGTGCTTAAAGAGAATAGAAGAACTAGAGAGTAGAACACTATATCAAAGAAAAGACGCAACAGGTCAACCAACAGGAATGGTATACGTTCAGGGACAAACTAAGACACATGCACCAACAGCATCTATGCCAGTAGCACCTCGCTATGTGTATGGACAAAACGGTATCAAAATAGATGATACAAGCGAGACACGTTAGAAAAACAGTGAAACCAGCGGTGTAAAGAGAGGAAAAAAAGATATGGAAGATATATTCGACTTTGGCTTCACGGCTGTAACCGAAGAAGAGCTAGACGCAGTTCAGGAAGCTCAGAGTAGATCAGAGGGCGCCGAGGAGACTGTGGAAGCTGCAACAGCTAAAGTGGACAAGCTATATAATGCAGTGATACCTCTACTGAATAACCTAAAGAAGAACCCTGAGAAAGACTATATCCATTGGCCAAGCCGACTGACCAAAGTAGAGCAGTTCGAGGATATGCTAACTAAAATCTACAAATCATAACGATTCCTCTTGACATTAGTGGACACCTGTGTTAGGTTAGTGATAGAAAAAGAATCACTTATCTACTAGGAGACTACCATGTTATGTTATAGTTCAGATCAGAAGCCCGTTGTCAAAGCCCTTCAAGGCGAGAATTGGGACAATGAGGAGATCCAAAAGTACCTCTCTTATCTGAATAAGAAGCGGACCCTTATCAATACTGGTCGTAAGCATGGTAAATATTCGCGTGATAGTGACCGTTCTAAGGTATATAATTCAGAATTTAAGTATGAGCGTACATACGGCATGGGTCTCCAGTTTGCCAATATTGCCATGGCTCAAAAGTATTGCGATAAAGTTCTTGGTTCTGCCACTTGGAAGAAAATGAGCAAGGGTAGAGTTTCCGAGAATTTAGCTATAACCCTAGGAACTATGCGCGGCTCAAGAATTGCTGGCAGAGCGTGGGGGCATCATATTGAATTGAATACCACTCGCGGCTTAGACGATCTACCTATCGGATTGAACCAATACGTACTACTCCATGAGTTAGCTCATTCTATTGGTAATATGCACCACGATACACAGTTTCGTATTGATCTACTCAAGTTGGTATCACGGTTCATCGGTAAAGAGCAAGCCACTTATCTGAAAAAATGCTTTAAAGAAAAGAAGTTGAAGTTGTCAATCAATAAGAAAGTCATGGCACCAGACCAGTGGCGCAAGATGAGTCAGCGTATGTCTAAAGCGCGGAGTGCCATGAAGTGAGCAAATATACACCTAGAGTATTCTTTTCATATGAAATCGAGACTAGAAAGCATTGGGCAGTGGGTACTGAATGGTCCACCATCGGCAGTCGAGGAGATTCCTATGTCATACAGATGGTCGATAAGGGGTTTACTTGTAGCTGTCCCGCGTTTGTGAAGTGTAAACATATCAAAAAAATCGAAGAAAACTTCATTTAATGGTTGACAAGTGGTGATTATTATGCTAGGTTAGTTATAGAAACAGAATCACTAGAAGAAAGAGACCAAATGTTAGTTCAAACAACAATGACCTCGAACAACAAAACATGCTACTTCTTAGAAGCCCGTGGCACTAAATATGAAGTTGTTGATGATCGTGATGGTTTCTATACTGTTTGGTCTAAGCGCAATAGCCTGGGCACAACAAATCTTGTTCTAATGACATTGAAAGAAATGAAGGCTCGTTCAAAAGCCCTCAATCACCTCGCAACACTGATCGAAATGTAAGAAGGAATTATAATATGCAGGGACTTTTCATTTACGCAATCGTGTGTTTCATACTGGGATGTGTGTTTATTAGCCAAGGAGATACAGTTCTAGGACTATTGGTATGTGCAGCTGGACCTTTCTGGCTTGCACTCGCCCATTACCTAGAAACAAAGGATGACAAGTAATGTTAGAATTATTGGTAATAATGGTTATAACGATCGGTTTAGCTATTCCTTTAATTGGACTTATTTGGATGTTTTTGGATATGTTTAAGTAAAAACCTCTTGACATTAGTGGTATATTATGCTAATTTAGTTGTAGATAAAGAATCACTCTGTCTTGAAAGGACAACACTATGAAACTCAATACGCTCTTCCCTAACTCAGTCGATTTTGTCTCTGCTCATAACGGTGGAATTCAAATGTTTTCTAACATGAGTTTAGTTGGCTTCGGTAAGACAGCAGAAGCGATTGCATATGTTCTAAATACTAAGGGAATTGCTGCTGAAATCTTTCAATCATCGTCAATGGACTTTGCCACTGAAGAGGGTTTTGATACAGATGACGGTGCAAGCTTGCTGATGAAAAGAGCTTTTGAGTTGGTATAATATACCCCGCTTCACTAAGAAGAATCTTATTATAACAGATTTTCGAAAAGAGTCAAGTAAAATCAACACACTAAAGGAAAGAAAATGATTAAATCTCTGAGAGAAATTGGGTATAATGACGAGGGCAAGATTAATGGTCGCCAAGCCCAGAAGATCAAGCGGGCTATGCGTCGGAATACCAACAAAAGTTTTATAGTGAAAAGCGAAACCTTGAAGAAAAATCTTGACAAAGCTGGTAGAATATGCTAGTTTAGTTGTAGAAACAGAATCACTTGTCACGAAAGGACAAATCCATGATTACTCTTAAAAAGACTTCTATCATCGAATGGGCAACAGCTCCTCAAGGCACAGCCTGTGACTGGATGTCCCAGACAACCGTCGAAGAATTTGATGTTGAGACCGGCGAATCAACAGGGCTAAAAATCAAAGAGCCTGTAGTTGTAACTATGTTAGCAGAGGGATGGGCATAATGATTCGTTCTATAGTTCTCATAAGTATGCTCGGTGCCACTTCCGTAGCTGCACAAAATCAGCAATGCGAAATTCGCCAAGTTCCAGTATATGCAACTCATAACGAATGGGGTGGTGCTCTTGTTGGTGGCATTATCGGCAATCAAGTCGGTAACGGTCAAGGGAAAGTTGCTGCTACTATTCTCGGTATGATGCTGGGGCGTAATGTCGCTCAACAGACGCAGACAACCAGAATTGTTGGTTATAAGCAGGTCCAAGTCTGTACATATAATATTGATTCGAATCATAACGCACCTCACCAATACCAGAATAACACAAATGGTTATCCAATGCAACAGAATAATATGCAAACTTTAACGCAATGTAATGTTGGTGGGAGATTAGTGCGATGCTGATTAACACACATGGTATCGAAGTAGAAGAAAATGAACACGCCGTAGAACGCAAACAGTATAATGACATTGTGCCTAGGATAGAACATTCTGATATTGCTAAAGAACTGAAACAGCAGGCTGGAACGAATCACTTGTTCAAATGTCTGGACACTGTTGAGTGGCGTGCCGCTGATAGAATTATGGAACTAGAGTCTGAGGTCAAGAAACTAAAAGAATTGGTCCTTTATGTTCTCTTAGAGCGTGAAAAACTGGAGTCAAAATAATGAGTATGCAGATTGTTAGGGGTATGACTAGCAATAATTACAAGAAACGTAAGGTAAATAAAAAGAGTGGTTATGCCAAGACAGTTCGGGATCATGAGGCTTTCCTCAAAAAGATGGGTGTGAGCGATAAGCCTAGTAACTATCGCGCAGATATGCCAGATTTGAGTGTGAGAAAATCGGTTGACACCAGCGATGTAATATGCGATAATGGCATTAAGAAAACGAATCAGACGTATACGGGTAATGAGATTGCAGGAATTGTAACTACACACAAGAGCAATTTAATGCCAGTCCGTAAAGATAATAAGCAGGGTATAATTGACGCTGCTAATATGCGAAGGTAGAATAAGAAATGAATATCGGTAATCATGTTACTTCCCTTATAAGTGCCAATAATAATATGACTATTCCGTATTATTTAATGGCTTCGTATGCTTATTATAAAGAAGATGACCCCATATTCTCAGACGATTTTTATGATATGTTATCTAAAAAGATATTAAACAATTGGGATACTATAGAGCATTACCATAAGCATTTGTTAGATAAAGATTCTTTGAGTGCGGGCACATATTTAGGTGAGTATCCTACTATTGTAATTGACTCACTCGCTAATTTAAGAAGTATTCACGGTAAAAAGAAGCGGAAAAAGAAATGAAGTCAGTACGAATTAAAAGAATCCCTAGAAGCTTTGATAGTGATATTATGGATTGGCATATAACAGAATATCTAGGAGACATTGTACGGTGTGCATATCTCTATGAGAATGTGAGTGATGCAATGGAACATGTGGAGGATTTTTTAATTGAACTGGATTGAAATAGACCGAGTATTAAGGAGTATGGTTTCTATCTATAAAGATAGAGCTAAACTGTATGCAGATGTAAAGAAGAAATTTGCATGGAATAATAACCAAGCAAAGGCGGCACTAGATCCTATAGTGAATAAGATGGACGCTGTAGCAGCCGCTGTAGTCGAGCCAGTGAAGCCGAAACGTAAGAGGCGCACCAAAGCTGAAATGGAAGCAAGTCGAAAGAAAGTGCCTACTAAGGCAAAGAAAAAGAAAGGTAAGAAATAATGTTTACTATAGAACACGAATTTGACCATAGCGTCATTGTTGTCATGGACAATGACGGAAATCACGACGATGTGGAATTGATCTTAGATGAGGATAATGTCTATATTCGACAGTACGACGATGACGAAAGCTTTAATATCGTTGTCATTACACCCTTTATGCTCAAAGAAATATTGTCAGCATACGATAAAGCCGAGGGTGCATATCTTACAAATAAATTAAAAACCGCTTGACATTATAGGAGTATTATGCTAGGTTAGTCATAGAAAAAGAATCACTTGAAAGGGTTAAAACATGACTATCGAATTTGTACAATTAAATGATGTTTCTTATGAAATGAATGTCGATAAGATGAATTTTTCTGAAGATGTATCCACTGTTCTTGATACTTTGCCAGATCAAATGCGTTTGGTTCTGAAAGCACGTTTCGGATTTCTCTCAGAAGAAAAAATGACACTGGCTCAAGTCGGCGTACTTATGAATTTAGCTCCAGAGCGTATACGTCAAATCCAAGACAAAGCTTTGAGAATGTTGAAGCACCCTAGCAGAAGCCGTTTGCTTCGCACATATTTGGACCAATAATATGACTGATCTAGATGTAAACCAAATGGTAAATGACTATCTCGATTCCGGTGGTACTGTCACAAAGCGGAAACGCGCAGTCTGGGCAAAAGGTGCTCGGCTAAGACCGACGCAGCCAGTCGCCAAAAAATATCTCACATACTCAAAAACATATAGTGGTCCAGTAGGCTTAACCTCACTTAACTACAAAGCTGCGGGTGACCGCGCTGGTGGCTATAACACAAAGTACATGATGGATTCTAACTCATAAGAAACCGCTTGACAACTAGGGTAGAATATGCTAGTTTAGTTGTAGATAAAGAATCAGTCTTGAAAGGACTAAAAATGAACTATCTCGAATCTCTTTTTGATGAAATCGTCCATGACGTGATGGTTTCTGAAAAATTCTCTAAGCCAGTTGTTGCTCATTGCTTTAAAGAGCATAACTGTAACTGGGGCAGCATATGGACACTCTCAATTGACGGTGTTGCTCACCGCGGTGTTTATGCAGAGAAAATGGAATGCTTCGCCGATGTACTAGATCGTATTCAGCACGAATTAGATATGGAAAATTTACATATCCCGGGTTGTTCAGCCTACGCAAAAAAGTAGAAATAAAGGTTGACAAAGCTGTTAGAATATGCTAGTTTAGTCATAGAAACAGAATCACTTGAAAGAGAAAACAATGTATCGTATCAATCAAATCGCTAATTACCTACTCTGCACTCAAGATATTGCAGAAATGGTCCATGCTAGAATGTCTCATATGGACAATTCAGGAATGGGTCAAGATGAATGGGAATTCTGGGTTAATCATTTTTCGAAATATTTGATTTTGCGAAAGAATTGATCAATGCTTGATACGAATCACATGATTGCTTTCGTAGCCGTCGCCTTTATTGTTCTACTATGGAGTAAAAGAGTATGAATGAATATAGAGAAATCGCAAAAATGCTTCGTCAGATGATTGCCAATACACAATCATCAGAAGATCCAATTCCAGCTGGCCACATCATGGCTTTGTCAGAAGTCTTTGATGATAAGGCTGATACTATTGAATTGAAAATGATTGTTGAAATGCAAAGGAAAGCAGTAGCATGACTAAATATAATCAAGAGCATGGTAGCCCGTTTGATCGTGGTAACGCAGATTCGTATTATCGCAGGGCACCAGATCCACATCATTGGCCAGATGGCAGCTATAAAGGCTTTCGTGTTGACGAGTCTGATATGACGCCAAGTGAAATTAAAGCCTATAACGCAGGCTATGATCGAAATGAAAAAGACGGGAACTATAAAGATTACGGATAAGGGAGATTAGAATGTCAGTTTATCGTCACAAAAATTATGTCCTGGATATGAGTCAATCAAAATCAAGGGTATCCGATGATGATAAACTGATATTCCAAGGTTCTAACGAAGTCGCAATACCTTTGTTTGTATCTCTATGTGATGATAAAGTGGTAACGGCAAAGTTTATAAAATACTTGACTAATAGAAAATGATCTGTAGATCATATCACAATGAAATGATCGGTAGATCATATTATGAGGAAACAATCTAAATGAAAACAGCGACAACTCAAAGCGACCGTATGGCTCTTATCAAAGAGATTAACGAGCGGCGGAATACCATGGCTAAAGTAAAAAAGAAATCATCGAATTTGTTAAAAGCGAAGCCCGCGAAGCCTCGACAGCCTGAGCATACAGCGGCTTGGATAGAATCTGATCAAGATAACATTAACCACTATACTGATCCGGCTCGCTATGCTGTTGAACACTACGGTGAAACTCTATATGAGACAACACGATTTGATAATGATTGGGGAGATTACTAATATGTTTACATATGAGCCACACGTGAGAACGCAATACCTTGGCAAAGAGTTCTGGAAAGTTCTTATCGGCAAAAAAATCGTTGCAGTTACATCTTCGGAGGAAAAGGCTATCTCTATGACAAGTAGCTTAAATGCGGATCCTTGGTTCTTTGATCGAGGTCAAACTAGAAAAGAAAGGTATGGTCTTTGAGAGGATTAGCTTATCGGCGGAACAAACTACGTCTGAAAAAAGAACGTGTCCAAAGGCATAGGGAATCTATTTTCCCTGTCACTGGTCCAAGACAGATAGGGATACATGCTCGGAGTCCGAAAATGTGTTCCTGTCATATGTGTGGGAATCCACGAAAATACTGGAAAGAAGAAACCTATCAAGAAAAACGAGAAAACTGCAAATTAATGGTTGACAAAGTGGGTGAGTTGTGATACCTTAGTTATAGAAACAGAATCACTTGTCTTGAAAGGACGCATTATGAATACCACTTACTGGAACCAGAACGGTAAATATCAAGCTGAATATACACGGTTGGTAGAAGCTGTTCCCGTGATGGGAAATGCGAAATCCCTGTCCGGTGAAATGATTCGTGCAGCTAGTCGGTTAGCACATGATCTGTATAACAACGGAATGGGAAATAACACTTCTGGTGCAATTAACTTCTTATGGAATAGAGATGCTATCAGTCGTGAAACTTTCAACACTATTCATCCATATACACGTGGTCGTCTTTATGAAGGTACATACAACGGCGATTCTTTTCAACTCGCTATCGAAAATATGATAGATACGACTATCGAATTTATCCTTAAAAACAAGCTTGAATCTGTCCATAATGATGACGATATATTCAATTATGAAGATGAAGAAATGCGTTTCTGTGAAGAATGTGGTGACGATATATGCGAATATAGCAATTCGATATGCGATGATTGTGAGGACAACTTGAACGACATGTGGGAAGATGAAACCGCTTGACATTGTAGTAGTATTATGTTATGTTAGTTGTAGAAAAAGAATCAGACCCGAAAGGACACTACTATGAATACTTTTGATTATGAATTGCCAGACTTCTGGGCTACTGCTTTGTTCTACGATGATACCTCAAGCTTTGATACCTACGAGGAAGAAAAAAGTTTCCAGGAGTTTTGCTCTTATATGTTGAAGGAGCATGGAACTTCTGAGCCTGTTGATTGCAGTGAAGATCCTAGCTTCACTAAATATCACGATGCTACCAGCTTCGGTGTACTAGCGTGTAACACTCTAACATACACGTTTATTGATAACAATGGAAATCCTAATACTAGCGCAAATGTAACCTTAGCGCATACTATGGAGAACTAATATGAACCACTATGAAGAACATGCTGTTTGGGTTTTAATGACAAAATTTGCGGATTATATATCTGTACATGGAGTTTATCTCACTAAAAAAAGTGCAGAAAAAGATTTAAAGAAAATAGTTACAGATGATATCGAAGCTTGGATAGAAGGACATGAGGTAATAGCATGAAAACTAAAGTTTATTCAATTCTTTTGAATGGTGAGTTTATGACTACTATTCGGGAAATAAGTGAATTTTGCGCTATCAATAGATTCAAAGATATGTGGAACTATCCTGAAAATGCAAAAATCACTGCAACTATATGGAGTCCTTATGAAATTCTCTGAGTTAAACTTTAATCGAATGAGTAACGGTGGTAATCAAGCTATCGTTAATGTTGGTAATCAGTATGGGTTGTCTATTATCGATAATGGATATGGTAAAGAGCGCGGGCTGTATGAAGTGGGTACGTTGTTTCATGGCGAACTTAAAAATCTGCTGCCGTCAATGACCGGGGACGACACAGTAGTTGGATATTGTACGCCTGATGCGGTAGAAATGATCTTTGAAGCGTTGTCGAGATTGGTAGCCATCAAAGCATAAAAGTATATAAATACTTAGAATAGAATTTCTGAGGACTATAAAATGAAAAGTTTTAAGGCACATTTAGCAGAAGCAGGACTTTCAGCCGAACGGCAAGAAACTGCATTTGTCGAATTGGTAAATACTTCTGTTAAGATGAATGATGATAGACCTATAACACTGATAACAAAAGACGCGACTATAAAGAATGTATTAAAGGCTGAGAAATTTGAAGGTCGCCAAGAGTCTGGATCAGAGCCTTATACAGATATTAAACTCATAACATCA
>Ga0208814_1000096_pt1 | contig 68557 bp, 68 predicted proteins | sample MalvirAntarct_55_FD_184253 | JGI IMG/M metagenome (GOLD analysis project Ga0208814, IMG submission 184253) | Marine viral communities from the Global Malaspina Expedition - Malaspina viral metaG Antarct_55 (SPAdes) (version 2) | ecosystem: Environmental > Aquatic > Marine > Oceanic | place... | reverse complement strand
TGTAACAATAGGTACTTCATTTCAAGTTACCGAATTAACAGCCGATACACCTTATTCTTTTACAGTATACGCTCGTGATGATGCAACTAATACCTCTGTTGCTAGTGATCCAAAAAATGTAACTACACAAAGTTCTGGAGGTGGAGGCTCAACAGTTCTTAATGAAGGATTTTTTGAATTTGGCTGGGATAGCTGGGTAGATGGAGGCTCTGATGCATACCGCTATAGGGGTTCAAGAGCTTATGAAGGATTTTACGCTATTAGGTTAAGAGATAATACCAATTCATCGGTTATGACCCTAAGCAATATAAATGTTTCTAGTTATAATAATATTAATATTGAATTTTATTTCTACGCTAGAAGTATGGAAAATGGAGAAGATTTTTGGGTTCAATACTACGATGGATTTGCTTGGAATACCATAGCAACTTATATTAGTGGCACTAATTTTAGTAATAATAATTCTTACAATGCTTCGGTAAATATTTCAAGTACTGATTTCAATTTCCCTTCAAATGCCCAATTTCGATTTCGATGTGATGCTAGTGGGAATAATGATCAGATATATATAGATCAAGTTACTATTACTGGAAATTTAGGTTTTTCTCCATTAACAACATATATAAATTCGCTAGGAAGAGATATTAATAATATTCTAGGAAATGAAGGAAATGAAATTGATTATGAAAGTGATTTCTTATTATATCCAAACCCAGCAAAATCGAATATTTCTATCAAGTTAACAACAGAAAGCAACTATATAACCTACCATATTTTTAATATGATTGGACAAGAAGTTTTATCTGGAGTACTAGAAAATGAAACTATAAAAGTAGATAGTTTACAAGCTGGAGTTTACTTTATGAAAATAAATGATGGTGAAGAACAAATGATTCAGCGTTTTATTAAAGAATAAAGGATACTTTTTAAATTAAAAAGCCTGTCTAATATTATTATTAGACAGGCTTTTTTAAAACTAAACTAATTTAGAGTGTTTCTTATAATGTATATTTCTTTCTTTTAAATAATTGAGGAAATAGTGAAAACAATACTCATGTTTCCCTACTAATTCTGGTGGGAATACTCCTTTTTCTGTAAACTCGCCTTCTAAAAATAAATTTGCTGCCGCTGAGGCGGTATATCCGGTAGTTCGTGCCATCGATGACGTTTTTGTTTCAGAACAATATTCATCGTGAAGTGTATATGTGATTTCTTCAATTTTTCCATCGGTATTTTCTCCTTTCACAGTAATCCGCATGACCGTAATTTCTTCCTCTGTTTCTCCTAATTTCCATTCATTAAATAAAACCTTACTTGTAAAATCTAGTGGTGAAATTTTAGTCCCATTTACTTCAATTTCTTTTGTATTAAAAAATCCACTTTCTTTTAATACTCTTACATACTCTACATGACCGGGATACCTTAATGTCTTTTCTTTCATGTTTTTAATGTGTGGCATCGTAAACATAATAGATCGCAGCCCGTCAGAATTAAAAGATTCTAAGGTTCCTACATTATCAAATTCAACAAATTCACAGTCGGTTAAAGCTTCTCTAGTAATCATTTTACCATTTTCTATGTATCGTGCAGGTCGTGTATATTCTTCAATAACATCAATGGGTGAAAATGGCGCTTTATAACAGAAAGGCCATTTTTTTACTTTAGGTAAACCGCCTACTAGGCACTCAAAATCAGTTAGTTTCATTTTTTCATTATAATATCCTAAAATAACATTGTCCATTCCGGGAGCTACACCGCAATCCACTATTGCTGTTATATTTTTTTCTTTTGCTAAAGCGTCTAATTCTAAAGAATTTTCTGAAAAAAATGAAATATCGATAACATTCATTTCAGCTTCAATAATAGATTTTAAGGTTTCAAAACCTAGAAAACCTGGTACAGCACAAACTACTAAATCAAATTTCTTAATAGTTTCTTGTAAAGTGTTTTTATCTGTTACATCCAGCAACTGTATAGTTAAATCGTTGCATTTTTGTTCCGCTTTACTCAAAGCTTCTTGGTTAAAATCAGTAAGAGTGATCTTGTGTTTATTCGAAAGGTCAATTGCAATAGTACTTCCTACCATTCCAGCGCCTAATACGATGATATTTTTCATATGTGTTTTTTATTGTTTTTAAAATTTACCAACTTTCTACTATTAGTCCTTCATTTGAATGTAAAAAGCCTTTAAATACGGGTTTTGTTATGTATAAATTGAATTGTGTGTATTGAAATAAAGCAACTCATTTAGTTGGCTTGAAAAGGTGATTTTCTGGAAAAGACATTTATAAACCTGGAATAAGAACCCAAAGCATTTCAGAAAGATTATACCATTTGTTTTTTAACATCTAATAGTTTTTTATTTCAAAATTTTCACCGTCAAATACCCCGAATGTATAGTGATTGATCCAATCTCCTAAATTAAAATAAGTGGAATTATCTCCAACTTTAATTTCCATAGGTAAATGTCTATGACCAAAAACGAAATAATCGTAATGTTTGCTTTCTAGTTTACGCTTAGCATAAGCTGCGAGCCACTCCTTGTTGTCACCTAAAAAAAATTTGTCCTCATTGCCCGAAATTAATTTATTTTTTACGGATAGGTATTGAGCAAGTCGCATCCCTATATCTGGATGTAACCAACGATAAATCCATTTTGAAAAACGATTTGTAAATACTTTTTTCATTCTTTTATAGCCTTTATCATAAGGTCCCTTCCCGTCCCCGTGACCTATTAAAAAAGTTTTGTTATTAAAAGTAAATTCTTTTGAGTCGTGAAAAGTAGGAATATTTAATTCTTTTTCGAAGTAATCATTCATCCATAAATCATGATTTCCAACAAAAAAATAAATGGGGATTCCGCTATCACTTATTTCAGCAAGCTTTCCTAATGTTCTAACAAATCCCTTGGGTACAACCGTTTTATACTCGAACCAAAAATCAAATAAATCACCTAATAAAAAAATAGCTGCGGCATCTTCTTTTATTTCATCCAGCCATTTTACAAACTTTTTTTCGCGAGGAAGACTTTCCTCTTTAGTAGGAGCGCCTAAATGATTATCACTTGAAAAATATATTTTTTTTCCTTTTGGAATTTGCATGGGTTAAATATACAAAATCCTGCTTTCACAGGAATTTAATTTTCAGAAGCAAACCATTGTGCATAACTGCTATCTGTTTCCTGAAGTTTTAAGGAATGTAATTTTATATGAGACGGTAATTCTTGTTTAATGACATTTGCGAAATCAATAATCATCATTTCGCTGGTAGGTTGATAATCTACCAATAAAACATTATGTCCTCTATCAGATAATTCTTTTGCTAACTCCACATGTGGAGTATTTTTATTAAAAACGGTGGCATGATCAAATACATCGACTATTTTATTTTTAACAATTACTTTTAAATCACTAAAATCGATAACCATCCCGAGCTTAACGTGAGTAGTATCTGAAATAGGATGACCAATAACTGTTACAAAGAGTTTATAACTATGGCCGTGAACATTCCTACATTTTCCATCATAACCATATAAAGCATGGCCTGTTTCAAAAGAAAATCGTTTTGTAATTCTTATAGTACTCATACAATTAAATTAGACTGTAAAGATACTATTTTAATAGCTAATTGAAATTTCTAATTAATCATTTCAGACTTTGCTAAAGGATAAAATTTAGATTTAAATTTGAGTATCAATGCAACTGCTCTAAATGCTATCCATACGACTATGGCGATCCAAATTCCTTTTAATTTTAAATCTAGATGATTACAGATAAAAAGTGTGGGTATAAATCCGAATAAGGTAGCACTAACTAAAACATTTCGGAGAAATTTCATTTCGCCTAAGCCTTTAAAAATAGCATCTAAAGTAAATCCTAAAGCATTAAATGGTTGTGAAATTAAAACAATAAAAAACATGCCATAGAACGTGGATAAAACTAATGTATCTTTAGTAAATATTAAACCTAATTGGTTGTAAAGTAATGTGCCGACTACAATTAATAATAAACTAACAAATAAATTATAGAGCGTAACACTTTTTGTTAAAGTCCAAAGATCTTTATACTTTTTTGCTCCTAATAACCTGCCTCCAAGAATATTCCCAGCAGCACCATAACCATCAATAAAAAATGCTGAAAATAACCAAAGATTAATTGCTATGGTATGAGCGGCAATAAATTCTTTTCCTAATGAAGTCGCTTCACGAACCGCCATTAATAAGGCTATGTTTAATGCAACTGATCTAATAAATAAATTAAAGCTCATAGCAACCAAACGATTAACTTCAGGATGAATTTTTCTTTTTAATTTCAAAGAAATATTCGTTTTAGTTATCAATAAAAGCAATGCTAAAAGCGCCATCACTAATTGTGCGATTAAACTAGCCCAGGCTGCTCCTTTTACACCCATTGGCTCGATAAAACCTTCTAAACCATAGACAAAAATAAAATCCAAACCAACATTAATAATTGCTCCAATTGAAGCGATTATCATCGGCCAAAAAGTATTTTGCAAACCTCTAAAAATACCAAAAATAGCAAAGGTGAATAAGGTTAAAGGAAATCCCCAAATACGGATATAATAGTAATCTTTACTAAACTCTAAAATTTTTCCTTCAGCTCTTAAAAACAATAATATATCCTCAATAAAAAAATAGGTAGAAAATAACAGAATAAAACTTAACAATACATTAAATAATATTGCTTGGGCTGGAAAATTAGTTAATTTTTTTAAATTACCTGCTCCTAAATTTTGTGAAATAATTGCCGAAATCGCACTTCGTGTTTGTGCTAAAATCCATATAATTGTTGAAATAAAAGATCCTACGATTCCAACAGCTGCTAAAGACTCTGTGCCAAATTCAGTAATATTACCAACTACTGCAGCATCTGTTGAAGATAATACCGGCTCTGCAATTCCCGCAATGATAGCGGGTAATGCTAATTGTTGAATTCTTTTAAATGAAATATCTATTTTTTGCATAACCTTTCGTAGCAATAAAAAGGGAATTCACTTTGTTTTGGAAAATGAATTTCTCCTAATCTTTTGAATCCGCGAATTTCGTAAAATTTTTGGTTTCTAGCATTCTTACTAAAGGTATCTAATCTGATAGAAATATATTTGTTTTCTATGGCAAATTGTTCTGCAAAATCCATTAATATTTGAGCGAATCCCTTCCCTTGTTTCTCTGGGTGTATTGCAAGTCTATGAATATATAGGTTATTATCATTTATAGTAAGCCAATTTATTGGAATATATTCAGTATCCATAGTGGCAGTTAAAACCATACAACCTATTACAGTATCATCAGAAATAAAAACATATAATTCATTTCGCTTAATATCATTTTCAAAAGTATCTTTTGAGGGATATTCTTCATTCCATTGAAATATATTTTGCCTAATCATATCCTTTGCACAAGCCTTTATTATTGCTAATATCATAGGTATTTCTATTGGTTTTGCTAATCGAATCATTTATTCGGTGTATTTTTGCGTCTAATTATTTAATTCGAATTTAATGAAAAATATTCTTGTACCTGTTGGTTCGTCAGAAAATGGTATCAACAATTTAAAATACGCTATAAATTTTGCCTCTATAAGTGGTGGAACTGTATATTTAATCAATATTAATAAAGAATACGCTAGAATAGGAGGCATAAAGGAAGTAGATCAATTTGAACTTTACAAAAGCGGAAAGTTATTAAGTAATATTATAAATAGCGTCAACGCAAAGGGTATTAAAGTAATAACAAAACCTATTAAGGGAGATCCTTTTGTTGCCATAAAAAAGATTTCAAATGAGTTTGATATTGATTTAATTATTACATCCCCACAAAGTGTAGAAATTAATGATAAAGTTTATTTAGGAACTATTACCGCTAAACTTTTAAAGCAAACAGAAATTCCATTATTAATCGTACCAAAAAACTATTTATTTAGAAAATTTGATTCTATTTTAGTTGCTTTTAAAAATGGTCATTTTGAAAAGGAAAATGTATTATCACCGATACATGACATGGTAAGCATATTTAAATCTAAAATTAATTTATTACAAGTAATAACCCCGGAAACTACTGACGCACAATTAAAGATTGATCAGGAATTATTAGATATTAAAAGTACTTTAACGACCACAAAAAATGCAACAACTTTTCAAGGAGTTTTAGAGCATTTTCAGTCTCATAACCCAGATGTATTATGTGTAATTAGAAGGAAAAGAGGTTTCTTTAAAAAGTTATGGGAAAAAAACCGTGTGCTAAAACGTGATTTTCATACCAGTATCCCATTGCTAATTTTAAGTGGAAATTTATAAAAACCTATTTATTTACTTAATTAAGTAGAAACTTAGCACGGATAACTAGACGGAAATATGCTAATGTATAGGCTATCAATTCCTATATTCTGAACAACAAAAATGATTAATTACTCATTTTAAACCACTTTAGCATCCAACCTAACATTATCCGATTATAATGTGATAGAAGGTTATTGGAAGCATCCCAAATAGAGCAATGCATCCCCAAATAATTAGTTCATTTTTATACCTTCGAACTGCACTGGTAATATATGTTTCTTGATTAATCATAAAATAACTTAGTATTTGTTTAAATTAAAGCTTCTTTTACTTCATTTTTTCTAAGGAAATACAGTATTCCTTTATCACTATAACGGTGAATGTCAAAAACTTTTTTTACACCGTCGCTGTTATAAAACTGAATTAATTTTTCTTTATTCATCTTATTAGATTTTTTCTTAAAATTTTTCATAATTTTTATGTTTAATATTTCTTAATAATTAACTTAAAAGAGTCAATATTAATTATTTTATCGTTAATATACAAATTTAACCGATTAAATTACATTTTTTTTAACATATCAATCAATAAAGATTGCTATTTTTAAATTTTAATAAACAAATTTACTTCAGTATTTTAATTTAAAATATGACAATTATCACCAATGTTTAAATAAAATAAAATTATCGTTCCGATTTAGAGCATAATAGCTTCTAATCAAACAACTAAATATTTAAGATTTTCTTTCTTGTAATAAAATCTTCCTTACATATAAGACATCTATCATTTAAAAAACCCTAATTCTAAACCATATAAAAATAGGATTGAAAATATAATTATGATGTTTAATGTATTTAGAAAATGATACTAAAAGTTTTTTTTAGTTCAAATTTAACTGAACAATAAACCTGTTTAATAGCCTTATTAAAATAAACTATGAATAATTAGTGCTAAATTCAGATATATAAATATATTTACGCTGTAATACAAAAAACAAATATCTTATGGAAATTATAGATAAAGCCTTAGAGTTTGAGACAAGAAAACTTTCTTTTCAGACCACAAGTGACAGAATAGTAGCTTCTAGAGAGGTGAAATCACTTATTTTAGGTGTAAATGAAATCTATAAAGAGAATCAAGACCCAGAATTAATGGATTTAATGAAACGCCTAACAGTTATTAAAAAGAAAATAGAAGTTAGATTAAAAGGACGTTCTCAAAGCTAATTAGTTGTCTTTTTTCAAAAAAATAATAGATTTTTCTACTACTTTTTGTAACTCTTTTGGAAGTTTACTTTCTTTCCAAGGGTGTATGGTTCCAAAGGAATGATCTCCATATTTAATTATTTCTAATTCACTTTTTGAATTCCATTGATGTAACATTTTTGCTTCCAGTTCAGTTACTGTAGTATCATCACTTCCTTGTATTATTAATAATGGTACATTTAACTTTTGAGCTGCTAATTTTATAGTTAACCGTTCTTCATTAGCAGCAAAATCTTGGAAAAACTGAAAATAATGAGGCATTAACTGTTTAGTTCTTGAATTTTCAATGTAGGTAATTCCCTTTTCTCTCCAATCGTTAAATTGAACTGAACCAATCATAAATCTAGTTTTAAAATCACTTACTCCTGCCCAGGTAATAACATTTTTAATCTTTAGATTTTCAGATGCTTTTATAAGTATGATACCTGCTCCTCTACTATGAGCTATTAAGGAAATGGCTTTTGAATTAAGTTCGTTTTCAAATTCATTTGTAGAAGAAATAAAATTTATCACAGCCTCTAAATCATCTAATTCATAGCTAAAATTATTTTGTGCGAATGCTTCTAAATCTGGAAAGTCTATTGGGTTTTGGACGGTCCCCCCGTTGTGAGAAAAATTGAATTTTAAAAAAAAATATCCTTCTTCAGCAAACCGTTCCGCTACTAAATCCCAGGCCCCCCAATCTTTATATCCTTTATATCCATGACAAAAAATAATTAGTGGTTTTGATGTAGTATCAGCTTTATAAAAAACATCATAAACAATCGTTTTTTTTCCATTTCTATACAGCAATAAGTTTTTATTTATGATCATATTTAAATTTTCTTTTCTGTAAAAGGTATTTCTCTATTGCAAATTTCAAGAATTAGTTTCTTTAACTCTTGGGTAAAGTCATTTAAGATTTCAATATTAATAGTGGTCTGATTTGGTTTTCCTTTTATTGCAAATTTCATAAAACCATTTTTTAATCTTTTAAATGAAATAATGCCCGCTTCAGCATTTTTAAAAGATTTATTTTTATTAATCATTAATGAGTATGCAAGCACTTGAACTATTTTACTGAATTTATAATCTGAAATTACATATTGCCAGTCTTGTATTTCTAAATTTGAAGACTCAACGATTCCAGTTTTATAATCTATAATTCTAAGCATTCCGTTAAATTCATCAACACGATCTACTTTCCCGTGAATATTAACTGGAAATTCTAATTCGGGAATTGGTATAGAAAAGGAAAGATTACTTTCGATACTGATTATTTTAATTTCATTTCCTTTTTTAATTTCAGTAATTTCAAAATTTATAAAATTTAATACAAAATGTTTAGCCACTTCAAATATGATAAGGTTTTTTCCTTTTTTATAATTTCCACCTCTAAATGATTTTTGAAATTGTTTTTCAATTTCTAAATCAATTTTTAGTTTAATTTTATTCAAACGTTCTATTGTTAGCATTTGACCTTCGAAAGGCTTGTAGAAGACCTCTAAGGCATCGTGAACGATTGTTCCTAACGTATTAGCCGCAATAGTTTCTTCTATTTCTTCAAATTCTTTAACTCCTAATATCTTTTGATAATAAAAATCCATTGGATTCCTTATATAAGATGTTAAAGCAGATGGAGAAAAACCTTTTTTGGCAATTTCTTGAATCCTTTCCATAACTGCCTTTGTTTTTATAACACTTTTATTTTGAGTTTCAAAAACCGTTATAATTGGACTTATTATTTCATTATTTTGTAGGTGACTTGGATATTTATCAATCTCTAATTGAGTTATAAATCTACTTTTCTCTCCGGTGCTTAAACCGTCAGAAAAATTATTGTATAATAATGTTATATTTTTTGCCCTGTGTAATAATCTATAAAAATGATAGGTATAAATAGCATCCTTTTCGCTGTAGGTCGGAAGGTTAAATTCTTTTTTTAAATCGTAAGTAATAAATGAATTATTTGATTTCCCAGAAGGTAAAATACCTTCATTAACTGAAATCATTATAATATTTTTAAAATCGAGGACTCTTGTTTCTAAAACACCCATTATTTGTAATCCATTATAAGCATCTCCCTGATAATCTAATGTGGTAGTTGCAACAATTTCAGTAAATAATTTTTGAACTGTTTTTATACTATTAAAGTATTCAAATTTATTGTTCAAAGACTCGATTTTTAGGAGTGCTGTATAAACTTGATAAAAAGTAACACGCTCTATAATTGTTGTTTCTGTATTTTTTAACTGAAGAATTAATTTTACACACAAATTAATAGCAACAGAGCTATCATCATTCCAATCCTTAAAAAGCATAGATATCATTTCTTCATCTTTTAAGCTTGATAACTCTAAAAGTATTGGAAATGATAAATAGGTTAAATTATTTTTTATAATTCGCTCAATTAATTGAGTTGAATCTGGATATAACTTTGAGACTATGGGATGATTTAAAATAGATATAACCTCTTTATAATGGTAACTATTACTAGAGGTGTCATGCATTAATAATAACTTACTAAAAAAAACGCTAATGGGAAACGTTTTTAAAGAAACTCCCATTGTAATATTTATTTTCTTTACATTATTTGGAAGGGATTGTAATAAAGGATTTAATAAGTTTTCATCTGCAAGAACTACCGCTGTATTTTTTAATTCTTGATCACTTATTTTTGAAAGTAGTTCGCCCACATATTTTACTTGACTGATATTTTTTTGAGCTTCTACAAAGCGAAAATTCTTTTCTGTCTTAAAATTATTTGAAATGAAATTAGGTTGATTTGTTTTATAGTAATTCCATTCAGAAAAATATTTTTTTAAAAAATAAGAAGCACCATGTGATTTTTTTCTAAAAAAGTGTTGGTCTGAATCCCAATATGCTTTCGCTTCAGTATTTTCAAGTAATTCTTGGATGATTTTTTGTTCGGCATTATTCAAAGCATTAAATCCTATAAAAACATGGGGTGTGTCCTTTTTTATTTTTTTATAATGGTTAATATTTTCAGATGCTTCTCTATAAACAATCCCCTGATATCCAATATTTTTATTTAAAAGAGTTTTTTTTAATGTTTCGTAAAAACTAGGCAAACTATTCCAAAACTTTAGATAATTTTCAATTAATTCTGTTTTTTCGTGTTGTACAAACCAATAATTAATATCCTGTATATTACTCAGATAATTAAAAAATGGTTTTGTTGGGATTAGATAGCGATCAATTTCATTAAAATCGTTTAATAATGTATTTGCCCAGGTTGCATATACATCAAAACTGTCTTTATCTTGATTGGGTGAAGTCTTTAAATAAACTTTATAACTTTCAAAGAGTAATTCAGTACTATCAATTATTTTTATATTAGAAACCTCTTCTATAAATTCCTCTATACTTATTATTTTAGGGGCAAAACTGGTTTTATTATTATTGGATTTTAAGTAGTTTAATAAAAATCCACAAGCTCTTTTGCTTGGAAGAATAATGGTAAGCTTAGATATATCATGGAAATCTTTTTTTATTTTTATAAGGGTTTCCTCTAGAAATGTAATCATCCTATAAAAATAAAAAACGTCCCGATAATATCGGGACGTTTTTGATAAAATATTATTTTATTTATAATACTAGTTTTTGTCTAAACTAATTTCAACTCTACGATTCCCAGCTCTACCTTCTCTAGTTTTGTTAGTATAAAGTGGATTAGATTTCCCAAATCCTTTAGAAGTTAATCTGTCATCAGCTATACCATTTTCTTGTAAGTAGTTTTCAACAGCTGATGCTCTAGCAGAAGACAACTTATCGTTTAGTTCTACACTACCAAAACTATCACAATGTCCTTCAATTAGAAATTTAGCATTAGGATATTCTTTCATAATTGCTATAATATCATTTAATACACCATCAGATTGTTCTTTTATTGTTGATTTATCTACATCAAATAAGATTGTTTTAGCATAAGAATTTAGTGCTGTTCTTACTGCCTCAGTTACTTCAGGACAACCAGTATTTGCAATTGTTCCTGCAACATCTGGACATAAATCGTCTTTGTCTGCAACACCATCACCATCACCATCTGCCCAAGGACAACCATTGTTAGCTATTGGACCAGGTACTAAAGGACATTCATCTAAATTATCTGGAAGACCGTCACCATCAGTATCAGGACAACCGTCAAATTCTGGTAATCCAGGTATTAAAGGACAAGCGTCTAAGATATCAGGAATTCCGTCTCCGTCAGTATCAGGACATCCATTAAATTCTGGTAAACCAGGAGTATAAGGACATTCATCATACCTATCTTCAATTCCATCTCCATCAGTATCAGGACATCCATTAAATTCTGGTAATCCAGGTATTAAAGGACATTCATCTTCGTAATCATAAATCCCGTCTTCATCAGTATCTTTTCCTCCAAATTTAAATTTTAAACCTGCAGTGTGTTGAAAATGTGTTGCACCATAGTTATCTTCAAACGCTTGCTTATAAGTTGATTGGAATGTCAATGCTAAATTTTCAGCAATCCAAAAGTCAAGACCTGCTAATACATTCGCAGTTCCAAATCCTATATCATCTATCCAAGTATAACCACCACCTACACCAATGTAAGGAGCGAACCAACCGTCGTTTAATAATTCTCTAAAGCTATATTTAATTTCTCCGTCTGCAGCAATGTAGGCTAGATCGTCTACTGAAGAATTACCTACTTTTTTGATTTTATTAAAAGTAACTCCTGCAACAAATGTAAATCCGCTACCCATGTAATTACCTACTTTAATTTCAGAAACTGTAGGAACTATATTCCAATGCTCACCTGAATTGAAGTACTGATCAAAAATACCTCCTTTAGTTGAAGCTAGAAATCTTCCATCATCTGTTATATCAATTGGGAAAAAATCTACTGCGTTTACACCAAGCTCAATAGACCATGGATTGTTTTGATCCTGTGCATTAGTTACGCCCATACCTACTATAAAGAGTACAGTTACTAATAAAATGTTTAGATGTTTCATATTTGATTGTTTAATTTTTAAATGTTATTAATGGCAAAAGTAAGTTGTTAAAATTTATTAACAAAAATAATTCCATTAAATTTTTTATATAGTGCCTGTTTTTATGGCTAAAATAAAGATTTCCTTGTTAAATTACTTTTAATTTTAGTCCAATTTTAACAAATGCTGCTATTGCTTTGTCTAAATGTTCTGTTGTGTGGGCTGCAGACAATTGCACTCTAATTCTTGCCTTATCTCTTGGTACTACAGGGAAAAAGAAGCCGATTACATAAATTCCTTCCTCCAGTAATAGGTTTGCCATCGTTTGTGATAGCTTTGCGTCATAAAGCATTACAGGAACAATTGCGGAATCTCCATCAACAATATCAAAACCTGCTTTTTTCATGCCTTTTTTAAAGTAATTAGTGTTTTCTTCAAGCTTATCTCTTAATGTGGTATCATTTGTTAGCATTTCAAACACCTTGATAGATGCGCCTACAATAGCAGGAGCTAAAGAATTTGAAAACAAATAAGGTCTTGAGCGTTGTCTTAATATTTCAATTATTTCTTTTTTTCCAGTAGTGTAACCACCCATAGCTCCGCCTAAAGCTTTACCTAAAGTGCCTGTTATGATGTCAATTCTATTTAAAACACCTTTTTCCTCAAGAGTACCTCTACCTGTTTTTCCTATAAATCCTGCTGCATGACATTCATCAATCATTACAAGTGCATCATATTTATCCGCTAAATCACAAATCTCATCTAATGATGCAACAATCCCATCCATAGAAAAAACACCATCTGTAACTATTATTTTAAATCGTGCACCATTTTCGTTAGCAGCTATTAATTGATTTTCTAAATCTAACATGTCACTATTCTGATAACGATATCTTGCTGCTTTACACAATCTAACTCCATCTATTATGGAGGCATGATTTAAAGAATCTGATATGATAGCGTCTTCTTTTGTTAATAAAGGCTCAAAAACTCCTGCATTTGCATCAAAAGCTGCAGCGTATAATATAGTATCCTCTGTTTGATAAAATTCTGCGATTTTTTGTTCTAATTCTTTATGAATATCCTGGGTGCCACAGATAAATCGTACTGATGACATTCCGAATCCATGAGAATCCATGGCGTCTTTTGCGGCTTGAATAACATCTGGATTATCTGAAAGTCCTAAATAATTATTAGAACAAAAGTTAATCACTTCTTCACCGGTAGAAATTTTAATCACGGCACTTTGTGGTGATGTAATTATTCGTTCCGTTTTATATAGACCCTTGTCTTTTATTTCTTGAATTTCTTTTGAAAGATGATTTTTAATAGTACTATACATGGTTTTTATTTAAGAGTACAAAATTAAACTTTTTTTAGTGTAATTCCCTCCATAGAAGAATAGATTACTATTTTTTCTGAAATAGTGTATCCCATTTCTATTAAAGCAGATCCATAACTATTTATTTGACTTTCATGCTTAGGGTGAAAGACTCCAGTTTTGTAGTCTATTATGGTAATAGAACCGGATTTATTTATATTCAAACGATCTGGAATTAAAACATTGCCTTTTGTTGTTATTATTTTTCGTTCTACCTCAATCTGATCTGTAGTATTGAAAAAGTGATTTAATTCTTGATGGTATACGATTCCGTTTAATATATTTTTCAAATAATTCTTTTCTTCTAAAATTAAAGTAGTGTGGTTTTTTATTTCTTCTAAAACAAATGGCAGATCTTTCTCATGGATAATATTTTCCATAAACTCATGAACTAAATTTCCTGAATCAATAGCTCTTTCTGAATCTGTACCCCATATAAAAGCATCTTTTGTAACTAAGTTCAAATCGTGTTCTTCTGGAGCTGTTGATAGGTATAAGGGGGAATTGGTTTTTTGCTCAGATTTCTTTTGTTTTGAACTGTTTTTTTGTGACTCCCCAAATTCATAAACCATCTTCTCGTCATCCCAACTATTGTTATGCTTTAAAAATTCTCCTAAAAACTGATTATACGTTTTTATTTCGTTGTTAGTAAGTGCTCTTGGTTTGTTTGCAAATACATATAATTGAACTGCAGCTCTTGTTAAAGCAACATACAATAAATTAATATTATCCAGTTCTAATGTTTCTTTTTGTTGCTGATAAATAGTTGCTCCTTCCTCACCAAATTCTTTAATTTTATTAATTCCGCAATAAAGTAAAGATTCTTCAAAATTAAGATTGTCATCTTTTAACTGATACCAATTTATAGGTTCATTTTCTTTATAAATAGCAAGATCTGCATAGGGAAATATTACCACAGGAAACTCTAAGCCTTTTGCTCTATGCACGGTCATTAGTTGTACTCCATTAATTTCTTCATTAACTGGAATACTGGCTTTTTCTTTTTGAGCTTCCCATTCTTCTAAAAATTCAAGCTTATTGGAGTTTGGTTTTAAGCTAAAATCAAAAATCATATCCATTAAACCAAATAAGTAACCATCTGCATTTTTAAATAATTTAAATTTTCTGATCACATATTCAAAACTTTCATAAAGGGGTTTTAATTGCATTTCTTCAAAATTGAAATCCAATTCGAATTTTAAATAACTTAAAAAATCTTCTTTATTTTTTAATGAACTAAAATAAGTGTGTTTTTCTTTAGAAATAGATAAATGATTATATAAAAAATCTAAAAAATTAATTTTTACTTCTTCATTATTTAAATATAGGCTTAAGGCTAAGCAATCAATTAAAAAAAGTACAACAGGTGAATGTTGCAATAATAATGTTTCTGATGAGACTACAGTTATTTCCTTTTCTTGAAGAAAACTTCCCAGCACAATACCATCTGCTTTTTTACGAGTAAGAATACAAATATCCTTTTCTTGAAAATCATTTTCTAATAAATTTAAAATGGTTTCATATACCTTATCCGTATAAAGTTCATGCGATTCTTCCTTGTTCTTAAAATCTAAAAACTCAAGCTTTACATAACCCCCAGTATGATTAGTACTATTTTGTTTATTCCCTTTTTTATAGATGTCTTGATGTAAGGAACTTTCAAAATGAGTTGATATAAATGTAAAAAGATCATTGTTAAAATCTACTATTTCTTTGTGAGACCTATAATTTGTTGGTAAATTATATATATTTTTCTGTATTGGGAATGGGTTTTCAAATGTAGTTAGTCCAATAAATTGTTCAGGCAATCCGCCTCGCCACCTATAAATTGATTGTTTAGCGTCTCCCACCAACATAAGACTTCCTTGTTCACCATCTTGAAATTGTTGCGTAATGGTATTGTTTATTAAAGGGACCAAATTTTGCCATTGCAATAAGGAAGTATCTTGAAACTCATCAATAAAAAAATGCCGATACCGTTCTCCTAACCGTTCATAAATAAAAGGTGTTGGCTGGTGTTTTATTTCAGTATTAATAAGCTTATTAAAATCTGAGATTGGTACTATGTTTTGTTCTTCTTTGAGTACATCAATTTCTTGATTTACAAGGTTGATAACCGATAAGGGAGTGCTGCTTTTTTGTAATTCCTTATATAATTGCTGTTGAAATACCAACTTCTTAATTTCAACATATTGCTCTAATAAAAAAGGAGTCAACGAATCTATTTTTGATGAAATATCTTCAGCTGTTGCTGCTTTGTATAATAGTTTACCTCCTTCTTGTAAATTTTCAAGAAGCTTATTTCCATAAACATTATAATCCTCATTTTTTAACTTCTCAAAATGATTTGGAAGTGTTTTTCTCATAAAGTTCTCTGGCTGAAGTCCTTTATTTTGTATTTTTTGTAAAACAGCACTTGCTTTGTCAGTTATTTCTTTAGAAAGGTTACTTTTTTTTGAAACTAATTGCTTTTTAAATTCAAGAAAATCTAATAAGCTTTTCTTTTTCAACTTTTCTAAATGACCCGCGTCATTTTCATTAAATATTAATTTCGCAGCCTTTGTAATGTCCTTCGAAACATCCCAAGATTTATCTTCATCAATTTTTTCTAAAGAATATTCAATGATTGTTTTGGTAATTGTTTTATTTTCTCCTGCTTTTGAAATTAATAAGTCTACAGCTTGCGTTAATAACTTATCAATATCCAAGCTTACATCAAAATTTCCTGAAAGTTTTAAATCTCTTGCAAAAGTTCTAATTAATCGATGGTTAAAACTATCAATGGTTTCCAAGCTAAAACTTGAGTAGTTATGTAATAAATGATTTAATATTTTTTTAGATTTTAATTGAATATTTTCTAAAGTTAATTCTGTTTCTTCAACAATATGATTGACCATATCTGTAGGATCAGTAATTATTGTTTTTTCAGAAAAAGAAATAAGGTTAGAAACGATTCTTTCTTTCATTTCTTTAACTGCTTTGTTGGTAAAGGTAATTGCCAGTATATTTTTATAATAACCTTCTTGGTTTGATTTTAGAATAATTTTTAAATATTCTTTAACCAATGTGAAGGTTTTACCACTTCCTGCAGCGGCATCGTAAATAACAAATGGAGTTCTGGTGTTCAATAAAAAAGCTTTCCGTAAAGATAATTAATTTGCTGATTTTTACAGACATATTAGAATAATCTATGAAACTATAAAAATGAAGTATTTACGTTTTATGTATTACCCTAATTATTACGTATTTTTGAAAAAAGAACCATTTTAATTAAAAATATATAATTATGTCATTTACATTACCACAATTAACTTACGGGTTTGATGCATTAGAGCCAAATATTGATGCAAAAACGATGGAAATACACTACGGAAAACACCACCAAGGCTATACCAACAATCTTAATGGAGCAATTGAAGGAACTGATTTAGAAGAAAAATCAATTGAAGCTATTTTAAAAAACTTAGACATGAATAATGCTGCTGTCAGAAATAACGGTGGTGGGTTTTATAATCATAGTTTATTTTGGAAAGTAATGTCCCCAAATGGTGGTGGTCAGCCAACAGGAGAAATTGCGAATGCAATTAATGACTCTTTTGGTAGTTTTGAAGCATTTAAAGATTCATTTTCTGCTGCCGCTAAAACACGTTTTGGTTCAGGTTGGGCATGGCTATGTGTACTTGAAGGAGGAAAACTAGAAGTTTGCTCTACTCCAAATCAAGACAATCCCTTAATGCCAGGTATTGGTTGTACTGGTACTCCAATTTTAGGACTTGATGTTTGGGAACATGCTTATTATTTAAATTATCAAAACAGGAGGCCTGATTATGTAAATGCTTTTTTTAATGTAATTAATTGGGATGAAGTTTCTTCTCGATATACAACAAATAAATAAAACTTAATTTGTAATTAAAAAAACCTCGCTTACAGCGAGGTTTTTTTGTGTTTCAATATTATTTGTCAAAAATTATTGTAAAAAGGGTAAACATTCATTTCAAAATAAGTAATGTGGCCAAAAAATTCGCCACCCCTTTTTTAAATTTGGGGCATAAAAAAAGGTAAACAAGTATTCACCTTTTTTTTGCCCCAAATCTACCATTAACTTAACCTACTTATGTTATGATATAATCAAATATAACATATTTAACAAGCAATCATAAATTTTTCCTTTTTTTTAGACCAAATACACTTTAAGTTCGGCAAAGTGTATTCTATTGTGATTTAACATTATACATAAAAATAAATGGTAATAAAATGGCAAATACTCCCGCCTAATACAAACACATGGAAAATTGCATGATTATAATTTATTTTTTGAATACTATATAATAAAGCTCCAATAGTATAAGAAACTCCTCCTCCAAGAAGCCAATAAAACCCTTCAATCGATATATTATTTATGATTGGTTTTATTACTATTATAACAATCCAGCCCATTAATACATAAGCTACTGTAGATGCTTTCTCAAACCTTCCAGTGTAAAAAAGCTTTAATACAATTCCAATGAATGCAATACCCCAGACAATTCCAAAAATTATCCAACCTAATGAACCCTTTAAAGTTATTAAGGCAAAAGGAGTATAACTTCCTGCAATTAGAATATAGATAGAAGCATGATCAACTATATTTAATTGCCTTCTTCTTTTTGGATCTTTTGAATTATGAAATAATGTAGAAGCTGCATAAAGAATTATTAAACTAACACCAAAAATACTAAAACTAATTAATCGCAATAAACTACCCTCATTAATTGCTTTAGATATTAGAAAAATAAGCCCTATTATGCTTAGTAGAAGTCCTAAAGCATGGGTGTAAACATTCCATTTTTCTTCTAAAGGAGCATAATTTTTTAGTGACTCTTTGCTTTTCATTTAAAGAGTGATTATTAATAAGCTCTTTCTGAGTTTCCTTCTATAAAATTAATATATGCCTTATTTACTACTCTATTGCCACCCAGAGTTGGGTAATTACCGGTAAAGTACCAATCACCAAGATTATCAGGACAGGCTTTATGTAGGTCATCTACTGATTGAAAAATTACTTTTACATCAGCTGTAATACTTTTTTCACTTATTATTTCAGCTATTTTATCCGATATTTCCTCATCTGTAAAAGGAGCATACAATTCTTTAACATGATTAATTTGTTCAGAGTCTGGTGAACTCTCTTGATCTTTACATTTCTTATAAATAGCATCCACGATGTTTTCTGTACCTCTATCTTTGTGCAATGCTAGTGCCGCTTGAAAAGCTATTAATGCTTCCAATCGAGCCATGTCAATACCGTAGCAATCTGGATATCTAATTTGTGGTGCCGAAGAAACAATTACAATTTGCTTCGGATTTAAACGATCTAACATTTTAAGAATACTCTTCTTCAAAGTAGTTCCTCTAACTATACTATCATCAATAATAACCAAATTATCTTCTTTTTTTACAACCCCATAAGTAACGTCATAAACATGAGCAACTAAATCATCTCTGCTACTATCTTCTGTAATAAAGGTTCTTAATTTTACATCTTTAATTGCAATTTTTTCAGTTCTAATTTTATGTGATAATATTTCTTGAAGTCTTTCATTTGTTAATCCTTCTTTTTCTTTAAGGATCGCATCGTTTTTTTGATTGTTTAATTCATCTTGAGCAGCTTCTAACATCCCGTAAAAAGATGTTTCTGCAGTATTTGGTATAAAGGAAAAAATGGTGTTTTTTGTATCGTTCTTTATTGCTTTTAAAACCTTTGGCATTAAAAGTTTTCCTAAAGTTTTCCTTTCCTGATAAATTTCGGCATCGCTTCCTCTTGAAAAATAAATACGTTCAAATGAACATGATTTTTTCTCTAATGGTTCTAATATTTTCGAAATAGACATATATCCATCTTTTCTTAAAAGAATTGCATGGCCAGGATCTAACTCTTTAATTTCTTCAAAAGGAACATTAAATACAGTCTGAATTGCTGGTCTTTCTGAAGCTACTACTACTACCTCGTCATCTTTATAATAAAAAGCTGGACGAATTCCGGCAGGATCTCTAAACACAAACGAATCTCCATGACCTAGTAATCCAGCCATTACATAGCCTCCATCCCAATGAGTAGCAGATTTTCGCAAAATTTTTGCAAGATTTATATTTTCAACAATAAATTGAGATGTTTCGATTTTTGTTAGTCCTTTTAGTTTCCCCTTTTTGTATAGTTTTCTAACTGCATCATCTAAAAAATGACCTATTTTTTCCATGATAGTAATGGTGTCCGTTTTTTCCTTGGGATGCATTCCAAGATTAATTAAATCATTAAAAAGCTCCGTAGTATTGGTCATATTAAAGTTTCCCGCAATAATTAAATTACGATGCATCCAGTTATTTTGTCTTAAAAAAGGATGCACATGCTCTACACTATTACCTCCAAAAGTTCCATATCTCACATGACCTAACATCAATTCCCCTAAATAAGGGATGTGTTTTTTCTGAGCTGAAACATCATTTTTATAGCCTGGATTTTCGGTTAATTCTTTATTGATACGGTTATTTATCTTTGAAAATATGTCCTGTATAGGTTGTGCAGCATTAGACCGAACTCTACTAATATATCGTTCACCTGGATCTACATTTAATTTAATACTAGCAAAACCAGCACCATCTTGTCCACGATTGTGCTGTTTCTCCATCATTAAATACATTTTATTAATACCATAAAAAGCAGTACCATACTTTTCTTTATAGAATTCTAAAGGCTTAAGAAGTCGAACTAGTGCAATTCCACATTCATGTTTTAAAGCATCACTCATAGTATAATTTCAATATATTAATAAAAAAAGTCTTGCATTACAGGATTTCTTATTTTAGTTATTTAAATCGAATTTTGTTAAGTTTTTAAACTGAACTATTCGTTCGTATAGTTCCTCTTTCTTCAGATTAGTCATTCGTTCAGTTCCAAATTTTTCAACAGAAAAAGAAGCTAAAGCCGAACCGTAAATAACTGCTTTCTTAAGATTTTCAAAACTATAATCTCCAGTTTTCGCAAGATATCCTGCAAATCCACCAGCAAAAGTATCTCCTGCTCCTGTAGGATCAAAAACCTCTTTTAATGGTAAAGCTGGTGCATAAAACATTTCATCTTCAGAAAATAATAATGCTCCATGTTCTCCCTTTTTAATCACAACAAACTCGGGGCCCATAGTCATTATTTTTTTAGCTGCAACAACTAAAGAGTATTCTCCTGTTAATTGTCTTGCTTCTTCGTCATTAATAGTAATCACATCTACTTTTGAAATTACCTTCATCAAATCACCTAGTGCAGAATCCATCCAGAAATTCATAGTATCAAGAATTACTAAATCTGGCTTTACATTCATTTGCTCAATGACTCCTAATTGGACTAATGGATGTAAATTTCCTAACATGACTACTTTGGCATCTTTGTATGATTCTGGAACGACAGGTTTAAAATCTGCCAAAACATTTAATTCAGTTGCTAAAGTATCCCTTGAGTTCATATCATTATGATATTTTCCACTCCAAAAAAATGTCTTTCCGTTTTCTACAACTTCGAGAGAAGAAATATCTAAACCTTTATCTTCCAACATATCAATATATTCCTTCGGAAAATCACCTCCAACAACGGAAACAATTGCACCATCAATATCAAATTGAGATGCTGCTAATCCAATAAAGGTAGCAGCACCACCTAAAATTTTATCAGTTTTTCCAAAAGGAGTTTGAATGGCATCAAAAGCTACGTTCCAACAATAACAAGTTTACTCATAAATAGGGTTTAAATTAGATTACAAATTTAATCATTTAAATAATAAAAAAAGGTTTTATTTAGCAGTCTAATATTCAAATTAAATTAACTAAAAAAAAATATCAGTCCTTATAAAGGTCTTAAATTTTTATTATTTCTGCCTTATCATTAAATGTGATAATAGAAGATATAGATATAGATTTTAATAGAGGAGAGTATCTTTTGGTTATAAGTCTAAATGATCATTTAGTTAGAACAGTAGATCATGACTAGAATATTGTTCGGTAAAGTGCTGAAGATAATTTGATTTATTTTCTCCCAAAGTCGGCAGGTATTTCTCCCCAAGCTTTAGTTTCCCACTTTATTATAACTGTTTTATAAGTATTGATTTCGAGCCAATTTTCTGCTCTTAGGATTAAATCAAATATTTTTTTGTTTTTTGAAGTCTGCTTTAACTTAGTATTGCACTTTTTTCTTTTTACCCAAGCAATTGCAATTTTAGAATCGCTATAAATTTTTCGGTCGCTATTTTTTTGTTTTAAAAAAGCCAATCCATGTACCAAAGCTAAAAATTCACCCACATTATTAGTACCTTGCTGAAAAGGTCCTTGATGAAACAGTTGTTGATGGGTTTGTGTATCCACTCCGCGGTATTCCATTATTCCAGGATTACCACTTGAAGCTGCATCTACAGAGATGGTATATAAATTAGGCTCCCCTATTTTTATTAATTCCTCTTTAGAAATCTTTTTCTTCTTAGTATTGAATCCGATATAGTTTTTATATTCGTTTCGAAATGCTTTTTTAGCTTCTTCAAAAGTTAAAAATGATTTGTATTGAGCTCCACTAACATCTTTAATTGAAAGTTGACATTCTTTCCACGAATCAAATATTCCAGCAGGATTTCCTAACCAAACAACATAATACTTTTGTTTTTTTTTCATAGAAACACCTAAAAAGGCAATTGTCTTTAAATTTATTTATCCTTTATCCAAAATTTCTTCAATCACCTTTGGGAAAAATTCATGCTCTAATTCATGTATTTTATTAGCAACAGATTCCGACGTGTCATTTTCTGAAAGTTGAAAGCTTTTTTGAAAAATAATAGTGCCTTCATCGTAATTTTCATTCACATAGTGAATGGTTATACCCGTTTCAGATTCCTTATTTTTTACTACAGATTCGTGAACAAGCATTCCATACATTCCTTTTCCACCATATTTAGGTAATAATGCTGGATGAATATTAATTACTTTATTTGGAAAATCTTTTAAAATAGTTTTTGGAAATTTCAGTAAAAAACCTGCTAGCACTATTAAATCAGGTGATTCATTTCTCAGTATGTTTGCAATTCTATCAGAATTTATCAATTCACTTTTGTTAAAGGTTTTAGAAGGAACTGATAATTTTTTCGCTCTAACCAAAACATTTGCAGTACTTTTATTTGAAAGAACTAAAGTTACTTTAGCAAGTTTATTTTTTTGAAAATATTTAATAATATTCTCAGCGTTTGAACCACTTCCAGAAGCAAATATCACTATATGTTTCATAATAAAAAAACTTTTTAAACAGGTTTTATACCTATTATTATTTCACAAAAATAAGGCAAATGAAGGTTTACTCATCTAAAATGTTTAGTTTTAGATTCACATTTTAACATTTAAGTGTTGTAATCACGTAAAATATTTTATTTTTGCAAAATATAATTAAAACTTAAAATCAAGAATTATGTCAGACATTGCATCAAGAGTAAAAGCTATTATCGTAGACAAATTAGGTGTAGACGAAAACGAAGTTGTAACAGAAGCTAGCTTCACAAACGACTTAGGAGCAGACTCATTAGATACTGTAGAGCTTATTATGGAATTTGAGAAAGAATTTGATATTCAAATACCAGATGACCAAGCTGAAAATATTGCTACTGTTGGTCAAGCAATCACATATATCGAAGCAGCTAAATAAACTACTTCTTTTATGGAATTAAAGCGAGTTGTAGTTACAGGATTAGGTGCGCTAACACCAATTGGTAATAATGTATCTGATTATTGGGATGCATTGATTGCTGGTAAAAGTGGTTGCGCTAATATCACCTATTTTAATACTGAAAAGTTTAAAACTAAATTTGCTTGTGAACTTAAAAACTTCGATCCATTAAAACATTTTAACAGAAAAGAGGCTAGAAAACTAGACCGATTCGCACAATATGCTTTGGTTTCTTCCGATGAGGCAATCGAAGATTCTAAACTAAATTTAGATGAAATAGATAAATTTAGAGTTGGTGTAATTTGGGGAGCTGGAATAGGTGGATTAGAAACTTTTCAAAATGAAATGACAAATTATTCAGAAGGGGATGGAACACCACGTTTCAATCCCTTCTTTATCCCAAAAATGATTGCCGATATTGCTCCTGCAAATATTTCTATTAAATATGGATTTATGGGTGCTAATTACACGACAGTATCTGCCTGTGCTTCCTCTGCAAATGCAATGATTGATGCCTTAAATTATATTCGTTTAGGCCATTGTGATGTAATAGTAACTGGAGGTAGTGAAGCAGCAGTAACCATTGCTGGGATGGGTGGATTTAATGCCATGCATGCATTATCTACTCGAAATGAAAATCCTAAAACAGCTTCAAGACCTTTTGATGCTACTCGTGATGGATTTGTGCTAGGTGAGGGTGCTGGAACACTTATCCTTGAAGAGTACGAACACGCTAAAAAGCGTGGTGCAAAAATTTATGCTGAAGTTATTGGCGGAGGAATGTCGAGTGATGCTTATCATATGACGGCTCCTCATCCAGAAGGAATTGGCGTAGAAAGAGTGATGTTAAATAGCCTTCGTGACGCTGGAATTAAACCTGAGGATGTAGATGCTATAAATACTCATGGAACCTCAACACCTTTAGGAGATGTTGCCGAATTAAAAGCTATTACTAAAGTATTTGGCAAACATGCTAAAAATATTAATATTAACTCTACAAAATCAATGACTGGTCATTTATTAGGGGCTGCAGGTGCTATTGAAGCAATATCTTCAATACTATCTATTAATCATGGGATTATACCTCCTACTATTAATCATACTACAGTTGATAAAGATATAGATCCTAGTTTAAATTTAACATTAAACAAATCACAAAACCGGGAGGTAAATATTGCCATGAGCAATACATTTGGTTTTGGTGGTCACAATGCTTGTGTTGTATTTAAAAAAATATAGCTACTATAAAAAATTAATGATGAGAATCGATTTTTAATAATTGTTAATTGCAATTTAATACCTCAAAATAAAGAATGCCTACTATAAAAAATATATTTAATCCCCGATACAAAGAAAACGGGGGTTTTTTTTATAGCATAAAAAAAATCATAAATTATAGACCCAAAAACATACAATTATTTGAGGAAGCTTTTACGCATCGTTCAAATAATGATAATAAATTGGCTGATAATCAAAAAAATTTCGAACGGATGGAGTTTTTAGGAGACGCTATTATAAGTTCAATTATTGCAGCTTATTTATATAAAAAAGTTCCTAATGGTAATGAGGGGTATCTAACAAAAATGAGATCTAAAGTGGTAAGTCGCGAGCATTTAAATGAATTGGGTAAAGATTTAAACTTAATCCAATTTGTAAGAACCGGCATACCTAAAAATCAATTTGGAGACAACATTCACGGAAACATATTTGAAGCCTTAGTTGGAGCTATTTATTTAGACAAGGGATATTCGCAAGTTGAAAAATTTATTAATAAAAGAGTCATTAAACCCTATGTAGATATTCAAAAATTAGAAGGTAAAATTACAAGTTACAAAAGCTTATTTATTGAATGGTGCCAAAAAAATAAAATGGCTTTTAAATTCAATATCTATGAAGACACCGGTAATGATTCTTTAAAGCATTTTGCTGTTAAACTTAAACTAGGAGAAAAAATTGTATCGAAGGCAAGAGCGACCTCCAAGAAAAAAGCAGAAGAAATTGCAGCAAAAAGAGCTTATTATAAGTTAAAAAAGAGGATTGATAGACAAATGCTTTTAAATATCTAAGTTATTTAACTAATGTCCCTATTAGAAACGTTGACCTTTCAACTATTTTCTCGAACTTTGAAAATCTAATAAGAAAGTGAATGGCAAGTCATAAGCTAATTTTAGAAGACGATTATCAAGAAGAGTTTTCACTCATCGCTATTCATTGCAGTGAAGAACCCTATAAAATGGCTTATATGCTAAACAAGCATATGTCATTACGTTTGTCTAGGAAGAGATTAGATGTTGATTTTTCAAACCAAGGATTAGATATTTCATTTCCGCTTTTTGAATTCGAAAATGAATTATCTTATATAATTTATAATTTAGTTTCAAATAAAAATAAATCATTAACAGCTAAATTTCAAAGTTCTGGAGGACTATTTAGTGATCTTTCTTTAGAAAAAACAATTACTACCTTTTTACTTAAAGAATTTAAAAATGTAGATTATTTTCTGAAAATTCAATCAGAATATGAAAAAGTGTCTACCAGAAAATTAATTTCTACTATTAATGAAATAGAGCAAGTTATTTCTGCCTACGCTATTGATAGTGAAAAAATAAAATATAAAAACAATTTAATATTTAACTAATGCCAGATCAAAAAAGAACAAAAATTGTAGCCACTTTAGGACCTGCAATCAAGAGCAAAGAGATAATGAAAAATATGATCCTAAAAGGTGTAAATGTTTTTAGAATAAATTTTTCACACTCCGATTACGATTCTGTTAAAAAGAGTATTTCCATGATTAGAGAACTTAATGAGGAATTAAGTGTCAATGTTGCAATATTGGCAGACCTTCAGGGGCCTAAGTTGCGAGTTGGAATAATGAAGGAAGGTGTAGAGCTTCAAACTGGAGATTTGGTTAGTTTTTGTACTGGAGAAAAATTTGAAGGAACTCAAGAACGCGCCTATATGAATTACGATAACTTTCCTAATGATGTAAAAAAAGGAGAGCAACTATTAGTAGATGACGGAAAACTTATTTTTGAAATCCTAAAAACAAATGATGTTGACGAAGTTAAAACTAAAGTAATCCAAGGTGGTTCCTTTAAGTCTAACAAAGGAGTCAACCTGCCCAATACAAAACTATCATTGCCAGCACTTACTAGAAAAGACAAAAAAGATGCTATTTTTGCGATAGAACAAGATGTTGATTGGATCGCTTTATCTTTTGTTCGTTATGCAAAAGACCTTAAAGAATTACAAAAATTAATAAGTGATAATAGTGACTATAAAATACCAATCATTGCAAAAATCGAAAAACCAGAAGGGGTAGCTAATATTAAAAAAATTGTTAAATATTGTGATGGAATAATGGTTGCAAGAGGTGACCTAGGAGTGGAAGTTCCTGCAGAAGAAGTACCATTAATTCAGAAACAACTTGTGCTTATTGCTAAGGAAGCAAGAATCCCTGTAATTATTGCTACTCAAATGATGGAGACGATGATTGATTCACTTACTCCAACTAGAGCAGAAGTAAATGATGTTGCTAACTCTGTTATGGATGGAGCTGATGCTGTGATGCTTTCTGGTGAAACGTCCGTTGGAAAATACCCTGTTGAAGTCATTCAAAAAATGGCTGCTATCTTAAAAAAAGTAGAAGGATCTTCTTTAATTACAGTACCCGAAGAACCACCTAGAATTAAAACAGAAAGATATATGACTAAATATATCTGCTACCATGCCGCAATTATGGCTAATGAAATAGACGCAAAAGCAATTTGCACTTTAACTAATAGTGGTTATACCGCTTTTCAAATTTCTGCTTGGCGACCATCTGCACATATTTTAGTTTTTACCTCTAATAAGCGGATACTATCAAGACTTAGTCTGTTATGGGGGGTAAATTCTTTTTACTACAATAATGATGTAAGTACGGATGAAACTGTTGAAGACGTAAATCAAATAACAATTGACAAAGGGTATACAAAGCAAGGTGATTTCTTAATCAATCTTGCTGCCATGCCAATGAAAGATAAAGGAATGGTAAATACATTGCGTTTGAGTAAAATTTAATTGTTTTTTTTAAACCAATCTTCTCGCAAGTCGTCAGATAATTTTCCAGAACCATCATGTTTCCAACCTGGTGGTTTGTAAAAATATTTTATTCTATTTACTAAAGATTTATTTCCAGAAATAGCATCATTTAACATTGCAGCCCATTCATTAAAAGCAATAATAATTGGATTGTAAGTGTTAATATTATCAACCAATCCGAAAATAACTTTCTCTTCCTCCAATTCAGGTTGGAAGGTTCCAAACATTCTATCCCAAATAATCAATATTCCTGCGTGATTCCTGTCTAAGTAGATAGGGTTACTTCCGTGATGAACTCTATGATGAGATGGAGTATTAAAAAAAGCTTCAAACCAGTTGGGCATTTTTTTTATTAATTCGGTATGGATCCAGAATTGATATAGCAAACTTATTCCCATCTGAAAAATAATCATTCCAGGATGAAAACCTAGTAATGGCAGCCATATCCAAAATATAAAACTATAAAACCCTCCTGTCCAAGTTTGCCGCAAGGCAGTACTTAAATTATAGTGTTTTGAAGAATGATGAACCACGTGAGAGGCCCAAAACAATCTGTTTTCATGAGAGATTCTATGAAACCAATAATAGGATAAATCGTCTAAAAAAAACAACAAGATAAAACTCCACCAAGCTACTGGTATAGTGAAAATCCGAAAGCTTTCATATACATAATAAAGCGCTGTAAATACAATCAGTTTGCTTACAAGGCCAATAAATATATTTCCCAAACCCATGGCAATCGATGAAAAAGCATCTTTATAAGTATAGGACTTAATATTCTTTTTAGTGGTTAGAAAAAACTCCAATAGCATCGCAAAAACAAAAAAAGGAATTGCATATAATATGATGGGAGGAAAAACTGGCATTGTTTAATTTAAAGTTTAAAATTACAAAAATTAAAACAAATAGGCTAAAACCCTCTTTCTTTTTGGATTTGTTCGTAAGCTTCTTGAACTTTCCTAAATTTTTCTTCAGCACCATTTCTATAAACTTCGTCCATATGCTGTAATTTGTCGGGGTGATACTTTTTTACCATGGTTCGATAGGCCTTTTTAATCTGATCAGGGTTCGCTGTTTTTTCGATTTCAAGAATTTTATAAGCACTATCTGGATTGCTGAAAAACATTGCTTTTATACTTTCAAAATCGCGATGATTAATTCCTAAAAAACCGGTTATATTATTTATTTCTCTAACTTCAGGATCACTTATCTGTCCGTCTGCTTTCGCAACACTAAACAAAAAATGTATGATTTGTAAACGAGATTCATACCTCATCCTGTTTCGTAAAAAAACAGCTATTTTTTGTGCAGATAATTGTTTCTTTTTTATCTCTTCATTAAATACTTTAAAGGTTGCATTGGCTTGTTCTTTCCCATAAGCTTGAACAAAATACTGACGTACAAAATCTAATTCTTTTTGATTAACAATTCCGTCAGCCTTAATAACTAAAGATGCTAAAGACAATAAGTTTAATTCAAATTCGGCTGGAGAAACTCCTTGTTTGCTTTGAGTAAAAATGCTTCTTCTGCTTCCGTTTGAAGACCTACTTCCTTCAAATAAGCTTCCTAACAAAAAACCAATAATCGCTCCTGGAAATCTAAAAATTGAATATCCAATAATTGCAGCTATCCATCTAATCATAATCTAATTCTAGTAATTTAATAATTTTGTAAATATAGTAAATCAAAAAAAATGAGACCTTAAATTCTCTATTAAAGAAAAGCCAAAATTTTAAATGAGCTCTATTTTATTTTATAATTAACTATCTTTGTTTGGAAATTGTTACAACATAAATCACTAAAAATATGTACCCTCCAGAATTAGTAAAACCAATGCGTGAAGACCTAACAAGAGTTGGTTTCACAGAATTATTTAATGCAGAAGATGTAAACAACACATTAAGCAAACCTGGAACTACCTTGGTAGTTGTTAACTCTGTTTGTGGTTGTGCGGCTGCAAATGCGCGTCCTGCTGCTGCTATGTCTATTCAAAACGATAAAAAACCAGATCAAATAGTTACTGTTTTTGCTGGTGTTGACAAAGAAGCAGTTGATGCTGCTAGAGCCCATATGATTCCTTTCCCACCAAGTTCACCTTGTATGGCCTTATTTAAGGATGGTGAGTTAGTACATATGCTAGAACGCCATCATATTGAAGGCCGTCCTGCAGATATGATTGCAAACAATCTAAAAGACGCTTACAACGAGGTTTGTTAAAAAATAATGCCCGCATAAGCGGGCTTTTTTTATGAAACAAATTGCACACATTTTAAGTTATCCTTTGACAGTTATATTTTATCTGTTATTTGGATTGGTATTAATAGTTTTTCATGTCATACAGTGGATTTGCAATACATTAATTAGCTATAAGGCTCACAAAAAAAGTGTTGATTTTCTGAATTTTTTTATTCTTACTGGTCTTCGGGTTTTAGGAACTTCATTTCAGTTAAAAACTCTTAAAAATTACCCTAAAGATGTACCGATAATAGTAGTTTCTAATCATCAAAGTTTATGGGACATCCCTCCTTTGATTTGGCATTTAAGAAACATTCACCCTAAATTTGTTTCAAAAATCGAATTAGGAAAAGGAATTCCCTCAGTTTCCTATAACCTAAGGCATAGTGGTGCTGTTTTAATTGATCGTAAAAATCCTAAGCAAGCTATAACTGCTATAATAAATTTTGCCGATTACCTTAATCAACACAATCGAGGCGGTGTTATTTTTCCAGAAGGGACAAGAAGCAAAACTAATTTGCCTAAAAAATTTCAACGTAGGGGACTAGAGGTTTTAATTAAAAAAATGCCAAAAGCCTATGTGCTTCCTGTTACTATTAATAACTCATGGAAACTACAAAAATATGGTATGTTTCCAATGCCATTAGGAATAAGAATTAAATATAAATTACATCCTTTTATAAAAGTATCCGATTTTGAAACAGGAATACTTATCGATACTATAGAGTCTCAAATTAATTCGGAGATACTTACAAAATGAATGATTCATTAATCATAGCGCATACCATCACATTCGTTAAAAAAGAACTTGAAAATGCGGAAGGAGGACACGATTGGTTTCATATTGAGCGGGTTTACAAAAATGCTGTTTTAATTTCTAAAACTGAAAAAGTAGATTCATTTATTGTTTCATTAGGAGCTTTACTTCATGATATTGCCGATTCAAAGTTCTATAATGGCGATGAAGCTATTGGTCCCAAAAAAGCGAGTGATTTTTTAAATTATAAAAAGGTACCTGAAGATGTTATAGCACACGTGATGAAAATTATTGAAAACATCTCTTTTAAAGGAGGCAATAAAAAACAGAAATTTTTCTCGAATGAATTGGCGGTAGTCCAAGATGCAGATCGATTAGATGCGCTTGGCGCAATAGGTATTGCTCGTTGTTTTAATTATGGTGGATATAAAAATCGCAAACTTTACGATCCGGAAATCAAGCCAAACCTTAACATGTCTCCAGAAGTTTATAAAGCTTCAGATTCACCGACCATCAATCATTTTTATGAAAAGTTGTTGCTGTTAAAAGATAAAATGAATACAAAAACTGGAAAAAAAATCGCTCAAAAGCGCCATAAATATTTGAAAGGTTTTTTAGAACAGTTTTATAGGGAATGGGAAGGTGAATTGTAATTATTCTCCTGGAAAATCTGCACGTCTTTTTTCTAAAAAAGCACTTGTTCCTTCCTTAAAATCGACAGTCCCAAAACAAATACCAAATTGAATTACCTCAGCATCAAAACCATTTTCTCCTTCTTCAAAACCAGCATTTATAGCTGCAATAGCAGATGCAATAGCAACCGAAGAATTTCTCATGATTTTAGAGGCTATTTTTTGAGAAAACGCCATTAATTCCTCTTGAGTGGTTACATGGTTTACCAAGCCAAATTTATGAGCAGTCTCGGCATCAATCATCCCAGCAGTCATAATCATTTCCATAGCTCTTCCTTTACCAATTAATTGAGGCAGTCGTTGCGTACCTCCATACCCAGGAATAACTCCCAGGGAAACTTCGGGTAATCCCATTTTAGCATTATCGCTTGCAATTCTAAAATGAGCAGCCATTGCTAGTTCTAATCCTCCTCCTAATGCAAATCCATTAATTGCAGCAATAACAGGTGTTGAAAGATTAGCAACAAAATCGAATAATAAAGCTTGTCCTTTTGAAGCTAAGTTTTCGCCTTCTGCAACCGAAAAATCTGCAAATTCACTAATGTCAGCACCAGCAACAAAAGCTTTTTCTCCAGTACCCGTAATAATAATCACTTTTGTATTTCTATCTTGTTCAGCTGTTTTAAAGGCTTGATGCAATTCATTAATTGTTTCTTCATTTAAAGCGTTTAATTTTGAAGGTCTATTAATTATAATTGTTGTTAAACCTTTAGAGGTTTCTGAAATAATATTGTTGAAATTCATAATAAGTATTAATGATTGAAAAAGATTTGATTTCTTGTATAAAATAGCAATTATTATAACTCATCCTTAAAAAGGACTAAGAACAAAACTACGAAAAGCTAGTTATTTTAGTGGTAATTTTACAATAAAAGTAGTCCCTTCTCCTTTGATTGTTTTAAAACTAATTTCACCTCCATAAGTCTCCACAATTTTCTTAACCATAGCTAATCCCAATCCCATACCACTCGTTTTAGTTGTGAATTTTGGCTCAAAAACCATGGCTTTATTCTCGTCAGTTATACCGGTGCCATTGTCCATAACAGAAATAATCGCAAAAGATTCATCTTGATAAACCCTTACTACAATTTTTGGTTTTTCCAGTTGGTTTTCATGTATGGCCTGTATGCTGTTCTTGACCAAATTAGTAATGACTCTCATTAATTGTGTTCTATCAAATTTAATAATTACTTCATTTTTTTCTGAGGTAAAATAAATATATCCTTCGTTAAAAATATCCAAAGCCAGTTTGGTTATCTTAATAACATTTAGTGTTTCATCCTGTTGTGCTGGCATTTGAGCATAGGTTGCAAAAGCAGATGCAATAGAGCTCATCGTATCTATCTGCTGTATTAAACTATAGCTATACTCTTTCATTTTTTCATGAATATTTGGATCATTCGGATCAAATTTTCGTTCAAAACTTTGTACCGTTAGACGCATTGGTGTTAAAGGGTTTTTAATCTCATGTGCAACTTGTTTTGCCATTTCTCTCCATGCTGCTTCTCGCTCATTAGTGGCCAATTGAGCCGCACTGCTTTCTAATTCATCAATCATTTCGTTATAGGCATTGACCAAGGTTGATACTTCCTGAGATCGAAGCGGAATCAATATTTTTTTATTTCTTTTGTCTATCCTCGTTTCCTTGATCTTCTCTGAAATTGTATTTAAAGATCGAGTGATGTATTTAGATAAAAAATAAGCTAAAACAACAGCAAACAAAAGCATAAAAATATAAGCGATTCCTAATCGCCCTAAATATTCTTTTAGTTCCTTATTTAAAAATTCATCATCTTCTAAATAAGGTAAGTTTAAAATAGCAATGGGTTTAAAGTGAACGTCTGTGATATAAGTAAATGATGATTGGTATTCAAAATCTTTTTCAACAAACTTTTCTATAAAATGTTTATCTATCGATTTTTTTAAACCCTCTAAAGCTTGAGAAGAAATTTTTGAATGAATGGTGTCTTTAATAAAAGAAGCTTGAGAGGAAATTAAAAGAGTACCTTCCAAGTCATATAAAAAAATATCTAATTGATGAATATCTTCAATTTCATAAATTTTATTTTTAAATATTAATGCAATTTTATCCGTCTCAACAGGATAGGTTGTGTTTTTAATTACATAATCAATGTTTTCTCGAATAGCGGTTTCCTTTCTAATTAATCGTTCTCTGTGATAATCTTGTGTATTTTCTCTATATTGAAAAACCGTGACCACAACAATAAGGATGGATGCTCCTATTACAAGAAGGATCATTGATAAGAAAATACGAGATCTTAGAGATCTATTTAAAAAGCTCATTTTTTTATTTTAAAATTGATTATATCAATAATCAAACCAATTAGTGTGCTAATTAGTATTCCCCTCGGTAAACAAATAGTTTAAGTGTAATGAATTAAATTCTGCGTTAAAAGTCTTAATCTGATTTGAAATGAGCATGTTAAATTTTTCTAATTCCAAATTAATTTTTTGAGTTAATTCATCTTTAACAGCTATATCTTGTTCTGTTGGAGGGAAATCTCCCATACCAACTAAACTATTTAAATGAGCAAGTTTATTGGTTAGTTTAATTGGAAAATTTAAAGGGTCTTGTCCACTTTTGTTTTGAGTTTGATATAAAGCTTTTTCAATTTTTGAAAATTCTTCACTTAAGTTTTTAGCCTTTTCTTTTAATTCCTCTACCCGTTCATCATCTTTATATTGTTCTTGAAATGTTGTTAATTGCTTATTAATGGCTCTGATTTTTTTTATAGATTTATGAGCATTGTCTACCGTTTCATTAATGTTTGTAATAAAATCAAACTGTTTTTGCATACCTGCAACATCTGTTTCAGAATTTGGATTTGAAACTATGTCGAAACTTTGAGTATAAATTTTATCCTCAACACTTAAAACCACTTTATAATTTCCTGGCACCGCTTTAGGAGCATTTAAACTTGCCCACCAAAATATCATCCCATCAAACATTTCAGCTGAATTACCTCGAGTATTCCATACATAATAATTGGAGCCTTTCTTCACATTAAAATTATCTTTTTTGTTTTTTGTGGTAACAATTTTTATAGTATCGTTTTTTGAGTTTAAATAAGTCAATTTTATTTCTTTTTCTTCCGGATTTTTAATATAAAAATAGGTGATAACACCTGACGGATGATTCGTTCCAGTTGTTAACGATTTGTCATTTGAAGATCCTCCCATTCGGTAGGTCTCTTTAGGTTTAAATAATATATTTTCTTTATTGTCGACATCTAAAGCCTGATGTAATAGACTTAAATCATCTAAAACCCAAAGACTTCTTCCTTGTGTAGCTACTATTAAATTATTATTCTTAACTGCTAAATCTGTAATTGGAACAATCGGTAAATTTAATTGAAGAGGCTGCCAGTAAATTCCTTCATTGTGTGAATAATAAATTCCTGTTTCAGTACCAGCGTACAAAAAACCTTCTTTTACAGGATCTTCTCTTAATACTCTTGTAAAATGCTCATTAGCGATGCCATTAGTGATTTTTTTCCAAGATTTTCCATAATCGGTTGTTTTGTACAAATAAGGTTCAAAGTCCCCAGTTTTATACTTTGTTCCAGCAACATAACAGGTCCCCTCGTTATAAACAGAAGGCTCTATACTGTTAATCATCATCCATTCTGGCATGCCTTTAGGAGTAACATTTTCCCAAGTATTCCCATCATTTCTTGAAATATGAATCAATCCATCATCAGATCCTGTCCATAGAAGCCCTTCTTTAATTGGGGATTCTGCTGCTGCAAAAATGGTGCAATAATATTCAACTGAGGTATTATCTTGTGTAATAGGCCCTCCTGATGATTTTAATTTAGTTGAATCATTTCTCGTTAAATCTGGACTTAATACCTTCCAACTTTCACCTTCATTTGTGCTTACATGAACGTGATTAGAAAATGTATATAGTTTTTTGGTATTGTGTTTTGAAAAAAATAGTGGAAAGTTCCATTGGAAACGATATTTCATATCTTCTGCTCCATGTCCCATTGGATTATCTGGCCATACACTTACGCTTCTTGTAGTTTTAGTTTTATGATTGTACCTCGTTAAAAAACCATCATAGCTGCCTCCATAAACAATGTCATTATTTTCGGGATCAATGGTGATATGTGCACTTTCTCCACCAGCTGTTTCATCCCAGTCATCTTCATCAATATTCCATCCTTCGTTTCTATGAGATATCCGGATGGTTGAATTATCTTGTTGTGCAGCATAGATTCGATATGGAAAAGAATCGTCTGTTGTAACTCTATAAAATTGAGCTGTTGGCTGATTATGATAAGTACTCCATGTTTCGCCACCATCATAGGTTGTTTGAGCACCGCCATCATCGCCCATTACCATTCGTTTTGGATTTTCAGGAGCGATCCATAAATCGTGATGATCTCCATGGGGAGCGTTAAAAGTGCTATATGTTTTTCCGCCATCTGTGCTTTTATGATACCTTACATTTAATACATAAATCACTTCTACATCTTGAGGATCGGCATAAATACGAGAATAATACCAAGCTCGTTGTCTTAATTTTCTTTCGCTGTTAATGAGTTTCCAGGTTTCACCTCCATCAGTACTTTTATAAACACCACCTTTATCTTTATTTTCGACTATTGCCCAAACTATATTGTTGTTTACAGGCGAAACTGTAACTCCAATATTTCCTAAAATTCCTTTAGCAAATCCTTCATTTTTTGAAATTTCTTTCCAAGTTTCTCCACTATCAATACTCTTCCAAAGTGCAGAACCTTCACCACCACTACTCAAACTATATGGCGTTCTTCTTAAATTCCAAGTAGATGCATATAGAATACGTGGATTGGTAGCATCCATAATTAAATCGACCGCTCCAGCATTTTCATTTACAAAAAGCTTTTTCTCCCAAGTTTTTCCTCCATCGGTACTTTTATAAATACCTCTATCTACTGTAGGTTTGTATATATTTCCTAAAACAGCTGCGAATACCGTATTATGATCTCTTGGGTGAATTACAATTCTAGGGATGTGACGACTTTTTTTCAATCCAATATGCTCCCAAGATTGCCCGGCATTTTCTGTTTTCCAAACTCCATAACCTGATGAAACATTTCCTCTCACAGTAGATTCACCACCTCCAACATACATTACATTTGGGTCGTCTGTACTTACTGCAATAGCACCAATGGAACCCCCAAAATATCCATCTGAAATGTTTTCCCATTTTCTACCTCCATCTACTGTTTCCCATACACCACCACCAGTAGCTCCAAAATAAAACAAGTTTGGTTTATTAGGAACACCAGCAACTGCAGCACTTCTTCCTCCTCGAAATGGACCAAGAAGTCTATAAGCTAAAGCATCGTAATACGATTCTTTTTGGGATTGCGAATAAGTGGTTTCAGATTGAATTCCTAAGAGAAAAAGGAATGCAATTCCTAATAATTTAAAATTTATTGGTTTCATGGTCATGAGAAATTTATTAAAGGTATGAAATTTAATACCTTCCAGACAATTAGATACTTGATAACTATTATTTAATCTTCAAGATATACATGTTTTAATACTTTTAAGTCCTTGTCATCATAGGGGATGCTAGTTAATACATGCTCTATAGCTTCTATCCTAGCCTTGGTTTTCCTATTGGCTTTAATTACTTTCCAAGGAGCAATTTTAGTATTGGTTTTAGAAAACATTTTATCCTTATAATCTGTATAATCGTCCCAAAGTTCTAATGCTTTTTTATCTAAAGCACTAAACTTCCATTTTTTTATAGGACTATTAATAATATCTTGGAATCGCTTTTCTTGTTCGCTTTTAGAAATTGAAAAATAAAATTTAATGAGACGAACTCCAGATTCAGTTATCATTCTTTCAAAATCATTTACTTGATTCATAAAAATATCATATTCTTCATCGCTACAAAAACCATTAACAGGTTCTAAAATTGCCCTATTATACCAACTTCTATCAAAGAATACCATAGTTCCTTTCATAGGTAACAAATTAATATATCGTTGGAAATACCATTGCCCAATTTCTTCGTCTGAAGGTTTTGATAAAGCTACTAATTTAAATTCTCTCGGGTTTAAGTGTTCCGTGATTCTTCTTATAGCACCTCCTTTTCCGGCTGCATCACGCCCTTCAAAAACAAAAACTATTTTTTCATTATTATTTTTAACCCACCTTTGAAGTTTAATTAATTCTTCTTGTAATTGAATCAATCTATTTTCGTAGCGCAAATATCTAAGTGTTCTAGAAATACTAATATTTTCTCTTGATAAGAAAAGCTTTAAACCCTTTTTTTTATTTAGTAGTTTGAGATCTTTTCCAGTGATTTTATCCTTCATTGGTTTCTGTTTTCTTTAAAGTTCTGTGATAACGTTGCACAATATTGGGATCTGTTAATAAGGTGGTACCAGCATTTCCTTTACCTTCATACTCAAATCTAGAAAGTAAATATCGCAAACTTTCCAAGCGCGCTTCCTTTTTGTTGTTTGTTTTAATTATGATCCAAGGACTAAATGCAGTGTGGGTATTAGCAAACATTTGATCTTTATAATGAGTATAAATATCCCATTTATTTTGTCCCTCTTTGTCTACAGGACTAAATTTCCAGCGCTTTAGTGGACTCGCTAATCGAGATTCAAATCTTTTTAATTGCTCCTCTTTTGTTACCGAAAACCAAAACTTAATTAATATAATTCCATCTTCATAAAGCATGTTTTCGAATTCAGGAACATGAATCATAAACTTGTTATATTGTTCTTTAGAACAAAACCCCATAACAGGTTCTACAATTGCTCTATTATACCAGCTTCTATCAAAAAATACAAGTTCCCCTGGATTGGGCATTTCTTTAATATACCTTCTAAAATACCACTGGCCTTGTTCTACTTCTGTAGGTTTGGAAAGTGCCACAACTCTTCTAGCTCTCGGATTTAAGTGTTCTGTCATCCTTCTTATAGAACCTCCTTTGCCTGCAGCGTCTCTTCCTTCAAATATAATACAAACTCTTTTTTTGTTTTTAGTGACCCATTTTTGAAGATTAACCAACTCGGCTTGTAACTTATAAAGCTGTTCTTGATAGTCTAAATCATATAAAATTTCTTCTAATTTAGCAGGAGAAATATCTGATTTAATAAGCTTTAAAAATTCTTGTTTATTTATTTCTCCATTCTCAAGAGATTTAAAACTATCTAATGTTAACATACGTTTATATTGTTATTTATAAAGGTCTTAATTTATAATAAATTTATTGTTTCTTTATTAAAACAAAAAGAATGAACAAAATAGGGCTTTTAGTTTTACTAATTGTAATAAATTCTTCCAAAGTTATCGCGCAACAAATAACTCCAAAAATGGCTTTTTTGGAAAAATGGGAAAACTCAAAAAGTTATCTTATTGCTATTGCCGAAAAAATGCCTAAAGAAAATTACGATTTTAAACCTACCGAAAGACAAATGAGCTTTAAGGAACAATTAATACATATCAAGGAAAATATGGAATGGCTCAGCACAACTTATTTTACGAATATTGAATATAAAAAAGAGAAAAAAGAACCGTCAGAAACTAAAAAGGAAACAATTTTAGTCTTAGAAAATACTTTTGATGTTGTGCTTGAAATTATTACAAATACTCCTGAAGAAGAGTTAAATGAGCCAGTTGATTTTTTTGCAGGAGCAAAAAGTAAATTACAAATATTAAATCTACTACAAGATCATGTAACGCACCATAGAGGACAGCTTATTGTTTACCTAAATTTAAACGAAATAAACCCTCCAAAATACAGTGGTTGGTGATTTATTGAAATAGCCTACTTACAGGTTCCTATTAGGACCGTCAAAATTAAAGGTTTATCCCGGTGGTTTACATCGAAAAAACATCTTTTAGATCACGAATCTCCTTATAAACAACAATTTCTTTTTTAATTTTACTATCTTTATAGTTACTCTCCGATTGCAATAACTAAATTATGTTGAAAAGAATCAAACTAGAAAATTTGTTATTTCTAGATATCGAAACAGTTCCATTGTATGCTAATTTTTCTGAATTAGACGACACCTCTAAGCTACTTTGGAAACAAAAAACCAAGTACCAAAGAAAAGATGAATTCACTCCAGAAGAGTTTTATGACAGAGCTGGGATTTGGGCAGAATTTGGAAAAATCGTATGCATTTCAGTAGGATATTTTGTATTTAAAGAAGCTATCCGAAATTTTAGAGTAACCACTTTTCAAGGGGAAGAAGATTCAATTTTAAAAGAGTTTAAAATACTACTCGAGACTCATTATAACAAACCTTATCATTTATTATGTGCCCATAATGGTAAGGAGTTTGACTTTCCATATATAGCAAGAAGAATGATTATCCATAAAATTGACATCCCTTTTAAATTGAATTTGTTCGGAAAAAAACCTTGGGAGATACCACATCTAGACACCTTAGAATTATGGAAGTTTGGGGATTATAAAACGTATACTTCTTTAAAGTTAATGACTCACGTTTTAGGCATCCCTTCTCCAAAAGATGATATTGATGGAAGTGAAGTTTGCGATGTTTATTATAAAGAAAAAGATATAAATCGAATTATTCGATATTGTGAAAAAGATACCATAGCAGTTGCACAAATAATTCTAAGATTAAGAAATGAAGAACTACTAGAAGAAGATGAAATTATTACGCTTTAAGGTCTTTTAATTTTAACTGAAGGGTTTTATTCCCGTTCCATTCATTTTCATCGATAGTATAAGCAGCTTTAAATGGTTTTTTGTTTTTAATAAGCTCAATTTTATCACCCATACCAAAACCAATCCCTACTATTTTTCCTTTCCCATTTTGAGAGGCAGTAAATCGTAAATGAGATTTGTCTTCCCCTACTTGTTTTCCATAACCTATATCCTGCATATCTTCAGTCATAAAAACAGGTGTCATATTATTTGGCCCAAAAGGCGCAAACTGACTTAAAATCCTGTAAAATTTAGGAGTGATATCTGATAAATTTATTTGAGCATCAATTTTAATTTCAGGAATTAATAATTGTGGATCTATGGTTTTTGAAACTACTTGCTCAAATTTTGATTTAAAGTTTTTATAGTTTTCTGGTTTTAAGGTTAAACCAGCTGCGTATTTATGACCTCCAAATTGTTCTATAAATTCTAAACATTGTTCCAAAGCATTATAAACATCAAACCCTTTTACACTTCTTGCCGAGGCTGCTAATACATCGCCGCTTTTAGTAAAAACTAAGGTTGGTCGGTAATAGGTTTCGATTAACCTAGAGGCTACGATCCCAATTACACCCTTGTGCCAATTTTCATCGTAAACAACAGTTGTAAATCCTTCTTGTTCTTTATGTTCTTCTATTTGATCTAAAGCTTCAATAGTGATTCGCTTGTCGGTATCACGCCTATCGGTATTATAAGTATCGATTTCATTAGCATATTGGGCAGCTAAATCGGGATCGGTTTCGCAAAGCAATGTAACGGCATGATTGCCATGTTTCATTCTTCCTGCCGCATTGATACGAGGAGCGATTATAAAAACTACATCGGTAATTGTTAAAGTTTCTTTTTTAACTTGCTTTATGATTGCCTTGAAACCAGGCCTAGGATTTTGGTTGATTACTTGTAATCCATGGTATGACAAAATTCTGTTTTCACCAATAATAGGGACTATATCTGCTCCAATTGCCGTTGCAACCAAATCTAAATACAATACTAAATCATCGATGGTTTCTCCTTTTTTGGATGCCAATGCTTGGATTAATTTAAAACCAACTCCACAACCACACAATTCTTTAAAAGGATAATCACAATCATAGCGTTTTGGATCTAAAACTGCTTTGGCCTTGGGTATTTCATCCCCAGGTCGATGGTGATCACAAATAATAAAATCAATTCCTTTTTTGGTAGCATATGCTACTTTATCAATGGCTTTAATTCCGCAATCCAAAGCAATAATTAATGAAAAATTATTGTCTTCAGCAAAATCAATTCCTTTATAGGAAATCCCATAACCTTCACCGTATCTATCTGGAATATAAGTTGCAATATTGGAATAATAGGAACGTAAATAAGAAGATAATAAGGCCACGCTAGTGGTGCCATCTACATCGTAATCTCCATAAATTAAAATGTTTTCTTCAGCGATAATAGCTTGTTCAATTTTTAAAACCGCCTTGTCCATATCCTTCATTAAAAATGGGTCATGGAGGTCTTTTAATTCGGGTCTAAAAAAGCGTTTTGCCTCCTCATAAGTTTCAATTCCTCGTTGAGCTAACAAAAATGAAGTCGTTGAGTCAACTCCTAATTTATTAGATAAACGTCTAACTGTACTTGAGTCTGGTTTTGGTTTTATTATCCAGCGCATAAAATTTGAATCTTTAATAGGGAAGTTATAAGTAAAAGTAACTAGAATTCTCTATATGACATTAAAAATTAAAGCTTATTCATTAAAATGAATTGCAATAGTAACCTCAGCAAAGGCTCTAAACATTTTAATTACGCCACAATAAAGTTCTTCCGACAAAGAAACTGCTTTTTTAATTTTTTCTTCGTTTAAATCGGTTCCTGTAAAGTAATAATCAATACTTACCTTATTATAATACTTTGGGTGCTCCTCTGTCAATTCACCATTTACGATCACTTTAAAATCCTCGATTTCAACACGCATTTTTTTTAATAAAGACAATAGATCCAATCCTGTACAACCCCCAAGAGAAGACAACATTAAAGCTTTGGGGCTCAATCCTTGATTGCTTCCTCCAAAATCGGGACCTGATTCCATTAATAGATTTTTTCCGAGAGGATTATCAGATTCTAAAAGCATCTTGTTTTTCCATGTGGTCGTTACTTTATGTCCCATCTTTTATTGAGTTTTATACTTTACAAGTTTACGAAAATGAAAGCTTATAAAGAACTAATGCATTTTGTATTTTAAATGATAATTATCTGAAAAGATAATTATTTCTTACCACCAATTACCAAGACCAGTTCACCTTTAGGAGGTTTTACTGTATAATAAGCTAGTACTTCAGTAGCTGTGCCACGAATGGTTTCTTCGTGTAATTTAGTAATTTCTCTAGACACTGAAACTGCCCTGTCAGAACCAAAAAATTCTACAATATGGCCAAGCGTTTTAAGGAGTTTATGAGGAGATTCATAAAAAATTATAGTTCGGGTTTCTTCTGCCAAAAACAATAGTCTAGTTTGCCTTCCTTTTTTAACTGGGAGAAAACCTTCAAAAACAAATTTATCGTTTGGCAAGCCACTATTTACTAAAGCAGGTACAAAAGCCGTAGCTCCTGGTAAACAATCTACCTCTATAGCAACTTCCACACAAGCGCGGGTTAATAAAAAACCTGGATCACTAATTGCAGGAGTGCCTGCATCACTTATTAAAGCGATCGTTTCTCCATTTAGAATTCTTCTTACTACATGATCAACCGTCTTGTGTTCATTGTGCATGTGATGCGATTGCATGTGAGTAGAAATGTCGTAATACTTTAATAATTTTCCACTTGTGCGAGTGTCCTCGGCGAGTATTAAATCTACTTCTTTTAAAACTTCAATAGCTCTAAAAGTAATGTCCTTTAAGTTACCGATTGGAGTAGGTACTAAATAAAGTTTACCCATCATACTAATTAAATCGTTTTTCAATTATTGATAAAAAACGATCGGCATATTCTTCTTTTCCTTCCCAATTTTTATAATCTGGCTTAATATTATTTTCAACAAATAAAGAGGCTTCTTTAAAAGTAGTCATCGAATTTATCTGTGATAAAACTCTGGTATAATCATCTGTATTATTTTCAAAAAGATTTTTTATAAAAGCGATGCGATCGTTAAGTCCTATGTTAAGTCCTTGATTTAATTTGTCGTTTATAGATTTAGGTTTGTTTTGAATTGATTCTGTTTCTTTTTCAATATCAATTTCTTGTTTTCTTTCAAATACTAAGTTTTCTTGATAGGAAGCTGCAAACTCTTCTAAATCATTTTTAAAAGTTTCTTTCTTAGGAAGTATTTCTTTTAATAAATCTTCCACTGCCGAACCATCAGGGTCATTTTGACTAGGCATTTGAGCTACTAAATCTTTTATTTTTTCCATTAGAGGTTCTACCAAAGCATCTTCATGAGATGGTTGTGGAACAGGATCTGGATCCTGAAACCAATTTTGTTCTCGATAAGTTTTGGAATCGGTTGCGGATCTTTTTGGTTTCTCAAATTTGGTTTCTTTACTTGATTTTAAAAATTCTAAGACCGTTAACTTTTCATAAAGCTGAATTAATGTGTGTTTAGTTTTAATAATATCGATGTCGTTTTCTGAAGCAATAATGCTCTTAGCAAGAGTGTTTATCTGGGATAGGACTTTCTTCTTCATAACTTATTAAAATAAAGCAAATTTTCTGTTTTGTTTTTATAAATTTACACAACCTTTATGTAAACGTCAAGTAATTCTGTTTTAGTTTAAATTAATTTTATGTTTCTCGAAAATACCGTTAATCAAAAAGAACAATTTGGATGGATTGAAGTCATCGCAGGCTCTATGTTTTCAGGTAAGACAGAGGAATTAATCCGAAGATTAAAACGTGCAAAATTTGCCAAACAAAAAGTAGAGATTTTTAAACCAATGATCGATACTCGATATGATGATAAGTCGGTAATTTCTCATGATAGTAACGAAATTCATTCAACTCCGGTTCCTGCCGCAGCAAATATTCCCATTTTAGCAGACGATTGTGATGTCGTTGGTATTGATGAAGCTCAATTTTTCGATGATGAAATTGTAAAAGTTTGCAATGATTTAGCCAATAGAGGCGTGCGGGTAATTGTTGCTGGATTGGATATGGATTTTAAAGGAAACCCCTTTGGCCCTATGCCTGCATTAATGGCAACTGCTGAGTATGTCACTAAGGTACACGCAGTGTGTACCCGAACTGGTAATTTAGCAAATTACAGTTACCGTAAAGCTAAAGGTGATGAATTGGTTCTTTTAGGAGAAGTAGATGAATACGAACCTTTAAGCAGAGCGGCTTTCTATAAATTAATGATTCGAGAAAAAATTCGGAAAATGAATGTGCAAGAGCCTGAAGATATTTCTAAAAAAAAAGACAACTAAGGGATGACAAAAACCACTGAAACTGTTTTAGAAATAGATCTTACCGCATTAGGTGAAAATTATCATTATTTAAAATCTAGAATAAAAGATACCACAAGGTTATTGGGGGTTGTAAAAGCCTTTGGCTATGGAAGCGATGCTTTAGTTATTGCAAAAGAATTGGAAGCTTTAGGAGTAGATTATTTAGCCGTAGCATATGTGAATGAAGGGGTTGCCTTAAGAGATGTTGGCGTTAAAACACCTATTTTAGTGCTACACCCTCAGCCTGAAAATTTTGAAACTCTTATACATCGATGTTTAGAACCTAGTTTGTATAATGAAAATGTACTAAAACGATTTATAAAAATAGCTTCTGAAAAAAAACAACTCAACTACCCTATTCATCTTAAATTTAATACGGGTTTAAATCGATTGGGATTTAATGAAACTGAAGTGAATAAAATTGTCAAAGAATTAAATTCGACAAAGGCAATAAAAGTTACTTCTCTTTTTTCGCACCTTGCAGCAAGTGAAGATCTCACAGAAAAAGATTTTTCAGAATCTCAAATAAGTACCTTCAGAAATATTGCAAAAAATATTTCAAGTAAATTAAGCTACCAACCCAAATTACATATGTCTAATACTTCAGGAATTTTAAATTATCCTGATGCACAATTCGATATGGTTAGAGCAGGTATTGGTCTTTATGGTTTTAGTAATATTCCCGAGGAACAAAAAAACTTTACACCAATTGCAACATTAAAGTCAGTGATTTCACAAATACATACTATTAAAAAGGGAGATAGTGTGGGGTATAATAGGGCTTTTAAAAGTGATGGAACTATTGTAACAGCTACAATCCCAATTGGCCATGCAGATGGTATTAGTAGAGCTTATGGAAACGGTAAAGGCTGGTTAATGGTTAACGGCATAAAAGCACCAATAATAGGGAATGTTTGTATGGATATGATAATGATAAACATCACAGGAATTGTTTGTGAAGAAGGAGATGAGGTCGTTTTATTTGGAAATGGCAATAAAGCAGATTTACTTGCAGAAACGATTGATTCAATTTCTTACGAATTATTGACAGCAATCTCACAAAGAGTAAAGCGTGTCTTTTATCGGAAATAAAACTTAGTTTCAACAATCAAACAATTAATTTATTATATATTGTAGTTAACAATAAACTAATTAATTTATTATGTTTAAAGAATTCAAAAAATTTATCATGACTGGCAATGTAATCGATTTGGCAGTTGCCGTTTTACTTGCTGGAGCAGTTGGCTTGGTTGTAAAAGGCTTTGTAAGTGATATTATGATGCCAATTGTTGGGCAATTTACAGGAGGAATCGATTTTTCAAATCTAAAACTTGTTTTATCTCCGACTGTTGTTGACGTCGAAGGCGCAATTATTACAGCAGAAAATGCAATTATGTACGGTAACTGGGTTAACTCTATTATTAACTTAATTATCGTTGGATTTGTTTTATTTATGATTGTAAAAGCATACAATAAAACTAAAAAACCTGTAGAAGAAGCACCTGCTTTACCTGCTGCACCAACTCAAGAGGAATTATTAACAGAAATTAGAGATCTTCTAAAAAAATAAAAAGCTTTTAGGGCCAATACAAGGCTCATTCTAAACAAATAACTTCAAGATAAACTATTCTTGAAAAGCAAGTGTTTTTTAAACATAAATCATAAAAGATTAGAACACTATGCCTTATTTTTGTCTTTTAATTTTATAACCATTTAAATCACCTAGTAATTTACTAAATATTCATATGAAATTAGCAGTTGTTGGAGCTACCGGAATGGTAGGAACTATTATGATTAGAGTATTGGAAGAGCGTAATTTTCCTGTTTCAGAAATATTATTAGTAGCTTCTGAAAAATCAATAGGAAATGAATTATATTTTAATGGAAAGACGATAAAAGTAATTGGTTTAAAAGATGCTTTATTTAAAAAACCTGAGATTGCTATATTTTCCGCTGGTAGTACTATATCTTTAGAATGGGCTCCTAAATTTGCTGAAGCAGGTACGACTGTAATTGATAATTCATCAGCTTGGAGAATGGATATATCGAAGAAATTAGTAGTGCCAGAAATTAATGCTTCTACATTAACTGCCAATGATAAAATTATTGCCAATCCTAACTGTTCCACTATTCAATTGGTCATGGCATTAGCGCCTCTTCATGAAAAATACAGAATGAAACGGGTGATTATTTCAACATATCAATCGGTTTCTGGTACTGGAAAGAAAGCAGTTAATCAATTAGAAAATGAGATCAGTGGAGTTCAGTCCGAAATGGCTTATCCATATCCAATTCATAAAAATGCGCTTCCTCATTGTGATGATTTCGAAGAAAATGGTTATACAAAAGAAGAAATGAAATTGGCTCGTGAGCCTCAAAAAATATTAAACGATCGAAGCTTTTCAATTTCTGCAACTGCTGTTCGAATTCCTACTGCAGGAGGTCATAGCGAATCTGTAAATGTTGAGTTTAAAAAGGACTTTGAGATTAACACTGTTAGAAAGATTCTTCATGAAACTCCGGGGGTAACTGTTCAAGATAATCCAGATACAAATACCTATCCAATGCCAATTTATGCCAATGGTAAAGATGATGTTTTTGTAGGTAGAATTAGAAGAGATGAAACACTAGAAAAAACCTTAAATATGTGGATTGTTAGTGATAATTTAAGAAAAGGAGCCGCAACGAATGCCATCCAAATTGCTGAATATATAATTGATAAAAAGTTAATTTAATATGAAACTATTAATAAACCTATTCTTTCTTGTTATTACCTCTATTTTTGTAGCACAAGAACATAGCGAAAAAATTAATTTGAGATATACTGAAACTAAAAAAGTTGATGCGGTGACCAATTACTTTGGGACAGATGTTAAAGACCCATATCGTTGGCTAGAAGATGATCGAAGTGAAGAAACAAAAGCCTGGGTGGAAACTCAAAATGAAGTTACTTTTGATTATTTAGATAAAATTCCATTTAGAAATGAGTTAAAAAAACGCCTTACTTCAATTTGGAACTATGAAAAAGTTGGAGCACCCTTTAAGGAAGGTGATTATACGTACTTTAGAAAAAATGATGGACTTCAGAATCAATCTGTAATTTATCGATATAAAACGTTACAAGACCCTAGTAAAGCGAGTGTTTTTTTAGATCCAAATACTTTTAAAGAGGACGGCACCATTTCTCTAGGAAACATAAGTTTTTCTAAAAATGGGAAAATTGTCGCTTATACCATTTCTGAGGGAGGTAGTGATTGGCGAAAAGTTTTGGTGATGAATACTGAAACCAAAAAAAATATTGAAGACACTATATTTGATGTAAAGTTTAGCGGAATTTCTTGGAGAGAAAATGATGGTTTTTATTATTCAAGTTATGATAAGCCAGAAGGAAGTGAGTTGTCTGCAAAAACAGATCAGCATAAATTGTATTATCATAAATTAGGAACTTCTCAAAAAGATGATCCACTTATTTTTGGCGGGACTGAAGCCGAAAAACATCGTTATGTCCGTGGTTATACAACAGAAGATAATCAATACCTTGTAATTACTGCACAGATTTCAACTTCTGGTAACAAGCTTTATATAAAAGATTTACAAAACCCAAACAGTGAGTTAATAACCGTTTTAGATCATGCTGAAAGTACTTCGTATATAATTGAAAATGACGGAAGTAAACTCTTTATAGTTACTAATTTAAATGCAGCAAATCAGAAAATTGTTACTGTAGATATTGCAAACCCAGCGCCTAAAAATTGGGTTGATTTTATTTCTGAAACCGAAAACGTTTTAAGCCCTTCGATGGGTAATGGTTATTTTTTTGCTGAATATATGGTTGATGCTGTTTCCCAAGTGAAACAATACAATTACAATGGGAAACTGATCAGAACTCTTGATTTACCAGGTATAGGAACAATCTCCGGATTGAGTTCTAAAAAAGAAGAAGCCGATATCTATTATTCATTTACTAACTATACTACTCCTGGAAATATTTATAGGTACAATGCTGATACAGGAAAATCAAAACTATATAGAAAATCAAAAATAGATTTCAATGCTGATTACTTTGAAAGTAAACAGATTTTTTATAAGTCAAAAGATGGGACCAAGGTCCCTATGATTATTACTTATAAAAAAGGAGTAAAACTCAATGGTAAAAACCCAACAATTCTTTATGGTTATGGAGGGTTTAATATAAGTCTTACACCTTCGTTTAGTGTCGCTAATGCTGTTTGGATGGAGCAAGGTGGTATATATGCGGTTCCTAATTTAAGAGGTGGTGGAGAATATGGAAAGGAATGGCACGACGCTGGAACAAAAATGAAAAAGCAAAATGTTTTTGATGATTTTATAGCTGCTGCTGATTATTTAATAGTAAATAAATATACTTCTAAAAGTTATTTAGCAATTCGTGGTGGATCAAATGGAGGATTATTGGTTGCAGCCGTAATGACTCAACGTCCTGATTTAATGAAAGTTGCATTACCTGCTGTGGGTGTTTTAGATATGTTGCGCTACCATACCTTTACTGCTGGTGCTGGTTGGGCATATGATTATGGAACTGCTGAAGAAAGTAAAGAAATGTTTGAATATTTAAAAGAATATTCTCCTGTACATAATGTAAAAAAAGGAGTCAAATACCCTGCTACATTAATTACAACTGGAGATCATGATGATAGAGTAGTGCCAGCTCATAGTTTTAAATTCGCTGCCGAATTACAAGAAAAACAATCTGGGAAAAACCCAGTATTAATTAGAATCGAAACAGATGCTGGTCACGGTGCTGGTACTCCTGTTAGTAAAACTATAGAGCAATATGCAGATATTTTTGGCTTTACTTTTTATAATATGGGATATAGAACCTTACCTAAAAATAGGATAACCGATATCAAAAAATAAGGAATGTTTAAGTTATAGTACAGTTAGGACTTTATAGACTTTCCTATTAAAATTGAATTGATCTCCTTTTGTTTTTCCTAATAAGCACATACCAATAGGTGAATTAGATGCGACGCCTAAGTAAAGTAAATTATTCGTTTCTAATTTACCAACAGATATACTCATAAAAAAATTGGCTTGATTGGTTTCAATAACACTCCCTAATCGAATCGTTTCTGAAGCTAAGCTTATGTTAACTTTAGCTAATTGATGCATCACTTTTTCTATTTCTCTTAATTGATTCCCAGCATTTTCGCGTTCTATTTGAAGCATCGCTCTTCCAGTGTGATGCTTATCACCACTGGTACTTTTAAATTCTTCTTTTAAAGAATACTCAATATTGGAAATCGTTTTATTAATACTATTATACCTTAGCTTTATAAGATCCTTACATTGCTGTTGTAATTCAAATTTTAATTCCAGCGTGTTCATGTAGTTTATTTTAATTTGAATTAGCAATCATTTTAATTTCTGTTCTAATCCAAATTTAACATATATAAAAAACTCCAAACCTTTTAAGTTCGGAGTTTAAATATTTTTATTCTTCCTCTTCTATTTCGCTCATTTCGAAGCTGTCCATAAAAGCGGTAGTAAAATCACCTGCAACATAATCTGGATGATCCATCAGTTGTCGATGGAATGGAATTGTGGTTTTGATACCTTCAATCACAAACTCATCCAATGCTCTTCGCATTTTACTAATAGCCTCTTCACGGGTCTGAGCAGTGGTAATTAATTTAGCAATCATTGAGTCGTAATTAGGCGGAATGGTATATCCAGCATACACATGAGTGTCTAACCGAACTCCATGTCCTCCTGGAGAATTTAATTCTATGATTTTTCCTGGACAAGGTCTAAAATTGTTAAAAGGATCTTCAGCATTAATCCTACACTCGATTGAATGAAGTTTTGGGAAATAATTTTTTCCAATAATTGGTATGCCTGCAGCTACTTTAATCTGTTCTCTAATTAAATCGAAATCTATAATTACTTGTTCCGTAATTGGATGTTCTACTTGAATCCGAGTATTCATTTCCATAAAGTAGAAGTTTCGATGCTTATCTACTAAAAACTCAACAGTTCCAGCCCCTTCATACTTAATATATTCCGCAGCTCTTACTGCAGCTAATCCCATTTCTTCCCTTAATTTATCGGTCATAAATGGACTTGGAGTTTCCTCGGTAAGTTTTTGATGACGCCTTTGAATGGAACAATCTCTTTCACTTAAATGGCAAGCATTTCCTTTACTATCCCCTATAATTTGAATTTCAATATGTCTAGGTTCTTCAATTAATTTTTCTATGTACATATCGTCATTTCCAAAAGCAGCTTTACTTTCATGACGAGCAGAATCCCAAGCATTTTTCAAATCTTCTTCTTTCCAAACAGCTCTCATCCCTTTTCCACCTCCTCCAGCACTAGCCTTAAGCATAACTGGGTAACCGGTTTTTTTTGCAACTTTAATACAAGTTTCAAAATTTGGTATGGTGCCTTCACTTCCAGGAACACATGGTACTCCTGCTTCAATCATAGTGGTTTTGGCCATTGCTTTATCCCCCATGCGATTAATCATATCTTCAGAAGCTCCAATAAATTTAATATTATGTTCTTCACATAGTTTTGAAAATTTAGCATTTTCAGATAAAAACCCGTAGCCAGGATGAATAGCATCAGCATTTGTTATTTCTGCAGCGGCAATAATATTAGGTATTTTTAAATAGCTCTCACTGCTTGATGGCGGTCCGATACATACCGCTTCATCAGCAAAACGAACATGAAGACTTTCGGCATCAGCTGTAGAATAAACTGCAACGGATTTAATACCCATTTCCCTACAGGTCCTAATAATACGTAATGCAATTTCTCCTCTATTGGCAATCAATATTTTTTTAAACATAATTTCAATAAATTTCAAAATATCCAACTATTAACCTAAATCTATTAAAAGTTATATAATTGACAATTTTAGATTTGATTAATTAAGATGGGTCTACCAAAAATAAAGGTTGATCAAACTCTACTGGAGTTGCGTCATCAATTAAAACTTTTACTATTTTACCTGTAATTTCACTTTCTATTTCATTAAAAAGTTTCATCGCTTCAATAATACATAAAACGTCACCGTCTTTAATTGAATCTCCAACCTCTACAAAAGAAGGCGTATCTGGAGAAGATTTTCTGTAAAATGTACCAATAATTGGTGAGTTTACCGTGATGTATTTTGAATCTTCAGCTTCTACTGGGGGTTTAGTGTCTTCTTGTGTTGCGGTATTTTTTATAACAGGTGGTAAAGCTCCACCTTGATTCGCCATTGGTGGCATTTGTTGAATATAAGTTGTTTCATCCTTAGCACGATCATCAACAGTTTTTATCGTGATTTTTACATCATTCATTTCAAGTTTAACTTCAGTAGCTCCAGATTTTGCTACAAACTTGATTAAATTTTGAATCTCTTTTAAATCCATAGTATCAGTTTTAGTTTGTTCTATTAATTAAGAGTCGTATGACCAAGTAAGGTACATAGCTCCCCAAGTAAATCCTCCTCCAAAAGCAGCGAAAACTAGTTTATCGCCTTTTTTAAGTTTTTTCTCATATTCGAAAAGACATAAAGGTAGTGTTGCCGATGTTGTATTTCCGTATTTATGAATATTTTTCATCACTTTTTCATCAGGCAGGTTCATTCGTTTTGAAGTAGCTTCAATAATTCGATTGTTAGCTTGATGAGGAACCAACCATTGAATGTCGTCTCCAGTTAAATTATTGCGTTTTAAAATTTTTTCTGATACATCAGCCATTCTTGTAACTGCAAATTTAAAAACAGTTTTTCCATCTTGAAAAACAACATGTTGGTTATTATTTACAGTTTCTATTGACGATGGAAGTAATGATCCACCAGCATCAATTTTTAAAGAATCTCTTCCGTTACCGTCTGTTCTTAAATATTCATCTTGAACTCCTAATCCTTCAAAATTTGGTTCAAAAAGAGCTGCTCCTGCGCCATCTCCAAAAATAATACAAGTGGTGCGGTCTTTATAATCTATAATAGATGACATTTTATCTGCACCCACCAAAAGTACTTTTTTATAACTTCCAGACTCAATATATTTTGCCGCTATAGACATTCCAAAAAGAAAACTAGAACAGGCTGCCATTAAATCATAAGAAAATGCATTATCCGCTCCAATTTTACTAGCTACATAAGCTCCAGTAACGGCAACTGGCATATCAGGTGTCGCTGTCGCCATGATAACCATATCGATTTCTTTGGGATCTGTATTGTTTTTTTGAAGAAGATTTTTTGCAGCTTCTATAGCAAGGAATGAAGTTCCTTTATCTTTATCTTTTAAAATTCTACGTTCTTTAATACCTGTTCGAGCGATAATCCATTCATCATCGGTATCTACCATGGTTTCCAATTCTTTATTGGATAAAACATATTCTGGTACATAGCCTCCTACAGCTGTTATTGCTGCTGTGATTTTACTCATAGGTTTGAATTAATTTCACAAAAAGAGGTAAAATTCCTCTAAATCGGACGAAAATTACTAAAAATTAGTCAAAAACGGGTCAAAAAACAAAATAAATAATAAAACAAAAAACGCTCACATTTTTGTGAACGTTTATTTATTTATAGTTTATTATTACTAAGCTACTTCTTCTACAGCGTCTATAACTATTTGACCACGGTAGTATAATTTACCTTCATGCCAGTGAGCTCTATGATATAGATGAGACTCTCCAGTTGTTGGATCTGTACCTATTTGAGGCGTAGTTGCTTTGTAATGTGTTCTTCTTTTATCTCTTCTAGTTCTTGAGATTTTTCTTTTTGGATGTGCCATTACTTAATATTATTTATCTGTTAATAATTTTTTTAATTCGTCCCACCTTGGGTCTGTTTTTTCATCTTCATTAATTAGATTTTCATCTTCATTACTAAGCCCTAATTCTTCTAGTTTATCAAGTATGTCTGAATGCAGTGTTCCATCTTCAATCCCTGGATGAATTCTTTTTGTTGGAACTGCCAACACAATCGATTCATAAACATATTGCTGAATACCAAATTCATAACTTCCATGAGGTATTAAAATTAATTCCTCATTTTCATCGTTAAACTCATCGCCAAATTGGACAATAAAATCAAACGAACCTGAAACATCTTGATTATAAGGTTCGTTTGTAATGTCACAGTTAATATTTACAAAGCCTTTAAAGGCTAGAGTAAACTCTAACATGGTGTTTTTTTTAACCAGCAGTACGTCTAGATTAATAGCTACACTATTAAAATCTTCATACTCAAAATACTCAAAGAACGATTCACTTATTTTAAAGTCAAACCGGTGTTCTCCTAATTTTAATCCCACAAATGGGATAATAAATTCTTTCAATTCCTTCATAATCACTCACCTGTTAAACAGGGTATCCTTACAAATAAGGCGGGTGCAAAGATAAAAAAATATTTAAACAGAATAGATTTTTTTGTAATTCTTTTTGTTATTTAATTTTTTTTATTAATTATAATAACTTTAGAAGGAGACATTAAAGGATTCAAAGAGGTTATTTACAAAAATAAACGAACAAAATATTAAAAAAAAGCGCCAAATAAAAGCTATGATTCAGTAGTTACAGCATTCATAAATCCTTATAGAGGAGATTTAATTTAATAAAAGCTATTTCCTTTTATCATGAAATTCTTTTTTTCGTACAGCAATTTCTAATGTATTTTTTGTGAGATTCTTATATTCTTCCCTCTTTTTAAAAATTTCTATTGCGGTATAAAGAGCTTCTTTAAACGAATCGTTATTAGCTATATTCTTTCCTGCAACATCAAATGCAGTTCCGTGATCTGGAGAAGTTCGAATTTTATTTAATCCTGCAGTATAATTTACACCTTTACCAAAAGAAAGTGTTTTAAAAGGGATTAACCCTTGGTCATGATAAGAAGCAATAATTGCATCAAACTTATCATAATTTCCAGAACCAAAAAAGCTATCTGCCGCATAGGGCCCATAAACTAATGTTCCATTTTTATAGATTTCATCTAAAGCAGGTCTAAGTACAGTATCATCTTCATTCCCAATAACACCATGATCCCCATTGTGTGGATTAATGCCTAATACTGCAATTTTTGGCTTTCGAATTCCGAAATCTTGTATTAATGTGTCTTTAATTGTTTTTATTTTTCTTTCAACAAGTTCTTTTGTAATGCTTTGCGAAACATCTTTTACAGCAACATGATCTGTTAATAAGCCTACTCTTAAAGAATCACTTATCATCAACATTAAACTTTCTCCTTCCAATTCTTTATTTAAGAAATCAGTATGCCCAGGATAATTAAAATCTTTAGATTGAATACTTGATTTATTTATTGGAGCGGTAACTAATACATTAATCTTGTTATTCTTTAGAGCAGCTACAGCAGATTTAAGAGATTTGATGGCATAAGCTCCCGTATTTAAATCTTCTTTACCAAAATTTATATCGACAGGTTCATCCCAAACATTAAAAACATTAATTTTATGGTGATCAATATTTTCAATTTTATCTATTCCATGAAGATTACATTCAATTTCATATGCCTTTTTAAAATAGGTCATAATTTTAAAGGAAGCAAAGATTACAGGAGTAAAAAAGTCCAATATTCTAGGGTCCTCTAAGGTTTTTAAAACCACTTCACTACCAATTCCGTTTAAGTCGCCTATTGATATACCTACGACTATTTTATTTTGCTTATTCATTCGAGTTAGATCGCTTAATTTATCATTACTTTTGTTGTACAAATGTAACTAAATGGAATTATGTTTACAGGAATAATTGAATCAATGGGAGAAATAATTTCTCTTACAAGTGAAGGAAGTAATGTTCATATTGAAGTAAAAAGTATAATTACTCATGAATTAAAAATAGATCAAAGTTTAGCTCATAATGGAGTTTGCCTTACTGTGGTCGAAATTAATGGTAATAACTATATTGTTACTGCTATTAAAGAAACTTTGGACAAATCAAATATAGGAGATCTTAAGGTTGGTAATTTAGTTAATTTAGAAAGATCCATGAAGCTTCAAGAACGGTTGGATGGTCATATTGTTCAAGGTCATGTTGATCAAACTGCAATATGTACAAATATTATCAAAGAAAAAGGAAGTGCTTACTATACGTTCCAATATGAAAATACTTACAACAATGTAACCATAGAAAAAGGCTCTGTAACCATAAATGGGGTTAGCTTAACCGTTGTAAATTCAAAAGAAAACGAATTCAGTGTTGCTATTATTCCTTATACAGTGGCACATACGAATTTTAAAGAGTTTAAAACGGGAACTAAAGTTAATTTAGAGTTTGATGTTGTAGGAAAATACATAAAAAGACTTACGCAGGGTTATTAATTTTAGATTTTTATACCTCACATAAGGTCCTAAAACCAATCCTAAAACAATCAATATAATGCTATTATCATCTAAAGGTGGTTGAGGTAGACTACTTCGATAAAGTATATCTGTTCAACCTAGATATTTGACTAAGCGTTTGTCCAATTAAAGGAATACTATTTATAAAAACAGCACTAAGATTAATAGTTTGATAAATTAAAGCATATTAATTGATTAAAATATTAAGCACTCATTAAATGCTATATTACTGACTAACTGTACTATTATAAATTTCATAGTTTAAATAAAAAACATTGTGGCCTCTAAAAAAATTGACACCAAATATTATGACTAAACATATGAAAATGAACCCTTCGAGTATTTAGTTTTTTGCTTAAGAGCTTCATTTTCTAACAAAAAACCAATTCAACTTGTTACTAAGAGTTTTATATGTTAATGCTATTAAAATTGGGTGTTAATTATTTTTGTTCGATAATCAAATATCGTTTGAAGTTGCTTTTTTATAAGTAAATTATGACTCCACCTTCCAATTAAACCAAAAGGTAATTTATAGCTTACCTTATCAATTATCTTACAATTATTATCATCTATTTTTTCAAATATATGTTCATGATGCCACATTTTATAGGGACCAAACCTTTGTTCGTCTACAAAATATTTTTCAAAATCGACACAAGTAATTTCCGAGACCCAATTAATTCGAATGCCTTTAATTATGCTTACTTTATAACTTATAATTTGACCGGTATATACTGGTTTTGGTTTCCCAGATGTAATTAAAAAATCCATTTCTGGTGGGGTTATTTTTGCTAAATTTCCTGGGGAACTAAAAAACACCCAAGCTTTTGATACAGATATTGGCATTTCGACAACAGATTCTAGGGTGTATATGTTTGAGTGACTTTTAAAAGATAATGCCATAGTAGCTATTTATTATTTATTTGCTTATTCTTAAAGAAAACTGTTTCCAATATTTAATAATATCAAGAACAAAAATTGAATATAATAATGGAACTAAAACAGGTCCTAAAAGAAGGTATAGTTATAGTCCTGCCATTATTTTTTAATGGATTTTTTAAAATGTTTTTTAGGGACATTAAGCATCCCAAAACATTCTCCATCTTCTTTATTTAAATGCTTGTGGTGTATTTTATGAGCTTTACGAAGGCCTAATAAGTAACTGTTTTTTGTGTGTTTAAACCATTTAAATCGTTGATGAATCAATACATCATGAACTATAAAATAAGTAATACCATAAGATAAAATTCCTATGGCTATAAAAAATTTATAGTTTAATTCTGGGTGGATTCCGAAATAAAATAAAGTGATACTTGGAATGGCTCCAATAACAAAAAAAGCATCATTTTTTTCAAAGGTATTTTGGTACCTAGGCTGGTGGTGATCTTCATGCAAAACCCATAGAAACCCATGCATTACATATTTATGAACAAACCAAGTAATGCCTTCCATAATTCCATAGGTAACAATGGAGATTAGTATATAAAATAAAATTATCATTTTCTAAAATTTTAAAATATTCTATTTTAAACAATTTTTAGTTTAAAATTAAAATAGGACACTATTAATAAATACATTTTTTTTGGGTTTGAAACTCGTATTCTTTTTTCCTTTAATATAGCTGAAGGTGTCTTCTCTATTTTATGTAAAAGATTAAAGTAATATTTATACGCGACATAAACTGCTAATTTTGCTTCTTTGGGAAGCTTAACGATTCCCATATAAGCTTCTTCAAAATCTTTTTTAATTTCAGTTAACACCTTTTTTTTATCTGTTTCGGATAGTTTCTTTGGATTTATATTGGGGAAATAGGACCTATTTAAATTTTCAAAATCCTCATTAAGATCTCTTAAAAAATTTACTTTTTGAAATGCAGAACCGAGTTTCATGGCTGGTTCTTTCAAATTAAGGTACTTTTCCTGATCTCCTTTAACAAATACTTTTAAACACATTAAGCCTACAACATCAGCAGAACCATAAATATATTCATCAATTTCTTCTTGATTTTCATATACTTGTTTGTTTAAATCTGCTCTCATACTTTTAAGAAAAGATTCAACCAGTTTTGCCTCAATATTATATTCTTTAACTGTTTTTTGAAATGCATTTATAACAGGATTTGTACTAATTCCTGTTTCAATAGCATATTGGTACTCTCCTTCAAATCGATTCAACAACTCTTCTTTAGGATATCCTTCAAAACTATCAACTATTTCGTCAGCTACTCTTACAAATCCATAAATATTATAAATAGCTTGACGAATATCTGGAGCTAATAGGCGAACCGCTATTGAAAACGAAGTGCTGTATTTCTTGGTAATTAATGTAGCGCTTTCATTAGAAATACTATCGAAAAGTTCTTTCATTATTTTAACTGTTTTAAAATTAATTCTGCTACAAGTTTCCCGGAAACTATTGCTGGAGGAACTCCCGGACCAGGAACTGTTAACTGCCCCGTAAAATACAAATTTTTCACTAATTTACTTTTTAATTTTGGCCTAAGAAATGATGTTTGCATAAGTGTATTAGCTAATCCATAAGCATTTCCTTTATATGAATTATAATCTTTGATAAAATCACTTACACAAAAAGATTTTTTATATATAATATTTTTTTTGATTTCTTGTTCTGTTATTAATTCTAGTCTATCTAAAACAATATTAAAATATTTCTCTCTCAGTAGTTCTGTATCTTCTAAACCAGGTGATAATGGAATTAAAATAAAACCATTTTCGCATCCTTCAGGAGCTGTATGTTTATTAGTAATTGAAGTAAAATTTGCATAGAATAGTGGGTTAGAAGGCCACTGAGGGTCTTTATAGATTTCTTTAGAGTGCAAATCAAAATCAGTATCGAAAAATAAGTTATGATGAGCAACATTTTTTAATTTTTTATCAAAACCCAAATAAAAAAGTAATGAAGATGGAGCTAATACTTTACTTGACCAATATTTTTCTGAATATTGTCTCAAAGACTTAGGTAGTAGCTTTTCTGTGTGGTTATAATCAGCTCCGGACAATACTATGTCCGAACTTATTATTTTATTATTAACTTCTATTCCAGTTGCTATATTATTGTCAGTAATTATTTTAGTAACATTTGAATTATTATGAAAATTAACTCCGAGTGACTTAGCGATACTTATCATGGCACTTACAACATCATAAAAACCATTTTTGGGCTGCCATGTACCAAGTCCAAAATCTGCATAGTTCATAAAATTATAAAAAGCTGGTGTATTTGAGGATTCAGCTCCAAGAAATAACACAGGAAACTCTAATATAGACCTTAGTTTAGGGTTTTTAAACTCTTTGTGAACTTCTTTTTTTATGTTTGTAAAAAAATATCCGACTCTTTTAACTGTGTCTATTGAAACAAGCTCTAGTGGGTTTAAACCAGGCATTTTATAGAGCATTTCTGTTACTGCAATTTTATAATTTTCTTTTGCTTTAGAAATAAACTTTTCAAGTCGTTTAGAACTTCCTTTTTCTTCTTTTTCAAAAACTTTACAAATTTTTTCCAGTGAGTCTGGAATTGCAATAAAATCTTGTACGCCAAAATATACATGGTAAGCGGGGTTTAGTTTTTTTAATTCATAAAAATCTTTGGCTTCTTTATTAAAATCATTAAAAAATTTCTCAAAAACATCTGGCATCCAATACCAGCTAGGGCCCATATCAAATGTAAAACCATCTTCCTTAAATTGTCTTGCTCTACCCACCAAAATCCTCGTTCTTTTCAAAAACAGTAACAACATGTCCAGCTTTGGCTAAATAACAAGCCGCTGACAATGATGAAAATCCAGAACCTAGAATATGAATTTTTCTACTCATTTTTTTTTTTTAAAAATAGTAAAAATCCCCGAAGAATTTCTTCCTAAGGGATTTTAACATCAAAAAGTTAACAACAACTTCTTTTCTTTTTCAAACGTATTATTATTATTTTTTTAATAACTTTTTTGTACTCAAAATACTATTCCCGTCAAGTATTGTTACTTGATATAGACCTGTAGTTAAGCTACTAACGTCTATTGCACTATTTGTTGAATTAATTCTATTATTTAAAATAACTCTACCTTGAACATCAGAAATACTAATTGTTAATTCATCTACATCTAATGATTTAAAATCAAAATTTAATTGATTGTTTACAGGGTTTGGAAACATAACAAATGTATTTTCATTAAAATCCTCTACTCCTAAAGTTGCGGCTGGCAATGGTATTAAATCTCCACCACTTGGTAAAGATACCCACAAACCAAAAGATGCTCCATCTGAGTTTTGAGAGGGATCTAAAAATCCACTTGCAATTACTGCTATTGCTGCTCCTTCTAGGTCTAAAGTATTTAAAGGCGCTTGATAAGCAGCAACCCCTGCTCCACCTGCATTTATTTGAATTACATAATCATTGGTAGGTAATTCTAAATATCCTGCAAATTCTGTATAAGAAATGTCATCTATAAGAACTCCTGCTCCTAATCCTGTTTCAACAACTTGAACGGTTGGAGCGTCTGTAGATCCATGATGTACCAAAACATCTGTATTTGCTGGATCGGTAGCAACTTCTCTTCCCATTGGGTATATTTGTAATCCAAATGGCGGTGCTGGATTATAACCAGAAGCACTTACAATTCCATCAGCAACTAAAAGATAAGTTTCGCCTCCTGTTAGTGTGATTTCAGCAGAATATATAGCATCTTCTACACTTGTACTTCCAGCTGGTGCAACTGATAAAAAAATCTCTACTCCCGCTGGAACATCAATAAACGGTGTTGCAGTTCTAAATTCGAAATTTGGTACAATTAAATCTTCATTTAAGTAAACATCTACAAATTCTACAGCAGCATCTGCTGAGTTATGTATTGCTTGTACTCTTGCTGTGGAGGCAGAAGTTGGTAACATAACCAAGTTTCCACCAACCGGTAGGGCGGCATACAGACCAAAGTCTGCTCCCTCTGAATTTTGGGAAGGATCTAAAAATCCACTAGCCACAACAACTAGTGCTACTCCTTCTAGGCCTAAAGTGGCTAGAGGTACTTGATATGAAGCAACTGTAGTACTTCCATCTGCAGTTCTTACTTCTAAAGTGTAATCAAATGGTGGCAACTCTAAATATCCTGCAAATTCAGTGTAAGAAAGATCATCTACAATTGTTCCAGCCCCTAATGCTGTTTCAACAATATCAACCATTGGAGCATCTGTAGATCCATGATGTATCAAAATATCTGTATTTACTGGATCGGTAGCAACTTCTCTTCCCATTGGGTAAATTTGTAATCCAAATGCTGGTGCTGGATTATATCCAGATGCACTTACAATTCCATCTGCAACTACTACATATGTTTCGCCTGTAGTAAGTGTTACTTCAGCAAAATAAATAGCATCATCTACACTTGTACTCCCAGCTGGTGCAACTGATAAAACAATCTCTACTCCTGCTGGAGCATCAATAAATGGAGAAGCAGTTCTGAATCCAAAATCTTGAATTAATAAATCTTCATTTAAGTAAACATCTACAAATTCTGCAGCAGCATCTGCCGAGTTGTGTATTACTTGTACTCTTGCTGTTTGAGCGTAAAAATATCCTGTTATTGCAAACAGGATCATAAAAACAGTTAATCTTTTCATAGTATTTATTTTTTTATTCAAATGTAGATAAACAAATAGCTTTGTTTATTAATTTTAACATTTAATTAAACAATTTGATTACAGATATTTTTATTACTTTAGAAAAAAGCTTTCAGATAAGGCTATTAAGTGATTAAAATGTCTTTTAGAAATCAAAAAAAAATGAAAAATAGATTTAACATCCATTTTTCATTCTTTCAATGATAAAGTTTTACAACAGTTCGTAAAAATATGGCTGTGTAACTTGACTCTTAATTAGCGATTAAGTCTTGTAATGATGTTTTAAAAATAATCTTTTTATTTTTATTTTCTTTAGAAAAATCATTCCAAATGTTACCAACAATAATAGAGGTGTTTTTATTATTACTTACTAGTTTTTCAACATTATCTATAAAAATTGTTTTCTCTTCGGTAGTGGTATCTAGCATAAAATAGGTGATCCAAGTGATACTTTCAATTTGAGAATTAACATAAAATAAATTGTCAAAAGGAATGCTTTTACCTAGGTATACTGTTCTTTCTCCTTTTAATTTTAAATAATAATTTAAAAAGAATAGGCCTAAATCATGGATTTCACCAAAAGGAAGAAATAAGACATTTACAGGTTCATTAGTTGACTCTATATTAGGTAAAGCAGCTGTATTTAAAGCTATTTTTTGATAAATTAGATTAGATATAAAGTGTTCGTGAGCAGGTTTAATAGAGTTTGTTTGCCATAATAAGCCCAAATGGCTAAGCAAAGGAATGTAAGTGTTTGAGAAAATCTCAATAAATGAACCTTTTTTTAAAAGTTTTAAATAGGTTTTCTGAAATAAGTTCTCGTTAAAAGTGTACATACACAATAGCAAAGAGTTTATTTCATAATTATTAGAAAAATCACTTAAAGCAATTGTTTTTGATTCTTCAGCCAATTGTTTATCAGATAATTCAGCAATTTTAGAAATCTTATAATTTTTTTTATATAATAAACTTATGTTTAGAATTTTTTGAAGGTCAGAGAGACTGTAAACTCTAACGTTTCTATTTATTCTGGAAGGCGTCAATAAGTTATATCTCTTTTCCCATATGCGAATGGTATGAGCTTTAATACCTGTTAAAATTTCAAAATCCTGAATTGTAAAGGTATCTTTAATTTTGTTCATCAATTTTCACTCTTTAATCAACAAAAGTAAGATTTTTAATTAAATTACAAAATTAATACAGAAAAGTCTGTTAAATTTATTGTTTGCTTTTTTATTTATTTTCTTGAATTTTAGTATCTTTAAGATAAAGATTGTGGCAAATTACTTAGAACGAAGACATACTTTATTTAACTTTGCAAGCCTTTTAAGATTAAACAATAAAGTTTATTAGGTGTCCGATTGATTTAATGAAGTTCAAAAATTAGTTAATGATGGAATTACTTATAAAAAAATTACGGGTACTAAAATATGAGATGAGTTAAACTTCATAGGAAATATTGATTTAGTCTAGTAATATGACTTAAGCTACTTCTATATCTATAAAGTTGGTATATTTTTGCTCGAAAGATCAAAACAAGGAATAAATGGAAATAGTAGAAGCTTTTGGATATTTAAGTGCCCTAGCTATTGGAATATCTCTAGGGTTGGTTGGAGGAGGAGGTTCTATTCTCGCGGTACCCGTTTTAGCTTATTTGTTTTCTGTGAATGAAAAGATGGCTACTGCATATTCTTTATTTATTGTCGGCGCTAGTTCTTTAGTTGGAGGTCTTAAACAACATCTTAAAGGTTATGTAGATTGGAAAACGGCAATTGTTTTTGGTATACCTGCGGTTTTAGGAGTTACATTGGTTAGGTACTATGTCGTTCCTGCTTTACCTGATATCTTTTTTAAAATTAATGAGTTTGAGTTTACTCGAAGAATGGGGATGTTTGGTTTGTTTGCTTTATTAATGATTCCAGCTGCTTTTTCTATGCTTAAAAAGCCTAAGGAGAAAGAAAAAAAAGGTGATGGTGCAGTTAAATATAACTACTCATTAATTTTAATTGAAGGTTTATTAGTTGGAGCAATTACTGGTATGATTGGTGCAGGTGGAGGATTTTTGATCATTCCAGCACTTGTCATTTTAGCAAATATTGATATGAAAGTTGCAATTGGCACTTCATTAGTTATTATTGCCTTTAAATCATTACTTGGGTTTTTCCTGGGTGACGCATTAACGATGGTTATAGATTGGGAATTCCTTGCTGTTTTTACAGGAATCTCTTTAGTTGGTATCTTTATTGGTAGTTATTTAAGTAATTTTATTGATGGCGACAAGCTTAAAAAAGGCTTTGGTTATTTTATATTTATAATGGCAATTTTTGTTTTCTACATGGAGTTTTTTGTAAAACAATAAATAACCTTTTTATGCTTTTTGAAAAAACGCTTTTTATCCAGAAGATCTTTTTTATATAGCTATCTTAACCAAGTTGCTAAAGTTCTTATAAGACATATTTAATTAAAATTAAATTATATGCTTTCGATAAAAATAAAAAGTATTAAAAGAGTTTGTGGATATATGGCAGACTCCTTTAGACTGCCTTCTATATTAATAAATCCCATAGATCAAATCAACACAAATATCTTATTTATAAGAGATTTAATATAACAACAATGAAAAAATTACTTTATTTAGTCCTAACACTTTTAATACTTGCTTGTAATAGTGATAATAATAGTGATAGTGTTGTTAATGCGTGTAACGGTGATAGCATTGTTTATTTAGCCAGTAATGGAGTTACTATAAAGGCGTGTGCAAATTCAAATGTGGGTGATGAGGGAATGATAGATGGAATTAAATACACTGTTGTTGATGAAGAAATGTTACTAGAAATGGTTGAAAATGGAGAAGATGTAACCAAATTAGCGACAACAAAGGTTAATTTTATGTCCTCTATTTTTTTTCAAAATTCTTCTTTTAACCAAGCCATTGGAAATTGGGATGTAAGTAATGTAACTAGTATGGCGGGGATGTTTAAGTTTGCTAATACTTTTAATCAACCCATCGAGAATTGGGATGTGAGTAAAGTTACTAATATGATATTTATGTTTTCAGGTACTACTAATTTTAACCAAAACTTAAGTTCTTGGAATGTTGATAATGTTATAAGTTGTTCTGATTTTAGTATCGATAGTCCTCAATGGACCGAACCAAAACCTAGTTTCAATAACTGTAATCCTTAGCTAGATCCAAGCAATAAATTTTATTATAGTACTACCACACGGTGTCCTCTTATAATTATTATAACACATTCTTGGTTGTTTGTTATCTATTTGCAAAGTACGAATTGCAAATGTGTATTGATTTAGTGTTAGCTTATTGTTTTTGTTATTCGTGTTTATTCCTTTTTTTTGTTATTAAAGGAAGTGTTATAAATTCTACTTTTAGACCAACTTAAATTTTCAGTATTAAATGATAAAGAGAAGTGATAATCTTTGTTATTAAACTTTAAAAAAATCTTTTCCTCGTTCATTATTCTCATAATTTCTCATCGTTGCGTTCCTTTTACTTCTGTCTAGGATTTCTTTTTTTCTGGCGAAAAATATTCCAATATTTTAAGTTCCTTATTTCGTAAAATACTTTTTAAAGGACTTTCCATTCTTCATTTTGTCTGATTAATTTTCGAAGAAAAAATCTTTAAATAATAGATCTGCTTCATTTTTTTTAAAATTTAACTACTTTTGTTAAAAAAGTAATCTAAATGAAAAATTTCACTTATTTATTAATATTTGTTTCATTTGTTTCCTTCTCACAAGAACATTTTGAAAGGGGTTTTGAAAAACACGAAAATGGAGACTTCTATGGAGCTATAGAAGATTATACTAAAGCAGTTGAGATTAATCCTAATGATGATTATACTTATTACAACATGGGTTTAGCAAAAAATAATCTAGAAGATTATAAAGGAGCTATAGCAGATTATACTAAAGCAATTGAGATTAATCCTAACAATGATTATGCTTATAGCAAAAGAGGTTTAGCAAAAAATAATCTAGAAGATTATAAAGGAGCTATAATAGACTATAACAAAGCTATAGAGATTAATCCTAATAATGCTAATGCTTATATAAACCTTGGTAATTTAAAGTCTGTTTTAGAAGACCATAAAGGAGCTAAAGCAAGCTACAATAAGGCTATAAAGATTAATCCTAGTAATGCTAATGCTTATATCAATAGAGGTTTAGCAAAATATAATTTACAAGATTATTACGGAGCAATAGCTGACTATACGAGAGCTATAGAAATCAATCCTAATTATGATTTAGCTTTTTACAACAGAGGTTTATCAAAAGATGATTTAGAAGACTATAAAGGGGCAATAGCAGACTATACCAAAGCAATTGAAATTAACCCTAATTATGCTTATGTTTTTGTCAATAGAGGTATAGTAAAAGAGAATTTAGAAGACTATAAAGGGGCAATAGCTGACTATACCAAAGCTTTAAAAATTGACCCTAACGATGCTTTAGCTTATAACAATAGAGGTGTAGTAAAAGATAATTTACAAGATTATAAAGGAGCAATAGCTGACTACACAAAAGCTATAGAAATCAATCCTAATTATTATTCTGCTTTTAACAATAGAGGTGTAGTAAAAGATGATTTACAAGACTATAAAGGAGCAATAGCTGACTACACAAAAGCTATAGAAATCAATCCTAATTATGATTCTGCTTATAACAACAGAGCTGTAGCAAAAAATGATTTACAAGACTATAAAGGAGCAATAGCTGACTATACCAAAGCTATAGAAATCAATCCTAATTATGCTTCTGCTTTTAAGAACAGAGCTGTAGCAAAAAATGATTTACAAGACTATAAAGGTGCAATAACTGACTATACCAAAGCTATAGAAATTAATCCTAATTATGTTTCTGCTTATAAAAACAGAGGTATAGCAAAAGAGTTTCTTAGAGATTTGTCTGGTGCTTGTGCCGATTGGAAAAAAGCTGCTAGCTTGGGTGATGTAAGTTCAGCAGAATGGACGGAAAACCAATGTAACTAAATATAGCACAATCATTTAATAGATTATAAGGAGGAAGATATACCCTTAGTATAAAGCTCTTATATGTAAATGACTATCCACACAGCAGAAGTCATAAAAAACCCTATAACAGATAAATGCAGAGGGTTACAGAAAATTACTACGAAATATCTTTTCCGGAAGACCTCAGCCTTTAAACCAAGACTATTTCAAGACACTTTGGAGTCGTTTTAAGAGACAATCAAATACACTTGAACTAGGACAGACATTGTACTCTTTTAGACACTCGGGAGCTATAGAAATCTTTGAGAGAGCAGGCTCTATAACCAAGCTACAGAAAGCTATGGGGCATTCATCTATAAATGTTAGTTTAACCTACTTAAGAGGTTTAGAAATAGCTGAGTTGAAGGAAGAAGATATGCCTATGGTTTAGTTCGTTTTTTATTTAGTTCTTCAAACGCACTAAATTCTTTTTTACCAAAATACATCCCAGCCACTAACGAGATGACCTCATCAGTTAAATCCTCAGCATTTTCTGAAGAAAGATTAAATGTTGTACCATCCATACTTATTAATTGATTTTCTCCTTCGTTTAAATCGATTGAGGTATAAAAATGATACCTAATAACATAACCAAGTGTTAAGTCAGTATTATTATAATTTTGTTTAAACAAAGATTTATCTGAAATTGTTGTCTTTAAAACTCTATTGGGTTTTGAAAAATTATTACTAAGTCTTAGTGCAGGTAACTCAACTTCCTGTCCAAAACAAACAAAAGGTATAAATAATAACAAGAGTAACTTTTTCATACCCAAATATAAGAAATGTTAGTTTAACCTACTTAATAAGTTTGGAAATAGCTGAACTAAAAGAAGAAGATATGCCTATGTTTTAGTTATTCTTTTCATAATTGTCATATAGATATAATGGTAGTGCTAATGAAAAGCCAACCATAAATAAAGATACCAAATACTTTATGAACTGATTTTTACTGATTGCTTTTACTCTTAATCTGTAAATAAGAAAAATAAGAAAAGATGTGGCTGCAATAGTTAAATCAGCATTTAAAATACTCATTGCATAATTCTGGTTAATTTGTTCAAAAAATAGTGAAGTAGACCATTCCCAATTATTTGTTTCAATAAATTTAAAGATGTAATAGTAAGGATAAGCTATTCCTATAATACACAATATGGCAAATACTTTTTTCATAAAATAAATTATTGTAGACTGTGGTTATATAAATTTGTAAAATCTAAATAGTAAATATAATTCTATTTAAATCTAATTACAACCTTACCATTTAGTAGAATATAGTTTTGGTAAGAAATAGGTCTTTTATAACTTTCTATTATAGCTTTTCTTGGGTTGTTAATTTCTAATAGCATTGTCTAACTGGTCATCTGTATAATCGGTTAACTTATCTATAATTTCAACAGTTATATTTTGTTGTTCTTGTATTTCTTCTTGTTGATGTTTCATAGACCTCAACATAAACGAAGTTAATAACTTATTATTTTCTGCTTTTTATTGATTCTTTTATCTGCCATAAACAGAATTCTATCAGATTTATTTAGAGGTTTTTAAAACAACAAAACCCTACAAATTAATGTAAAGGCTATCTTATTTTATATAGTGGTTAATCAGCAGTATTAGTAGTTCTGTCTAAAATGTAATTCCCACCGTATTTAACATAATGTTTTACAATTCCCGTTTCAGTATCTAAAACATCCATATAGTTAGAGCTATTACTGTAAGCGTAAGATGAAATTTGATATTTCCCAATTGAATTTTGAATAGGTGGGTTATTCTCATCTTCAGCTACTGAACAAGCTAAAAAGATAAAAGAGACTACTCCTAAAGTAGCAAATGCATTAATTAAGAATTTTGGATACCTCATTTTTATAAGTTTTAAAATTAAGGTATAAATTTATATAAAAATATTAAGTGTGTTGTATGTAATCAATTATTTTAAATAAAAAAGGCTTACATCGCTGTAAACCTTCTATTTAAAAGTGGTCCCACATGGGCTCGAACCATGGACCCCCTGATTATGAGTCAGGTGCTCTAAC